>Ga0070740_10002556_pt1 | contig 21002 bp, 16 predicted proteins | sample Coa_R2_FD_67286 | JGI IMG/M metagenome (GOLD analysis project Ga0070740, IMG submission 67286) | Surface soil microbial communities from Centralia Pennsylvania, which are recovering from an underground coalmine fire - Coalmine... | ecosystem: Environmental > Terrestrial > Soil > Unclassified ...
CGCTGAGGGGCGATGTTATTAACAGCAGCCCCGCAGTCGCGCTGGCAGTGGGCCTGGGCGTGATGGTTGGCGTCGGCGTTGCAGCAGCGGTCGGCGTCGCCGTGATAGTGATGGCCGGCGTTACCGACGCTGTCGCGCCAGGGCTCGGAGTCGGCGTCAGCGTCCCGTTGCTGACGATTATTGAAACTGAGGCTGTCGCCGTGACAATTGCGCTCGAATACTGATGCGCTGCCACGGTCAGAGTGTGGCTCCCATCGGGCACTGTAGCTGAGTTCCACAAAATCCGCTGATAATGGCCGCCGTCATTGAGGCCTGTTGGAACGCCGTCGACCGCAAGCGAATTCCACCAGTCCTCGGTCGCCGACAAGGACGTCGCAATTTGTACTGTGACGGTGCCCGACACGGTCGCACCGCTGAGGGGCGATGTTATTAACAGCAGCCCCGCAGTCGCGCTGGCAGTGGGCCTGGGCGTGATGGTTGGCGTTGCCACGTCGGCGGTCGGCGTTGGGGTGACGGTTGCGGGCGGCGTTCGCGTCGGTGTGCCACCCGGATTTGGGGTTGGCGTCACAGTTCCGTTGCTGACGATTATCGAAACCGAGGCTGTCGCTGTAACAATTGCGGTCGAATACTGATGTGCGGCCACGGTCAGAGTGTGGCTCCCGTCGGGCACCGTACCCGAGTTCCACACAATCTTCTGATAATGACCGCCGTCATTCAGGCTTGTCGGAACGCCATCCACAGCCAGCGAATTCCACCAGTCGTCCATCGTCGTCAAAGACGTCGTGATTTGGATTGTGACGGTGCCCGACACGGTCGAGCCGGCGATGGGCGAAGTTATTAGCAGCGGCCCCGGAGTGGCGGCCGCAGCCTGGTCAACCCGGGCGGCACAAGTAATAGTTGATAGCACACAAAGACACAGTGTGAGTGCCACACCTTTAACAACTGCGGACTTCATTTCGCCCGGGTCCCGAAGATGGTAAGCCTTGTTGTACTCTGCGCAATAGTCATGGCGAGGTCGCTGTTGACTGCTAACTTTTCCGATTCCCGAACCGAGTTGTACTCCCCTCCGGAGGACACTCAGACACACCTCCGCCGTGGACCGTGGAGTCGATATTTCCGCAGCTGTTTCTCCGCTGCCCCGGAAATGCACGCGCCTGGCGCCGACCGGTGGGACGGAACGATTGCATTTTTTGCACGGTCCCCCGTGCTAAGGCTTGCAATTCCTTATTTTGAACAATGGTTTTGAAGCGAGAATCGTACCAACGAAAAACAACTATAATTAGCCAAAAGGACAAGCGATTCGGTATGAAAAAGTTTCCGAATAGTTACGGTGTTACCGATGGAATCAAGCTCTGTTTCAAGGCGATACAAGGATGAGACTAGGGGGCAGCGCACTATGGCTGGAAGAGGAGAGAAAGCGCACCGCGAAATCACTGTGCGTCGGCTTCTGATTTGACAGGAGGGAGGTCGCCCGCAGGTCACGAGGGCCGGAAACCGGCCCGGGCCCGCACGCCTGCCGCGGGGGCGTAGCCGCACCGGGCGACTTTCTGGCACAATGCCCAACTACCTCCGCAACAGGCCGGGGTGGTGGAAACGGTAGACACAGAGGACTTAAAATCCTCTGGGAGGCAACTCCCGTGCGGGTTCGAATCCCGCCCCCGGCATTGGAGCTCGTCGCATCGGTGGTCCTCCTCTGGCTTCGCCCGCTTCCGCGTAAGCGGCAGGGCGCTGTCCGCTTTCATCCGCGCGCAACGGTGTCGTGGCCTCTTCACCCGCCAATTGGAGGCGCGTGCGCAGATTCCTCGGATGCGTGAGCGGAGCGGGCGGCAGGACGTGCCGGAGCGAAGCATCCCGTCAGGGCTGGCGCGGCGTGCTAGCGGAGCACACGCCACCACTTAGAGCGGCGGTGAAGCGCAGACGCGGAGGTCAGGCGGAGTCTGATGATGCGCGCGAGCGGCGCAGCTTGCGGAGCCCGAGCGGGCGTCTCAGAGCGAAGCGCTGCGCTTCGTTGATTGGGCTCCGTGAACTGGCCGAGGGGTGTTACCAGATTGGGAGCGATGCTAAAGTGCATCTGGTGGACTGATTGGTTGTCTAAGGAGCAATTCGCCGGGGGAGAGCCATGAGCTGGCTCGGTACGCGAGGCTGGTTCGATCGATTTTTCGATGAGCGAAGGCTGACGGGCAGCCAACGCTGGCCGTTGTACGCGTATAGAACCACGGACCGAGAGTTTGAGGATCTTGGTAGCCTGATCAGGCTCGTCAGCCGCCCTCCAATTAATCCCGATCGACTTTCGAGTGAGGACTGTGCGCTCTTCTGTCTGTACGCGGCAGAGTGGTGGCGGCGCAATCATGAGGCAGGCCCATGGAAATGGGAAGGGATTCTGGATGCGATCAATTGGGGAGGAACGCCGCTCAACAAGTTGTATCCGATCGTGCGAAGTGGTCTGCACTACTGGAAGCGCGATTTACTTCGGACCAAGGATGAACGGAATCTGTTTCTCGTCACGCTTGCGTGCGAGGGCGGACTGCCGTTGAGGCTACTCCGTAGGGAGACAGCGCGGCTGCGCAGCTTCTTTCGCGATTCACTCGAAGAATTTCACTACTTCCATCGGTCCGGAGAAGCACCAGCAGTTATCGTTGCGCGGCTAGCTGACCGCCTTCCCCGGAGTCTGCGGCATGAGGTCGTGTATCAGTTGGTGGGCAGCTTGGTTCAAAAGATCTGGGAACTGCAGCGAAAGGTGGGGGAGTCCAAGACTCCGGTAGAAGACTTGGATCGGCTTGAACCGGGATGGCGCGAGGAGATGCCGCTTCGCGTGGAGGACGATACGGCCCGGTTGTTGTTGCGCAACTTAATTGAAGACGCCTCGCGGGTGGCCTCATCGGTATCGGGAGCGCCACAGATCGTGAGTCGGATAAGTCGTAACGGACAGTCGTGGGAGCTGGAGGCGGAACTCAAGTTGCCACCCAAAGCAAGCGAGCAGCAGGTCGCTGAATTATTCCGTGCTCAAGCAGAAGAAATTCCGCCACGGCTTCAGTTGGAAATAGCGGACGCTGATGGCGACCGAACGACTTGCGCGATTATGTCGAGATATTCAAGTTCCGGGGATTCCGCCTTCGTCTTGGAATCTCTTGGGGGAGGATCGATAGCGTGGGCGGGAGTGAAAGCGGCCCTGTCGCGGAAGCTCATCGGCCGATTGGGTTCCCGATATTTCGAGGCCTCAGATTTGAAAGGGGGGTCGGGGTTGGGTCCCCTGCCCTGGGTATTTGTCCCGACGGGAAACGAGGAGGGGATTGCCAGATTCGTCGGCGAAGGCACTGTACGGACCCGGCACCCGGAAGTGTACGTCGCAGTCCTGGAGGGCGAGGAAGTAAGTGGACTGGAAGAATTAGGGTACCTGCGCAGTTGCGGGCGGAAGGTGTACAGAGTCTGTGGGGAGGCTCGATTCGCGAGCTTCGATGGAGATTGCGTAGTCCGTACCGGGCAGCGCGCGGACGCAACGTGCGAGTTTTACTTGGAAGGGGAAAAGCTGGCATTTGCGGGCGAAGACAGTCCCTATCTGGGGATCCCAACTCTTCGCGCGGTTGCGCAAAGCGGGGTCGCTTCACGGATACAGAATCTGGAGTGGCGTGAAGACTCGAGTTCAGCGGAATGGCTGGCGGGCCATTTTGAAAGATGTGTTGGTCGTGTCTGGATTCGTTATCGGCAGGGTAACGAATTGCTCTATCGGAGTCAGATAGCGGTGGTTCCGAAGGACACGGAGATAGGGTTCGTTCCGGGAGACTCGATATGTCATGGGCTAGTAGTCATTGAGGGAGCGGGTGCGGATAGCGTCGGAGCGGAAGTTCCTGGGGGAACGGTTCGCTGTGGCCGCGATGCAAGAACGGGGGCGCTTATAGCGCACGTGCAAGCAGTGGGTGAACCCCCGGCGACGTTCAGATGCGAATTGCGGTGGCGGAGTGGTGCGCACTTGTCGCTGCGCCTTCCGTTTCCAGCGCGGGGCGGACGTTTCGTGCGAGGTGACGGAAGGGTGTTACCCAATCAAGCGTCGATCTGTGTTGAACACGTTACAGGCGTTCGCGCAGAGGCGCTTTATGCGGGTCAGAAAGGGCATTTCGTCATCGATGGTCAGATGTATGCGTCAGACGCTTCGTCTTCCCTATTTCGAGAAATGGGGATTTGGAAGGAACTTCGCGAGGAGTCGGAAGGCCGGTCCGTGCTAGCGCTGCACGATTTGGACGAATCACTTCGGTTGATGCTCGCGATGACGCAAGATCTGGATGCTGCTTTCCGGTTCCGACTTCAGGCAGTGGGAGGTAAGGGCATACCGGAAAGGGTCCTGAGCGTGAAGCGTTTCGACGCATCAGCCATATGGGACGAACAAGAAGGATGCGTTTTTCTGGACGAAGACGCCAAAAGAACGATCGGTGATAGTGACTTAGAGAGTTTGCGCGTTGAAGCGCGCTTGCTCTCAGACCCAGGCGTCGAGCCGGAGGTTTTGGAGCAAATAGGGCTCGGATCCTGGAAATTCAGCAGAAGCGGCCGAAAAGCGGGACCCTGGTTAGTGACGGGTTGGTCCGGAACGTGGTGCCGGCTCAGACCGTTGCTTTGCGAGATAGCAGGGTCAGGTAGCGAGACCGAGTTGCAATGTTTTGAGCCCGCAACGACGAATATTGCCAACGCAATTGGTGTGAGCGATTCAGAGCGCCGCGAGGCCCTCTTCAATGAGCTATTTGATCGTCTCGCTGTAAACGCGCGAGACCCGGAATGGGAGCAATTCGATCAATTTATAGAGTGTTTTCGCGGGCTCCCGCCGGTTGCGGTCGATCTATTGCGATTCCTCGCTACGATTCCGGAAGCATCGGCCCTCGCGTTAGTTCGATGCAACGAGTCTGTTTTCGAGTTTCTGTGGTCGGCTATGGAGACTATGCCGTTCTGTTGGCGGCTGGTGCCAGTTAGGATCTGGACCCTGGCGGCGCAACGATACATTGAAGCATTCTCTGGAGATTCACCGGAAGTCGTTGATCTCGTTCAGCAGCATCTACTGGGAGTGTTTCGAGACCGGATTCCGGCGCGCATAAAAGGAAGCGAAGTCATCGGGGCTTGGATCGCGAAGGAAGTTCTTGGCATAAGCGGGCATGCAGAAGACCTGAAGGTCCTGAAAAGACCGGCGCTCCGGTCCTTCTTCCTGAATAGCATTGGCGAGGCCCAGGAGCGGCTGCTTCAGATTCACGCCGCAGAGCGGTGGCCACCAGGATACGGGGTGAGCGAATGGAAACGTCTTGTTAGGCTTCCGCTTGAGGTCGATTTCCTGTGGCGAGAATCTGGCGAGGGAACCGGGTTCCGGGACGCCGTGCTGAATGCTCCGATAGGTGCGGCACTGGCCTCTCTTTTTGGGGTGGAGCTTGATCGCACGTCTGTTTACCTAGTGCGACGCCTTCGAGAGTTCGATGTCGAATGGTTCGATAGTGCCTACGAGGACGCGTTCAAGGTGGGAATGGGCTTGGCACTTGACGGCCATGAGGAGTTGCTTCGTTGAGTGAATCTGAACGTACCGGATACTTCTCGAAGCTCGCGCGAGAGCTGAGCCGTAGGGCCGCTCGCGCGGTTCTGAGTGACCTGGGGCCGGCATCGCCAGCGCTACGCTCGCATTTGAGCGATTTGTTGGAGAGGCAGGCAGGACGACCGGGTAGTTTTCTCAGCGATCTCGTCTTCGAACCGATGTTCGAGTGGCAGCGGGTCTCGTGGCCGCTCAAATCGCTGGCAGGAAAGGTACTCTCCCCCAGGCTGATCGAGTGCATGAGCAACCCTCCCGGCGAACTGAAGCCATTTCGGTTCGGGGAGGAATGGCGTCCTTATGTTCATCAAGTAGAGGCGTGGGAGGCGCTTGCTGAGTCACCGCGCCTTTCCATTGGAGTCACGAGCGGGACGGGTTCCGGAAAGACTGAATGCTTTCTAGTACCGATCCTGAACGATCTGGTGCGGGAGACTGAAGAACGTGGCGAGGGTCTCGTCGGGGTTCGTGCGCTCTTTCTTTATCCACTCAATGCTCTGATCAACAGCCAGAGAGATCGACTGCGGGCCTGGACTGCAGGATTCGGAGGCAAGATACGGTTCTGCCTTTACAACGGAGATACTCCCGAGTCCGCTCCGGCGATTCTGCGGCGCGAAACTCCCGAGCAGGTGCTAGAGCGGCGAGAATTGCGCTTATCGCCGCCTCCGCTGCTCGTGACCAACGGAACGATGCTCGAGTACATGTTGGTCCGTTCCGAAGACGAGTCAATCTTGGTGAAGTCGGCAGGTGCGCTGCGATGGGTCGTGTTGGACGAAGCTCACAGCTATATCGGTTCGCAGGCAGCCGAAATTTCGCTTTTGTTAAGACGAGTACTGCACGCCTTCGGGGTCCGCAGCGAAGATGTACAGTTCGTCGCAACGTCGGCGACTCTGACGACTGGGTCCGGGAGGCGCCAGCTCCAGCAGTTCATCGCCGATATTGCCGGTATCCCCGCTAGTCGCGTGCGAGTGATCGCGGGGAAGCGAGCTATGCCTGCTATCCCCGCTCCGTCGGGTGCGAATTCAAGAAGTGCGCTCGATCTTAGAGAGCTCGCAGGGTTGCCCGACGAGAAGCGCTTTGCCCTGCTCGCCTCGCGACCCGAGTGCGTAAGTGCTCGCAAGAGACTGGGTGAGAGTCCCTTCGGCGCAGTCAGCCTAACGGAATTGACAGAAGTGGTGACTGGCAGAGCCCCGGGCACTCAGACGGAGGGGGATCGTCTCGAAGCGCTCGCCCTAATGGACATCTGTTCGGCAACGCGCAGCGCGAAGGACGGGCAATGGTTTCTTCCGCTGCGAGGGCATTTTTTTCACCGCACCCAAAGCGGGATGTGGTCATGTTGTTATTCAAAGTGCGACGGTCGGAGGGGAACGAGCCTTGAGGACGAGTCTTGGCCGTTTGGAAAACTGTTTCTTGAAAGAAGGGAGCGTTGCGATGCATGCGGTAGCCTAGTCTTTGAACTGATGGTGTGTGGGGAATGCGGCGAAGAGTACCTGGTTGCTGAAGAGTTTATCCGTGACGGCGAGATGTTTCTATCGAGCCGAGCTTCCGCTGCCGAGGACGATGACTTTGCCTTTGAACTCGAGGCTGATGAAGAGAGCGATGAGGGTAGCGAAGAGTCGGGCACGGTCTTTCGAACCGGGCTGCTGCGACTCTTGCAGCGAGTGCGTGAAGACGCGATGGTGCCGACCCGATTCGACCGCACAACAGGAAAGGTTCTTAGTGATCGGGGTGGCGGGATAGAAATAGCCCTCCAGATCCCCGATTACCGCGGGCATTTCCACTGTCACCGCTGTGGGCGAAGTAGCAGAGAGTTCGAGCGCCAATTCAGGCCTCTGCGCGAGGGCTCGGCGTTTCTTCTTGGTGTAGGGATTCCCGCTCTGCTGGAGCAGATGCCTCCATTCGAGGGTAACGGCTCCGACAAGCCCGCCGGAGGGCGAAGGCTTCTGACTTTCAGTGATAGTCGACAAGGAACCGCGCGATTCGCATTGCGCGCGCAGATCGAATCTGAGCGCAACTATGTACGAAGCGTGGTTTATCACGCTGTGGCTGCCGCACGAAGACTGCCGGACAGCGCATTGGTGGATAAGCTGCGAAAGGACGTGGAAGTACTGAGGGCTCAGAAGTCGTCCACGCTCGCCGGCATCTTGTCGGAGAAACTCGCACAACTCGAGAAAGCAGAAAGGGTTCAGCCCGGAGTATTGTCTTGGAGTGAGGCTACTGAGGCGCTCCAAAAGAGCGCGGCTGTTCGTCAATGGATGCGCAGTCTGAAGGAGAACCTGCCTCCAAATCTGCAGTCGCCATCGGACGTGGCGCGCTTTTGCCTGTTTCGGGAGTTCATGCGTCGACCCAAGCGACAGAATTCGCTTGAGACGCTCGGGTTAATCAAGACGGACTATGCGTTCCTAGAGAAGATAGACGAGAATGACGCGCCAGCGTGCTGGCGGGCCCGTGGTTTCAGCGGTCAGGGATGGCGCGACCTATTGAAGCTGGTGATTGATTCCGTGCTACGTGGTCGCAGTGCCATCAATGTACCCGAAGGATTTCTCTATTGGATGGGCGCGCCGGTTCGCACGCAGTTCGTCGAGGGTCCGGAGGCTGAAAGTTCGAGTCGGCGCACTTTCAGGTGGCCAGTTGTAGGAAGGACTGCAACGCGAGTTCGAATCATCATTGCGTTGGGGGTCGCCTTGGGACTCGATCCGGCGAACCCAGGCGATAAGGACGAGATCAACACGCTCATGCGACACGCATGGTCTCAAGTACGTCCCTTTCTGGATCACTTTCCTGACGGCTATCAGCTAGATTTGGGTAAGCACCTGATACTCCGCGAACTATCCAGTGGATGGTTGTGCCCTGTCACGCGAAGGGTGCTGGATTGTACGCTGAATGGGTACAGTCCATATACAACACCGGAGTTTGAGGACCGGAAGTGTCAGCCACTTGAGTTTCCAATTCTCCCCTTTCCCTTCAATCGCCGGCCGTCGGGGGAACGCCTGTCTTTAACAGAAATTGAAGAGTGGTTAGAGCGGGAGCCGCTAATCGCGCGAAATCGCGAGATCGGAGTATGGACGGAATTTAGCGATCGAATCGCGGCATTTTCCGATTACTTTCGCGTTGGGGAACACTCCGCTCAGCAGAGTGGTAGCCGGTTGCGGGCTCTGGAGGGGGAATTCAAACGCGGGGAACTCAACGTTCTGAGCTGTTCAACAACTATGGAATTGGGCGTGGATGTCGGAGGTCTAAGCGCTGTTGCGATGAATAATGCCCCACCAAGTCCCGCGAATTATCAGCAGCGTGCTGGAAGGGCCGGCAGGAGAGGAGAAGGGACTGCGGTTGGATTGACTCTTTGTCAGAGCACCCCGCACGGCGAAGCTGTATTTCACGATCCGCTTTGGCCGTTTCGGCGGAAGCCGCAAGTAGCAGCCGTCTCGCTTCAAAACGAACGCATTGTACAGCGACATGTGAATGCTTTGCTGATCGGGATTTTCCTGAAGTCTCTGGCGGATGACATTCCTCATTTGACTGCTGGGTGGTTCTTCAGCCGCGGTGATGATGATCTTGCCCCCGTAGATCGATTCATAGACTGGCTCGAGACTGGCAGTGGTTTATCGGACTCCAGACTGGCTGACGGAGTTGCTCGCCTCGTCGCTGGCACATCATTGGACGGGGTAGACCGCCTCTCGATCTTGGGACGGGCGGGGTTTCAGATCTCCGGCCTGCGGGATCGTTGGCGTGATGAAGTAGAGTCTTTAGCGAGGGAGTTGCCTGAGCCTTCGGCGACGAACACACGCATCGACCAGTCGAGAGATCCAGCTCAATTGGCGATCCTGAACCAACTTGCTCGGGTTCGGGGCGAATACCTTCTCAAGGAGTTGACGTCGCGAGCATTTCTCCCAGTCCATGGATTTCCGACCAACGTAGTTCCGTTCATTCCAACCACTTTGCAGGATTTTGAGCGCGAAGCGCGGCGGCGGCGTGAGGAGATAGTAGCCGAGGGCCGCTCCGAGCGCGAGGACAACCTCGGACGACGGCGCGGATTTCCCTCCAGGGATTTAGCTATCGGCATTCGAGAGTACTCTCCGGGTGCCCGGGTGGTGCTCGACGGCCGCATTTACCAATCAAAAGGTGTAACGCTCAATTGGAAGATCCCCGCTAGCGATGTGGACGTGCGAGAGCTTCAGGTGTTTCGAGTCGCGTGGAGGTGTCTGCGGTGCTTTGCGAGCGGCGCCAGTTTGCAAAACCTCAGCGAGTGCCCGGCATGCCGGGCATCGGAGCAAAACCTCAAACAGCACGCGTATCTCGAACCCGCCGGGTTCGCGGTAGATATCACAGATAAACCTGACAACGATCTGTCAGTTCGCTCCTTTGTGGCCGTAATGAGACCGTGGATTAGCGCCGGAGGAGAGCATTGGAGGCCTCTACCCGATCCGCGCTTCGGCAGATATCGTTACGGGGCCGAGGGCCACGTCTTCAACCACACAAAGGGCCCCTTGGGTCATGGTTTCGCGATCTGCCTAAGGTGTGGACGCGCCGCAGTGGAGGCAGAGCCAATGCCCGCGCCGCTTCCCAAGGAGCTGGTGAACCATAACCGGCTTCGCGGCCGGCGCTCAGGGAGCGATCCGCTTTGCGAAGGTAACGACTCACCCTACGCCATTAAGCGAGGTCAGTGGCTCGGGGTGTCGTCCAGCACTGACGTGTTTGAACTTCAATTGATAGATCGGATCACTCGCCTGGGCATAACGTCGGAAGCAGCGGCTCTTTCTATCGCCGTGGCGTTTCGCTCCGCCCTCTCGGAGCATCTCGGAATTCAGGAACGCGAAATTGGCTTTGCGGCCGTGCCTTCCCGAACGGACACAGGCACAGCCTGTTGGAGCGCCGTGGTCTTCGACACTGCAGCGGGTGGAGCGGGGTACGTTGCAGCTGCGCCCGAAGTGCTGCCCGCTCTGGTCCGGCGAGCTCGTCAGGTGCTTGATTGTCCGCGAGGTTGCGATTCCAGCTGCCACGCCTGCCTACTCGATTTCGATACGCAGCACGAGATGGCGCGTTTGAACCGCAAGGAGGGTTTGAAGTGGCTGACTGAAGATCTCCAAGTTGGGCTTGAGCTGCCAACAGCGTTGCGTGTCTTTGGCGACTCGACTCGATTCGAGTTCAACTCGCTGCCACTCGCCATCGCTCAAGAGTTGGAGCGCGCCGATATCGAAGAACTTCGTCTGCATCTCGGCGGGGACTCAGCCGATTGGGACCCGTCGGAGTGGAGCCTTCGTAAATCTTTACTCAAATGGAGCGCGACCAAGCGGTCGATCAAGATTCTCGCACCCGCGGCTCTCTTGGATTCACTCGATCCTGAGCAGCGCGCCGATCTGGCCAGCATCGGCGAAGCTGGGGACATCGAGCTTTGGCGCATTGCCACCCGAGCGAACTCGGCGGGTAGTGCCACTATTGCTGAGGTTGGGGGGCCGATGCGTAGGGTACGTTGGGCGGTGACAAACGCGTCGGCGATGGCACCGAACGCGCAGTGGGCCGGAGGTGGTGCTGAAGATCGCGTCGTCCGAGTTGTCGAGGCGGCGGCGCTTCAGAAGCCGGAAGGCACTCCCGCGAAGTTTGGCTCTCTGAGGCTGACACCGCCAGGGTCAATATACGAAATCCGCCTGACTCGTGAACTTGACGGGAATGTGGCGGAAATTGGCCACAAGTTTTGGCGGGAGGTATCATCCCGGATTCCCGGCCTCGAGAATCGGCTGCGGGGCAAGGTTCCGGTCGTTGTCTTTCAATACGAAGATCGCTATCTGCGTTCGCCTCTCCACTGCAAGATTCTGTTTGAGATCGCCAAAGCTCTGCTGGGCAAACGTGGAAACGGATCGCGGTGCGCGATCAGCATTAGAACTGAGACTCTCAGATATCACGGACATTCCCGAGAACCCCAGAGCGTTGCTGATGATTGGGGTCCGACTTTTGATCGCAAGCCGATGCTCAAAAAACTGTTCGAACTGATCGCACAGATAGTGGACCTTCACGAGTTGCCTAAGGGCGAGCTGAAGCACCAGAGAGAATTGAGTGTGAAGTGGGAGGACGGTATCGAATGCGTTGTTCGGCTTGACGAGGGCGTTGGGTGGTTGAAGCCTTCAAGATGGGTAGAGTTTCCGTTTCGGCGTGATTCGGAAATGCAGGCCCAGACTATCCGGCAGCTCGCTCTCGATATCGAGGCACGGAACAAGAATGGGACGGTATTATATTTGTTTCCTCTGCGCAGTCCTTGACTACCAGGCAAAGATTACGTCCCGCCGACAGCATCGGCTTGGTTCTGCGCAAAGTCAGTTGAAGCACGGTTTTTTCAGGTTGCTCTTTCGCCCTCGAATTCGAAGAGCCGTACGCCGATTCCTGAGATGCGCAAGCGCAACAGTGTAGGTGGGCGACGTCCTGAAGGCTTTTGAATCGAAGGGCGGCAATCGTCCCCGATCGCAAGATCGGGGAGGCTGTTAGAGGAGGACGCCGCCATGAGGAAGATTGACAGGAGCAGACTTGTGGCGCAACCGCCGCCAGGCAGTCGCATCTGCCGGCGAAGTGTGCGCGAAGATTAGGACGGGGGCAAAGTGGCGACGCAGGAGCGTCAGGTGCGCTTACCGGATGGGCGCGAGCCGCGCAGCTTGCGGAGCCCGAGCGGGCGTCTCATAGCGAAGCGGCGCCGTGAACTCAGTGGCGCTTCCGCCGGGAAGCACGCCTTTAGAACTGTTGTTCCCGCATTGGGAACCTTGCTAGAGTGCCTACGGTGCGGGTGATTGCGCGGAGGACGCTCACGCGGTTCGTCGAATCGCTGAAGGAACAGAAGGGGCAAAGGGCGGTCAAGGCAGCCTTGGACGCCTGGTTTCACGAAGTCCAGCGAGCGGGATCGCGAAACTCGGCGGAGGTGAAGCATAGCTACGCGACCGCCAGCATCGTGAGCGCCGACCGCGTGGTGTTCAACATCAAGGGGAATGATTACCGGTTGGTCGCCGCAATCGATCACATGCGTCATGATCGTGTTCATCAAGTGGATCGGAACGCACGCTGATTACGACAGGATTGACGCAAGGACGGTTCAGTATGGAGATTAAGCCGATTCGCAATGACACCGACCACGCAACGGCGCTGCGCGAGATCGAACGGCTGTGGGGGGTGCGAAGGAGGGGACGCCGGAAGGGGATCGCCTGGATGTGTTGGCGACGCTGGTAGAGGCCTACGAGGATAAGCATTTCCCGATCGACGCGCCTAATCTGATACAGGCTATCAAGTTCCGACTCGAGCAGCAAGCGCTGGATCATCGGGCGCTGGTCGGCGTGATCGGCGGTCGGAGCCGCGTTTACGAAGTAATGCACCGCAAGCGGCGTCTTTCGCTCGACATGATCCGCCGACTCAACGAGCGGTTCGGCATGCCCGCCGAGGTGCTCATCCGTCCGATTCGAGCCGTACGTCGGCGCCGCGCTGTGTAGAGGCCTGGCGACGTACCTTTGGTGTTCGGCCGAAACGTGCTGCTCGCGTGACCGATTTCACCGAGTGCCGAAACATCTGCGATTACGCGGGATATTTGACTTACCAATCGCCGCAGAATCCCCGCTGGAGGACCTTGCGCATCCTGCGTCTTAGGGGGCCGAGCCGGCTCTCCACGAATCCCGCGTCATCGATGATTTTCGCGATCAAGTTGAGGCTGAGTACGATGCCAATGTCCGCGACAATCTCCAGCATTTCGACGAAGGCGTTCAATTCTTCGGCGCCGAACTCGACGGCCGGAAACGCCTCTTTGCCCGCGACAAATCTCCGCCCCAGAAGGGTTTTGTCCGGGATGACCTGAGCATCGTCGGAAAGCTTCCAGTAGATGCCGTCATAAATTGCTGATGCGGCACGTTCCGTGGCGATCGGGGCGAGCAGGCCCCATTCGGCAATCTGATCGACCATCATCCTGAGCGAAGGAACGGCTCGCTTGAGGGAAGGATCGGAAAAAAGCGGCGACACGCGATCGAAGATCGCCGCCGAGATGACCTCGAGGTCGGCCTCCGCGTTGGGGTGCTTGGCAAAGATATCCACGAACCAATCGTGTAGCCTTCCTGTTTTGTCGGGCAGCTTCACTCCACGTGCGCGCCGAATTATTTCTGCTCGATCACGGATAATCTTGTGCGCGATTCCTTCCCAGAAGGCGCCCCGGATCAGCGCCTCCAAGGCCATCCGCAGCATTGCAGTGCCGACGCCGTAGTACCAGCACAATGCCTGCATGCAGGCGCGTTCGATGAGATGAATCGCCTCGATTTGGTAGATGGCGAACGCAGACAATCGCTTGTGCGTTTGTTCTTGGGCGAAGAACGCCCTGAAGCAGTCTGTGAGAAGCTGCCGCACGTTGTGCATCTGGGCGATCGCTTGCCGATCGGCACGCTTCAACGAGGCTCTTAGGTTGTTACGGTCGGCATCGAACAGCTTCGGATTTCGCGACGAACCTGTTCAGTCTGCGTGCTCATAATCGGGACCGTCGAGGGCCACAAACCGTCGGGTTTCCACATTGTACTTCCGGCACAACGCGGTTGTTCGAATGAAGCCGAGGTCGTCCAAAATGGTCCGATTCAGGAACGGAGCTCGGAGACCGCGGAAGTTGAAGTCTCCTGGCGGCAGGCTCTGCGCGTATCGCTCGGCCTCGGTTAGCACGTTCTGGGGGCCGAGCGAGAGCTTCTTCGCCTCAATGATTCCGACGATGCGCCCGCCCGGGACAAGCGCATAATCGGCCGGGCCGCTCTCGGTCGGAAACTCCGTGACGGCGTGGGCGCTGTGCGCCGATGGGTCCAGATCCGATGTGAACGGAACGATTGTCCAGCCCGGATCGCGAAGCTTGGGATCTATCCGGCTTCTGCGGGTCTTCCACTCTAGCTCGTCGCCCCTCGGCTGCACTCTCAGGATCCTCCGCCTATCAGTTACGCGAGTGCTGGCGCCGACGAAGCGCTTCAATCGCTCTTTGGCGCTCCACGACCTCGTCTGCGCGATGCCGAGCGCGGCACGAGATCGATCTTGAGGCTGGCTCCGAGCGCTCGCGCTGTCCTTGCCAGCGTCTTTAGCGTGAGATTGTTCAGTTTGCCGGATTCGATCTGGGCGATCATCGGCTGGCTCACACCAGACCGCTCGGCAAGTGCGGCTTGGGTGAGACCGCGACGTTTTCGTAGTGTGGCAATCTTGTGTTCGATCAGAATCTGCGCCAATTCATCTTCGACTTCGCGTCGCAGGCCAAGCTTATCGACCTTTCTTTCGAGCAACTCCAGCCCTGGATTTTTGGTACTCACTTTGGGCCTCCTTCAATCTCGTACGCATCAGCCCGAGGACGTTAGCAGGTGTGTCCGTGCGCTTCTTAACATAGCCGCCCACCAAGACTGCGCGCCGTCCGGGCAAAAATCCGTAATAAATCCGTACTGTGGTCCCCCGAAGCTCAAAGAGTCCAGCGCCCAGCGATTTCGAACGCGGCTCGCGCAACTGATTGCCTAACGCGCGCAACGCGCCGACTAACACGGCCGCGTCTCTGATGTTCTTCGCATCAACTAGACCCGCGACGAACTCAGCGAAGTGGGACTGACCTCCGGGGGTTATGTGCTCCTCAACAGCCCAATCCGCCACGACTACAAAATAAGCTATGACTTATTAGAATGCAAGGCCAGAAAGGATGATTTGGAACAAGGAAGGCTCCGCGGTCACCACCGCAGGGCCTTCGAGTTCCGAGATGAGCGGCACCAATCAGAACGGGATTTCCTCTGCTGAAGGGGTTGGCGGCTCCTCACGGGCCGCGGCATCGACCCGCTCGGCCGGCGGGGCGCCAAGAAACTGAACGCAGCTCGCAACGATCTCGGTGGGTTAACGCTTCCCGCCGTTGTTTTTCGCCTCGAACTCGCTGGGCCGCAGGCGGCCTTCAACATAAACCTGGCGGCCCTTGAGATACTTCGCGCAAGCCTCCGCAATCTTGCCGAAGGCCGCCACATGATGCCACTCGACGCGCTCGAGCTTCTGCCCCTGAATCCTCTGAGAGGCAACTCCCGTGCGGGTTCGAGTCCCGCCCCCGGCATTGGAGCTCGATTCGCGATCTGTTGCGTGCGGCGCGCTAAGCGGGGGCGGTGCGCGGGTATGGACCGGGGTCAGCCGCGCGGCGGCTTGCCGCTGCGCACCGCGGCCATCGCTTGGGCGCCGTACATCTGCTCCATCATGAAGCCGAGGTCGGGGTTGCGGCGCAATTCATGCCCGCCGTCCACGGCGAAGCTCTGACCGGTCATCCACGAGGACTCGGGTCCGGCCAGATAGCGCACCGCGGCGGCGATGTCGTCGGGTTCGCCGGTGCGTCCCAAGGGCATCTGCTCGACGAACTTGCCGTGGATGGGCTCCTGCATCAGACGGTCATTGTTGTTGGCGCGCATCAAGCCCGGCCGCACGGCGTTGATGCGGATTCCGGCCGCACCCAACTCTTCGGCGGCGCCTTGCACGAAGTTCTCCAGTCCACCCTTGGCGGTGCCGTAGCCGACCAGGCCGTTAAACGGCATTTTGGCGGCGGTCGAGGAGATGCAGACGATCGCGCCGCCGCGCGTCATCATCGGCACGCTGTAGCGCACCGCGATAAAGGTCGTCAGCAGATTTATTTCGAGGTCCTTTCTGAAATCCTCCTCCGAGCACATCAGCAGCGGACGATAGCCCACCGAGCCACCGACCGTGGCCACCACGATGTCCAGCCGGCCGGCGACCGCATAAGCTTGGGCCAGCGCCGCCTTGACGTGTTCGGCGTTGCGCGCGTCGCCCGCATACAGTTCGACGCGGGCGCCGGCGACCGCGCCGCGCAGCTCTGCGCGCGCCTTCTCCAGCACCTCCATATGACGCGCCATCAGCAGCACCGCGGCGCCGTCGCGCAGCAGCCACTTGGCGCTGTACCTGCCGATCGCGCCGCTACCGCCGGTAATAAAAGCCGTCATTCCTGTCAAAGGCCGATTGTCGCTCATGCTCCGCTCCCCAAATCGCGCAGATACGTCTGGGCGCGACGATATCGCCGGCGCGCCAGTTCGTGCAATCTTTGAAGCCGCGCTTGGAACCGCCTGCAAGGGCGTGTTAATCACGCGTTGACGCGGCGGCCCGGTGCCGCCGGGATTTTGCTGCACGGCCCAGGAGGCAGACGTGAAGGCATATCAGCTCACCAGATGGCAGGCCGAGCCTGAAGTGCGGGAAGTGCCGGTTCCCGAACCGCAGCCGGGGCAGGTGCTGGTGAAAGTCGGCGGCGCTGGCGCCTGCCATTCAGATCTGCACATGATGGAGTCCCCCGGCAATCCGCTGTGGCGGCTGCCGTTTACGCTGGGGCATGAAAACGCCGGATGGGTCGAGAAGACCGGCGCGGGCGTGGAGGGCCTGCGCTGCGGCGATCCGGTGCTGGTGTATTGTATCTGGGGATGCGGCGCGTGTGCCAATTGCCGCGCCGACCTTGAACAGTATTGCGAGCGGTCGGTGGGGATTACCGACGGCGCCGGCCTGGGCCATGACGGCGGCATCGCCGAGTACTTGTTGGTGCCATCGGCCCGTTTTCTGCTGCCGCTTCGGAGCCTGCATCCGCGCGACGCTGCGCCGCTGGCCGACGCGGGCCTGACGCCCTATCACGCCGTGCGGCGCTCGATCGAGCTGCTCAAGCCGGGCTCGACGGCCCTGGTAATCGGTGCGGGCGGCCTGGGTCAAATGGCGATTCAAATCCTCAAAGCGCTGACACCGGCCCGCGTAATCGCGGTCGATACGGCGGAGCAGAAGCTGCAGGCTGCCAGCCGCCTGGGCGCCGACCACGCTGTCCGGTCCGGCGATGAGGCGGCCAAACAGATCCGCGACCTGACCGGTGGCAGAGGCGCGGAAGCGGTTTTCGATATTGTCGGAGTCGACGCGACGATGAAGCTGGCGGCCGAGGTCGCACGGCCATTGGGCCACATTACGATCGTAGGTGTGGGGGGCGGGACTCTGCCCTTCAGTTTCACGAGCGTCCCCCTGCAATGTTCCGTTTCGACCACCTACTACGGAACCAAGAATGAATTGATCGAGGTGATCGCGCTGGCGGAAGCGGGCAAACTGCGCGCCGACATCGAATTCTTTCCGATCGAGCGCGCCGGCCAGGCGTATCAGCGGCTGCGCCGCGGCGCGATCAACGGCCGCGCAGTGATCACACCGGGCGCACCACTGTGACGCAACTCCTCTTCAAGATAAAGCCGCCGCTCGACTTCTTCCGCACCCTGCTAGGGCACGAAGAGTTCGATGTTGTTCAATTCCTTGCCGCCCACGGTTTCGCCGTCGACGATGAGCACCCGCCCGTCATTCAGCACGGTGGCGGTATGATATCTGCGCGGGAAATGCAACGCGGCCGTGGGGCTGAAGGTCTTTGACATAGGGTCATAGAGTTCTTCACTGCCCAGAATAGTTGGTGAGGCCGTATTGCCGGTATCGCCGCCGGTAATCAGGACCTTGTCTTTAAGCGGCCCGCTGCTGAACAGCACCGCGCTGTGGTTTTCGCGTGCGGCGTTCATGCTGCCGGTGGTGCTGGTCGTGTTGACCATCGAAAGCTCGGCGCTGCCCAGTGCGGCAAGCCCTCCTACCAGATTTCCCTGTTGGCCGACGCTGGCCGAACCGCCCGCGAACAGCACGCTGCTGCCGTTGCTCAAGAGGGCGGCGGCCAGGTAATCGCGCGCCGTGCCCATCGTGCCGGCGGCGGTAAAGGTGTCTTTGGCCGGATCGTAGATCTCGGTGCTGGCCAGCGCATTGGTTCCGTCATCGCCACCTGCGATCAGCACGTCGCCCGCATAGAGGCCCGAGGTGATAAGCGCGGCTACCGCGTGTTCCCTGGAAGTGGTCATAGGTTGGCTGGTTACCGTGAAAGTCTGCTTGACCGGGTCATAGAGTTCCGCCGTGCTGCTCCGGCCCCCGGCGATCAGTACGTCGCCGGCGTTAGGACCCGATGTGAGCAGCGTGGCGGTGGCGAACATGTGGAGGTCGTGCAGGGTGCCCTTGGTCAAGGTGAAGGTCTGGCTCACCGGGTCGTAAATTTCGCCGGTCTGTGAGGGGAAGAACGCGCCTTGACCGCCTACGATGAGCACCGTGCCGTCGTTGAGCAGGGTCGCGGTTGCACCCGAGCGGGCCTCGGCCATCGTGTTGGAGAGTTCGGTGACCGTGTTGCCAACCGGGTTATAGATTTCCGCGCAAGCCAGCGTGCCGTACGTCATCTGGTCGCAGCTTCCATAGCCGCCCGCGATCAGGACCGTACCATCGGCCAGCAACGTCGCGGTGTGGTAGATGCGCAGCACCTGCGGCACCGGGCCGTCCATCACGGTTGGCGTAGGCGCTCCCGACGGTGTCGGAGTTGGGGTCAGCGGAGTTCGGCTTGCCCCGGGGGTCGAGGTTGGGACCGGGGTGGGCGTCCGACTGGCGACCGAAGTGGGCGTTTGGGTCGGAATCGGGGTCGGGGTCGGGGTGCGGACCACCACGGGAGTCGGCGTCATGGCCGTGGTTGGAGTTGCGGTTGGCGCACAGGGCGTGACGATCGTGAAGGCACCGTTGGGAGAATTGCCCGAACTGGTAAACGGCACAAAAGGCGGATTGAACGCTTGCAGGTAGGCAGGACCCGAGACTGCTCCGGACGGCACCATGAAGGTGAAATGAGTCGAACTGATAAAATTGAGGGGGATTTTGGCGCTGCCGTCAGAATTGAGTCCCCCCAGGTTGACGACACCGCCGGGCTGGTTGTTGAACAGGTTGATGACCGTCAGCGTGGAAAACCCGGTGCCGGCAACCTCGACCGTACACCCAGTCTGCATCACGCTACTAATTGTAATCGGCGCGCCGATGATCACGGCCACCGAGTTGCTCTTGAGTGCGTACAGATGATTGCTGCCGGCGTTGCTAACTTGGATCGAGCCCGGCCCGATCTGCGGGGCGTTGGGCCCGCTGGCCGGAATGCTGAGGGTCAGCGTAGTGGAGGTGAGTCCCGGGTTACCCGGATTCATGAAGAAGGGGCCGACCTTGCCGCCCGGACATGCGCAGAAAATATCCACCGCGACACCGTTGGCGGTGTCGAAGCCGGTACCGGTGATGGTCAACGGCTGTCCCAACCTTACCACGGTGTCGATTACATTGAGGCCGTAACTCGGATCGCTGCTCAAGGGGCTGAGGCCGGCGCCGTTGATTTCGGTGATAGTGGGCAGATCGTCGGCTGGGTTGCCCTGCAGCAGCGCATACTTCAGGTTTGAAGCCGCATAACCCTGATCCGTATTGACCACCTGCACGGCGACGAACCCTTCACCCAAAGGCACGGTGGCCGGGACGTCCTGCATAATCTGCGTCGGCGCGGGGGGAGCGGCAGGCTTCAGCGGTCCGGCGTTGATCGGACCGGCGGCGGTGGCGACGAAGAAATTCACCACCGAACCGGGAGTGAAACCGGCTCCTTGGATTGTGAAGCTGCCCCCCACCTGGATGACCTTCGGGATCGAGGTGATTATCGGTGCACTGGGCGTTGGGGTTGCGGCCGGTGTCGGCGTCGGGGTCGCCCCCAGAGCAAGCCGGTATGCCCCGCGGCCATGCGTGCCGATGAAAATTGTGCCGTTGTGATTTTGCTCAATGTCGTAAACTGGAGACGTGGTCAGAACCCCAAGGTTGAAGGGCGCCCAGGTAGCACCCCGATTGGTGGAGCGGAAGACTCCCACGGAAGTGGCGGCGAAAACCGTGCTGCCCGTGATATCCGTCCTGTCTACCAGCACCCGTAAGACCGGCACATCCGGAAGCGGCGACACGCCGCCCGCGCCATCCGCTTGGCTCCAGGTGGTTCCGAAATCGGTGGTTTTGAAGATATGACCGATACCGGTGGCTGCGCTAAATCCGGACAGGCTTAGGTAAGCATTATTCTGGTTATTGGGGTCAAGGGCGATTCCAGTGGCCTGGGTTTTGCCGGGATTAAAGGGAGATTGCCAGTCAGGTCGTTCCACGTGCCGGTGTTGTTCTGTCCCGCCGTGCAGGCCGGCTGGTCGGGGCAGTTTGCCTGCGTCGTGTTCCATACCTTAAGCGTGGCGCCCTGAGTGTTTTGCATCGCGACCGCCCACGCGATCGCGTCGTTACCAGGGAAGAATTCGATGTCGCCGAGGGAACAGGAAGCATCGGCGCAACCGGGATTCAGATCCTGACTGGTTTGGGAAAGAACCTGGCCGGCAGAAAAATCCAGTACATACACGCTATGGCCGCCCAGGAGCACGCGTTGCGGCACCGCCGGGTCTGCGGCGAGCGGCGGATAAAAGTTAAACCCGTTATCGAGGCCAGTGAAATCGACGTTGTGAAACGTCCAATGCAGGCCGCCGTCGGAGGAGTTGGCAAGATTGACTTCCAACCCGCCTCCAGTGGTAGCGTAGGTATGATAAGCGAAGCTTGGATTGGTGTTGTCGAACAGGGCGAAGCCGCCGTCACC
>Ga0070740_10002557_pt1 | contig 21000 bp, 16 predicted proteins | sample Coa_R2_FD_67286 | JGI IMG/M metagenome (GOLD analysis project Ga0070740, IMG submission 67286) | Surface soil microbial communities from Centralia Pennsylvania, which are recovering from an underground coalmine fire - Coalmine... | ecosystem: Environmental > Terrestrial > Soil > Unclassified ...
GCGGACGGTCGCGGTGCGCAACCTGCCGCTTCTGGAGGAGCTCCCTGCCGTCCCGCCGCCGGCGAACGGCCGCCCCGAGGTCGTCTACATCGGCGGTCTGACCTATCCGCGCGGCCTGCGCGAGATGGTCGAGGCGGCGCGGCGACTGCGCCACCCCGACGCCCGCCTCGTCCTGATCGGCAGCTTCGGCGCACCCGAAATCGAGCGGGCGGCCCCCTCGCTGCCGGGCTGGGAGCGCGTCGACTACCTCGGCCAGCTCGACCACCGCGACATCTGGCGGCGGCTGGCGCACGCGCGAGTGGGGCTGGTCCCGCTCCACCCCGAGGCGAGCTATCTGGAGTCGCTGCCCACCAAGCTGTTCGAGTACATGGCAGCCGGCCTGCCCGTCGTCGTCTCGGACTTCCCCTTCTTCCGAGCCCTGCTCGAGCCGATCGACTGTGCGCTGTTCGTCGACCCGCTCGACCCGGCCCAGATCGCCGCCGCGGTCGACGAGCTGCTCGCCGACGAGGAGCGGGCGAGGGCGATGGGGCGGCGGGGCGCCGCCGCCGTGCGAGAGCGGTTCAACTGGCAGGCGGAGGAACCCGCGCTGCTCGAGCTCTACCGCCGCCTGGCCGCCACCCGGGAGGCCGTCTAGGGATGTGCGGGCTGTTCGGCCTCGTCGGCGCGGCGCCCGGGCTGCTGGACGAGCCGCTCGTGCGAGAGCTGTTCTCGCTGCTGCACCACCGAGGCCCCGACGACCGCGGCTGGCTGACGTTCGACCGCGCCGCTGTCCGCAGGGGCCGAGAACCTGCCGCCCTCGCCGGCGAGGTCGCCTTCCTGCACACGCGCCTCTCGATCCTCGACCTCTCGCCCGCCGGTCACCAGCCGATGTCGACGCCCGACGGCCGCTTCCATCTGTCGTTCAACGGGGAGATCTACAACTACGTCGAGCTGCGGCGCGAGCTCGAGTCGCTCGGCCACCGCTTCCGCTCGGGCAGCGACACTGAGGTGCTGCTGACCGCCTGGGCGCAGTGGGAAGCGAGCGCCCTCGAGCGGCTGGTCGGGATGTTCGCCTTCGCCCTGCTCGACGTCGAGCGACGGCTGGTCGTGCTGGCGCGCGACCACTTCGGGATCAAGCCGCTGTACTACGCGCCCCTCGACGGCCGGCTCGCCTTCGCCTCGGAGGTGCATCCCCTGCTCGCGCTGCCCGGCGTCGGCCGCCGCGCCGACCCGCAGCGGGTCTACGACTACCTCCGGTTCAGCCGAGTCGACGACGAGCCGCAGACGCTCTTCGCCTCGATCCGGCAGCTCCAGCCGGCCGAGTACGCCGAGGTGCCGCTCGACGAGCCGGAGCGGATCGCCGTCCGCCGCTACTGGCAGCTCGAGCCGGCGCCGCTCGGCGACCTCTCACTGGACGAGGCGGCGGACCGCCTGCGAGAGCTGTTCCTGGAGAACGTCCGCCTCCACCTGCGCAGCGACGTTCCGGTCGGGGCCGCGTTCTCGGGCGGCGTCGACTCCTCCGCGAACGTGACGGCGATGCGTTCCCTCAGCGGCCCCAGCCTCGAGCTGCACACCTTCAGCTACGTGGCCGACGACCCCGCGGTGAGCGAGGAGCGCTGGATGCGGCTCGTCGCCGCCGAGGTGGAGGCCGTCTCGCACACGGTCGAGGCGTCACCGCAGGCGCTGCGTGAGGACCTCGACCGCCTGATCGAGGTCCAGGGTGAGCCCTTCGGCGGCACGAGCATCTACGCGCAATACCAGGTGTTCCGGCTGGCGAAGGAGGCGGGGATCAAGGTGATGCTCGACGGCCAGGGGGCCGACGAGCTCTTCGCCGGCTACCGCACGTACTTGCCGCCCCGCCTCGCGGGGTTGCTGACGAGGGGGCGGCTCCTGGCTGCCTGGCGCCTCCTCTCCGCGCTCGGCTCGCTGCCGAGCGCCAACCCGCGCGAGGTCGCGCTGGACGCGCTGCGGAGCGTGGTCCCGTTTGCGAGCCGCACGTTCGTCCGCAACCTCGCCGGCCGCCCGCTCTTGCCCGACTGGCTCGACCGCGCCTGGCTCGAGGCCCGCGGCGTCGACGTCGCCGACCCGTTTCGGGAGGTGCGGGGGAGCCTGCGTGCATACCGGATGGCGGCGGTGCGCGGCAACCTCCTCTCGCTTCTCCGCTACGAGGACCGCAACTCGATGGCCGCCTCGATCGAGAGCCGGGTGCCGTTCCTCACCCCCGCGCTCGCGGAGTTCGCGCTCGGACTCCCCGACGACTACCTGATCGCCCAGGACGGGACCGGCAAGCTCGTGCTCAAGCGGAGCCTGCGAGGGCTCGTGCCGGACCCGGTCCTCGAGCGGCGCGACAAGATCGGCTTCGCGACCCCGGAGGCGGGCTGGCTCCGGACGCTCGACCCTTGGGTGGACGAGGTGTTCGCGAGCGACGCAGCACGATCAGCCGGGCCGCTGCGGGTGGATCACGCGCGTCGCATCTGGCAGGAGATGCGCGACGGGCGGCGTCCGTTCGATCCGATGGCCTGGCGCTGGCTGAACCTGATCCGCTGGGTCGACCGCTTCGGCGCCGTACTCGCCTAAAGCGTTCGGCCTCGCCTTCGTTCGACGGCAGCTTCGTAGTCGGCCACGATCTCCGCGGCGATGCGCAGCGGATCGTGCCAGCGCTCGACGTACGCGCGGCCGCGCCGCCCGAGCTCGGCCAGTTCTGAGCGCCGCGTCGTCAGCAGGCCTCTCAGCACGTCGTAGATCGTGGCCGGTTCCGCCGAAACGACTGGGAGCTCGGCCCGCATCGCGGGCGGGATACGCGTGAGATCCTCCTCGCGAAGATACGCGACGACCGGCCGGCCGGTTGCCATCGCCTCGACCGCAAGACCGCCGTACCAGCCCACGACCAACTGGTCGACGACGAGGTCGGCGCGGGGGTAGAGCGCTCTCAGCTCGTCCTGCGTCAACCCTTCGACGAGCTGGAAGTCGAATGCGACGCCTTCCGCCTGCAGGCGGGCCACCGCGTCGAGAACGAAGCGCGTGCCCTTGATCTCGCGGTTCGTCGGCGCGTGGAGCACGAGCGGGCGCCGCGTTCCCGCTGGCTCACGAGCCGGCTCCCAGTGCCGCGGATCCACGCTCGCATACGCGACGAAGCGCGCTCGCGAGGGCAGCACGCGCAGGAGGTCCGGATTCAGCGCGTAGAGCCCGTCCACGTACCGATCGAAGACCGCGATCCGGCGCCGCTTCACTTCGTCGGCAGCGGGTGTCGCATAGCCGGGACGTGCGTCGCTTCCCTGGAACGTAACGAAGATCGCCTTCCCGGCGTATGCCAGCAGCCGGAGGTCAAGCTGCTCGAAGACGGCCGCATACCACGCCCAGATGCGCGTCCTCATCCTCGAGGCGCGTTCGGGGTCGAGTGTGTCGAGCGCGACCCGCTCCGGTGCGAGCGTCGAACCCGCGTTGAAGTGGATGACATCGAAGTCACGCAACACGCGCGGGAGTAGGCTCCAACGCTTGACCTCACGCCGGAATGCCCCGTCGCCTTCATGCAAGACAACCTGGTCCGCCCGGTAGCCGTACGGAGAGGCCCTGAGCGCGAGCGTGTGGCTTTCGAGGCCAAGCTCCCGCTCGGCGGCGGCGAGACCCGGCGGATTGCCGCCGACGACGTCGGGACAGTGCAGGACCCGTAGCGACATCGGTCAGGCTCGGCGGTCCGTCGCGGTCTCCGTGCTCGAGCGACGGCGACGGCCCCTGGCGGACGTCCCTAGGAAGCCTGCACCTCGCTCAGCTTGTCCTCGGCGCGCCACTCGATCACCGAGGCAAGCCCCTCGTCGAGCTCGATCCTGGCGCGGAAGCCGATCAGCTCCTCCGCCAGCTCGGTGCTGCCGACACGGTTGGTCACGAACATCTGCTCTTGAGGCAGGTACTCGGGCTTCACGTCGCCGCCCGTCAAGGCGAGCAGTCGCTCGACCAGCTCGTTGATCGTCGTCTGGACGCCCATGCCGACGTTGAGGAAGACGTCCGTGGCATCGGACTTCAGCGAGAGCACGTTCGCGCGGGCGACGTCGTCGACGTGGACGAAGTCGTACGCCTGCGAGCCGTCCCCGAAGATCTGCGGCGGCTCTCCAGCCTCGATCTTGTCCAGCACCTTCATGATCACGCTGACGTAGGTGCCCTTGTAGTCCATCCGCGGGCCGTAGACGTTCATGTAGCGGAGACCGACGTAATCCAGTCCGTGCTGCTCGTTGAAGGCGCGGAAAAACTGCTCGCCCGCGATCTTCGTCGCGCCGTAGAGCGTCCGGTTGTTGAACGGATGCTCCTCCGTCATCGGAATCGTGACCGCGTCGCCGTACACCGAGGCCGAGGACGAGTAGACGACCTTGCCGACGTTCGCACGCTGCGCCGCCTCGACCACGTTGAAGGTGCCGAGGGCGTTGACGTTCACGGCGTCGCGCGGATGGTGGACGCACTCGTGCAGCCAGAGGGCGGCGAGATGGAAAGCGAAATCGCTCTCGTCCATCACCTGCTCGAGGAAGGGCAGGTCGAGGATCGACCCCTCGCGAACCTCGACGCGGGGGTCGCGGACGGCGCGCTCGAGGTTCTTGCGCGTGCCGCGAACGAAGTTGTCGACGACGATCACGCGCTCGACGGGCTCATCGAGGAGCTGGTCGACGATGTGCGAGCCGATGAACCCGGCGCCACCGATGACAGCGATCGTCGAACCTTCGAGTTGAGGCATGCAGCACGTCCTTTCCTGGGCGACCTGGAGCGCAGCCATGCTAGCCCGCCGCGGCCACTCGCTCAGAGGCCGACCAGCCCGGCGGCCCGCTCGGCGACCAGACGGCCGAGGGCGAGCGAGGAGGTGGCCGCCGGCGACGGCGTGTTGACGATGTGCAGCGAGCTCGGCCCTTCGACGACGAGGAAGTCGTCCACGAGGTCGCCGGTGCGACTCATCACCTGCGCTCGGACGCCGGTCGGCCCACGGACGACGTCCGCATCCGCGAGCTCGGGCAGGTACCTGCGCATCTGCGCCACCGCAGCGGGCTTCCAGAGCTCGCGCCAGACCTCGCCTGCGCCCGTCCGCACGTAGCGACCGGCGAAGCGGAGCAGGCCAGGCCAGGCCAGAACGTCGCCTGCGTCCCGCAGCGACACGCTCAGCCGCTCGTAGCCTTCGCGCGCGAGCGCCGGCGTCGCGTTCGGCCCCGCCCACACCTCGCCGTCGAAGCGACGCGTGAAGTGGACGCCGAGGAAGGGGAAGCGTGGATCCGGCACGGGATAGATCAGCCCGCGCACGAGATCGGCTGCGCGTCCGCGCAGCTTCCAGTAGGCGCCGCGGAAGGGGACGACGCGCACGCCCACGTCGACCCCGGCCAGGGCGGCGACGCGGTCGGCCTGCAGCCCGGCGCAGGCGACGAGCCCGCCCGCCGTGATCCGCCCGGCGCTCGTCGTGACCGCGAGCCCCTCGCCGTCGGCCGCGATTCCCGTGACCAGCGTCCCCAGCTCCAGCCGCGCGCCGAGGCTGCGCAGCCGCTCGGCCATCCGCTCGGCGACGAGCCGGAAGTCCACCACCGCCGTCTCGGGCACGTGCAGCGCCCGCACGCCACGCGCGTGCGGCTCGAGCTCGCGCAGCCCGGCCTCGTCGAGCTCGGCCAGTCCCTGGATGCCGTTCTCGGCGCCCCGCCGCTGCAGCTCGGCGAGACCCGCCAGCTCGGACTCGTCCACGGCGACGACGAGCTTCCCGCAGCGGCGAAACGGGATGTCGTGCTCCTCGCAGAACGCCTCGAGCTCGGCGCGGCCCTGACGGCAGAGCGACGCCTTGAGCGAGCCGGGCGCGTAGTACAGCCCCGAGTGGACGACGCCCGAGTTGTGGCCGGACTGGTGGCTCGCCAGCCGCGGCTCCTTCTCGAACAGCGTCAGCCGCAGGCCCGGCGCGCGCTCGACCAGGGCGAGCGCCGAGGCGAGCCCGACGAGGCCGCCCCCGACGACGACCACGTCCGCAGCCATGCCGCCGGTTTCGCTAATACGCTCCGCGGCGGCCGAAGACGGCCGGGATGGTCATCAGGATGATGCGCAGGTCGCGCCCGAGGGAGAGGTTCTCGACGTACTCCCGCTCGACCGCCAGCACCTCGTCGAAGGTCAGGTCGCTGCGGCCGTAGACCTGCCAGGGACCGGTGATGCCCGGCTTCACCTGCAGTCGCACCTCGTGCTCGGGCTCGTAGCGCTCGACGAGGTCGACCAGCTCGGGGCGGGGCCCCACGACCGACATCTCGCCGCGCAGCACGTTCAGGAGCTGCGGCAGCTCGTCGAGACTCGTGCGCCGCAGGAAGCGGCCTACCCGGGTCACCCGCGGGTCCGAGCGCAGCTTGAACATCGGGTCGCTCAGCTCGTCGATCGCGACCAGCTCGGGCAGCAGCGCCTCCGCGTCGCGCACCATCGTCCGGAACTTGAAGATCCGGAAGGGCCGGCCGTGCTCGCCGGCCCGAAGCTGGCGGAAGAACACGGGCCAGCCGTCGTCGACGAGGATCGCCAGGGAGATCAGGGCAAGAAGCGGCGCCGTCAGCACGAGCCCAAGCGAGGCGGCGACGACGTCGAAGATCCGCTTCAGCGCGAGCGTCGAGGGCGAGACGTACCACGTGTTGTAGTCGAGCAGCGGCAGGTCGGCGACGTGCGCGAGATGGGTGGCGGTGCCGAAGATGCCCCGAGTTGGCGGCACGACTGTGAGCTTGACGCTGCGCAGCCGGCAGACCGGCAACAGCGCCTCGAGCAGCTCCTCGTTCAGCTCGGCGCAGGCGACCACGACCCGCTCCACCCCTTCCAGCTCGTGCAGCCGCTCGGGCAGCTCCCGACAGCTCGCGACCCGCTCGCAGACGGTGGCGTGGATGTCCGGGAAGAGCTCGAGCTTCCGGATCACCGCGTCGGCCAGCGGCCCCTCGCCGACGATCAGCAGACGCTCGGGCTGCGTCACCCGCCGCCAGAGCGCGCGAGCCGCGCCCCGGAAGGCGAAGCCGAGGACGAGCGCCGAGCTCCAGACGAACAGCCGGTCGTTCGACCCCAGGGCGAGACCGGGAAACGGGGCGAGAAGCAGGGTCAGCACGGCCGTCCCGCCGAGGGCCCAGACGAGGATCCAGGGGAGCTCCTCGACCGTCAGGTGGCGCAGGGTGCGGTGGTCGCGGTCGTAGAGGCCGACGAGCTTCGCGGTCACGATCCAGACCGGGGCCGAGAGGACGAGCAGCAGGGAGCCGGCCGGCCCGCTACCCCACAGGCCGACGACGGCGGCCGCCGCGGCGATCGTCAGGGCGTCGGCCGCGGCGAGCAGACGGTGCAGGAGGGCGTCGTTGCTGTACCGCGGGAAGAGGCGCGGACTCGTCTTGCGGACGCTTCCGGCACGGGCGCCGGTGGCGACGTCGATCTCGCTCATCCCTTCAGCCTCCCTGGTGCGGCGGGGAGCAGGCTCGTGGGTCCCCGTACGCTAGCGGCGGCTGCGAGCGGCTCGCCACTCATGCGCCGCTCTGGAGGATCGCGGCGTGCGGGTTGAGCTCCCGCACCTTGGCGAGGTCGCGACGCACGGCGCCGAGGTCGCCGCGCTCGCCGTCGATCCGGATCGCCGCCAGCCAGAGCCGCCAGTCGCGCGGCGAGCGGCGGATCGCGGCCTCGATCGCCGCCTTGGCGGCGTCGAGCTGGTGCAGGCCCTCGTCGACGAGGGCGAGCTGCAGGTAGGGGGCGGAGTCCCAGGGCTCGACCGCCTTCGCAGCCAGCGCCTCCGACTTGGCTCGCGCGCCGTTGCCGGCGGCCGCGGCCGCCTGGCTGTTGCGGAGGTGGATGCCGGCGGCGAGCACGACCACCTGGGGCACGATCGCCGCCACCGCGACCAGGGCGATGAGCGGCCGCAGCAGCGCGACGCGGCCCCAGACGCCGGCGCGCGCCGACGGCCGGGCGCCGAGCGCCAGCCCCAGAAGTCCGACCCCGACCACCGCGATCCCCGCGAGCTGCCAGACCCAGTCGTAGGCGGCGGCGACGAAGAAGGCGACACCGGCGGCCGCGGCGGCGGCGACCTCGGCGCTACCGAGGGCGAGCGCCGAGCGCACGGCGCCGACAGCGGCCGCGAGAACGGCTCCCGCGAGCAGCAGGAGGCCGACGATTCCGAGCTCCGCCATCGTCTCGAGGTAGAGCGAGTGCGCGTACTGGGTGAAGAACGAGCCCAGCGACCCGTGCTGGAGCCACCACGCTTGCCAGGAGCCGGCGCCGCCGCCGGCGAGCGGGTGGGCCTGGAACTCCGAGCTGGCCGCCGCCCAGAACTGCCAGCGGCCGCTGCCCGTGCTGCTCAGCAAATGCTCGGTGATGTAGCTGGCGTTCGAGCCGCCGGCGGCGAAGCTGTTGCTCCGGAACGCGTCGAACTTCGCGAGCGGGTGCGAGAGGGCGATCGCGACCACGGCGGCCACGGCAAGCAGGCCGGCGACCGCCCAGCCGGCGACCCGCGGCGGCGCCGGCAGGCGGCGGCCGAGCTCGGCCAGCCCGGCCCAGACGAGCGCACTGGCAACGCAGGCGATCCCGATCTCGAGCGCCGCGCGGTGCCCCTGCGAGACCGCAACCGGGTTGGTCATGTCGCCAAGCAGGAGGGCGTTCTTGTGGGAGAGGGCGGCAACCGCAACCACGCCCGTAGCGCCGGCGACCGCGGCGGCGGCGAGCGCCCGCCAGCGGTGCGGCGAGAGCAGCAGGTAGGCGACGACGGCGACCCCTGCCGCGACGAAGGCGCCACGGGAGGAGGTCAGGTACATCACGGCAGCGAGGAGCGGCAAGGGGAAGGCTGCCAGGGCGGCAGCGAGCCGCGACCGCCGCGAGCCCATGCTGGCGAGCAGCAGCGGGTAGGCAAGCCCGACCTCGATCCCGAGCCCGTTCCAGTAGCCGACTGGGAAGCTCAGCCGGTTGTTCAGGGTCGGCAGGATCGTGGACAGGGACACGCCGAAGCTGCTGGGGAAGAAGCGGCTGACGAGGGAGACGGCGGCGACCGCCGAGAGCGCGAGGGCGACGCCGGCGACGAGGACCGAGGCGTCCACTCGCCGGGCCAGCACCAGCGCGAGCGCGAGCGTGGCGACGTAGAGGGAGACCTGGTCGAACTGGGCGAACGCCCGCCCCCCGTCGGAGGCCCAGCTCATCGAGATCAGCGTCCAGAGGGCGAAGGCGGCGAGCAGACCCACCGCGGCGAGCCCCAGCCGGTCGAGACGCGAGCGGGCTCCGGCGACGCCGAGCGCCGCGCCGACGCCGAGCAACCACCAGGCCGCGATGCCGGCGTAGGCTTTCGTCGTGGGGTCGAAACCCCCGTTCGCGTAGGAGAGGGCGAAGACGCCGCCTGCGACTCCGAGTCCGAGGATCGCGGCTCGCGCGAGCTCCACCCAGTCTCGTTCGAGCTTTGTAATCCCGCGCGCGGCCAGCTCCACCAGCCGCTAGAGTAGCGGCATGTCTGCTGGCCTGAGGCACGCCCTCCCAGTAGCGACCGTCGTTCTCTTCTTCGCCATCGCACCAGGCGTGGCGCTCGCCGGAGGTAGATCGACGTGCCACGCCTCGGCGTGCTTGGTCTACAGCGAGCCGAGCGTCCCGACCGCCAGCGGCCAGTCGATGACAGGGGGGACCACGGGCGGCACGACGACACCTGTCGCGCAGCTCCCGTCCACCCTGCGTAGCGTGCTGCAGCGGGTGCCGCCGAAGGATCGCTCCACGCTGGGCACCATCTTCGGCGCAGGGCCCCAGCAGGGGCTGCGCGAGCCGAGCGGCAGCCGTGTTGCCGCTCCCAGCGCGCTGGGGGCCGCCTTCGACCTCGGCTCGGGCCCCACCGCGCTGCTCGGGATCCTCGCCGCCACCGCCGTCGCGCTCGCTCTCCAGGGCGGGTTCCGCGCCTGGCGGCGCCGCCGGCCTAGCGCCTGACGCGGCCAAGTACCTGCTCGAAGCGGGTCGCGACCGCCTCCCGGTCGAACGCCGTCTCGGCGTAGGCGCGGGCGCTCCGGGCCAGCCGCTGCCGCAGGTCCGGGTCGTCGAGCAGGGTCTGGGCGGCAGCGAGGAACGCCGCCGCGTCGCCGGGCGGCACCACCAGCCCGCCGCCGCTTCGCTCGACGATCCGCGCCGCGAGATTCCCGGCCGGCACCGAGACGAGCAGCGGCCGGCCGGCGCACAGGTAGGCGAGCACCTTCGAGGGCACCGAGAACTCGCCGGCCTCGGGCTCGAGCACGGCAACGAGGACATCGCCGGCGGCCAGCACCTCGGGCAGGCGCTCGTAGGGCTGGTAGGGCAGGAGCCGCAGCGCCGGCTCGTCGCGTGCGTGCGCAGCGAGCCAGTCAGCGCCGGGCCCCTCGGAGACGACGACGACCTGCGCGCCGCGGGTGCGCGCCCAGCGGGCGAGGGCGAGCAGCAGGCGCGGATCGTGCTTGAAGCCGAGCGTGCCCGAGTAGAGGAAGACGGGCCCCTGATCGAGCCGCTGCTCGCAGGCCCAGGGGTTCTCGCGCGGCTCGAGGGGGAGCTCGTCGAGCGGCGCCCAGTTCTCGATCACGAGGAGACGCGACCCGTCGAGCCGCCAGCGCCGGAGCGCCGGCAGGAAGTCGTCGCAGATCGCGACGACCGCGTCGCTCGCTCGCAGCAACCGGCGCTCGAGCACGCCGACCGCTCGCTCCGCCGCGACGCCGAGCAGGCGCGAGCGCCGCCCGAGCACCCGGCGGGCTGCGGCGCTCATCACGTCCTGCTGCCAGAAGACGAAGCCGGCCCCGGCTGCGTGCGCCGCTCGCAGCACGGCCGCCTGCACGACCAGCGGCGCGATCGAGAGCACCGCGTCGGGTTCGAAGGCGCGAACCCGCTGCGCGAGGTCCCGGCCGCTTCGCTGCTCGTGCGCCACACGCCGCAGCACGTCGTACTTGGCGAACGGCCGCCCGAGCTCGACGGCGCCGAACTCGAGGCCCGGCGGATCGGCTTCGGAGCGCTCGACCCGCCCCCGCCCCGTGACGAACGAGCGGCAGTGCAGGTGGAGGACCTCGTGGCCGCGTCCGGCGAGCGTGCGCGCGAGCTGCGCCGGAAAGGCGTGCCCGAAGTAGTCGTGGACGACGACGCGCACGCCGCGTCGCTCAGAGGTAGTGCTCTTCGGTCTGCCGGCGCTCGCGATCGTGGTCGACCATCATCCGCACCAGCTCGCGGAAGCGGACGGTCGGCTCCCAGCCCAGCTTCGCCCGCGCCTTCGAGGCGTCGCCGAGCAGCACGTCCACCTCCGCAGGACGGAAGTACCGCTCGTCGATCGTCACGTAGTCGTGCCAGTCGAGACCGGCGTAGCCGAAGGCCTCGTCCAGGAACTCCCGCACCGAGTGCGTCTCGCCGGTCGCGAGCACGTAGTCGTCGGGCTCGTCGGCCTGCAGCATCCGCCAGGCGCCCTCCATGTAGTCGCGGGCGTAGCCCCAGTCGCGCTTGGCGTCGAGGTTGCCGAGCCGCAGCTCGTCCTGCTCGCCGCGCAGGATCGCGCCCACCGCCCGCGTGATCTTGCGCGTCACGAAGGTCGGGCCGCGGCGAGGCGACTCGTGGTTGAAGAGGATCCCGTTGACCGCGTACATCCCGTAGGCCTCGCGGTAGTTGCGCGTGATCCAGTAGCCGAAGACCTTGCCCACGGCGTAGGGACTGCGCGGGTGGAAAGGCGTCGTCTCGCGCTGGGGCGTCTCCTCCGCCTGCCCGAACATCTCGCTCGAGCCCGCCTCGTAGAACCGGCAGCGGACGCCCTCCTCGCGGATCGCGTCGAGGAGGCGGAGCGTGCCGAGGGCGGCGATATCCGCCGTGTACTCGGGGATGTCGAAGCTAACCCGGACGTGGCTCTGGGCGCCGAGGTTGTAGACCTCGTCCGGCCGGATCGTGCGCAGAAGCTGGTTGAGCGAGGAGCCGTCGCCGAGGTCGCCGAAGACGAGCTTCAGCTCGTCGAAGATGTGGTCGATGCGCGCCGTGTTGAAGGAGCTCGAGCGGCGGATCATGCCGTACACCTCATAGCCTTTCTCGAGCAGGATCTCCGCCAGGTATGAGCCGTCTTGGCCGGTGATGCCGGTGATGAACGCCTTCCGCTTCGGCACGGCGCCCTACCGTAGCGGCTAGCCGTCTACCCTTCCCCCATGCGCGTGCTCGTCACGGGGGGAGGCGGCTTCCTCGGCTCGCATCTCGTCGAGCGCCTGCGGGCGGAGGGGGTCGAGCCCGTCGTCGCCCGCCGCCGTGACTACGACCTGACCCACGAGGCGGACGCGGCGCGCCTGTTCGCGGACGCCCGGCCCGAGCTCGTCGTCCACCTGGCGGCCGAGGTGGGCGGGATCGGCGCCAACCGCGCCAACCCCGGCCGCTACTGGTACGCGAACCTGCTGATGGGCGCGCACGTCCTGGAGCAGGCCCGGCTGCACGGCGTGGCGAAGACCGTGCTGCTCGGCACGATCTGCGCCTATCCGAAGCTGGCGCCGGTGCCCTTCCGCGAGGACGACCTCTGGAACGGCTACCCCGAGGAGACGAACGCGCCCTACGGGATCGCCAAGAAGGCGCTGCTCGTCGGAGCGCAGGCCTACCGGCAGCAGTACGGGACGAACGCGATCTACCTGCTGCCGGTGAACCTCTACGGGCCGGGCGACAACTTCGACCTTGAGACCTCGCACGTGATCCCCGCCCTGATTCGCAAGATGGTCGAGGCGCAGGAGCGCGGCGAGGGCGAGATCGTGCTCTGGGGCGACGGCAGCCCGACGAGGGAGTTCCTGTACGTCGAGGATTGCGCCGAGGCGATCTGGCTGGCGGCGCAGCGCTACGACGGGCCCGAGCCGGTGAACCTGGGAAGCGGCGAGGAGATCGCGATCCGCGACCTCGCGAACCTGGTCGCCGAGCTGACCGGTTTCGCGGGCGAGATCCGCTGGGACCCGTCGCAGCCGAACGGCCAGCCGCGGCGGCTGCTCGACATCTCGCGCGCTCAGGCGCTGTTCGGTTTTCGCGCCCGCACCGGGCTGCGCGAGGGGCTCGAGCGGACGATCGCCTGGTACCGCCGGCTGGCGGCCCCGGCGGGCGTGCGCTGAACGGCGCCGCTCGCGTGCGGCAGCGAGCGCGCCCGGGCGGGGCGAGCGCCGCCGTCAGCTGCGGCCACCGTCCCCGGCGGCGGCCCGGTAGACCGCGAGCGTCCGCTCGGTCACCGCGTCCCAGCCGAAGCGCTCGCGGGCGCGGGCGCGGGCCGCGGCGCCGAGCCGCTCGCGCAGCTCGGGCTCGGCCAGCAGCCGCTCGACCGCCGCCCGCAGGGCGGCCGGGTCGCGCGGCGGCACGAGCAGCCCCGTCTCGCCGTCGGCGACGAGCTCGAGCAAGGCCCCGCCGGTCGCCGCCACCACCGGCCGCCCGAAGGCCATCGCCTCGGCGGCGGCGAGGCCGAACCCCTCCCGCTCGCAGGGGGCGACGACGACCGAGGCGCGCTCGAGCAGCCGCTCGACCTCGGCGTGCGGGACGGCGCCGAGCGCCTGCGGGACGAGCGCGCGCAGCGGCCCGTCCCCGGCCACGACGAGGTTCAGGTCGCCGAGCGCCTCGACCAGCGTGTCGACGTTCTTCTCCGGCGAGAGCCGGCCGACGTACAGCACCTCGGGCGGCTCGGCCGGCCGCCCCACCTCGGCGGGCACCCGCACGCCGTTCGGGATCACGACCGGCTCGACCCCCGCGGCCCGCAGCGCACCCGCCACCGTCTCGGAGACGCAGATCACGGCCGCCGCCGGCCGCAGCAGCGCCCGCACGAGCCAGGGGAAGCGGCGAGCCAGCTCGACGTCCGAGAAGCGGCCGGCCGAGCCCGAGCCGTGCAGGGTGACGACGAACGGCCGGCCGCCGAACCGGGCCGCGGCGGCGGTCAGCAGCCAGTGGGCGTGCACGAGGTCGGCGCGGCGGGCGGCCCGCCGCAGCGCCCGCAGCATCGAGAGGGCGAGGAGCGGCGCCGCCCACGGCCGGCGGCGCAGGTTGGCGGCCATCCCGGCGCCGTAGGCGAGGCCGAAGTCGCGGTAGCCGGCGCCCGGAGCCAGGACCTCCACCTCCACCCCGCGCCGCCGCAGCCGCGCGACGGCGTCGAAGACGAAGCGGCCGGCGAACTCCCGCTCGCTGCGCGGCCAGGAGGTCGTGAGGACGACGACTCTCAGCGCGCGACCGGGTCGCCCCGCGCCGCGCTCACGATCGCCGGCGCCGGCGCGCGTCGGCGCTCGGCGAAGACGACGGGCAGCGCGAGCGCGAAGGCGAGGAAGGCGTAGAAGTAGTAGAACTGCATCGTCAGGTAGAAGAAGTTGGCGGCGATCGTGCCCACCAGCACCGCCGTCAGCCCGTAGGCGAGCGGCCGCACCTGCGCCCCGGCCGGGTCGCCGAGCCGGTCGAGCAGCCGTCCCAGCCGGCGCGCCGCCAGCAGCCGCAGGAACAGGTAGCGCAGGAAGACGATCCAGACGATCAGCCCGATCAGGCCCGACTCGACGATCACCGCCACCCAGTACGAGTGGGCCCCGTAGTTCGACTTCCCGGTCACGAACTCGTAGTAGACGGCGAAGTTGTTCAGGCCCAGCCCCAGCAGCGGGTGCATGTGCAGGACCTGGCCGATGAAGTCGTAGACCGCGAAGTGGGCGTTCGTGGAGCGGCCGTTCGTCGAGACCCGCTGGCGCAGCAGGACCTCGAAGAAGTGGCTGCGGGTGTAGATCACCCCGAGCAGGACGACGGCGAACGCGCCGAGCGGGTAGAGGAGCTGCTTCGAGCGCAGGAAGCGGCGGTAGGGGAAGGCGAGCACGAGCGCGCCGACGATCAGGCCCAGCCCGCCGCTGCGGGAGAGCGTGCCGAAGTCGACGAGCAGGAGGAAGGCGATCACCGCGGCCAGCGGCCACTTGAGGCGGTGGCCGCGCGGCAGGCGCAGGTAGAGGGGCGTCAGGGCGAGCAGCGGCACGATCAGCATTACGCCGAAGTGGTTGGGGTCGCCGGTCAGGGCGTTGATCCGGTAGATGCTCTGCCCGTTGATCGCGCCGAAGATGCTGATCCGGCTCGCGCCGCCGGTCAGCGGCACGAGCACCAGGTTGTCGAGGTTGTGGCCGGCGAGCGCCGCGCCCAGCTCGAGGATCCCGTACACGGCGTTGGCGACGAAGCCGGCCATGAACCAGCCGAACGACCGCCAGAAGAAGCGCTCTCCGCGCTGCGCGAGGTAGCCGACGGCGGCGACGAGGAAGGCGAAGTGGATGACGAACTTGACCATCCCCTTCGCGAACTGGGTCAGCCCCTGCTTCGTCTCGATGTCCCAGAAGCCGGCCAGGTAGACGAGGGCGAAGGCGCAGAAGAAGCCGAGCACGACGGCGCTCGTGCGCGGCAGCGGGCGCCGCTCGGTCGCGACGTACGCGAGCAGGAAGAGGATCGTGGTCACGTCGTTGATCCCGATCTGGCCGGCGACGTTCCAGTGCACCTTCTCGAAGGTGGCGACGAAGAGCGAGGCGAAGAACAGGCCGGTGACGACACGCTCCTGCGCCCGCGGCACGGCGCGCACGCGGCCGGCGGTGAGGGTGGCGGCGCTCAGCGCAGGCTCCTCACGAGCTCGGCGAGCTCCTCGGCGCGGGCCGCGCGGGAGAGGCGCTCGCGCCACTCGTCGGCGAGCGGCGTCCCGTCGAGGCGGCCGGCGCGCCAGCGGCCGTGCAGCTCGACGAGCGCCTCGCGCAGCGCGTCCACGTCGTCGGGCGGGACGACGACGCCGGCGCCCGTCTCGCGCACGAGCCGGGCGGCGGCCCCCTCGGGCGGGACGGCGGCGAGGATCGGACGCTCGGCGGCCAGGTACTCGAACAGCTTGCCGGTGAGCACACCCTGGCCGCGGCCGCCCGAGTACGGGATCAGCAGGAGCAGGACCTCGGAGTCGCGCTGCAGCTCGAGCGAGCGGCGGCGCGGGACGCTGCCGAGCAGCTCGAGACGGTCGCCGAGCCCGAGCGTCTCGGCGAACTCCCGGTCCGAGGCCCGGAAGTCGCCGGCGAAGCGGGCCACCACGTCCTGCAGGCCCGAGGCGGCCAGGGCCTGCAGGAAGGGCCGCGGGTCGCGCTTGCCGTGGAAGTGGCCGGCGTGGGTGATCCGCAGCCGCTCGCTCGGGTGGTGCGCGAGGCCGGCGAAGTCGTCGAAGTCGCAGCCGTTGGCGATCGTGACCAGCCTGCCCTTGGGCCGCAGCGCGCCGAGCTCGCCGGCGATCGCCTCCGAGGCGCAGACGACGGCGTCGGCCTGGGCGGCGACGAGGCGGGCGACGCCGCCGACGGCGTGCTCCTTCAGGCGGGCGAGGCGCGACTCGTAGCCGCGCCGGTGGGGGTGGGCGCCGAGCGGGTCGCGCAGGTCGGCGATCCACGCTGCGCCGGTAAGGCGCTTGACGGAGGCGCCGAGCAGGTGCAGCGAGGGAGGCGGCGAGGTGGTGAGGACGACGTCGATCCCCTCGCGCCGGACGAGCCGCAGCGCCACGGGCAACGCGACCGTGCTCCAGGGGAGGTTCTCGTCGGGCACGAGCAGGCGCCGGCCGAGCAGCCCGGCCTGCGCGCCGAGACGGGCGAGGCCCTGGCTGCGGCGCAGGAGGTCGGACGGCCGCGCCTCGCCCGGCCCGACGTAGCGCACCCGGTGCACCCAGGCCTGGGTCGGCTGCTCCAGCTCGCTGGCCGCGGCCGGCCCGGGCAGGGCGGGGGCGAGGACGTGCGTCTCGATCCCGAGCGCGGGCAGGTGGCTCGCGAACTTGAGGGGGCGCTGGACGCCGCCGCCGCTCGCGGGCGGGAAGTGGCGGGTGACGAGCAGCAGCTTCACCGGGCGCTCACGGGCGCAACGGTACTCGGCCGGGCGGGACGCGGAAGACGACGAACCGCCGGTCGGCGTACACCGGCCGCACGCCGAGACGTTCGATCGCCTGCACCGGCTCCGAGCGCCGCAGCACGAGCCAGTCGGCATGCCAGCGGCGGGGCAGGAAGAGGCTCGGCTGGCGCAGGAACCGCAGCCAGGCGCGCCGGCGCTTGAAGACCTGGTTCTGGCGCGTGTTCGCCGCATGGGTCGGCGGCACGGCCACGGCGTAGACGGGCGCGTAGGCGACGGCCTCGTAGCCGGTGGCGAGGTCGCCGAAGACGACCGAGCGCGGCGGCGCTTCCTGGCGCAGGAAGGTGACGAGGCCGGGGCTGAGGGCGCCCACGTCCCGCGTGTTCTTGGGGCTCCAGCGCAGGCAGCCGTGCACGACGACCGGCAGGACGAAACAGCCGGCGGCGAGCGCGGTCGCCAGGCCGCGGCTGGGGACGGCGCGGCCGGGGGGCCGCGGCGCACGCCAGGCGGCGAGCGCGGCGAGGACGATCGCCGCAGCGCCGCCGTAGAGGGCGATCCAGGTCGCGAGCGCCGGCTCCGTGCGCGGCGCCCGCAGGCCGAAGTCGCCGCCGTAGGAGAGCTGCAGCCAGATCCCGCAGCCGAGCGCGAGCAGCAGGGCGAGCAGCCGCGAGCGGCGGCAGAGGACGGCGGCTCCGCCGGCGAAGGCGACGGCGAAGGGGACGAAGCCGGCAGCGCGGCGCGCCTGGGAGAGCGAGACGAGGTCGCTGAAGCGGGGGAAGACGAGCGGCCAGAGCTCGATCGCGAGCACCGCGACCGTCCCGCCCAGCACGAGCGACGCCCAGCGGCGGCGGCGGGCGAAGAACGCGAGCGGCACGAGCACGAGCGCCGCCACGACCACCGAGCCGGAGCGGTCGACGCGCTCGGGGGCGAGGCTGTAGCGGGCGAGCGAGCGGACGACGAGGTCGCTGTGGTAGTGCGCGAGGCTCTTGGCGAGCTGCCGGGAGCCGGGGTTGACGGCGACTGTCTGGGCGACCACCGGCGCGAGCCAGGCGTAGGCGAGCCCCATCGGCGCCCCGAACGCGCCCAGCCCGGCGGCCAGGCGCCGAAGCTCGGCCCCCCGGGTGAGGACGGCCCGGGTGAGCGCGAAGCCGGCGACCGGGATCGCGACGAACAGGGCGTAGGTCGGGTGGACGAGGGAGAGGACGGCCGAGTCGACCGCCAGGCTGAGGGCGAGCCCGACGCCGGGGCGGCGCAGGAACGAGAAGAGCAGGGCGAGGGCGGCCGGCGCGAGGAGCTGGCTCGCCGTCGTCCCCGGCTGCCAGAGGAAGGCGTAGACGCCCCCGTGGCCGGCGGCGAAGGCCTTGATCGCCACCTGGGCCGCGACGACCGCGAGCGCGACGCCGCTCGAGCGGAAGATCGCCCAGCCCATCTCGAAGGCCAGAACGAGGGCGAGCGGCGCGAGCAGGCTCGACTCGTGCAGGGCGACCCAGGTCGGGTCGACGCCCGCGAGCCGGGCGACCGCCGCCAGCCAGCCGTGCCAGAGCGGGAAGGCGTAGCCGGGGTGGAGCCCGCCGTGGCGGAACTCGCCCACGTCGTGCAGCGAGAGCGAGCCGAGGACGTCGAGCTTGCGGATCCGGCCCAGGTGGAAGAGCGAGTCGCCCTTGAGCACGCCCTCCACGAACCAGAGCGCACCCCCCAGGGCGAGGCCGGCGAGGGCGAGCCCAGCCCGTACGAGGCGGGCCCGGGCGGGCAGCGACTCGCGGGCGGGCCGGGGGCGGGCGGCCAGCCAGGCGAAGGCCGCCGCCCCGCAGACGAGCACGAAGGCGAGCGTCACGGCGAGTGAGTCGCCGAGCGCGAACGTGAGCGCGAGCCCGCCGCCGGCGAGCGCCGCCGACCAGGCGAGCCCGGCTGCCGCGGTCCGCTGCCCGAGGCAGCGGGCTACCGCGACCCCCGGCAGCAGCAGCACTGCCGTCGCCGCCGCCAGCCGAAGCCAGAGTCCGGCGCCGCTCGCGGGCGCCAGCCGGGCCAGGCCGAGCAGGGCTGCGGCGGCGGCCGGGACGGCAAGCGGGCGGGCGGCGCCCTGGGGCAGGGCGGGCCGCTTCCGCACCGCGACCGCCGGTACCTCCAGCCAGCTCACGGCGTCGCCCGCCCCTCCTCGCCCGGCGCCTCGGCCGCCGAGGCGGCCAGCGGCGCCGTGCGCGCCCGCACGCCCTGCCAGACGACGATCGCCGCGCCCGGCAGAGCGAGGGCGACGGCCACCACGAAGAAGAGGAAGCCGGTCGAGAAGGCGCGGTCGGCCGGGACGCCGAGAGCACCGAGGAAGCTGACGAAGAACGACTCGCGCACCGCGAGGCCGTTGATCGTGTAGGGCACGAGCATGACGAGGAAGAGCAGCGGGCCCATCACGTAGTAGGGTCGCGGCGAGAGCTCGACGCCGGCCGACTTGCCGGCGCACCAGATGGCGAGCACCCGGGCCGCCTGCACCACGAGGGTGAGGGCGAACGCCCAGCCGAGCAGGCCGCGCCGGTCGCGGAAGGCGTGGACGCCGAGGTAGACGTCGCGCAGCAGCGCCTCGGCCCGCAGGCGCCGCAGCAGCGGCTGCAGCCGGCGCAGGAGCGGGTGCAGGCGGGTCGAGAAGAGCGCGAAGGCGCCCGCCGCGCTGAGGACGACGAAGGCCAGCTCGAGCCAGAGGTAGCCGCCGACGGCGTAGCGGCCGACCGCGAGCGCGAAGCCGGCCGCGGCCAGGACGAGGGTGGCCGCCCCGCCCAGGGCCCGCTCGAGCAGCACGGTGCCCGCGGCGACCCCCCGCAGCCCGGGGTGGCGGCGCGCCGTCTCGTAGATCCGCGAGGCGTCGCCGCCGAGCGAGGTCGGCAGCACCTGGGCCGCGGCGTAGGCGACGAAGATCGTCCGCACGAGCCAGGCAAGGCGCTCGCGCACGCCGCCCGAGGCGAGCAGCCGCTGCCAGCGCCACGCGAGCGGCCAGACGGTGACCAGCCAGATGCCGCAGGCGGCGAGCCACCAGCCGACGCTGGCATGGGCGAGGACGTGGCCGGTTCGCTGCAGGTCGATCCGGCGCAGGACGTAGGCGCTGGCGAGGCCGGTGACGACGAGCGTCGCAGCGGCCCGGACGACCCGGCGGCGGCTCACCCGCTCCCCCGCAGCCACTCCAGGGTTCGGCGCAGCCCCTCCTCGAAGCCGACCGCCGGCCGCCAGCCGAGCGAGCGGAGCCGCTCGGTGTCGAGCCCAGCGACGAGCGGCGCGTAGCCGGCCGGAGGCTCCGCCGGCGCGAGCAGCGACTCGTCGGCCCCGGCCAGGGCGCAGGCGAGCCTGCCCACCTCCTCGAGCGTTCGCAGGTCGTCGTCCCGGCCCACGTCCCACTCCCCGCGCTGGCCGTGCTCGACGAGGATCGCCACCGCCTCGGCGGCGTCGGCCGCGTAGCAGAAGGAGCGCGCCCAGCCCGGGTAGACGACGACCGGCTCGCGGGCGAGCGCCTGCCGGAGCATGGTCACCACCGCGCCGCGGCGCTGCCCGGGCCCGTAGGGGTAGTGGAAGCGGAGGATCGTCGCGCCGGCCGCCGCCTCCTCGCTCTCCCGCTTGCTCTCGGCGTACGGGGTGTCGTCGGAGTAGACGGCGGTCGTCGAGCCGTGGAAGAGCGGCAGCCCGCGCCGGGCGCAGGCGGCCGCCACCAGCGCGGTCAGGGACGCGTTCTGGGCGAGACGCTCGTCGCCCGGCAGCGCGGCGGCCAGGTGCACGACGAGGTCCGGCTCGTGGAGGTCGAGCAGCCGCTCGATCGTCCCCGGCTCGGCCAGGTCGCCGTCCGCCCGCCCGAGGGGCAGCGGCTCGTGCCCCGCCTCGCGCAACACGGCGCAGACGTGGCTGCCGAGGAAGCCCCGGCCTCCGGTCACGAGCACCTTCACCCGCGGGCGAGTGTAGTTGCCGGGCTCGCGACGCCCCCGCGCCGCGCCCGGCTACGCTCCGCAGCGGTGGGCCTCGCGAGCGTGGACGCATGACGACGATCCTCGTCACCGCCTGCGGGGCGCCGGGGGCAGCCCGCCTGCTGCGCGCCCTGCGCGAGAACGGCGAGCGGCCGGTGCGGCTCGTCGGGGTGGACATGTCCGAGCGGGCGATCGGCCGCCACGTCTGCGACGCCTTCCACCTCGTCCCGCCCGGCGCCGACCCGTCCTTTCCCGACGTGCTGCTCGAGATCGTGGAGCGCGAGGGCGTGGACGTCGTCCTGCCCGAGTC
>Ga0070740_10002558_pt1 | contig 20996 bp, 19 predicted proteins | sample Coa_R2_FD_67286 | JGI IMG/M metagenome (GOLD analysis project Ga0070740, IMG submission 67286) | Surface soil microbial communities from Centralia Pennsylvania, which are recovering from an underground coalmine fire - Coalmine... | ecosystem: Environmental > Terrestrial > Soil > Unclassified ...
GAAAAATCGGAGGGCGTTCGATAAGCGAAAAATTCGTCGCTATGATCGAGCGCCTCGCGATTCAAAAGGCGCAAATACGATTCCGGATCGTGGCCGTCGCGCGGGAGCCGCGCCGCGACCGGCCAGCCGCGGGTCCATTCCAACCCCCATTCAAACGGGCGCACGATGCGATTGGTCGCGCGCGAACAAAGCTTATTTTCCCAGGCCAGCATCCAGCGGCCATAAAGCGTCTCCATCCCGCTTCATTCTAGCCCGGATTTCGATTTTCGCGATTCCGTGACGCGGAGGAAAGAGGTAGGAGCTGCATAGCGCATCCCGCGATGGCTATTGGGCATTCTGAGCCTGTCAAGCCACGCTGCCAGCCTGAACGCGACTGACCTTTTCCCAACGCCGGTCTTTCGCCGATCGCAGTACCGCGTCGGTCACCAGATCCGTAGCCAGGCCATCCCGAAACGTAGGTCGCGCCGGCTTGCCGGCATTCACTCCTTCTAAAAAATCCGCCACCTGGTGAATGAATGTGTGCTCGTATCCGATCTGCAGCCCCGGCACCCACCAGTGCTTCATGTACGGGTGATCGCCATCGGTGATGTGGATACTCCTCCAGCCGCGCAGACGCCCTTCATCACGATGATCGAAGTACTGGATGCGGTGCAGATCATGCAAATCCCACAGAGCCGAGGCATGTTCGCCGTTGATTTCGATCGTGTAGAGGGCTTTATGCCCTCGCGCGTAGCGTGTTGCCTCAAAAGTCGCGAGCGCGCCGTTTTCAAAGCGGCACAGGAATGCGCTGGCATCGTCGATTCCCACCGGCTGCACCTTGCCGGTCAAGTTATGCTTCCGCTCTTTGACGAAGGTTTCAGTCATGGCGGTTACCTCGGTGATGGGCCCATTGAGCCACAGCGCCGTATCGATCGCGTGGGCCAGTAAATCGCCGGTGACGCCGCTGCCGGCCACGGCCACATCCAAGCGCCAAAGTCCTTCCCCGCCTTGTGGTAGTTCGCGGGAGATCGTCCAGTCCTGGAGAAATTTCGCGCGGTAATGAAAGATCCGCCCGAAACGGCCCTCGTCCAAAAGGTGTTTCAACAAGGTCACAGCCGGAACCCGGCGGTAGTTGTACCACACCATATTGGCGACGCCCGCCTTTTCCACCGCGTCGGTCATGGCCTGCCCTTCGGCCGCGTTTCGGCCCAGTGGCTTCTCGCACATCACCATCTTGCCGGCCTGAGCAGCCGCAATGGCGATCTCTGTATGCGTGTCGTTGGGACTCGCAATATCGATCAAATCGATATCCTTGCGTTCCACCAGACGGCGCCAATCCGTTTCCGCCGAAGCATAGCCCCAATTGCGCGCAAACGCTTCCAGCCGCTCGCGATTCCGCGCCGCTACCGCCGCGAGAAGCGGCTGGAACGGCAGATCGAAAAAACGGGGCGCCTGGAGGAACGCGTTCGAGTGAGTCCGCCCCATGAATCCATACCCGACAAGTCCGACGCTCAAAACTTTTTTTCCCGGCATGAATGCTAGTCCCAGCCGTGCTCGTTGCGGACCGCCACCATCGTTGCAAGAATGTCCCGCCAGGTCTGGGGACGCATCATTACTTCGTTGGGAAACATGCAGCCATCCCAGCAGATATGTTCAAAAGCTCGCGTGGGACGTCCGTCGTCGCCGCGCATCCAGGCGCCGGCAACTCGCACAACGTCCATTTTGCCGTTTGGATCGTTGGGCAGACAATGACGCCCGGTTTTATCGTGCGTGCCGGAGCCTTTCACCGTCGCGTCGTTCTGCGCCACGTGAAAATCGTTCGTCCAGGGACGCAAAGCGCGCGTAATGCATCCGATTGCCCGGTCCAGAGCTTCCGTTTGGGACCAGTCGAAATTTTCCGGCAAAATTCGGTCTTCAGGCGCGTTATAGCCCAGCGTGAACAAGAGTGTATGCGCCATATCCGCCTGGAAGCCCAGCGTCCGGGGCCGGTTCACCTTTTCCAGCAGTTCCACCATGCGCTTCCAGCTATGCATTCCGCCCCAACAAATCTCCCCCTCCGCCGCCAGCCTTTCTCCGTACGATTCGGCGATATCACAGGCCTGGCGGAATGTCCCGGCGATACGGTTCGTGTTGCTGACGGGATCTGAAGCCCATTCAGCGGGACTGGTGGCGGAATCGATGCGCACAACGCCGTATCGCCGGATCCCGATATCGCGCAGCTTGCGGCCAATGGCGCACGCCTTACGAACCTGTGTCAAAAACTTGCGGCGGTCTTCTTCAGAACCCATTGCCGAACCACCGCCGGTCGGCGGCCACACCGGAGCGACCAGGGAGCCCACCACCAGATTGCGTGAAGCAATGGACTCGGCGAGCCGATACAGATCGTCGTCAGTCGAGTCGATGTCCACGTGAGGCGCGAATAAGAACAGGTCAACTCCTTCAAAGCGCGCGCCAGCCACTTCCGTCACGGCTGTCAAACTCAGCATTGTTTCCAGATCGATGGCCGGCTCCGCACCTGGGGTTCCTTTACCGACCAACGCCGGCCACATGGCATTGTGGAGCGCAGGATAGTTGTGAGGCATTACCTGCCCCGGCGCAGCGGCTCGGCATCCGGATTTCCCGGGCCGAAGTGCTTGAGCATTACGAGCGGATCTGTGCTGCTGAGATTCTCGATCTCGACTCCACGCTTGGCGGCTTCGGCTGTTACGAAGAGCTCGTCTTCGGTCATTTCTCCGAAGCGGATCATGCTCGGCGTGGAGACGGTCTGCCGCCCGAATCTGCCAAATCCCTGCGTGAGAATGAGGCCGTAAGCGGCTGCGTCGGAAATTGTGACTTTCCGCTTCGGCAAAATGGTAAGTTCCCTGGCCGAATAGTAGCCTGTCCCGTAGGCAACCCAGACCTCTCGGTAGCCGCCGGCCTCCATCTCCTCAACAGGCCGCACTGGTTTAGGAAAAACTTTATTGGTTTTGGCGAACTCGGGATTCACGTTGGCCTCCCAATCGAGCATGCTTACCAGGTAATCCAGATCGTGATGGTGTTGGGGCGGTACATCCTTCACAAGCAGACTCCAATCGACGATGCGCCCTTCCACCTCAGACTGAAACATCGCAAACACATCGCTGTTCACCTGAGGCTCATAGGTCACAAGCGATCCGGGGGCATGGAGAATACCCGGGTTCACCTGCCACCCCGCGCCCACTTCGAGCCGGTACGCGCGCGAGTAATTCAGGATTCCGTTCTCGCCTTGATTCCATCTCTCCAGGCAGCGCCGCACGTCCTCTTTTGTCGTGCCGGGCTCCAGCCCCATGAACGTGTACGGAAAATTGTTTTCCACCTGGTTGTACTGAGGCGGAAAGTAGTAAGCCTCGGGCTTCCCTTTCTGTCCCACGCGCTTTGCAAACTCGTCGTTTTGGTGCATGTGATGCGGGATAGGACCCATATTGTCGAAGAATTTGCAAAGCAGATTCCAGCCGCCATCGCGGTTCATCACCTCCATACCAAGCAGCAGATCGCCCGCGCTGTCGACGGCATCCTTGAGCAGGAAACGCCGGCCATCCTCCAGCCGGACATAGCTCAGTCCCTCATCGGGCCGTGTCAGAGGGCCATTGGAGGCTTTGGTGGTTGAGGAAAACCATCGCTCGTTGATACCGCCACGGTTTCCGCCGAAGGCGTAGAGGTCATCGGGATGAAGTTTCAGCCTCCGGCCCGGGATCATGAAGGAGCGCGGTACCCAACAAGGCTCGAGCCGTAGCACTCCGCCGCCCGTTTCGATGGCCTGCCGGATGGTGGAGCGGTCAATTGATTCTCTGGTGGCGATCATGTTCATCTGCCGTGACCGCTATTATAGTGCGGGCGTTAACGAATTGCGCAGAATTGTAAGCTCCTGCGCCGTGTCGAGCGACGGTTGCAAGGACAAATGGTTAAACCGCAGCGAGCCTACGCACACTGCGTCGATGACGTAATTGGTCGAGCCATCGCGAATGGCTAAAGGCGACAATTCCGGGGAAGTCCGCAGCAGGTAAGGAGGCGAACGTTAGAAGACAAGGACATCTTTTTTGGCTTCGATTTTTTCAGGATCCATTCCGGGAACCTTCTTAAGATCATCGATCGATTTAAAGCTCCCGTGAGCCTTGCGGTATTCGATTATGGCTGCGGCCTGGGAGCGGCGCAACGAAAGGCGCGTTTCGAAGTCGATGGCTTTGGCGGTATTTACGTTGAGCGGAGGCAGAGTCTGCGCGGGGTAATGAGCGGACAAGTAATCGAGGGCCGCAGAAATTTCTTCTTCAGTCCCAGTGGCCCCGAGGCCGATCATTTTATTGATGGTGGCCTTCCAGCCATCGCGGCTCTGCCGCAAGGAGACGGAGCGCGCCAACTCGTGGCAGCCGGAGCACAGCTTTATGGTCTCGTCACGTCCAGGGCCTTCGGGCAGTTGCGCCCACACTACACCCGGCAAGAGCGCTAGCAGAGCCAGCATCTTAATGTTCCATCGGATAACCGAACGCATACAGAGTCCCATCGTAGGTTTCAAGATACACCTGCCCCGCCTCGCCGGATACACCGCCGGTTTGCACGAAGGATGTGATAGATTGGCCGCTCTCCCACAGCTTCCTGCCGGTTAAGCCATCGAGAGCGTAGAGAACGGCAGGCGAGGATTGGTTGCCGCCGGAAAGAGCAAAGACGACACCGCTGATGATGGCGGGAGTCTGAGGATTGAGCATCTCCGCCGAACGCCAACCCGGTTCGACGGTCATCGCGTCGTTGCGGTCGATAACGCGCCACGCGGCTATAGCTCCCCTCGGCGAGCCATCTGCGGCGAGAATCCATCGGACACCGTCGAGATCCTGCCAGGCGGCGAGAGCGGTTGGGGCAAAGCCTTGGCCGCCATAGACGGGATTGGCCGTTCCGCTGAATGAGGCCGTATCGATGAGATGAATCTTTTTATCGGAGCTGGCGGCAGCCACCAGTGTCCTGCCCTTATAGGGGAAAACGACTGGCGAGGATGTGAAGGCGGCTCCTCCGGTCGCGTAGGTGTTCAGGATGTTAAGGCCACGAGCTGCGAGAGAGACGAGCTGCCCGGCAGAGGTGGCGGCGTAAAGAGTGTCATCCGGGCCAAACGCCGGACCAGCCGAGCCGGCGATGGCGCCCGCGGCCGGCTGCCAATGGCTCGCCTCTTTCGAGTCGAGATCGAGAGACCAGATGCCGCTGGGAGCGCCACCGCAATTGCCAGTGGCTGCGTAGGCAACCCGGGCCAGCACGATCAACCCTTGCGTGCCGGTGTTCGGGGGGACAAAATCGAGCGGCGTCCCGGATTCCATTCCGTTAGAAATGTACAGAGAATGGAGCTTGCCATCGCCTGTGACGAGATGAATCACAGCGGGCAGACGCGGACGAAATGCCCGTTGTGGCGCCGGCGCATTGGCGAGGGCGCTGATACGCGCCATGGCGGCCGGAACAGTTACGGCTCCCTGGCCGGGCGGCGAGACGTCGCTGCGAGCTGGTGAGGCCCGGCCGCCGAGGCCGCCGCCAACTGCCTCCGACGGAGGGTACGCGGCAGACGTCTCGCGGGCGATTCCCGGAACCGAAAGGCATCCACCTGCCCCTGACGGCACCTGCTGCTGCCATTCCACTCGCGCGAGGTCGGTATCGATGCCGAAGATTCGATCAGACGCGCCGGCGAGGAAGGCGAGGGAGCGAAAGCCGCGATATCCGATGTAGCGATCGATGAGGACAGGGGGCATGGAAGGAGTCAGGCCGGCCGGCTGGGTTGCGAGCTTGACCTTCCAAAGGAACTGAAAACCCGGTTTTGCGAGACTTTGACGGGAGATCCTGGCATCGGCGGGAATCCAGTGCGAACGCTGTGCATCGGCGCCGGCCGTCATCCATTCGGCCTCACGCCGGCCCAATTGGCCGTAGAGATTGAAAACCGCGACGACAACAATGAACCTGCGCAGGATCATCTCAGCGCCTCGGTGAGAACTTTTTCTGCCGAAGAGGGATTCTCCAAATACACGGCGCTACCGCCGGCGCAATATTCCGCGATGAGATTGTTCAATTCCGAAATCCGCTCATCCGATTGGCGGCGAGACGGGGGGACGGAAGCGAGAATCACGCGGATGTCGTGCGCGCGGGCAAGCTCAGTCATGGACATCAGGTTGTCCAGAATCATTTCCTCGGTGTGGCTGCCGTGAATGCCGGCGACGTCGTTCGCGCCGGCCAGAATGACCACGGCTTGGGGCTGGAGAGCGATGACGTCCTGACGGAAACGGACCAGCATCTGGTCGGTCGTTTGGCCGGCGATGCCGCGATTGATCATTTCAAGGCCGAGCGCGGTCTTTGCTGAAAAGCTCCACTGTTCCGCGATCTGGTCGCCGAAAACAATGACGCGACTCCGGCGTTTTGTTGGGGCGGGAAGTTCGGAGTTGTCGCTGCCATAGCGGATCAGTCCCCCCCAGTCGCGAATGAGGTGGTTCTGTTCGTTGAGCCGACGTTCAAGTGCGCGCACGCGGTCGGTGCAGGGCTCCTGACAGAAAAGCGCGGGTGCGAAAACCATCGCGGCGCTGCAAAGAATCGCAGATCTCATTTCTTTATCCCGAAGCAGTATAGAACGCTATCGAACGTGGCGATGTAAACGCGGCCATTGGCAACCGAGATCCCGCTCCAGTGATTCCAGGATTTGATCTGGTCGCCGCTGGACCACAATTCCTTTCCCGTTTCCGCGTCGAGCGCGTAGAGCACTGCGTGCGTGGAGCCGGGAATGCGACGGTCGGCGGAATCGGCAAGCCCGACATCGGGATAGGCCTGATCGGTGTCTTCCCCGTTTCCGTACGCGAAGACGATGCCGTTGGCGATGACCGGCGGCTCGGCGCGGTTCATGTCGCGCGAAATCCATGCGGGGGTTAACTGCCAGTTCCCGTTCCTCTCTTCAACCTTAAAGGCGGCGATGGCGCCGTGTTCGACTTCCCCATACTCAACAGGCGCTTTAAATTTAGAGTGCTTCGGGCCCCAGAAGGGCGTCAGCACCCAGCGGGTTGCTTTGGCATCTTCCCAGGTGGCCATCGAACCCCAGATACCGGCTGAGGCGAAGTTGACGTCTTCGTTGCAGATAAGCGGCGTGCGGTAGAGCGGCGTGCGGTGATCATCGCCGCCGATGGCGGCCGTATCCAACAGGTACACGCGGCACTCTTTACCGGCGTCGACCATGAGTTCCTTGCCGTGGAAGTTGAATATGGCGGGCGTGACCTGCATGTCGAGATCGCGCTTCCAAAGCCAGGCGGCATTCGACGGTCCATAGTAGTCCACCAGTTCTGGGGCTTTGGTTTCGGGGTTCAGCTTGATGCCAACGATGCCATTGCCGAACGTAAGAATCTCCGGGTTGAAGTTGCCGTCGCCGGTTCCGGTGTACATGACGCCATCGGAGCTAATGGCAGGGCCCTGGCGCCCCCACATGCCGCCGCCGGCAGGTCCCCAGCTTCCGACCTTGCCGCTGGCGAGGTCGAAGGTGTAAACCATATTGGGATTACCGCCGCAGCCTTGCGCCGTGTGGGTGTAGAGAACGCCCTTCCAGAGGTTCAGCGCGTACGGCTTACCATTGGGCGGCATGAACTTCGCCGGCTGGGCGACGTCTTCACCATCGGCGGCATTCAATTGGTGCAGCGAGCCATCCCAGGAGACAGAGTAGATGGTGTACTTGCCGGGCGCGCCGGCGGGCGCAATCACGGGAGTCGCGGTGATCCCGCCAGGACACAGAATTCCGCCAGTGGGTGGCGTGTAGCTGCTGGTGAAATGCTTTTTCCAGATCACCTTGCCCTGCTCGACATCTATGGCGTAGATGTTATCGGAAACCCCGGTTTCGATAGCGATCTGGCGAGGCCCTGCGCTGGTATGGACGCGCTCGATCACTAGCGGCACGAGCAAGGAATGCATTTCCCGGGGCTGGTTATCGAGCGGCAGTTTCCAGAGCAGCTTTATGTCTTTGGCATTCGCGGGCGAAAGGAGTTTTTCATCTTTCTGCCAGTTGGTGCGCTGAGGATTATTGCCGTCGGTGAGCCAATCGGCGCCATGCGCCGCGGCAAAACCCAGGGCGAGCGCGGTCGTTAGGGTTACAGCTTTTTGAGCCATATATTGCGAATCCAGATCTTGCCTGTACCTTCAATCTCGAAGCCGATTAAACCGCTTTTGCGGAACATGGTGGGATCATCATCGATCAGGATGGACATCACGTGGCCGTTGATGATGTGCGTCATGATGTTGCCGCGGGCGATCAGGTGGTATTGGTTCCAGTCGTCGATGCGGATATAGCCGGCGAGTTCGTTGCGATCGCCGACCGATGCGAGCAGCCGCGGATGCTTACCCTGTTCGGTTCGAACGACCTGACCGCGCCAAGCGACAATGCCCCGTCCGGTGGCCTGTTCATAAAACTGCCCGGTGAAGCGGTTGCGGCCGTCGAAATCGAATTGGGGACCGAGCATGTCCCATTTCGCTTGGGTCTCCGGCGCCGGAGGCGTGCCGCGCGGGGCGCCGCTGGGACATGCGCCCTGCGGGCGGCGAGCCGGACCTGAACGCCGCGGGCGGTTGGGGTCGAGGATGGCGCCGCGGTACTGAATGCCGCCGTTCACCTCGGCACCTTCGCCTTTCATTTCGAGCTTCAACTCGAAATCAGCAGGCTCACCGCCTTCCCAGACAAGGTAAATGGTTCCTGTGGGCTTCTCGCAGGAAGATTCGACAAAGATTGCGCCGTCCTGAATACGCCAATAATTTTTATCGCCGTCCCAGCCCCTCAGCGAGGCGCCATCGAACAGAGAGGTCCACCCGGAATGGTCGTTAAACTCGATGGGATCGGGTTCGGTAAATCCCCCGCCGCGCGCGGCTCCCCGGCCGGCGGGTGGCTGCTGGGAGCGGCCGGGCGGAGCGATCCATAAAAGCAGCCAAGCGGAAAATAATAGGGCAAAGCGAATGTTACGCCGGACGAGCTTCATAAGAATTTCGAATCACAACCGGAGCGCGTGTAGCCATGTTTTACTTTCGACGCCGCTCCCGGTCCGCACCGTACACTATCGCATTGCTGAAAAGCCGGCGCAATGGTTTGCTTATGCGCGCCTATCGTTTTGCATTGCCAAACATGTCCCTACCGAAGGCAATGTGCTTTAGAGAGTTCTGCGCGAGCGGGTTGGAATCAGCCTTTCATAATGTAAAACCTGCAAAAACACACAATGCCGAAGCGGCAGGGGCACGTGATCGGCTTTCGCAGTGCGATTCTTATCGCTGCCGCTTGCCTGCATCGCGTGGGCTGTGACCTCGCGCGCATCGCCGCTTCCAGCCGTGTCCCGATCGCAACAAACTTCGGAACCACCGCAGCCTCAAGAGGCCAGCAACAATTCACCGATGCTGCTCGGAGCCGCGTCCCAGAACGATTCCGCCAGCGCCAGTCGCCGCAGCCCGGCCGAACCCGCGCCTGACGCCAACCGTAACGCATACTCGCGCTGGCGCCCCATCGAACGCACCAACCCCAGCTCGCCGGCATTTGCAGCGGCGACTGCCCAGCGCTGGAGCCTGGCATTGTTGCTTTTCCATTTACCTGGTTAAGCCAACGATCGCATTGGGGAATAAGCCGCCCAGAACAATAAAGAGCACCGCGGCGGTCAATATCCACCGCTCGCGGGGCAGCGCATCGGCCATCACTGTGAAACCCGTTCGACGCTTGCCCAGAAACAAACGGACGAACAGACGAAAAATGCTGATCGCATTCATCGCAATTGCGATGGGAAGCAGCAATCCTGTCAAAGAATGGGACGCCAGGGTTCCTTGAATCAGCAAATCTTGCGAACAAAAGCTAAGCGTGCCGGGCGACCCCACCAAAGCGAGGCCAAAGAGCACGAAGAACACCGCCAGGCGCGGCGCCTGTTCCGCCAGTCCGAGGTGCCGGCTGGCTGTCAGATTTTCGCCAAAGCGAACTTCCAACAATCGTAGGATTCCAAAAAGACCCATCGTGGACACAGTAACCACAAACCAATGCACCAGCGCTCCGCTGATTCCTTCCGCGGTGCGGCTCTCCAGGCCGGCAAGTATGCACGCAGATTGGCTGAGCGCAAGGAAGGCGAGCAAACGACGCGGGGAATTTTCTGTGAGCGCACGAATCGCGACGTAAAGAGCGGTAGCGAGGGCAAGGTAAGACAGCACCGGAAACAGATCACTGGCCGCATGTGGAAACAGCGGAACGATCAGTTTTGCCACCAAAAGCGCCCCGAAATGGCCGTTCAACAGAAGGGCCGTCGGAACCGCCGGTCCGTTCTCAGCGGCATCCGCTACCCAGGCGTGCGCCGGACAGATTCCCTTTCGGAAGATCACCGCCACTACCAGTAGCCAGAACACAGTCATGCCTCCGGGGCTGCGTTGCTGGAGCTCGCCGATCGCCATCCGCTCGCCGGCTGCCGCGATGAGCAAAATCGCTAACGTAAGGGCGATCGTGGATAGCCCCGCGGCAACCCGTGGGCGCCAAACTTCGGCTGCAAAAAATTCCGTCCAGAAGAACGGCGCGGCGGTCAAAATCCAGGCAATCAGAAAAATTAAGAGATCTTCGGTTGTATAGGCCAACAAGGTGGAGCCGACCACAAAGAGCATGCCGGCAATCGTGCTCGCGTTACAATCGCGCTTCGGCAGTACGAGCGTAGCCATGACAGCGAGGCAAGAAAATAACACCATTAATGTCTCATTCAGCCGCACCGGGGCTGCCGCCGCATGCAGGAGAATGAGGCTTGCCATGACGGATAGTGAGGCGGCTGCGCAGGCTATCATGCGGGCGTGGCGAGCCAGGATCGCAGCCAAAATCGCTCCACACCAGGGTGCGGAGACAGCTACGATTCGAAGCGTAAATCTAGAAGCCGGTGTCATTCGCCCCTCTGGCGCGCCACATTCTGCATCGATGGCGGCACTTCTTCAGGCCGGCGCCATGGCCCGTCCAATCCCAGGTAATCCAGCATGGCAAATAAGCGTGATAGTCGCATGAGCGGATCAACTATGAAGCGGTCCAGAATTGTATCCAGACAAGCACGATCCATCGCCCATCGGTATAGCCACAATTGAAAACGCTCCGGAAACAGCTTCGCAAGATGCCGCCCCGCTGGCGTGAGTTCGCCGCCAATAGCAGCGTGCATCTTATGGTAATCGTGAAGCATTGATGGCGCGCGCAGGAATTGGAGGGTGCGAACAGTGGCGTGTCCCAGGATATGGACCACCGCGAGCCTTCTCCAGCCAAGACCAATTTCAACGAAAATCAAGCCCACCTGCGTCAATGACGCATAGGCAAGTGAGGTCTTCGCATCCGCGCTGGCCCGCCCGACGATGCTGCCTTGAATGGCCGTGAGCACGCCGATCACGACCACGGCAGAGGAACCCAACATCGATTGAGCGAGCAGCGGCTGCACGCGAAGCAGCAAATAAGCTCCAGCGTGGATCGAAATTGCGCCGTAGAAGATTGCGCTCGAAGGCGTCGGTCCTTCCATGGCGCGTGGCAGCCACCCGGAAAACGGGATCTGCGCAGCTTTTCCTGCGGCCGCAAAAAGCAGAAGCAGGCCAATCATCGCCGATTGCGTTTCGTGGAGAGAAGGGAATCCATTCGTAAACGACGCGGTTCCGGCCCAGTGATGCAGAGCGAACACGCCTACCAGCAGGCCGATGTCGCAAGCCCGATAAATGGCGAAGACACGCAGACCGTTTTCCACTGGGGCCGGCCGCTGCTGAAAAAAAGCGATCAGCAACACCGACGTGATGCCTACGATTTCCCAACCCGCTGCCATCAGATCAAGAGAACCTGCGGCGAATGCCAGCAGCGATCCGAATGCGAACAGTTGGAGCAGCAGGAAAAATCGCAGGAAGCCGCGCTCTCGATGCAGATAGGTCGCCGAAAATTTCCCAATGAGACCCGAAAGCGCCGCCGTGAGAAGCAGAAACGGAAGGGACAGGCGATCCGCCAGGAGCGCCAGCGGGAAGTGATAATCGTGTACGGCGAACCAGTTGCCGAACGTGATCACGATGGATGAAGCCCCGGATGCGCTGAGATGCCAGATCATCGCTGTGAGCGCAAGAACTATGAGTGAAAAAGTCAGGTGGGTGAGTCTCGATATCACGCGCTCGCGCGGAACCCAACCCATCAACCACAGCAGCGCCAGGACCACAAAGATGGCGCCGGGAAGCAATACCACCAAAGCGAGCGTCGCTTGCCAAAAATCCACGATCATCGTCCTACGGAAGCTTGTATCCAAGCCATAAGAAGATGCCGGGATTTGCCGCCGTACCATTCGGCAGAGGAGAGTGCTACCGGCAGGCGTTCGACAGGATCGGCGAATTGTTCAAAGCCTTTGTCTCGCAAAATATTTATCACTCCGGATATAGGATCGATCGTGGCGATCCGAATCCAGCGATTCTCAATCAATCGCCGTAAGGATGCGCTAGCTTCCACTGCCCTCATCAATCGCTCCGGCGTGCTCTCAATGACGAAGAGAATGCGCACTGGCTCGTGGATTTCTACCATTTGCCAGGGCAAGCCCGTTCGCAAGTCGCTGGCATGTCCGTCCATTACGCCCACAAGGCCGGTCACATTGTGAGGCAGTTTCGTGCCGCAGCCATAGCGATCGTTATCCACGAATGAAAAGTAATACTCCAGACTGATGCCTGCGCAAACGGGTACAGTAGCAGCCAGCAGGGCCGTCAGATTTTGGCCGTCGGGGTCTTGAAAAGGATCGTAGGAGACCAGAAATGCCCGCCGGTCCAGAAATAACTCCCGGGTTAAGCTGCGTCGCCCCACAATGCAGATTGCATTCGTGCAATGGCCATACTCCGGCCGGGGCTCTGCCAGATGTTCGCTACGCTCTTCGACATGCCGCAGCGCGTCTTCCGGGGATGCCGTCGGCGGGCAGGACTCGAATCGTCGAGCGCGTTCGTGAGCATTCCGCGCTCGTGCTTTGTCAAGAGATTTCAAAATGCGCTCAAGATCTTGCTGGTGTGTGGGCGGAACGACGTCCAGATCGTACAGTTCCACGTCGTCAGTGCAGGTGTCGTGATACCCGCCGATAAACCAGGTGTCAGCAGGGATATCGATCCCTTTTGCTCGCAGGCGATCCCGCACTTCTGGCCGATTGGCCATGGCGGAGAACAGCCGCGCGTTGGCACCGCCGCGGCGCCCGCCACATGCCCCGCAGTCGTGCGCCGATTCGTGAGGATTGTTGAGACTCGTGGAGCCATGGCCCAGAACGACCACAAGTCGCGCAAAGCGTTGGCTCAGTCCCGCAGGCCGCAAAATGCTTGCCACTCGTTCCGTCTTTTCCTCGGCCGAGAATCCCAGGAGCAGGCCGGCCATGGAGTCCTGTGATTCCACCGTATTGCGCATGAGAGTCAGTTCCGTGCGCGGTTCGGGCAGAAACGCCCGGTTCAGCCACTCACGCAGTTGGGCGTAGCGCCTGGGTGCAAGCAAATGCCCCATCAGCGGAACCGCTGAAAGCAACCCAAGCACGCTGGTGGACAGCCAGCCGCGCGCGAGTGTTTTCGATGACAGGTAAGAGTACCGCATCCACTGACCGAGTAGGCGCCTGCGTACGCGGCGCGTCTCGAGCAACTCGCGATCTTCTACTTTTGGCTGTTCGAACACAGTGTGTTGCGGTTTCAAGGCCACCGGGCAGAGAGCGGCTCCGTGCGGATCGTCGATTCCCTTATAGTCCACGGCGACGGCGAAGTATCCCACCGCGCTTAAGGTCTCCACGTCTGGATCCACTTCTTCAAGTGCCCGCCGCATGGACTCTTCACGCTCATCGATACAGAAGAATACTTGTGCCGCTGGCCGAGTTCTGAACTCGGCCAAGCCGCGATAATGGCGATGGCTCGCCAACCCATGAAGAATCTCGCGTTCATGACGCCGTTCATAAGCCAGGTGCAGGATGCGGCGCCGCTCCAGCCCGTTGCACGCTTTTACTTCGTCTGTAAAAGCCGCCCACTCCGAGTCCGAGAGCCCGGCGACCTCGGCTGCGGATAAAGACAACACCCGCGCCGCGTCGTAGATGCGCGCGGCTCGGCTCAACCTCAGCTTTTCCCGGCTCTTGAGCGGACTCTTTTGGAGAATGGCTTCGGCAGCTTCGATCCGAGCAGCTACTCGCACCATCGTCAGCCGCACTGCGAGAAAGTCCATGAGGGATGACGGTACGGGCTCGTGAGCCGCCAAGCCGGGCTCTTCTTCGAATCGGCGCATCAGACCGGCCCACCCTGGCAGGGCCAGCAACTCCGACAAAATGACATCCTTCCAGCTTGTTTCGGAAACCTGTTGCGAATCGAGATAGTCCAGCACGGTATCGATTGCTGAGAAGCCGAGGTGTTCCTGCCGCCGGAACTCTTTGTCCAGCCCGCTCAGATGCCGGGGGAAAACGCCATATGGCTGCGAAAGCAATGTGCGTACGGCGGCATAAAAGCCGTTCTGGCGGCCCGGCATGGTCCAGTAGGCCATGCCTTGATCCAGAAACACCGAGCACAGCCGAATCAGCCACGGGTGGATGATTTCATTCACCGGATTTGGCAATACCAGCTCTTCTTCATGAGCGACCGCCCGGTTGAGACACGCCTCAAACAAAGCGCGGAGGGCAGCCTGCCGGAAATCGCGAGCCAGATCGCCTTGTTCGGCCCGCCACAGGATTGTGGCGGCGTCAAACTCGCGCACACCGGGCGTAATCATCGCCCGTCGCAGGGAGCGCCGGCTCAATCTCGGAAAAATGATCGCGACCGGCTCGGCATCGAGTACGGCGTCGAGGTCTTCTATGCGAATGCGCCCTCGCGCCAGCTCGGTGCGATAGGCGGCCTCGCTCATGTACGGCTCGGCGCCAAACAATTTTCGAGCTTCCAGTATTGCCTTCTCGAACGGAAGATGCTCAAAAGCGTGCAGAGTGTTGTGGTGAATGAAAACTCCGATTGGCCCCTGCCGTGGGAGCAAGTGCGCCGCTTCGTCAACCACTTGCCGGAGGCGATCGCGTCGCCTCCGAGTAGAACTCACGTCTTTGGCCGCTGGAAGGTCGGGACAGCCCGAATGCGCTGCCTCGGAAGAAACTTTCAACGCGCCTTCCTCTCGGCCTGAATTTCACCAAGTACTTGCACGGCATCCTTCAAGTTCGTCTGAAGGTAACGCCGCATAATATCCAGCACCTCAATAAGAACGGGATTGCGCAACGAGTAAAAAACCTGATTGCCCTCCTTGCGGTTGCTCACAATCTGCCGGCTCCGAAGAACAGCCAAGTGTTGGGAGAGGTTCGCCTGCTCCAGACCCAAACGTTCCTGAATCACGCCGGCAGAAAGCTCCCCATTACGCAGCATCTCCACAATCGCGATCCGTGTGGGGTGCCCCAAGGCTTGAAAGATGCTGGCCTTGTAAGAGCGGAGGCTGTGTGTCGCAGCAGAGTTCACCTGCTATTCATAATATTCGATTTTTCGAATATAGTCAATTGACTGCATATTGCGTGCTTATGGAGGGCCTTGGATCATAAAATTCCTGAATCTCTCGGAAACATACATTCATCATTATATTGACACCAATATGATTGGAGCCAATTGAAATGGCGGGCCAATCCAAAAGGAGAACACGGTTATGAGAACCGCTTCCGTAATTGCCCGGTATCTGGCGGGCGTGATCTTTCTTGTTTTCGGCCTGAATGGCTTCCTGAACTTCATTCCCCTTCCCCCGCCGGAGGGCATCGCCGGACAGTTCATGGGGGCCCTCTACGCCTCGCATTACCTGGGGGTGATCTTCGGCTTTCAGGTTATCGCAGCCGTACTTCTGCTGATCAACCGTTACGTGCCGTTGGCCCTGGCCGTGCTTGCACCAGTGATCGTCAACATTCTTCTTTTCCACGCCTTAATGGCCCCGAGCGGGCTTCCGCTGGCCCTCTTCGTGGCCGTACTGTGGACGTTGATCTTCGTTAGCGTCCGGCCGGCGTTTGCCAGGTTGTTCGAGGCGCACTCGCAGGCGCGCAAGCCTGAGTCGGCACACCACCGTCCCGCCTCGGCTGACTCGAGATAGGCGGGCTGGGATCGGGCTCGGAACGGCGCCGCTGGATCGTGTCTTCGCTCCACCATTTCAACAAGCGGCCCCAGGCGGCGGGCACGATGGGTCTGTTCAACGAGTGTTCACTCCACCGCGATAGTGGCGGCCGTCTGTGGGCCGTACCCGGGCCTAGCAGCCCGAGTTAGAAGTAAGTCGATTCGAAATCCGGCAGGAGTGAAGCGAGACAAGAGCAGGTGTGATGAAAGGGCGTTTCTTCCGACTCTGAAGTTGCTTGCGACGGCTGTGATCGTTCGACGTGCTGTAATCTGGCCCAAATCAGCCTAAATTGGAATCGGCCGCGCCTCGGCCTGGATGCTCGCCGAAAAGCATTTCCGCAAAATCGACGGCCACAAGGACCTGTGGGCACTCGCCACGATCCTCGGCCGCCAAGCCCACGTTCCGTCATCGGAGGAGAAAGCAGCATAAGATAACTACCCGCTGTTATCAGCCTTCAACTACGCTTGGGACACCCTCACCTCCGTTCTCTGGTGAATTCCTCGAACAGTGATAGCATTGAGAGAGACTGCTGATCTGAGAGCATATGCGCCTTTTCATCCTTTCTGAAAAAGCGCAGTCCGCTATGTCGCTGAGGACCAGTAGTTTACAGTCGGGGCGTAGCGCAGCCTGGTAGCGCACCTGCCTTGGGCGCGTGGAAGCCCCTTCTAATTGCTCTATTCCGTTTCATCCTTTTTCAGTCTTTCCAATAACTTGGGGAATCTGCTCTTCGCTCGACAGTCAACCCAAGTGGCCTCAACAGATGAGGTTTTGGAACAGTTTTGGCTCAGTCGAAGAGCAGGTGTTAGCGGTCATCAGAAAACGTAGATTTTTGGACGTTCGCCGGCAGGATGGCGGCGGCTTGGCGCAGCTTGAGCCGGAGGTAGTCAAGATAGCCTTCCGGTGCGGGATGGGTGCGGAGTTCATCGATGACGGGCCGAAAGTAGGCCAGAGAGCGGATCGGAGAAAGCCGAGGTGCATCTGCCGGACGCATCAGGCGGCGTAGCGATCCAAGCAGAAACGCAGCCTCCACTACTTGGAGGGGCACGCGGTCCTCGTAGAAACGGCGGGCGAGCCATTGATCCGACGCACTCGCGCGAAGAGGAGTATCGGGCAGGTCGATATAGAGCGCCAGCACCGAAGAGACGTACAACGCCGGGTTGGAATCCGGCTGCAACAGATCAGCGGCCGGCGTCACTTTTTCTTCCTCCGCCGTGCCGTCATCTCCTGCTCGCTCTCGTGCACTCGATAGCTTTCCCCTTCGATCACGGTCACGTCGGCGTGATGCAGCAGACGGTCCAGCAGGGTCACGATGCAAGTGGCGTTGGGAAAGACCTCATTCCACTCTTTGAAGGGCTTGTTGGTCGTGAGAATCACCGACTTTCGTTCGTAACGCCGATTGATCACTTCGTAGAGTAAGTCGGCCGACCTGTCATCGAAGGACAAGTAACCTACCTCGTCCACGCAGAGCAAACCCACGTTGGCGTAGGCGCGCAGCTTGCGGTGGCGGCCTTCGGGAGTCTGGCGATGCAACTCTTCCAGCAAAGCCGCGGCGGAGCGAAACAGCACGGAATGGCCGGCGAGCACCGCCTGGTGACAGATGTTCTGGGCGATCATGGTTTTGCCCAGTCCGTTGGTGCCCATCAAGATCAGGTTGCGGGCTTCCGGGAGGAAGTCCAACGTCAGCGCGCGTTCAATGACATCGCGTTCGATCTTGGTGGGCCAGGACCAGTTGAAGTCCGCCATGGGCTTAAACTTTTTGATCTCGGAAAGGCGCAGGCGCCGTTCCAGACTGCGGTGGGCGCGTTCGGCGGCCTCGGTCTGGGCCAGATGTTCCAGGATCTGACGCGGTGACCAGCGCTGCTTGGTGGCCCGCGCCAGAAAGTCGTCCACTTCGGCGGCCAGAGCGTGCAAGCCGATCTGTTCGAGTTGCCCCGGCAGGCTATTGGTCGGGGTCGTCATCGCGCGGGTGGGCGAGTTCATCGTAAGTCTCCAGATTGTGAGGACGGACATCCAGCGCCTGCGCCTCTGGGTGGTGGCTGAGATCCAGTGCCGGCAAGGGGGAAGCGCGATGATGACGACGCAGCAGAAAAGCGACCGAGGAGGCGCGCGGGGTATTCCGTTCGAGCGCTTCGCGGATGGCGCGGCGCAAAGCGGCTACCCCATACAGATCCAGCAAGCGGAGCAGTTGGGAGGTTTGACGGGCGGCCGATTCTCCCTGAGCGAAGGCGCGCTCCAGCAGGTCCTCGCTTTCCGGAACAGCCAGCGCCAGGCGCCCCGCGCGCGTTCCTTGGACGGCCTTACGTTTGGTGCGTAGCAAGGCTTGTTCATGAGCGGGGTCCAGAATGGATTGCTGCCGGTCATAGGAGCGGTGATGGCGGGTGATCTCGGCGCTGCCGTCCAGGATGCGCACCTCGGTGTCGGAGGCGACCAAGGTTAAAGACCGGCCCACGGCTTCGGGCGGGATGGAATAGTCGTTGAGATCGAAATGCACATAGATGGTCTTGCGGGAGCGCACCGGCTCAATCCGATCGGTGTTGAAAGAATGGAGCGGCAGCGGCAGCAAGCGCGGCTGCTCTTCGGCGAAAGCCTCGGCCACCGAGCGTGCGCTGTCGTCGGGCCAGCGGCGCTGGTGTGCTACTTGATCGCGCCACAGCAGCGCCTGCCGGTTGCACTCCGCCAGCGTGGTGAACGCGCGGCCCGCCCAGAAGGAATCGCGCACATACCGAATGGCCCTCTCCACGCGGCCTTTTTGATTTCCCGCGCGTACCTGACAAGGACGTGGCGCGAAGTGATAGTGAGCGGCCAACTTCAGCAGCCGCGGGTTGAAATGAATCTGATCCCCGCGCCGTTCCAGCACGGCGCTTTTGAGATTGTCGTACAGGATGACCCTGGGCGCGCCGGACCAGTCTTGAAAAGCGCGCACATGGCCGCGCAGGAAGTTCTCCGTGGTCTGGTCGAAGAAGAATTCCAGATACAAGGCTCGCGACCAGGACAAGGTCATGACGAAGCAGGAGAGTTGCCGCTTGGCGCGGCCGACCATGACGGAGCCGAAGTAGGCCCAGTCCACCTGCGCCTGCTCAGCTGGAAAGACCTGTAAGCGGAGAAAAGCCTCATGCGGTTGTGGCCGCAAGCGGGCCACGGTGCGCCGCAGTTGCTCGACGCTGCCGGTGTAGCCACGATCGCGGATCATCTGGTAGATGCGTGTGGCGCGCAAGCGTGGATGCTGTTCTAGCACTTGGCGTACAAACGGCAGATATGGATCGACAATGGACGGCCGCAACTCGGCGTGCTGGAAGCGCTCCACTTCGATGGCGCGCCGGACCGTGTCGGGATGGACCTTCAGGGCTTGTGCAATCGTGCCGATTTTCCAATGCTCGGCGTAAAAATAGCGGCGAATCTGTACGCGGGTTTCAGGACTGATCATCCCAGCTCACCTTCGTCGTGGATTGCGAGGGAAAGGATCGACGAAGCGGCCGGGCCGGCCACAGATCGAGCAGCGCAGCCGGCAATCCGCTCGCTTTTCCAGCCGGCCCAGTGACCGAACTCGCAGGGTGGCCGCCGCCGGCGTCGTGATCGTTTCTCCACAGCCGAACGGTGCCGGAGAAATGACCGACGCGGAAGATTGATCCGTCACGGGAAAAGTTGCGTGACGTTCCCGGTATGTCCGTTGCCGGTCCCGGTGGTCCAGCCGACCTTCCGGGCTCAGCTGGTGCCGCCGGTTGGCTGCACGGCACTGCTGCCGTCGGGCCTCCGCGCGGCAAGCGCCACCGCAATAGCGCTGGCCTCGATCACAGTGCGCACATAACCAGAACACCGCTTGGCATCTCTGGCTGCGACAGACCCGCAGCCGGAGGACCACTTCTCCATGAACCGCCATCCGCTCGTGCAGGCGGACTTTGACAAAGGCAACGGTTCATGCCAGGGTAGAACCAGCTTCGATGGTGGCCTTCTCATGAAGGTTGCCAAGCCAGAACCCCGCTGGCTTTCAACAGCGGGGTTCTGAACCGCCTTCCAAGCCACAATACAAGTTTTCGTTGGAATGTTTTGATGATGATTGACGGAGGATCGCGCCTTCGGCGCGGATGATGTCGCTGGCGCCCTCTACACCGGCGAAAGACTCAGAAAACTACGTTTACTGATGACCGACAACAAGCAGGTGCGCTAGCTTGTTCTGTTTGGCGGATAATCGCCTGTTGACAAGTGCCTATCGCATTCGGACGGAGCGCCAATCTGCGATCCCTGGACTCCGAGTTGCTCATGGCCTTGCTCAGGCACCTCTTGGCGTGGGCGGAGTGTAATTCGGCTATGCCCGATCCCGCCCGTCGGGCCTAGTGTGCCGCTCTGAGCGCGCCGCTTAAATGTTCAGGCGCTTAAATGTTCAGGCGCTGTTGTGCGGTCGCCAAGACTTTGTAGCCCATGTCGCCGTAGCCCTTCAGTCGCCGGTCGTACATTCGCGCGAGCATGCGGACGTTAGCGTCGACGTAATCATAAACTTCGACGACACGCTTGCTGTCGTGTAGCCGATGGAATCGCCCGACGTATTGTTGGAGTGTGCCCTTCCAGGAAATCGGCATAGCCAGGAACAGCGTGTCGAGGCGCGCGTCATCGAACCCTTCGCCGATATAGCTTCCCGTAGCCAGAATTAGGCGTTGGTCGCCTATGCCGGCGAGCGCCTCGCTAACTGCGCGGCGCTACTTCCGGCCCATTCCTCCCTTGAGCACGATGACATTGCGAACCTTACCCGCGAGAGCAGATTCCAGGCGGCTGAGATGATCGGTTCTACCGGTCAGGACAAGAGGTGACCGGCCAGATTCGACGGCATGAATCACGTCTCGAACGATGGACTCGTTGCGCGCCTCAGCGTAAGCGTCTCGTAAACCGCCGCAGGAAAAATCCTCGATTTGTGCTATCGGCGATTGCTTAAGGTTGGGCTGGGGAAATCGTTGGCTTC
>Ga0070740_10002560_pt1 | contig 20976 bp, 17 predicted proteins | sample Coa_R2_FD_67286 | JGI IMG/M metagenome (GOLD analysis project Ga0070740, IMG submission 67286) | Surface soil microbial communities from Centralia Pennsylvania, which are recovering from an underground coalmine fire - Coalmine... | ecosystem: Environmental > Terrestrial > Soil > Unclassified ...
TCGTGCGAAAGCGTTGCCAGCAGACCGTGGAGAATTGCATCCTGCGTTGTTTTATCGACAGATGTCCAGCCGGCCGCAGCAAAGGCTTTTTGCACCTGGTCCTGCGTGCCGATGAGGGCGAAGTTCACCATGTCCCCAGAATTTCCCTGCTGGTCCTGTACTCGGCGAGGAATATTCGCAAACAGATCGGGAGAGAGTGAAGCGGCCAGATTGATGGGGGCTGCGGGAGCTGCCGAAGCCTGCGCCTTTGACAGCTTTATTGTGACGGAGTAGCTGCCATCACCCGTAAGATCGCTGCTCAGGTTCACGCTGAGATAGAGCTTGCCGGTTGTGGTTACATCAATCTGCTTGCTTGTTCCGATCAGGAAAGGAACAGAAGCGTCTCCGTTCGTAATGCGGCCTATGAGCGCGGCGCTGTTGGCGCTATTGAGTGGAAACTGCCGGATGAGGTCCTTCCAGCCGCGCGGGTTGCCGTCGGGTGTTGAAGTATGTCCGTCGGAAACCGTAATTGTTCCGGTTGCCGTAAAATTGAGCTGATCGCCAAGCGTAACGGTAACTCCGGTATCGGTCCAGTCTCCTGCGGGAACTTTGAAGCTATATGAGCCTTTACGCGAGGACAAAACGTTTGCATCCGGTGTTTTCATTTGGATGAGTTGCACGCCGGGTTTCGTCACAGGCGTTGACGGCTGCTGGCTGCAGGCAATGCCCGAGAGCGCCAGACAAGTGCTTGCCAGAATTGCAATGTTCCGGATAAAGCGCACAATTTTCATAACTATTATGACATTACAGGCCGAGAGAATAGCCGCAACGCATCCACCATCCTGCTTTGGCCGGGCCCTGTACAAGAAATTTTCGATCTGCTGGATCGTTTCATTCGGCGGAAGCATATTGGGCTTTAGAAACCGGATGTAGAATCTGCTTTGAGTGAGGCGTGGCGATGCGTACCAAGTCGAGATTGTTGACTGCGACTCATACTCGGACAAATGCCTCCCATTCATCCCCGGTTGGTTTCTAGTATTTCAGTCATTGGAATGAACGCTAAGGTCTTACGGCTAATAGCGCGCTGCGCCTCGTTCATTATTTCCGCATGTCCCCTAAATTTTGGATGCGTGCAAGAAAAAATATGAAATAGAAACAGCACGGGATACACCTGCAGCGAAGATTCGCAGAGAGGTTTGGCCGCATCCTTGCATTTGCAAAACTAAGTAATCAGTTCAGTCCGTCATCTGAATATCACTATTACAATTTTTGTTCAGCGCGAAACAACGAGTGCCTTCCTGCCACGTTCGTTGCATGGATTCTTCCTCCCGTTGAATCGTCAGAATGACGGAAGCATAAGGTCGGAGAATAACAGCATTCCGTAGCTTGCTTACAGCTTTGTGTTGTAAGCTGCGGACACGATGCCGGAAGGAAATGAAATTCATCGTTTCGCACAGGACCATGCTGCGGTCTTCGCCGGGAAGCGTGTTCGGGTGGATTCGCCGAATGGTGGTTTTCCTGATGCTGAAGTGCTGGACGGGCGCAAGCTGTTGCGTGTGGACGCTGTTGGCAAACACCTGGGTTATCACTTCGGGCGGGATCTGATTCTGCATGTGCATCTGGGCATGTATGGTGACTTTCATCAGGGAAAGATGCCTTTTCCTCCGGTGAAAGGCGCGCTGCGGCTGCGCATCTATACCAAATCTGACTGGATTGAGCTGCGCGGCGGGACAGATACTTCGATCTTTTCGAATGCTAAGTGGGAATCGCTGCTCCGGCGACTCGGACCTGATCCTCTGATTCCCGGTTCTGATCCAAAGCCGGCCTTTGAGAAGATTGCGAAGCGCAGCACTCCAATTGGCGCGCTGCTGATGGACCAATCTGTGATGGCGGGGATTGGCAATATCTATCGCGCGGAGCTTTTATATCGGGCAAAGGTGCATCCGCTGCAGCCGGGAAGGGATGTTGAACGCGCGGTGCTCAAAGGTATCTGGAACGACGCCAAAAAGCTGATGGGCACAGGGATGCGGGACACGCGCTATATCACAACCCGTCCGAAGGACCGGCCGCATAAGAATGGTCCGGTACACGAAGATGAGGCGCGATATGTCTATCGCAGGCACGGAAAACCCTGCTTTGTGTGTGGCACGAAGATTCAGCGTGCTGAGTTGGCGGGGCGTACTGTGTATTGGTGTCCTGAGTGCCAGAAGAAATAGCATTTTCTTCCAATACTTTTCCTCGTAGACTGAGGTTTCGGGGGCCGCGTTTGCAACTGAAGCCGTTTCTTTTTTTGGCATTTCTCATGATTTCTGCCGCGATACACGGGCAGGATGGGGACTTCACAAGCCATTACAAAGGCACACCATACCAAGACACCCACTACAAGGGCGGTCCACAAGCAATTCCTGGGCGCGTGCAGTGCGCGTATTACGATCTTGGCGGGCCCGGTGTAGCGTATTTTGATACAACCGAAAAAAATCTGGGCAGCGGCGGATTGAACCCTGCGGATGGAACCTATCTGAATCAATTCCGGATGGGCGAGGGCGTCGATACCTCATACACGAAGTTTCACGATCAGATAGACAACAATCCTTACAACCTGGTAAAGCCGCCGGAAAATCAGTTATACGTTGGCTGGACGGAGCCGGGCGAGTGGTTCAATATCACGGTTAAAACGAAGCACGCCGGTTTGTACAAAGCCGATCTGCTTTACACGTCGAATCGCGGCGGAATTATTTCCATTGATGTAAATGGATTTCCGGCTTCAGGACCGCTGAATATCGTGTCTACCTTTAACAAGGCTGATCCTGTCGCCTGGCGGCAGTGGCATCATTGGAATCTGCAACAGGATGTGGCGAGGCTTCAGTTTCCTGCGGGCGAGAGCGTTTTGACCGTTCATATCCTTACGCAGGGAAACATGAATCTCGCTTATTTCGATTTCAAAGAAGTGCGCTGACGGGAATGTTGTTCCCTATTGTCTGTAAACCTGTATATACTGCTTTCACGCTAGATCATCTTCCCTCTCAGGTGTAAACCAGAGCGAAAGAACGTCTTTCTGGAGCGCAGCCTTGAACAGCGATTGCTGGAACCAAATGTCGCTGGATTCTTCCTCCCTGCGGTCGTCAGAATGACGATAGTTATCGTGTGGGATAGGCTCTAGAATTTTAATCTGGAAGAAGCGCATGTCACTGACTCTGGCGGACTGGCTTGTTATCGCCGGCTATCTGTTGTTTAACCTGCTGATCGGCATTTATTACCGCAGCAAATCCAGCGGCTCGACCGAGGATTTTTTTGTCTCCGGCCGCGATGTTTCATGGTGGCTGGCCGGGACTTCGATGGTCGCGACGACATTTGCGGCGGATACGCCGCTGCTCGTGTGCGGGCTGGTAGCGACGCAGGGTATCTCGGGTAACTGGATATGGTGGAGCCTGTGCCTGAGCGGCATGACGACCGTCTTCTTCTTTGCGCGCTATTGGCGGCGGGCGGAGATTCTGACGGATGTAGAGCTGGTTGAAATTCGCTATGGCGGCAAACCGGCTGCGTTTCTGCGCGGCTTCAAAGCTATTTACCTCGGACTGCTGATGAACTGCTTCATCCTGGGATGGGTGACGCGGGCGATGGTGGACATTATCTCCGTCGTACTGGGGCCTGTGATTGCCCAGGGACGCGTTCTGCAGCTTAGTGTTGGCGGACATGTTCTGCTGCACTACACGCTGGGTGATCCGCGACATACCGCGCTGGCCATCTGCATCTTTATTCTTGTTCCCTTCACTGGTCTTTACACATTTATCGGCGGCCTTTGGGGCGTTCTGGTTACAGACCTTTTTCAGTTTGCGTTGAAGATGGCGATGATTATCGTGCTGGCGTGGCTCGCTGTTTCACAGCTTGGAGGCATGCACGCTCTCAAGCTCCAGCTTGCGGTTGTGGGTGACGCAACACGGGCGGCAGGACAGTCTACTTCTGATGTGATGTCTTTCCTGCCGGATTTTCATGCCGGGCTGACTACTTCGCATATCTGGACGCTGCCGCTGCTGACTTTCATCATGTACCTCGGCGTGCAATGGTGGGCATCGTGGTATCCGGGCGCAGAGCCGGGCGGCGGCGGTTATGTTGCGCAGCGCATGTTCAGCGCGAAAAATGAGCAGCATTCGCTGGGCGCTACGTTGTGGTTCAACATTGCACATTACGCGCTGCGACCCTGGCCCTGGATCGTCACCGGGCTGGTTGCGCTGGCCGTTTACTCGCCGCATGGCGGGTTGCATCCGAGCGCGGCGTTTGCAGCGAATCCGCAGCAGGGATATGTGATGGTATTGCGCGATTATCTGCCTCCGGCGCTGCGTGGATTGATGGTGGCGGCATTCCTTGCGGCCTACATGTCGACAATTGGAACACAGCTGAACTGGGGCACTTCGTACCTGGTCAATGATTTTTATCGTCGGTTCTGGGTACGCGATGGAAGCGAGCGGCATTACGTCTTTGTCAGCAAGATCATTACCGTTATTCTGGTGCTCGCGAGCGGATATGTGGCCAGCAGGCTGACTTCGATTAGCGCCGGGTGGGAACTGGTGCTGAATCTGGGCGCGGGGACGGGGGCGGTCTATATCCTGCGCTGGTTCTGGTGGCGCGTGAATGCGTGGAGCGAGATTTCAGCGATGATCGTAGCGGCCGTGGTTGCGCTGGGGCTTTCTCGGGTCTCGTTCAGCGGGAATGATGCTGTGGTCTTTGCCAAATCAACGCTGATTACAGCCGGTGTGACGACTATTGCGTGGATCGTCGCGACATTCGTCACACCGGCCGAAAAGGAATCGACGCTGTTGAATTTCTATCGGCGGGTACTGCCTGCGGCGTATGGCTGGGGGCCGATTGCGCGACTTGCTCCTGAGCTGCCGCAGGTTTATGACTTCGCTGCAAATGCTTTCGACACCATCATGGGCTGTGTGCTGGTCTACGGTACGCTCTTCGGGCTGGGCAAGTTTATCTTCGGCAACTGGATTGCCGGAACGGTGCTGATTGTTCTGGCAGCAATTGCCGGTTATCTGATCAAATGGGACCTGTCTCGACGTGGCTGGGAGACACTTTCGGGCGTGAAGATGAAAGAGGCTCCGGTAGCGGAAGGGCGATAGCAGCTTACGATCAAGATGGATCAAGAAATTAAGATGAGAAACTGAATCCATCGTAGCTTCTATTTGCATGGGTTCCCCTCCCGTTAATCGCCGAATGGCGGACTTAGAGGAGACAACGCCGGCTTACTTCGCCGGCGTTTTGTTTTGAGCAGTCTTGTTCGGGCTATTCTGATTGTCCGTTTTTGGATAATAACCGCTGCGGGTACGGACGGTCAGCTTGCCGTGCCCGGGGGCGCTGGCGACAACTTTCACGATGCGGTATCCGCCCTGACTGGCTGGTTTGGTTGAATGATAACCGATGGTGTACTGATTACGAATATCGCGGGCGACTTCGGCGCAAATCTGGTCTACGTAATCAAGCGACTTAGGAAAATAGGCGATGCCGCCGGTTTCGCTGGAAAGCAACTGCAATGCGCGCTTGGCGCGGCGAGCTTCGCGGCCTCCACCCGAATCACCGAAAAGCAGCCCGATGGAATAGACGACTGGCCCCTGCAAGTCCTGCACACGGCGGATAGTTTGTTCAAGGTTCAGGCTCGATGCATTATCTTCCCCGTCGGTAACAATCAGTAGGACCTGCTTGGGACGCTTGGCTCCCTTTGCAAGTTGATCGGCTGAGGCTACTACGGCGTCATAGAGAGCTGTGCCGCCTTTGGAGTCAATATGCGCGAGACCGTCGCGCAGCTTGGGAATGCTTGAGGTGAAATCCTGGTCAATGAATGCTTCGTCAGAGAAGTTGACGATGAAGGCTTCGTCCTGTGGGTTTGACGCCTTGACCAGATCCAGCGCTGCGGTATTTACGGCGAGACGCTTGTCGCGCATGGAACCGGAATTGTCGATAAGAATGCCGATGGATACGGGAATGTCCTGATGCTGAAAAGAGGCGATGGTCTGCTGTACGCCATCTTCAAATACGTGGAAATTGTCCTGCTTCAGATCGTTGACGATGCGGCCATTGTCATCGAGAACCGTAGCGTTAAGCACGACCTCGTCCACATCTCGTCGAAAAGTGAAGCCTCCCTTTTCTTTTTCTAAAGGCGTACCTGGTTTCAGTGTATTGGGATTCGAAGGGCTTACAGGCTGGTTGTCGGCGGCATCGGGCGAGACGATGGGATCGCGGTCCACACTGAGCGGGGATTGCTGGTCCGGTTTTGCAGGGGTTTGCGATGCAGGCGCCTGTGCATGGATTGCATAGAACGATCCGACAAAGAGTAAAAGAAGAAAAATATATCGTTTACTGCAAAGGCGCATAGTATCCAGTGCGAGCATGAACTGTAAGCTGGGGCAGCCCAGGAGGCGGAGCCAGCTTTACTTTCACTTTACGCCACTTGCCATCTTTTCGTTCGTCATCCGGCTTGTATCCAAGCACATATTCGTTGCGCAACTCTGCGCTGATTTTTTCGGCGATGTCGCCCATTTCTGAAATATCGTCCACCCGGAAGAGGCGTCCACCTGTCTCTGTACAAATATCATTCAGCAGCATAGGGCCGAGCCGCTCTTCGGTTGTGGCGGCATACGGATCGAAGATACCGATGGAGTAAATCTGAACATCCGATTCACGCACCGTGGAACGGACTTCGCCCTCGGTATAGCGGCTGCGGTTGTCTCCACCGTCAGAGACGATGAGCAACGCGCGACGCTCATATTTAGCCTGCTTCATCTTGTTCAGGCCGAAGTAGATTGCGTCCAGAAGGGCAGTCCGGTGCTCGGCATGAATGGTTGCCAGACGGGCTTCGATGTCCTGCGGCGATGACGTAAAGTCTTCGATCAGTTCGGGTCGGTCATTGAAGCCGATGACAAAAAATTCATCCTGCGGATTGGCGGTATGCATGAACTGCAGGATGGAGTCTCGGGCCCGGATGATCTTGTTGGCCATGCTGCCGCTCAGGTCAAAGATGATGCCTATTGAAACCGGAGCGTCTTCCTGCGAGAAGGTTTTGATGTTCTGGAGCTTGTTGTTTTCGTAGAGGAAGAAATTCTGCTTTTCCAGGCCGGTAACGAGGCGGTCCATAGGATCCGTGACGATCAAAGGAACCAGAACCAGATTCACGTCGACACGGATGCGCTCATTGTGCCGCGCATTCATTGCGGCCTCGCCCTCCAGGGGGGCTGGCAACGCATTCGGGTCGGGTTTTGGCGGTGGAGGCTCTACGTGGACTTTATTGAGTGGGTCTTCCTGCGCACTTAATACAGGCGCACAGAACATGCCAACAATAAACACGATGAGAGAGATGACTGCGAAGAAGCTGTGAGCAGTTCCCGGGGTTGAGCAAGCGTTTTTGCGCCCCGAAGAGAGCGCCATGCGTATGTACCCTCGTCCTTCTGACCAGAATCGTAGCACGGAGCACTCATGCTCGGTCTATGAACTTTTCGATGCCATCAGAAGGAAATACGGCGGGCCGTTTCTTTTGTGGGACGAATCGTCAAATACTGCCGTGAACTGTTGATGACGCCTAAATTTCCGGAAAATACGTGGGATACAATCAAAACAGCATCACGTTCAATCCTTCACATTTTTGCTGGATTCCAGCACTTCCGGGAGTTAACGACCGCTCGCATGGCCCGCATTTATCCGTTTCGCGCATTACGCTATAACCCTTCTTTGGTTCGTGTTGAAGACTGCGTTACGCAGCCGTATGACAAGATCACGCCTGCCATGCAGCAGGCCTATTACCAGAAGAGTCCTTATAATCTGGTCCGCATTATTCTGGGGCTGCCGGAGTTGTTTGATGGTAAGGAAACGGGAGATGTCTACACTCGGGCGGCGCGGGACTTTACCGCCTGGCGGGACAGCGGCGTTCTGGCGCAGGATTCCGAGCCTTCCATCTTTGCTTATTCACAAAAATTTACGGTGCCGGGTTCGAACGGCAAAGTGCTGGAAAGGCGTGGGTTTATTGCGTTAGGAGGGCTGCACGACTACAGCGAAGGCGTGGTTTTCCGGCACGAGCAGACTTTATCCAAGCCGAAATCAGACCGCCTGAACCTGCTGCGGGCGACGCGCGCGCACTTTGGGCAGATTTTCATGCTCTACTCCGATCCGGGGTTGACGGCAGAGAAGCTGCTTTTCAACGAAGATGCGACCCCTGATATCGAAGTGACAGACGAGTACGATGTGCTGCATCGGGTATGGAAGATCAGCGATGAGAACACGATCAACATTCTTATCAGCGCTTTGGCTGATAAAAAGCTGATTATTGCTGATGGACATCATCGTTACGAAACGGCTCTGAATTATTCGAAGGAACATGCCCCGGCGCAGCCGGCATCCAGCGAGCGCAATAGTTACACACTGCCGCAGCCGCCCTATCCTGAAGCAGCAGTAATGATGACCTTTGTGAATATGGATGCCGAGGGTCTGGTGATTCTGCCGACGCATCGTGTGGTTTTCGGACTGGAAAACTTCGATCCGGCAAAGTTTGTTGAGCAGGCGAAAACTTATTTTGAAATTGAGCCGGTTGCATCCTCTCAGGCGCATGATCTGAAAGCAAAGCTCGCTGCCGCAGGCGCCGGGAAAACTGCTCTGCTGGCGGTGACGAAGAAGGGCAATTACCTGCTTACGGCCAAGCCGGATGCCATTGCGAAAGCGCTGGGCGATCTTTCCGAGCGCCAGCGTCAGTTGGACGTGGCCCAGTTGCACGGCCTCGTTCTGGAGCAGTTGCTGGGTATTACACCGGAAGCTATCCGCCAGCAGACGAACCTTCGATATCTGCGGGATGCGGGCGAAGCGGTCGAGCAGGTAGCAAACGGCGATGCAGATGTGGCCTTTTTGATGAATCCGGTGACGATGGCGCAGTTACGCGAGGTGGCATTTGCCGGCGAGGTAATGCCGCAGAAATCCACGGACTTTTTCCCTAAACTATTGAGTGGCCTTGCGATCTATCCACTGGATTGATTTTCGGAAACCACTGTTGAGCCTGTGCGCGCTGCTCACAGTTGCCGCAGTACCACAGGAGGCTCCGCTACCCTCGAACCTGCCGGATACCAGCAAACTGCCTGCCGTGCCCTCAGCGCCGCTGGCGCAGGTACTGCCCCAGTACGTTGTCGTGCTGGATGCGGCGCATGGTGATGGCGACGTGGGGGCCCGATTCAACGACAAGCTGGTGGAAAAAGACCTTACTCTAGGCTTCTCTATACGACTGCGCCAGGCGCTTGCCGCGCGCGGCGTTCAGGTCGTGGTCACACGCGAGGCTGATGTTTCCGTCCCCATGGTGACGCGCGCCGAAACTGCCAATCATGCCATGGCCGCTGCCTGCATCTCGTTGCATGCAACGGCAACCGGAAGCGGCGTGCATCTGTTCACTTCATCTCTTGCGCCAACTGCATATACAAAGTTTCTCCCCTGGCAGACGGCGCAGTCTGCCTATATAACGCAGAGCCTGCGTCTTTCTTCTGAGATCAGTACAGCGCTGGGTCACGCGGCGGTCCCGGTAACCATGGGCCGCACTTCGCTTCAGCCTATGGATAGCTTTACCTGCCCGGCTGTAGCCGTGGAAATAGCTCCTCTAGCTGCCGGCAACACAACAAAGGCTACACCGCTGACGGACGTGGGCTATCAGGACAAAATTCTCGATGCGTTGACGGCAGCACTGACGCAGTGGAAAAACGACTGGAGACAGCAACCGTGATCCCCCGTTTCCAGCGCTTTTTGTTCGCAGCCATGCTGATTGTTGCCGTCATCATGGGAATCGTGCTGATCCGCATGCGCGAACGGGCGCATGATCGCCTGATGAGGGCCGTAGACAGCCAGCCTCTGAGTATATTGTCGACCCCATCTACTGCTGCTCCGCCGGAAAAAATAACGCTGTTAGTTGCCAACGATCTGGATGGTTCGCTGATTCCGGTCGAGCGCAGCTTTCCTATGCCCAAAGATCCCAATGCGCGAGCACGCGTGCTGATGCAGAAGCTGCTCGAAGAATATGCCGCGCCGAAATCTACACATCCCATTGCGAATGCTTCCGGTGTCGACGAGGTGTTTCTGATGCATTTAAAGCAGCAAAAAGGCGCTTCTAATACAACGGCCGAAATGGCAGTGGTCAATTTGAATGGGGCCTTCGTCCAGGCACAGCCTTCCGGGATTGAGCCGGAAACACTGACGCTGCTCTCCATGATTGCGACGCTCCATGCCAACCTGCCACAGATTACTCAAGTGCGTTTTCTCGTAGATGGACAGCAGAAAGATACCCTTGCCGGGCACGCTGACCTGACGCGCGTCTATCTTGCTTCAGACATGCAGGCTGCGGTGCGCCAGTGAAGATCGGCGTCTTCGATTCCGGTGTGGGCGGCCTCACGGTACTGGCTGCACTGCTCAGACAGATTCCATCAGCGGATTATGTCTACCTGGGCGACACAGCGCGGCTGCCCTATGGATCGAAGTCGCAGACCACGATTGCCCGCTATGCGGTTTCGAGCGCGCGATTTCTTGTCGAGGAAGGCGCTGAGTTTCTGGTAATTGCCTGCAATACGGCGAGTGCGCTTGCCCTCGATGCGATTCGCGATGCGGTGCGGATACCTGTGCTCGGCGTGATCGAAACAGGAGCGAATGCCGCGCAGGCCTCTTCCAAAACAGGCGACGTTCTGGTGATTGCAACGGATGCCACGGTACAGAGTCACGCCTACCAGACTGCATGTGCGGAACGAACGCTGCGCGCCTTCGAGAAGGCCTGTCCGCTGCTGGTGCCACTGGTGGAAGAAGGATGGATTGAGCATCCCGTAACGCTTGAAGTACTGCGCATTTATTTATCGGAACTGTTGGAGCAGGCCCGAGTGAATGATATGAAGCCGGATACTCTGGTGCTGGGTTGCACGCACTATCCGTTGCTGCGGCAGCAGATTGAGCACACCGTGCCTGCGCTGCGGGTCATCGATTCGGCGGAAGTGACAGCGGCGCAGGTGGCTGCAGAGTTGGGCCATCGCTCAGAAGGAAATGGCACGCGCAGGTTTTACGCTACAGATTCAGTAGAAAAATTTGGAAAGCTTGGTTCGCGCTTTCTCGGCAAGGCCATCGACTGCGTAGGACTGGTGGATCTTGGTGGCTGATATTCTTAGCTGTTTGGAGGAATGAGTTGCATGTTGAATCTTGAGGGCAAAATTGCCGTTGTTTTTGGGGTAGCCAACAAGCGCAGCATCGCCTGGGCCATTGTGCAAAAGCTGCACGAAGCAGGCGCAAAGCTGGCCATTGGCTATCAGAATGAGCGGCTGAAGGCTGAAGCAGACGGACTGATCGCAGAACTGCCCGGCGCAGAGGCTTTCCAGTGCGATGTGTCGAATGATGCGGAAATCGAAAACGTATTCGAGCAGCTTAAACAGCGCTACGGCAAACTCCATGTGCTGGTGCACAGCGTGGCCTTTGCTCCTGCGGAAGAACTAAAAAATGATTTTCTGCAAACCTCGCGCGAAGGATTTCGTGTCGCTCATGATGTAAGCGTCTATTCACTGATTGCATTAAGCCGCGCTGCGGCGCCGCTGATGACTGAGGGCGGCAGCATCATGACGCTTACCTATTATGGAGCCGAAAAAGTGGTTCCACATTACAACGTGATGGGCGTGGCCAAAGCTGCGCTCGAAGCTACTGTGCGCTACCTTGCCTCTGATCTTGGAAAGCTGAATATACGTGTCAACGCAATCTCCGCCGGGCCGATCAAAACGCTGGCTGCGCGCGGAATCGGAGGGCTTGGTGACATGCTCAAATCGCATGCGGAGCGCGCGCCTCTGCATCGCAATGTCGAGCAGGCTGAAGTCGGCGGCACAGCGCTCTTTCTCGCATCTGATCTGGCAAGCGGCGTCACTGGAGAAACGGTCTACGTGGATTGCGGTTACAACATCATGGGCTTTTGAACTGCGCAACAATTTATTGAAGCCCGCAAACGTGCGGGCTTTTTCTTCTGCTTGGAAATTTTGAATGACTGTATTTAGATTTTCCGGCACTATTCCCTTGCACGCAAAATCATCAAAAGGTATTCATCCCATGACAGACAATTCAGCATCGCAGCCTGTGACACCGGAGCGCATTCAACGCTATTCCTGGGGATTTGCATTCCCTCTCATTATGAAATCTGCTCTTGCGAACGGCGTGTTTGATGCGCTGGATGGAACAACTCTGTCGATCCAGGAACTGAGCGTAAAAACAGGGTGCTCTGAGCGAGGCATCTCTGCCCTTACCGAAGCGTTGACAGGAATGGAACTGTTGCAAAAAGTGGACGGGCGATATCAGCTCGCCGAAGATGCTTCTGCTTTTCTGGTATCCGGCAAGCCGGCTTATCTTGGCGAATATCTACAACATCTCACTACCTCAATTCTGGACAACTGGCTGCATCTGCCTGAGTCAGTAAAGAGCGGACGACCGGCAATCAGCGTCAATCAGGAAAGCTCAGGCGAAGAGTTCTTTGAGAATCTGGTTGGAGTTCTCTTTAACATGAATTTTGCGGCTGCCGGCGCGCTGGGCAACGCATTGACACCGCGTTTTGCCGGCAAGCAGATACGCATTCTTGATATAGCCGCGGGTTCCGGAGTATGGGGCATTGGAATTTCTCAAGCCATACCGGATGCAGAAGTGACGGCATTGGATTTTGAACGGGTGCTCGGCACGACGCGACACTGGGTCGAACGTTTTCATCTGCTGGATCGATATCGCTTCGTGGCAGGAGATGCGCTGACCGCAGATGCCGGCAATGGATATGATCTCGTGGTGCTCGGACATATTCTGCACAGCGAAGGGAAGGCGCGCAGTCGTCAACTGCTCACGCGTGTCTTCGATCAGTTAAAACCAGGCGGCACGATAACCATCGCGGAATTCCTGGTCAATCAGGACCGCACAGGCCCCATGACGGGCCTGATCTTCACGCTCAATATGCTTATCCATACTGACAATGGCACCACATTTTCTTTTGAGGAGTTGAAGGGCTGGCTCGAAGAAATTGGATTTGTCAATGTTCGCACGATGGAAGCGCCGGCCCCATCGCCTCTGATCCTTGCAGATAAGCGCTGAGCTGGACGCACAGATGCAATGACATTATTAGTGGCTCCGCGTTTCAAACTGCTGCTGAAAACGGGCCGGAAAATGAAATGCGTCGAATGGTATGCTCATGAGAGCGCTGAGACGGTCTGCCCCGGACAAATACCTCATGCTCTGTTCGACCAGGTACTTTGGAGAACCTATGGCGACAACCACCGCAACTCTGCATCATGTAAAGAATCTTGACCTGGCCGACCAGGGGCGCAAGCGTATTGAATGGGCAAATCAATCGATGCCTGTTCTGCAAACCATCCGCAAAGAGTTCATCAAAAACCAGCCGCTTAAAGGCATCCGTATCTCAGCCTGCCTGCACGTTACCACGGAAACAGCGAACCTGATGATTACGCTGCGTGATGGAGGCGCAGATGTGGCTTTGTGCGCCTCGAACCCGCTTTCCACACAGGATGATGTTGCCGCCGCGTTGGCGCGCGATTTCAACATTCAGACCTATGCGATTAAGGGCGAGGACCACCAAAGCTACTACTCGCATATTCTTTCCGCCATAGACCACAAGCCTCACATCACCATGGATGATGGCTGCGATCTCGTTCACCTGCTGCATACAAAGCGTCAGGATGCTCTTGAAGGTGTGATTGCCGGCACAGAGGAAACAACCACCGGCGTGATCCGCCTTCGCGCGATGGCAAAGGACGAAGTGCTCCGCTATCCCGTAATTGCTGTGAATGATGCGCTCACCAAACATCTCTTTGACAATCGTTATGGGACCGGTCAATCGACCATAGATGGTGTAATCCGCTGCACCAATGTTTTGCTGGCTGGGTCAAAGTTTGTAGTTGCTGGGTACGGCTGGTGTGGACGTGGGCTGGCCATGCGCGCCCGCGGCATGGGCGCGGAAGTAATCATTACTGAGGTCGATCCAACGAAGGCGCTCGAAGCAGTGATGGATGGGTTCCGCGTCATGACCATGATGGAAGCAGCCAAGCAGGGCGATGTTTTTGTGACCGTCACCGGCAATAAGTGCGTTATCCGACAGGAGCATTTCCAGGTAATGAAGCCAGGCGCAATCATTGCCAATTCCGGCCACTTCAACGTGGAAATCGATATCCCGGCGCTTGAGCGCATGGCTTCTTCCAAACGTGCCACACGCGAATTCGTGGACGAGTACGCCATGCGTGACGGCCGCAAAATCTATTTGCTTGGTGAAGGCCGCCTCATCAACCTTGCCGCTGCTGAAGGTCATCCGGCATCAGTGATGGACATGAGTTTTGCCAATCAGGCTCTCTCCGTTGAATACCTCATCAAGAATCATGCCGGCCTCGAAAAGAAGGTCTACGCGGTACCACAGGAATTAGATAAACGTGTTGCCCGTCTGAAGCTCGAAGCTATGGGCATCGGCATTGATCGTCTCTCGCCGGAGCAGGAAGAGTATCTGGCTAGTTGGTCGGAAGGCACTTAGCTCAATCAATGCCTAGCCTAAACGTCGAGCATACCAATCGCGCTCTTGCTTTTTCCTGACGTCAACAGTGGCAATCCGAAAGTAGCACACAGATCAAATCTAGCAATAAATTTCGCGGTCGAACGCAACCAGTAGAGATAAAGTAGTAGACCAACCGTTGCTGCAGGAATCGTGTAATAGACTCTCTTCATTTACCTTTACTTAATTCCAAATCATTTCCACCGGAACCGCCTCGATCCGGCAAAACATGTCCGGCTCCATTCTGCTCAACTGCGCCTTAAATTTTTCTGCTTCTTCGCGCGTGTTGAACAAAAGAATGTTGTACACTTTTCCGGCTCGCAACTGTTCGCATTTCCATAGGGTGTCAGTCATAATCTGCAGTTACTCCAGTCTTCACTCTTATAAACACAAAGGGCGCGCTAACGTTTCGTTTGAGCGCGCCCTGAAATATTTCAAATGAGCCTTATCGCGCTCGTTTATTTTTTCTCGTCAACATCCACATATTCAGCATCGATGACGCCTTCGTCCTTCTTTTCTTCCGCTGTGCCGGCTGCCGCCTGCGCTCCGTCCGTTGGAGCACCGGTTGCTGCGCCGGCTGCATTGGCCTTGTACATGGCTTCAGCCAGCTTGTGCGATGCTGCAGTCAGCTTCTCGCGGGCTGCATTCAATTCAGATGCAGAAGGTGTGCCTTCGAGTGTTTTCTTCGCTTCAGCCAGCGCATTTTCAACATCCGTCTTATCGCTGCCGGAAACCTTATCCCCGTTCTCCTTCAGCATCTTCTCGATGTTGTAAACAAGGTTATCGAGTCCGTTGCGAGCCTCGATCTCCTCGCGTTTCGCCTTGTCCTCAGCCGAATGCGCTTCTGCATCCTTCGCCATACGCTCGACTTCCTCTTTGCTCAGACCCGAAGACGATGTGATCGTGACCTTCTGGTCCTTGCCCGTGGCGTTGTCTTTCGCCGTGACATTCAGAATGCCGTTGGCATCGATATCGAACGTCACTTCAATCTGCGGAACACCGCGCGGAGCCGGAGGAATGCCGCTCAGCTTGAATTTCGCCAGCGTGCGGTTCTGGCTTGCCATTGGTCGCTCGCCCTGCAGCACGTGCACTTCGACCTCTGTCTGCGAATCGGCCGCCGTCGAGAAGGTTTCTGTCTTCTTCGTCGGAATCGTCGTGTTGCGTGCAATCATCGGCGTCGCCACTCCGCCCAGCGTTTCAATCGCCAGTGTCAGCGGAGTCACATCGAGCAGCAGCAGGTCCTTTACCTCGCCCGACAGGACGCCAGCCTGCACCGCAGCGCCGATCGCAACCACTTCGTCCGGATTTACGCCCTTGTGCGGCTCCTTGCCGAAGAGGTCTTTCACCAGCTGCTGAATGCGCGGCATGCGCGTCTGCCCGCCTACAAGGACCACTTCGTCGATTTTGCTGGCATCCACGCCGGCGTCAGCCATCGCCTTCTTGCAGGGCTCAATTGAACGCTGAATGATGTCTTCCACCAACTGTTCCAGCTTCGCCCGGGTCAGCTTTTTCACCAGGTGCTTCGGACCACTTGCGTCCGCCGTAATAAACGGCAGATTGATCTCCGTCTCCAAAGCGGTCGAAAGCTCAATCTTTGCGCGTTCTGCCGCGTCCTTCAGACGCTGCAGGGCCATCTCGTTGCCCTTCGCGCGCAGATCCAGACCTTCGTCTTTTTTGAACTCGTCAATCAGCCAATCCACAATCTTCTGGTCGATGTTGTCGCCACCCAGGTGCGTGTCGCCGTTCGTCGACTTCACTTCAATGACACCTTCACCTACTTCCAATATCGAAATATCGAATGTGCCGCCGCCAAAGTCGTACACGGCAATCGTCTCGTCCTTCTTTTTGTCGAGACCATAAGCCAATGCAGCAGCCGTCGGCTCGTTCACAATGCGTTTTACATCGAGGCCGGCGATTTTACCGGCGTCTTTCGTCGCCTGGCGCTGTGCATCATTGAAGTACGCAGGAACCGTAATAACCGCTTCCGTCACGGTCGTGCCGAGATAATCCTCAGCCGCTTTTTTCAGCTTCTGCAGGATCATCGCCGAAATCTCTGGCGGCGTATACAGCTTGCCCTGCGCTTCTACCGCGACATGATCGCCCTGCTGAACTACCTTGTATGGAACCATCTTCATCTCGTCCGTTACTTCGTTGTAGCGGCGTCCCATGAAGCGCTTAATCGAGTAAATCGTGTTTTGAGGATTCGTAATGGCCTGGCGCTTTGCTACCTGGCCCACAAGGCGTTCGCCGCTCTTCGTAAATCCCACGACAGATGGCGTTGTCCGTCCACCCTCTTCGTTCGGGATCACCTTCGGCTCTCCGCCTTCCATGACGGCTACGACGGAGTTCGTCGTGCCCAGGTCAATTCCAATAATTTTTGCCATAATCTTTGCCCCACTGCCCTTGTGCCGGCTTCAGCGCGTGAAATTCCTACTTCAGCTTCGCACTTGAGTCATTTATTGTCAACTTATCTGATGTTCTAATTTATATCCGGGATGCATTTCCTTTGTGTGGAATTAAGTCATTGATTCCAGATTAAATGCATCCACATTTCAGCTCCCTGTATCCAACCGGAAGCGATTGATTTTCCCCCATGTCAGGTGATTCCAGACAAACTCCCGGCGAAGAGGATCTGACCGGTGGCGTAAACCCTTGGTTAATCGCAGTTTCGGTGATGCTTGCCACCTTTATGGAGGTGCTTGATACCGCAATTGCCTCTGTAGCCCTTCCCTATATCGCCGGGTCGCTTTCCGCATCAACGGATGAAGCCACGTGGGTTCTGACCAGCTATCTGGTGGCGAATGCCGTTATTCTTCCCGCAAGTCACTGGTTTTCTCTCCGTTTTGGGCGCAAACGCTTTCTTATTACCTGCGTCATTATCTTCACCATCGCGTCATTCTTCTGCGGCGCAGCGCCTTCTCTGGGCTTTATTCTCATTGCTCGAATTGTCCAGGGCGCAGGCGGAGGCGCGCTACAGCCGCTCTCTCAGGCCATTCTGCTTGAAAGCTTTCCGCCGCGAAAACGCGCAGCCGCTATGGCGGTATTCGCCTTCGGAGTTGTAGTTGCGCCGATTATTGGGCCTACGCTGGGCGGCTGGCTGACCGACACCTACAGCTGGCGTTATGCCTTCTACATCAATATCCCGGTTGGCATACTGGCCGTCATCATGATCAGCCGTTTTGTTCATGACCCGCCATACATCAAGAACACCAAAGCCGGGCCGTTCGACAATCTTGGCTTCGGCCTTTTGGCCGTCTGGACAGGCTGCCTCCAGGTTGTCCTCGATAAAGGCCAGGAGGACGATTGGTTTGGCGCGGTCTGGATTCGTTGGGCTGTGATTACGGTAGTGGTCAGTTTTATCTGGTTCGTCATTCACTCATTGCGAAAAAAAGAGCCGTTGGTCAACCTACGCGTTCTGAAGGACTGGAACTTCGCTATCGGCTGTTCTTTAATGCTCGTCTTTGGACTGAGTGTCTATTCCACTATTACCGTCCTGCCGCTCTTCTATCAGGAGGTCCTCGGATATACAGCGTTTACCGCCGGTTGGGTTGTGGGACCGCGCGGCTTTGGAGCCATCGCTGCTATGCCCGTCATCGGCATCCTCGGCAATAAGATTGACGCCCGCTATCTATTGACCTTCGGCTTTATTGTGTTTGGCATCACATCGCTGATCTTTGGCAATGTCACGCCGGATATCAGCCCAACGACGCTGCTCTGGCCGATCATCATCACTGGCTTTGCCCTGAGCTTTGTCTTCGTTCCCATTACTACGCAGGCCTATGGAACGCTCAGAAACGAACAGATCGGCAACGCCAGCGGCATCTTCAATCTGGTACGCAATATTGGCGGTTCCATCGGGATATCAGTAGCGCAGACCATGATTACCCGTCGCGCCGACCTTCATCAGCATGACCTCGCCAATGCTATTGCCCGTTCGAATTACTGGCTCCAGCAGAGCATCAATAATTTGACCAGATATCTCGGCCATCAGACGAATCCCGGCAACGCCGCTGCCGCCAGCCAGGCCCAGCTCTATCAGCAACTCGGCCATCAATCGCTGCTCTGGGCATTTGTTGATGTCTTCCGCTACATCGCCCTCACCTGCTTTGCCTGCATTATCCTGGTCTGGTTCTTCCGTAAGGTCAAGCCCGGCAGAAAAGCCCCCGCCGGTGCCCATTAGATAATAAAGTGTTCCGTCGCAGAGCATGACTCATAGCCATTCAGGCCCTAAACTATCTCCGTCCTAAAAATTCAGGAGACCTGCTTGTCTACGTCCCAGAACGTCTATGACGCCGTCGAATATCCCGGTTTCGCCTATGCGCACACACATCCAGACCAGCTCGCTGTAATGTCCACGCTCTACGGACTGGAGCCTGCCACTGTAGCTACCTGTCGCGTTCTTGAAGTTGCCTGCAATGAAGGCGGCAACCTCGTCCCGATGGCCTACGCAATTCCAGGAGCTACATTCGTTGGCTTTGATCTCGCCGCAGAATGCATCGCCCGCGGGCAGCAACGAATACAGGCGTTAGGTCTGAAGAACATCCGTCTCTTTGCCGCCGATCTGCTCAAAGTTGGCCCTGAGCTGGGTGAATTCGACTACATCATTGCGCACGGCCTGTATGCCTGGGTTCCCGAGCCGGTGCGTGACCGCCTGCTGGCTCTTTGCGGAGAACTGCTCGCGCCCAACGGTGTCGCGTTCATCAGCTACAACGCTCTTCCCGGCAGCTACATCAGAAAAATGATTCGGGAAATGATGCTCTTTGCTACCGAGGACATCGATGATCCGGATAAAAAAGTAAAGGCCGGAGCCGAGTTTATTGCAGCGCTCGCCTCATCCCGCAAAGAAGGCGATCTCTATAAAACATTGCTGGGTGAGCATGTGAAACGGTTGTCCGTCAAGCAGTCTCATGCCGTTTTTCATGATGATTTTAGCCCGTCCTACAATCCAGTTTATTTTTCTCAATTCATCGAGCACGCGGCGCAACACGGCCTGCAGTATCTCTCGGAAGCCGAGCTTGCTGTTCCAACGGACCCGTGCTTCAATCCGGAATTTCAATCTGTCGTGCAATCCATCTCAACCAGTCTGACTGCGCAGGAACAACTGCTCGATCTTGCCCGTATGCGCCCCTACCGCGAGACCCTGCTCTGCCGCGCGCATCATCAGCTCAAACGCAGTTTCCCGCCTGCTTCGTTCGACCGTCTGCTCTTCGCTTCACCCGCAATCTCCTCTTCCGGAGAAGAGGCTGGTTCCCGTTTCTACGGAATCGGTGGCGAGAACAAGTTCCATTGCACAGATGCGGCCACCATTGCCGTTATGGAAAGGCTTATCGCCGCATGGCCGCATACTCTGAGCTATGACGAGCTTGTACCGGTTCTCAGGGAACACGGCATGGACAAGCTGGACAAGGCGGCCATGATGCTCCTGCAACTTGCCACTGTTCAGATGATCGAGCTGCATGCCTGGAACCCGCCTCTGGCCGCAGTAATTTCCGAGCGTCCTCGCGCCACTGCGATCAGTCGACTGGATGCGGCGACGCGCGACTACAGCGCGACGCTATGGCATACACAGGTCAATTTCACAGACCCGATTGGACGCAAATGCCTGCAGCATCTCGACGGCACACGCGATCGCGCGGCGCTTCTTTCAGCTCTCAAGGCTGAATTTCCGGAAATGCCTGTCGAAGAACTGGAAACAGGATTGGAGCCGAACCTGCGCTTTGCCTACCGCGCAGGTTTGCTCGAAGCGTAAGTATTAGAGATGATGATGCCAGAGCAGGTGCAGATATTCTTCGATTCCTATCAAAACCAGCGTTGCAATCGACAATATAAACTGCCAGCGCTCCATGCGGAGTTTGCCTGGGCTTAACGGCTGCTGCCGCCATTGCGAAGCCGGCCGTTTCCGCAAGCGCCGGAGTTGAAACAGAACGACGAGATTAAGCAGCGATCCCAGCAACGCCAGCACAATCATCGGAACTCTGATCCAGTCCGCGTGAAACTGGCGGACTGCAGCTCCAAACACCGCGCTGACTGTGAGTGATCCCAGCCCAATCGCAAAACGCACGCCATTCAAAGCGCCAAAAAACGTGCAGATGCTCTGCAGAAGCGCAAAGAAGAAGCTGGACCAGCCGATTACCGGATGGGTTCTCGCAGTTTCTCTCGGGAGCGGTTGCGCTCTCGAACCTTCATTGTCGAGCAGTTTTGCGGGGGTCGACATGGGAAAGATGCTCCTTTCCTTTTATACAGGAGCGCGCTCGGCCCGAGATTTTCTATTTACAGCAAAAACAGGGCTGTTCACCACATCCTGCCTGCCGTATGGCTTAAATCACCATGTATCGTATTCCTCATGAACCTTCATAAGATCAGGACTACAGGCATAGCTGCTCTCTGCCTATTCATCTGTTCGACACTTCCCGCCACCGCGCAGGCAGACA
>Ga0070740_10002562_pt1 | contig 20973 bp, 16 predicted proteins | sample Coa_R2_FD_67286 | JGI IMG/M metagenome (GOLD analysis project Ga0070740, IMG submission 67286) | Surface soil microbial communities from Centralia Pennsylvania, which are recovering from an underground coalmine fire - Coalmine... | ecosystem: Environmental > Terrestrial > Soil > Unclassified ...
CGTGCCAGTCAGGCGTTTCGCGCTCTTCTTTCCCTCCGTCACCTGCCGCTCGAAATACTGATACAGGAGCGCGGTCAGCCGCGCGTCGGCCAGCGCGCCGACTTTGTCGCCACGCTCCGTGTGCACTTTGACCTGCTTCCACAAATCAAGGCCCAGCGCCTTGAGGTAATCGTCCGAAGGAGCGGGGAGGCGCGACGGCGCGAGCAGACGCTGGATTTCCGCCTGCGCCTGCGCGTACTGACCGGTGCGCTCCAGCGCCTCCAGCCGCCAGCGCGCGACGTCGTCGAAGTCAGGGCTCATCTGCGGATAGGAACTCTCGAAGCCGGAGAGCAGCTCCGCGATCTCGGCGTAATTCTTGTGCGGCTGCGCCTCGAGCAGCGTGGCCAGCATCCAGGTCGCGCGCCCCCGAGCGTTATGGACGAATTGATGCTCGGCCTGATCGCGCTTTTCGATTTCAGGCCCGCTGGCGACCGTGTTTTTCAAGCCGGCCATCGCAGCCGCGGCCAACGCATTGTTCGCCGCCGGCGTAATCCTGCTGACCTTTGCGATGGCCGCGCCCAACTGGAGGTAACGGCATTCGGCGGCCTTGAAGGTCGCGGCAAAGTCGTAGAACGGATCGCCCTTGACCTGTTGATACTGGGCGACGGCTTCGGAGTACCTGCCCTGAGCCTGGAGTATTTCGGCAAGCCTGAAGCGCGGCTCGTAAGCATACTTGCCGTGGGGGAAACGATCGATATAATCGCGCGCCCGCGCGATCCACTCCTCGTTGAGGCGCTGACTGTTCATCCCGGAGCGCTCCCACCGCGTGCGTGCGATCTTAAAACGCATGTACGCGGCCCACTCTGCGCTGGGACCGCGGTCCTGCCTGGCCAGTTCCGCCAGCGGCGCGTCGATCAAATCCAGCCGGCCCTGCGTGTAGTAGATATCGATCGCGTACTTGTAGCCCTGCGGATAATGGCCGCTGCGCGCCGCGGCCAGATAATATTTTGCCGCCGCCAGTTGATGATGCGTTGAGGCCAGCACCTCGGCCAGCAGGTATTGCTCGAACGGATCGCCCGAGGCTCCGAATTCCGCCTCGGCGTTGGCCACGTCATGCACGACCGCCGCCAGCGCCATCGGCCACTGCTTGCGGTTGCCGTAGAAGCTGCGCAGCAGATCCACGACTTCGCGATGCAATTGGGCGCGGCGGGCGGGATCGGCGGCCTCGGCTTCGGCCTTGAACAGCTCTTCCAGCCTGAACATCTGTGCACCCTGCATTTCGGCACCGGTGGTGGATTGCGCCAATTTCGCGCTAAGCGCGGCGGCCTTGTTGACCTCGCCCATCGCGGCGTAGGTGGTGGCCAGACCCTGCTCGGCGGCGCGATATTGGGCAGTGCCGTGACCGGCCTTCATTACTTCCTTGAAATCGGCGATCGCCTTGGCGTAATTGGCGCGATCGAACTGTCCCAGGTCACGCTCACAGTAGGCGCGCCCCAGCAGGTTTTCGCGTATCAGTTCGGGCGACACGATCACCAGCGCGCTTTGAGTAAAGCCCGCGGCTGCCTGCTTGAGCATCCGGCGCCGTACCTGGGGCGAGTTGAACAGGATCGAGCCGTGGAAGCGCAACCACGACAGCGGATAAAGCGCGCGCAGTTCGAGCTGCTCCAGCAGGTTGTAGTCGCATTCGGCAGTGCCGTTGCCGATCACGGTCAGGCATTGGTTGTGCTTTTGATGGTAGGTGTCGTACATCAGCCCCAGCATCCGGTCGAGCAGATTGTACGCCTGCAGCAACTCAGCGCGGCCCTCACCGGAAATCGTGGTGAAATGCGCGAAGGTTCCTTCGTCGGCGTCCAGCTCGTTGATGACGTCGCTGGCCACGCGCGGATCGCTCACCCCCTGACCGACGCGCGGTTGCAGCGCGGCCAGATGCTCCACAAAGCCGCCCAGTCCCTGGGTGGCGGCTCTGGCGGCGCTCAGAATGATGCAGGCGATCGGCAACGCCAGCACAAGAATCGGCACGCGTTGCCGCCCCACTATCGTGTTTGACGGCACGACAGTAGCCAAACCACGCGTTGTACGGACTTGTCAAGCTTGTTCAGCAACTGCTCGAAGTCGCTTGCGTAATGCTCTGGCCGCACCGGTCACAATCGTGCTAAGCGACCCGTTATGGCTCATCTGCGGCTGGTGGCGGTGCTCGCAGCCATCGCGTTGCTGGGATATGCGGCCTACCGTAAGGGATGGCTGCCGCCATTGACTCAGGCGGTTCCCGCGCCAGAGCCCACCCTGGGCTTCACGATTCACCAAGGCAAACACCCTGGGCACGCTGCGCATCGCGTCGGTAATTTAGGCCGCGAACTGGCCTCGCGCTGGAACCGGCAGGGCCGCTCCTCGCGGCTGCCTCCCAACTCCGCGGCCACGCAATTGGCGTCCATTGCGCGCGGTCCGAACGCGCTGGAAATTCCCCAGGCGCCGAGCGCCGCTCCCACGCCAGGCGGGCCCAAACGGCCTTTTCCCAAGAGCTTTGAGGGATGTTGGCAGGCAACCGTCACGCAGCCCGAATCATGGACCTTCGGCCGCGGACCAATCGTGAAGGGAATTTCACCCTCGACCTACACGCTGTGCTTCCATTATTCGGGCAACTCTCCCGACGTCACTTTTTCCACGACCGCGGAGTACCCGGTGGTTTCGGATTGGGTGGTATCGCACGTTGGGGTGGAAAAGGGCCACACCGATGTGCTGTTTTCCGGCGACAATTTCGTGGTGCTGCGGACCACGAGCAGCACGCCGCTGCAGATGAAGATCCTCGACATCCTGCCGGGTCCGCGCGCGCTCATCACGTCGCGCACCGATTTCCACTGCACTCATCTGCTCAACGACAAGATGCTGGTCGAGGCCGCAACCGTGCAGCGCTGCATCAACGCCCATTCCATCGACTGCGATGGCGACGTGTGGATAAAAGAGTCGTGGCATACCGAGTTTACGCGGCAGTGAAACCGCGCCGGGCGGAAGCGAAATCGGAGTTTTGAGCAATGGCAAGGATCCATGGCGGTGAAATGTTGGTTCGCGCGCTGGAGCGCGAAGGTGTGGGGCAGGTCTTTACCCTGCACGGCGGCCATCTGGACGCGATCTTCGACGCCTGTCTCAGGCACAGCCTGCGCGTGATCGACACGCGCCACGAGCAGGCCGCCGCGCACATGGCCGACGGCTGGGCGCGCACCACCGGACGACCGGGCGTGGCGATGGTCACAGCGGGCCCGGGCGTGACCGACGCGGTGACAGGGGTCGCCAACGCGTACATGGACTCCATCCCGATGCTGCTCATCGGCGGGCGCAGTCCGCTTGCCGACGACGAGTTGTTGCCGCTGCAAGGCGGTATCGATCAGATGGGGCTGATGCGTCCGATCACCAAATGGGCCTACTCGGTGACGCAGGTGGCGCGCATCCCGGAGTTCGTCGCGATGGCGTTTCGCCATGCCGTCTCGGGGCGTCCCGGCCCGGTCTTCCTGGAGATACCCATCGACGTGCTGTTCGCCCGGGCGGATGAAGAAAGCGTCCGCTTCCCCGAGCATTACCGGCCCCGAACAATGCCCGGTCCGAGCCGCGATGCACTGGCCCAGGCGCTGGCGTGGCTGGCCGAGGCCAGGCGGCCCGCGATTCTGGCCGGCGGCGGCGTGTGGTTCGCGCAGGCGGCCAGCGAGCTGACACAGTTTGCCGAACTGACGCACACGCCGGTGATGGCCAATCACAAGGCGCGCGGGTCAATTCCCGAGGATCATCCGCTATGCTTCGGCGGTTTCGGCGCAATTCATCCTGGCGCGCACAAACGCCGCGAAGCGCCCAGCGCCGATTTGGTGATCCTGCTCGGCACCCGTATCGGGCTGTTTACCGGTGGACGCAACAGCGTCATCCCGCCCGACGCGCGCGTCATCCAGGTCGATATCGAAGCCGAGGAAATCGGCCGCGCGCGCAACATCGAACTGGGCATCGTGGCCGATTGCGGTGAGTTCCTGCGCCAGGCGATCGCCGCAATCGGCGACACCAAATTCGACCCGCATCGGGAATGGCTGGAGCGCTTGAGCGCGATTCGCACCGCGCAATTCCATCGCTGGGACGAAGCGCTGGCCCGGGACGACGGCCCCATCCATCCCGTACGCCTGGTGCGCGAGGTCGCACAAGTGCTCGACCGCGATGCAATCGTGGCCGCCGACGGCGGCGAAACCGCCGCCTGGATGGGCAACGCGTGGAAGGCGCGTGTCCCCGGCAGCTTCATGACCCACGGCTACCTGGGATGCCTGGGCACCGGATTGCCGTTCGCATTGGCGGCCAAGGCTGCACATCCGGACCGCCAGGTCTTCTGTATCGTGGGCGACGGATCGGCGGGGCTTAACTTCTCCGAGTTTCACACCGCCGTTAAGCACAACCTGCCGGTTACGGTCGTAATCAACAACGACCGCCAGTGGGGGATGTCCAAGCATGGTCAGGAACTGGCATGGGGCAAGGGGCGCCACGTCGCGACCGAGCTGGGGATGGTGCATTACGAGCGCGCGGCGGCGGGACTGGGCGCTTACGGCGAGCTGGTCGAGCGCGCCGTGGACATCGCACCGGCGATGAAGCGGGCGCTGAGCTGCGGGCGCGTCGCCTGTCTGAACGTCATCACCGACGCCGAAGTGATCGAACCGGGCACGCTGGCGATGTACAGCGCATTTTCAGGCAAAAAACCGCGCGACGGTGGTGAACAAAAGCCGGGCAAAGAAACGATGCTGCCCTACTACGGGACGCGCAAGATCGATTGACTGAAATGCCAACCCGCATTAATGCGATTAACTGTATTCTTATTCAACCTCAATAATCAGTTGCCCGGGCCGCTCACCGCTCGTGGCTGCCCTCGAGGTTGACAATGCGCCGCGGCGAAAGCGCGCAAATCGACCCTCGGGGCATGTAGAAATTGCAGGCTTACATGGAGGATGGCGCAATTTCGCGTGCCGCCGGTTTTCCGAAGCTGGCATGAGATTCGCTGTGGAAATCCTTCAACCCTGAAATTTTCCCGCAAGGAGGCAACCCATGCGAAGATTCTTCTACGCGTTGGCGGCGGGAGGGTTGGCGGTGGCGATGGCAACCCCGGTCCTGGCGCAGACCGATGCCGTGTCAGCCGGTCATCAGGCCACACAGACGGCGGCAGCCACTGACGGCAACGTGATCGTCGAATCCGGAGGCGCTCCCGATACCGACCTCAATGTGGCGCGCTACAAGGCTTGGGATGAGTTCCAGAGCAGCTATCCGCAGGTGGCACGCGCGCTGCGGCGCAACCACCGGCTGGCAGGGAGCCGGGAGTTCGTCAACCGGCATCCCGAGCTTAAACAGCTTTTTGAATCCAACGCCGGTCTGCAACAAGATATGCTGCGCAATCCTGGCAACTACCTGGCGCGCATGTCGGCCACCCACCATCGCCGCCATCGGCATCACAAGACGGTCGGCTGAAAGATAAAGACCGCCAAAATGGAAGAGGCTCTGCTCCCCCTGGGCGGAGCAGAGCCTCGACCTTGGCCGGCGCTTACTTACCGGTGAATTTGGGCGGGCGCTTTTCGGCGAAGGCCGCCGAGGCCTCCTTGTGATCCTGCGTGTACATGGTCAGGGTTTCGTAGGCCAGCGCCGCGTCGTCGCTCATCAAGGCCAGGTTCTTGATGGTCTTGTTGACCGCCAGTTTGGTCCAGCGGATAGCCCAGGTGGGACCATCGGCCAACTGGCGGGCCAGTTCGCGGGCTTTGGGCAGCACTTGGTCCTTGGGCAGCGCATAGTTGACCAAGCCGATCTTGGCCGCTTCCGCCCCGCTGATAAAGTTGCCGGTCATCAGGTATTCCTTGGCGCGTGAGGGACCAACCAGCAGCGGCCACATGATCGCTCCGCCGTCGCCCGCCACCAGCCCCACCTTGACGTGCGTGTCGGCCAGGCGGGCGCTCTCGTCGCACACCGTGATATCGCACAGCAGCGCCAGACTGCATCCCAGGCCCACCGCGGGCCCGTTGATCGCGGCCACGATCGGCTGCTCGACATCGAGCATGTTGTGGATGATGCGGCGCGCTTCGGTGGCATTCATCGGAAAGGGGCCCTTGCGATGGCCTCTGCCCTCGGGGCCGCCGAAGCCCTTGACGTCGGCGCCGGCGCAAAACGCCCGCCCGGCGCCGGTCAGCAGAATAGCGTTGACCTCAGGGTCCTCTGACACGTCGACCCAGATGGTCTCCAACTCATGATGCATCGGGGGAATGATCGCGTTGAGGGAGTCGGGACGGTTAAGCGTCAGGGTCGCCAGCCCATTGTCCTTTTCGATCTTGATGTATTCATAGCGGCTGTAGTCTGTTGCCATGGCGTTCCTCCTTAGCCTTGGTTTTATATCGCGTTTGGCGCCATGGCGAAAACCTCCGATTCAATGGTCCTCAACGCTGGCCACGCAAGCGCGGCGCTGAGCCCATACCGGCTTCGAGCTTTGGCAGGCAAATCTCAACCTGCGGCAACACCTGCAAACAAATGACAACAATTTGAATATACTGCATCCGAAATATCATCTTAGCTTGACGTGGCGCTCGGTAGTGATATCTTTCTTAGCCTGACCTGAGCATCCGGGGGGACGCAAAATGGACAGCCGAGACGGCGCGCGCTGGCGTCGCGTGCCGGGTAATCGATCGCTCTGGGTCCTCAGCCGCAGGCCGCTGTCGGTGTGGGAGGCGCTCAGAGCCCGAACTTTCTCGCGCCTGAGTGTGTGTACCGAGTTCCTTGCCACGCTGCGCCACCGCCTGGGTCGCTTTGGGCGCCGGCACAGCCGCGGCGGCGCCGTAACCGCGTCGCATCAGCGCCACGTCTGAGCGCCCGGCAAACAGGGGAAGGGCATGAATAGCTCGCTTGGGGTGCGGTCGTTGATTGGTGCGCTGTGCGCGTTCGCGCTGGCCGCGGCAACAGGATGCGGGCGCGGCGTCGGCGGCTCCGTTTCGCCCACCTCCCTGGCACAGAGCGCGACGCCGACCAGCCGCGGTGCGGGCGACGCGACGCTGTCGCAGGGGCTGCCCTACGACTGGAGCCATCGCCGCCTGATCTTTTCGCGTCCGCACTCCGCAGCGATAGCGCAGCGCCTGGAGCGCGAGCCGCGCTATCGGATGCAGCAGGCCTGGCGCGCCCGCCCGGCGCTGATGGGCGCTGTTGACGCCTACATGCACTTGCTCGACGCCCGCGCCGTCGAGCTGGCCGCCTCGGCGCAGTGGTCGGCCAAGAGTGCCCGGGCGCAGCCGCGCAGGCGTCTGACCGGCGACTGGAGCGTCAACCTCGGCAGCGGTGCAACTGTGGGCGCCGACCGGTTTCCGGCCAAGTATTCGTTCAATGCCAACAGCACTCCCAGTTGTACCAATGACTTCGTGGCCTTCAATACCGGTCGTCCCGGTTCTCCGAGCCAGGCAAGCGTGATCGCGTTCAACAACCTCTACCCGGGGGCGACAGCCTGCGGTACATCCGGAGTGCCAGCGGTCTACTGGTCCTATAATACCGGCGGCACGGTACTGAATTCCGTGGTGCTTTCAGGCGACGGAACGCAACTTGCCTTCATCCATTCATCGACCAGCGGCGCCGTGGCAAGTCTGGTGGTTCTCAAATGGAAGGCTGGCCAGGGGACCAGCGCCGGCGCACCTGCGTCTCCCAACACCATCACCTCGACACCATCGACATTCGTGACCTGCAAGAGCAACCCTGCCAACTCGTGTGAGCTGACCTTGAGCTTCGCCAACAACAATGGCGATGCTCTGTCGTCGCCGTTTTACGACTATGCAAACGATATCATTTATGTGGGAGATGATTTCGGCGTAGTGCACAAATTCGCGGGCGTTTTTAAAGGCACGCCGGGCGAAGTTCTCACCAGCCCGTGGCCGGTAACTGTGCATCCGGGAGTTTTTCTCAACAGCCCGGTCCTGGACGCCGGCGCCGCAACTCCCATGCTTTATGTTGCCGAATCAACCAATCCCGCCGGCTCGATTGGCTCATCTCTGGATTACATCAATGTTTCCACCGGGCTCAACGTCAGATCGGCCAACCTGGGCCGTAATTCGATCGACATCACGGACGGCCCGATAGTCGATTCAAGCGCCGGAAAAATTTATGTGGCGGTGGGCAACGACAGCGGTCAACACAGCGGCGTCTTCGTGTTCAGCCGGAATTTTTCGGCCAACAGCAGCGGCACGGAAGCAGCCGTGGGAGCGGGTTCGGTGTTCACGGCGATTCCGATTTACGATGGCAGTTTCGACAATAACTATTTCAATTCATCCAATGGGACTGGAAACTTATATATCTGCGGCAACACCGGCGGTAATCCCACGCTTTATCAAGTACCGGTAACCGCCACCGGTTTCGGTGCGGTTCACGCCGGCCCCAGTGTCGCCGGCGCGAACGTAGCCTGCTCACCGGTCACGGAAGTGTACAACACCAATGCGCCGTCAGGTCCGTTTGACTGGATATTCCTCAGCGTTCAGGGCAGTGGGAGCCTCTCGAACTGCGCAAGCAGCGGCTGCGCAATGAACTTCATCGTAACTCAGTGGCAGGCCAACACTGCATATTCCTCAAATCGCGAAATCCTGGACGCCAACCTCAACATTCAAAAAGTTACGACCGCCGGAACTTCGGGTTCCACGCAGCCGGTGTGGAAGACCGCGTCGGGCGCCACCACCACCGATGGCAGCGTGGTGTGGACCAACCAGGGTTCGATGAGCGCCGTGGCGGCGTCGCGCTCGGAGCCGGGCGGCACCAGCGGGATCATCATCGATAACACGTCTGCCAGCACCGGCGCCTCGCAAGTCTACTTTTCAACGCTGGCCAACGGTCCCTGCGCTACCTCGGGCGGCACCGGCGGATGCGCCGTGCAGGCCTCGCAGTCCGGACTAAGCCAATGAAAAGCCCGCGTGCCCGTTCTTTCACGCGACCTTGCGCAGGGTCCAGAAATCGGAGGCCAACTGCGGGTCGCTCAGATAGGTGTAAGGCATGAAGCAGTAGCCCTGCTTGCCCCACCTTGGACCCCAGGAGTTGCGCACGATGAAGCTCTGCTGCGCATCGTCGTAACCCACCGCGCAGACCGCGTGACCGCCCAGTACCTGCTCGTTGGCCCTGGGCATCGGGACCTTGCCGGACTTCGCCACCGCCGCGCTCTCAAAGCTCTGATAGACGGTGAATCCGAACACGAACGGATAGCCGGCTGCCAGGCAGCCTTTCATCTGGCTCAGCACCTGCGGGATGCGCAGGTAGTTGCGCGCCAGGTCGCGCCGGGCGTCGGTGAACGCCTTGGCTGGCGGTTTTTGGGTGAACTTACTGATGTCGTAGGGCCAGTCAGTTTCCGGGCAGATGCCGAGCTTGGCCACCGCCTTGACGCCGTCGCGCAACTGTGCGCCGCTGTCGGAGTCCACCGTCCCCTCGATCACCCGCTCGTTGTAGTAGATGAACAGGCGCGAGGGTACGAACGGCCTGGGCATCTTCTCCTTGAGTTCGTCGAAGTGCAGGGCGGCGGCGATCGCGTTGGCGGTGCAGCTTCCCAACTGGCCCTGGTCGTAGACCGCCGGGCATTGGCGGCGCAGGTCGACCTTGGCGGGCAGCGCCGACTGCACTGCCAGCGGCGCGGAGAAGATGTAGTCGCGATGGTCGGGGAGGTCGCGTACCCATCCGTAGCGCTTGATCTGGCGCGGAGCGATTTGGTTCATCGATGACCCCCTTTGAGGCGTCCTTTAACTTCGGGTTGAAAAATTACACTGCAAGTCGGTGAATGACAAACATTTGCGATCGGCCGCGCCATTTTCAGCCCGCGCGCCATTCGTGTTATACAGCCGCAAAGGGTTGCGAGCATTACGCCGCGGATTCCCAACAGCCGCCCGGCGAGGAGAACCGTCATGAAAATTGACCTTCTCTATGAACTGGAGATGCTCAAGCCATGGGGGGCCAACGCTGAATTCAATACCTACTGGGAGGCGGTCGAGCAGATCGAAGCCGCCGATCGATACGGTTTTCACACGATTTGGGAAGTCGAGCATCATTTCCTGGAGGAGTTTTCGCATTCGCCAGCGCCCGAGATCTTCCTGTCCGCCATCGCGCAGCGCACGCGCAACATCCGCATCGGCCACGGCGTGGTGCTGCTGCCCACCCATTTCAACCATCCGATCCGGGTTGCGGAGCGCGCCGCGGTGCTGGACATCATGAGCAAGGGCCGGCTGGAATTCGGCACCGGCCGCTCCAGCCTGCATGAGCAGATGGGTTTCGGGATGGACCCGGCGGTGTCGCGCGAGATGTGGCAGGAGGCGGTGCGAATCATCCCCAAGATGTGGACGCAGGAGAAGTTCTCCTACGAGGGCCGTTTCGTCAGCATCCCGGAGCGTCCGATCATTCCCAAGCCGATCCAGAAACCGCATCCTCCGATGTGGGTGGCGGCGACCAGCCCGCAGACGTGGGAGCTGGCGGGGGTCAACGGCCTGGGGTGCCTGGGGCTGACCATCTGGGTGGATTTGCCCGAGTTGCAGGAGCGGATGGCGCTGTATCGCAAGGGGCTGGCGCGATGCCAGCCGGCCGGCGCTTTCATCAACAACCAGGTCGGCGTCTTCACCATCGCGCATTGTGCGGCGAGCACCAGAGAGGCGGTGGAAAACGGTGCTGTCGACGCCGCGATGTGGTACGTGATGTATGCGATCCGGGCGCTGGCCTCGACGCCCAAGGAGCTGCTGGGCAAGATTCCCGGCACGCTGCCCTATCAGGACGTGCTCAAGCAGTTTCCGCTCTTGGAGCGCTATGACCGCGAGGGCTCGATCTCATTTGACGAAATCAATGAACGCGACATGGTAATCGTCGGCGACCCCGACCAGTGCATCGACAAGCTCAAGCGCTACGAGAAGGCCGGCGCGGACCACGTGCTGTGCATCATGCAGGTCGGTGGCCTCAGGCATGAGCACATCATGAAGTCGATCGAATTGTTCGGCAAATACGTGATCCCGGAGTTCGGCGGCAAATCCGCCTGAGCGTGGCCGCGCCGGTGTTGCACCGCCTCAGATTCTCAAGCGCCGAATCCGGGTAAGTTGCTTATAGATTTGCCAGTGTTTGCTTGAGACGCATCCGCTTCGCTGCTGCTCCTGGGGACTTTTACGAAAAGCAATACTTTTGCCCGGACATCTATTTGCTCGGAGATTCAGTGGTTTAGTGTTCCGAGATTTAGTGCGCCGAGATTTAGGCGAGCGGGAGCCCTTAGATTGCAAGGCCCGCATCGGACAGGCGCTGTTCGAGCAGCGGCAAGCGATCGTGGCCCCAGAACGGTTCGCCATTGAAGAAGAATAGCGGGACACCAAAGACATGATCGGCTTGCGCTTCGCGTTGGGCTCTGCCCCAATCCTCGCGTCCCGCGCCGATTAGATAATCGCGATATTCAGAGGCTGACATGCCCAAGCTTGCGATTACCGCGGCAACCGCGTCGGGCTGGTCGATCTCCAGCTCGCGCCGGAAGAACATCTGGTAGACTGCGCGGCTGTAGTCGAGCAGCCGGCCGTGGCGATTGGCGAACAACCCGCCCATGAGCGCGGGCGTCGAATCGTAAACCTTCAGCGGACCGCGGATCACCAGCCCCCGCGGCCTGGCCCATCGGCGTGCGTCAAGGTAGGAGTATCGCGCCTTGTACTCCGAGTATAGACTGCGCTCGCCCTTGCCTTTGATGCGCAGCTCAAAGGGAATCCATCGCACGCGGACCCGATAGCGCTGCTCGAGCGCGAAGGCGGGGTCGAACGCCAGGTAGGCGAAGGGGCTCTTGTAATCGGAGTACATCTTGATTTCCGCGGTTTCCACAAAAGCTCCTGCGCGCGGAGTGCTCAGCTTCAAGTGCGGCAGGCACCCTCTTCCGCGGCCCTCTCCCAATAACCCGCTGGGAGAGGGCACGGAAAAAGTTGGCGGGAGATAAAGCTTCAGTTCAAGCGCTGGGAGCGGACCACCTGGCCGGGCAGCGCGCCGGTGTGATTGCCGTCGACGTAGACCACCTCGCCGTTGACGATAGTGTAGTTGATGCCCTGCGCCGTCATCACGAAGCGGGCGCCCCCGCCGGGCAGGTCCCGGATCTGATACTGGCGCATCTTCGTGTCGATCCTGTCGAAGTCGAAAATCACGACGTCGGCGGCCATGCCGGGAGTCAGCCGCCCGCGGCCCACGACGCCGAAGATGTCGGCGGGATTGGAGGTCATCAGTTGCACGGCGCGCTCCAGCGTGAAGAGCTGTTTTTTGCGCACCCAATGGCCAATCATGTAGGTCGGATAGCCCGCTTCGCAGTGCGCGTCGACGTGCGCACCGCCGTCGGACAGCCCGACCATGGTACGCGGGTCGGACAGCAGCGCGTCCATTCCGTCCTCGCTCATCGGCATGTCGGTAAACCGGGTCTGAAGGTCGTCGGCCACCGCGAGGTCCAAAAACGCGTCGATCAGATCGACGCCGCGCTCCTGCGCAATCAGGGTAAGCGGTTTGCCCTCGTAGGATTTCAGGTCAGGCCGCGCCACCTCTTCGACGCGCATTCGGCGCAGATCGGGCCGCGCCACCTTGAGGCTTAAGTTGGCGCGGAATTCGTCGCGGAAGCCCGGATCGGCGTACTCCTTCTTCATCACTTCAAGCGGCTTGTTGAGCACGCGCTTGAAGGCGGGCAGCGCGGCGAAGCTGCCCGGCGTGCGCAGGTCGACGTTGCGGACGATTGGTACGGCGGAGACCTGCGGGATACCGCCGCGCTTGACCAGCGGCTCGACCCGCGCCAGCACCTCCTTGTGATTGTGCACGAACACCGCCAGCCAGGTGACCGGACGGCCGCTGGCGGTCAGCAGGGCGTCGAGCACGTGGTAGTCGTCATCGGTGAAATTGCCGGTTACGTTGAGGTTGAACTCGATGACACCGCGGCCCAGCTCTTTCAGCACCGAGGCGTAGGCGACCAGTTCGTCAAGGCTGGCCAGGCGCGAGGCCAGTGGACGCCCCTGGTAGCCGACGTGATTGGCGGCCTTGCTGGTCGACCATCCGAGCGCCCCCGCCGCGACCGCATCGTAGATGAGCTTTCGTATCTGCTCGATCTCGTCGGGGCGCGCCGCGCGCTCCATCGATTCCTCGCCCATCACGTAATGGCGAAACGGGGTCAGCGGCGCGAGGAACCCGATGTTGATGCCGAGCTTCTGCTGCGCGGCGGCCTCGATGTACTGCGGGAAGGTCTCCCACTTCCAGGAGATGCCGCGCTTGAGCACGTCGAAGGGGATGCCTTCGACATTGACCAAATCCCACGCCGCGACCTCGCGCATCGCGGGCTTGCACGGCGCGATTCCCACGCCGCAGTTGCCCATCACCACGGTCGTCACGCCGTGCCATGACGAGCAGGTAACCAGGTCGTCCCACCAGATCTGCGCGTCGTAATGCGTATGCGGGTCGACGAACCCGGGCGCGACGATCAGGCCGTCGGCGTCGATTACCTTGGCGGCGCCGTCCCTGATTTTGCCGACTGCGGCGATCTTGCCGCCGGCGATCGCGACGTCGGCCTGCACGCGTGGAGCTCCGGTGCCGTCAACCACCGTCCCGTTTTTGATCAGCAGATCGTAGGCCATGGATGTAAATCCTCCAGGATCAGTCCAGATGCACGTCCCACACCGGCGGCTCGTCGGCGCGGACCAGTTCGTTTTCAAACAGCACGCCGCAATTGGGGCACAGATACTGGCGATAGACGATCGGCACGTCGAACTCGGTAGCGGGGTCGGGGAAAAGCTCCGCGTCGATCTCCATCAGCGAGCCGTCGATGCGCGCCGCGCCCAGCTTGTAGTTGCCGTTGCCGGCGCAGATGAAATAGCCGCAGTCCTTGCATGCGATATAGCGCTGCGCGCCGATCGCCACCAGTTCCAGTTCCTCGGCCACGTCGTGTAGATGTTCCCGCGGCGTGCCGTTGGGGCTGGGCTGCGGCGACAACGCCAGCGGCGGCGCACCGGCACGCCCGATGCGCTCGGCGCGAATGGCCTGGCGGCGCGCCTGGGTGGCGGAGGCGTCAACGGCGCCGTCCTTGACGATTACGCCGTAAATGCGCGCCGCGACCTGATCGTTGACTACTCCGCGCGTCACATCATTGGCCACCAACGCCGGGTCGCGCCGGATCGGATCGCCATAGCCGCCGCCAGAGGACACCGATTGCACCATCACGTCGCTTTCCAGCATCCGGATGTTCGCGGTCTTGGGCGGCACCGCTTCCAGTTGCCATAACTCGTTGAGTTCACGGCTGCTGGCGGGGAAGCGGCCCTGTTTGAATCGCTCGCGGATATCGGTGCCGAACTGATAGTGGCACAGCCCCGACTGGCCCCAATGCCCGCCCCACAGTCCGTGGCATCCGGGCAGGCTGACCGGCGCCGAGACGTTGCTGAAGACCTGCTGCTCGGTGCCTTGCCCGACCCATCCCATCACCAGGCCTGCGCCGCCGCGATACTTGCCATGACCGAAGCCGGGAAAGCTGCGCCGGAACAGGTACATGATCGGATAGGCCTGCTCCCACGCTTCGCAATCGCCGCTCTCGGCGCTGGGCATAATGTGCGCGGAGCCCTGGTCCAACCCGTCCTTGAAGGAAAACGCCGCCATCCCGTGCGCGATTACGTCAAGCGTGATGCTGGCGTAGGGCTTGCCCCACTGATCGATGCCCGACATGCCGGCGAACGTGGTGCCGACGCTCCCCGCCATCGCCATCTTGCGCAGCTCCGGATCGGCCACCATCATCTTGGAGGCCACCTTGGAGGCCTGGAAGATCGTCATCATGATCGCCTGCAGGTTGGAGACCGCGCCGTTGCGGTCGATGCAGGTAATCGTGCCGGGCACCCCCTCGAACTTCATGTGCTTGAGCACTCCGGCAAAGCAGAACCGATGGTCCCACGCCAGCATCGAGCACAGCGAGGCGAGGATCGCCGCGCGCCATGCCCCATACGAGCAGTTGGAAGATCCTACCTGCGGATCGGTGCCGTCATTGAAAAAGGTGAGCTGGTCGCCCTGCTTGCGCATCCCCAGCACGACCCGATAGGCGCCGCGGTCGCCGGTGTACATCCCGCCCAGGTACGACACGTCGGTCCACGTGCCGTCGGGCATGCGGCGCAATCGTTCGCCGACCGCGCGGCTGGTGTCGCGCACGATCTTGCGCATCGCGGCCTTGACCGTCGCCGCGCCGTAGCGTTTGACCAAATCCAGGATGCGCACGCGCGAGGCGTGAATCCCCGCCATCTGCGAGCGCAGATCCAGCGCCAGCAGGCCGGGCAGCCGCGAATGGCGCATCAGGGCGGCCTCGATATCGGGCCGGATGCGCCCGCGCTCGACGATCTTCAGCGGCGGAATGGGCGTGGCCTCGCTGTAGATGTCGCGCGCGTCCACGCAGAAGCTGCCGGGCGCCACCCCGCCGATATCGCGTACGTGAATCGAATTGAAAATCCAGCAGAACAGCTCCTCGCCCACGAACACTGGCGCATAGGCCTGGAAGTCCATCTGATGGCTGACGCCGATCAGCGGGTCGTTCTGGATGAACAGGTCGCCGTCGTGGATGCCCGGAAACTCGCCCAGGTTCTCGATCGTCCAGCGCACGACCAAATCCGCCATCCCGGGGAAATACTGCAGGTAGGGCGCGAACACCACCCCGTCGCCGACTTCGTCCTGGATCGAGGTGTTGAAATCGAAGGCAAACGTCGTCACCGGCGAGGAGGAGACCTTGCGGATCGTGTCGGCCTGCTCCTGGTTGACGATCCACAGCGCGTTGCGGATCACCTCGAAGGTAACCGGATGAATCGACTCCGCCTCCTCGGTGTGCAGCTTCAAGTTGGGCGCCAGGCGCAGCGTCGGACCGGGAATATAGCTGCGCATCCGGCCGTCCCATTGCCCGTCCCGCGGAAGCTCGGCATGCGCGGCCCGGCGATCGGTTGCGGATTCCATCAACTGCGGCTGTCCGGCCATGGGGATGCCCTCGTGCTGATTCAGTTTGTATCACCAACTCAAGCAGGAAACGAGAAACGGCGTGTAGAAAGGACGGGAAGCTGGGAGGCGGCTGCCGCCCCCGCGCTGTGCGTTTCTCTTTTCCTGCCAATCGGCTACGCTCGCGTTTCGCACACCAAAGGAGTTGCCGACGCGTGATGCAATCAAGATGTCCGACCGCCGGGGAGCCGATTGCCGCTGCCGGCCGGAAGATCCGTCACGTGGTCAACCCGTCGCCGCTGTACGGGTCCAACGGGATGCGCCTGGGGCCCGACGGATGGCTCTACGTCGCGCAGGTGTTCGGCAGTCAGATCACGGCGCTCGATCCTGCCACCGGCCGGACGCGCATCGTCAGCCCGCGGGGCGGTCCAATCGTCAGCCCCGACGACCTGGACTACGACTCCAAAGGAGTGATGTACATAACCGAATACCTGAACCAACGGGTGGTCGCCCGGATGCCCAACGGCGAGGTGCGGGTGATTTCCGACCAGGTGCCGGGCGCCAACGGTATCACGGTGTACAAGGAGCGCGTGTTCATCGACGAATGCCGCGCCGGCGGCCGCCTGTTGGAGCTCTTTCCCGACGGACGGACGCCGCGCCTGATGGCGGAGGGGCTGGCGATGCCCAACGCGTGCGCGGTTGGTCCCGACGGGATGCTGTATTTCCCCGAAGTGCTGAGCGGCGACATCTGGCGCGTGCCACTGGATGGCGGCCGGCGCGAGCGCTTCATCAGCGGACTGCAAACGCCGCCGGCGCTGAAGTTCGATAATCGGGGCGCACTGATGGTGCTGGAGTCACACACCGGCGATGTCACTCGAATCGACCTGCCAAGCCGCCGCAAAGCCCGGTTCGCAACGCTGGAGCCGGGGCTCGACAACCTGGTGGTGGCGCCCGACGATCGCGTGTTCGTGTCCAGCTTTGCGCACGGCGGATTGTGGGAGATCGCCGCTGACGGGCGGAGCAAAGTCTTTCTGCCCCACGGACTTATCGGGCCCTGGGACCTGGCATGGAGCGGCGGCGCGCTGTTCATCGGCGACGGCCCAAGCCTGATCCGTGTCCGCTCCGAAGGCGGATGGGAGCGCGCCGGATGGGTCGGCGATGCGGGCTTTCCGGGGATGGTCCGCGGTCTGTGCGCGGGCCCGGGCGGAAACTTGTATCTAACCACGACCGTTGGCGGCGTCGCTAGCTTCGATCCGCAAACGCACAGCGCCGCAGTGCTGGCGAGCGGACTGGACCGTCCGCTCGGAATCGTGCGTTCTCCGCATGGATCCATGATCGTCGTGGAAAACGGGACCGGACGCGTCTTCGAGCTGCTCGACGGCGGAGAACTGAAACCGCTGGCCGGCGGCCTGAACTCCCCGACCGCAGTGGCAGTCGCACCTAACGGCGCATGCTACGTGAGCGAAACCGGCGCCGGTCGCGTGGTCAGGATCGACGCCGGCATCGAGGTCATGGCCGATGCTCTCGATGCGCCACAAGGACTGGCGGTAGCGGACGATGCGTTGATCGTGCTCGACGCAGGGTCGCGTCAGTTGCTGGAGATCGGGCTGAGAGATCGGCATTGCAGGGCGCTGGCATCCAACCTGCCGGTGGGCAGCGGCGGCGGTCTGGCGGCCAAGCCGATGCCGGGAATCCCCGGCATCTTTCCCGGCCCATTCGTACCGTTCGCCGGAATCGCGATCGGACCGCAGGGCCGCATCTTCATAGCCGGCGACGCCGACGGCAGCGTGCTGGTGATCGAGCACAGCGCCGGCTGATTGAGAATCGAGGAGGAATCACGATGCCCAACGCACCCAGGACTTGTCTGGCCGCGCTGCTCAAGGCTTATCGCGAGCCGCTGGCAGTTGAAGAAGTACCGCTTCCTCAGGAGATCGAACCGGGCGCCATGCTGGTCAAAAACGACGCCAGCTCAATTTGCGGCTCGGACATGCATGCGTGGGAAAATCCGCCACCCGCCAGCATGGGAATCGCCGTGGCGCTGCCGGTGGTGCCGGGACACGAGATGATGGGCCGCATCGCGGATTTGGGCACGGTGCGGCACGACTCCCTGGGGCGTCCACTCAAGGAAGGCGATCGCATCATTTGGAGCCCGGGCGTGTGCGGGCGATGCTTCTGGTGCACGGTCGCCAGGCGTCCTTCGCTGTGCCCCAATCGCCGCTACTTTGGCGTGTCCTCGGTCAGGGACTATCCGCATGTGACCGGTGCATTCGCCGAATACACCTACGTCTTCCCCGGCTGCGGGCTGGTCAAGGTGCCCGACGCCGTCAAGGACCATTGGGCGTCGGCCGCCTCGTGCGCGCTGCGCAGCGTGGTGCACGCCTTCGAACGGCTGGGCACGTTGCGCGAGCCGGAAATTGTCGCGGTGCAGGGGGCGGGGCCGATCGGCTTGTTCTCGGTCGCGATGGCGGCGCGCTCGGGCGCGGCCCAAGTGATCGCGATCGGCGCACCCGCCGATCGCCTGGAAGTGGCCAGGAAATGGGGCGCCGATTACACGATCTCGATCGACGTTCCGCACCCCCAGCGCGTCGAGCAGGTCAAGGAACTGACCGGCGGGCTGGGCGCGGATGTGGTGATCGAGGGCTCCGGTGCCAGCACCGCCTTCATCGAGGGCGTCGAGCTGGTGCGCCGCGGCGGACGCTATTTGGTAATCGGCCAGGTCGGTCCCGGCAGCGTCAACTTCCTGCCCGCCAATGTAGTCGGCAAGGAGTTGGATATCATCGGCTCGCTGTCGGGCAACGTCTCGGATTACTACAAGGCGCTATGCTTTTTGGACAACAACCGCGAGCGTTTCGATTTCGACGCGATGTTCCCCAACCGCTATAAGCTCAGGGACATCCACTGCGCCTTCGTGGCGATGCACGAACTGCGCGACATCAAACCGGTGATCACCTACGGGACATAAGCATTATTCCGGCGCCGTAATTTCCATGACCGGCAGGTTGTCGGGCATACCGCCGATGCTGACCGCGCAGCGCGAGGTGGCATTGAACGCGATTAGGGCGATCGCCAGATGGGCAAGCTGAGCCGGGGTGAAGTGTTGCTTCAGACGCGCCGCCAGTTCGGCGCTAATCGTTTTGGGATCGTGAAGGTAGGCGTCGGCGAATGCGAGCGCCAACTTCTCATCGTCGGCCAGCGCACTTTGTTCGTAGCCGTCGCGGATTTGATCGACCTTGCTCTCAGTCAGGCCGTCGCGGCGCGCCAGGTCGTAGCGTACGCTCTTGCAGAACTGGCAATTGACGGTGCGTGCGTTGCGCAGCCGCACGATTTCCAGCAGCGACGCCCGCACCGGGCTGCTGCGCCATGCGTGGCGGTTAAGCCGCGCAATCGGATCGACGGTTTCCGGGACCAGGCCCAGCGCACTGTCACGGATCGGATCTCCGGTTTGTCCTTGCGGCGCCTGAACACGGGCAACGGCTGCCATTGCGCACCTCACTTAATCCTGGATGCGGGAATAGATCAGAGCGATGCGAATGCGCCCGTCGATAAAACCGAGGGCTTCGATCAGGGCGACGAAACCGCTTTCCCCAAGTCCCGCGATCACCTCGCCCGCAACCTCATCAGGAATCGACTGGGGACTTATGTAATACCATTCGGTGAAATTCAACACCGCGCGCTCGACCTGCGAGAAGCGCTGATCCGTCATCCAATTCTCGCGCAGCAGGCTTGCGATTTTGTCTTCCGGCAGCGGCTGCGCCAGCGGCATGCGGATTGCCAACTCGGCCTCAGCGCGATGCAGCCGCGCCAGGTTAAGCCGACACAACTCCAGTATTTCTGCCGCCACATACGGCTGATTCCAGATCGCGCGCCACACCTCCTCAAAGGGCGCCGCCGCCTCCCCGGCTATCGCCAGCTGGTCGATCAGATTGGCGCTGGTAACCGGCATTCGTCGATACCTTCAACGTTCCAGGATCAGCGGCAGTTCCAGGTACTGGCGGTAGATGAAGTCGCGATGCTCCATCAGCAGCGGGCTGGCGGCGGCGTCGATCGCGGGGTCGTCGTTGGTGAAGCCGGCGCGCATGCCCGGCGCCATCGGGCAGAGCGCTTCGGGCAGCGGTTTGATCAGGGCGGCGAAGGCGGCCCACATGATGTCGAGCGCGCTCAGCCGGTCACCGATCAGGAAGTTGCTTCCGCGCTGCTTTTGTTCCGCGATCAACTCGCTGAGGCCGCGCAGGATTTCGACGATACGCTGGGAGGCCGCCTGCGCGCTTTCAGCACTGTAATGGTACTTGCGCGCCATCGCGCGCATCGGAGCCGACCGTTGATCGTCGGCTTTGGCGCTAGCCAGGGTGCGACTGAAGATGATCTCCCGCCGCGACCATCCCAGTCCGTTCTCGCCCGCCAACTCGTTGCACCATCCGAACATCCGCACCCGCTCCTCCATCGACTGCGGAATCAACGGAGGGTCGGGGCTGAGCCGCTCGGCCAGGTACAACTGCTCGGGCCAGGTGCTGCGCGGGCGCTCGTCGTTGTAAAAGGCGACCGGGGCGCTTTCCTGGGCGGTCAACTGGCGCAGCAGGGTCTGGTCCTGGCCCATCGGATGGCGCACGGGCACATAGGAGATTTTCTTGACGTAAAAGAATCCCTTGACCGCTTCGCCCCAGGGGCTGGGCGTGGTGCTGATCAGCACCACGCGCAGCCCCTCCATGTCGATCGCCTGCTTGAGCTCGATGAAGTCCGCCATCGCGATGCGCGCTCCCGCTCAGGATTTCGCCTGCAGCGACGGTTCCTTGACCAGCACTTTCTGTTCGTACAGTGCGCGGATTTCCTCGTCGCTCATGCCCACCAGGTCGCGCAGGATGTCGTCGTTGTCCTGGCCCAGCAGCGACGCCTTGACGTCGGTGCGGTCCTCCCAGTTGCGGAACTTCACCGGCATCCCCGGAATGTCGAAGTCGCCCATGATGGGGTCGTGGACGCGGCGCACGGTCTTGCGCTGGCGATGGTGCGGATGGGCCATTGCCTGCTGCACGGTCAGGATGGGCGCGCAGGGCACGCGCTCCTTGTCCA
>Ga0070740_10002565_pt1 | contig 20961 bp, 11 predicted proteins | sample Coa_R2_FD_67286 | JGI IMG/M metagenome (GOLD analysis project Ga0070740, IMG submission 67286) | Surface soil microbial communities from Centralia Pennsylvania, which are recovering from an underground coalmine fire - Coalmine... | ecosystem: Environmental > Terrestrial > Soil > Unclassified ...
TCTCAACGAGGTGGCCCGCATCGCCGTGCGCCTCGAGCAGGAAACCGGCTGCCCAGCCCAACTGATGATCGCCCAGTGGGCCATCGAATCGGCCTGGGGCGCCAAACCGGTCGGCCACGCGAACTACTTCGGCATCAAGAAAGCCGACCGCCACACGAAGTGCTGTACGGTAACCACACACGAAATCATCAACGGCAAGCCTGTCGTCGAAAACCTCGAATTCGCCGACTACGATTCCCTCGAAGACTCCTGCCGCGACTACGCGTGGCTGATTACGCACGGCGCGCCCTACCACACGGCGTGGCAGCAGTACCAGAGTGACCACGATCTGCGTGCACTGATCGCGGTCATCGCGCGCGTCTACGCGACAGATCCCGCCTACGCCAGCCTGGTGAGCGCCATCGCTGGACAACCGAATCTTGCGCGTGCCATCGCCGAAGCGACCTGCCCAGCAGTCGTGCACAGGGCGGTATGAATCGCAAATGATGCAGATTGGAGTCTGAGCGGCGGCCTCAGAGGTAACTCGATAATCCACAGAGGGCCTCAGTCGTACACTCCCGCGCCTTCGTCACTGCCCTGCCGTAATCAACATGGCGACTTTCACCGAGCCGGCCCCCCTTCTAGATCCACGGCCCGGGCTCCAACCTCGCCGACAGCACCTCGAATTCACCGCCAACGGCGAACTCATCCTCGCCGGCGGTCACGCCGCCGGTAGATCGAATCCAGGTCGCGTTGATATCCTCGCGGCCACCGGGATACAGGCAGATGCCGTAGAGCCGGAGGCCAGCCCAATACACCGAGCTGGGCAGCCGCTTCAACTCGCCCCTGGCCAACCTCCCGAACACTCCGGCGTTGTCGGCCTCGGCGAGGAGCGGTTCCGTGAGCGCAACCTCCAGCTTTCTGGCTTTGGCGGCGATGTCGCGGGACGGCACGCGTTGTTTCTCCAGCCGCAGGTAAATCCACGGAATGAAGAACAGGTAGCGGAGCCGCGTCTGGATCGTGCTCGTCCCTGGAAAAAGGTGATCGGAAAACGAGTCGCGGATGGCGCCCAACCCCAACTCGTCACGGGTTTCGCGCTCCTCGAACATCGCGAGGACACGCTGCGTGCGTTCCCGCTCGGCGGCGTTGAAGTCAAGCCATGCGAGGGTGGATTCCATCTGGTCACTCCCGCGCCCTCGCCGCTTGATACTCCTCGTACATCTTGTCCAGGTGGCCCAAGCGGATGGCGTGAGTCAAATGCGCCTGGTCGTGAAGCATAGCCGAACTCCACCGGACTCACCGGACAGGGGGACGTCGCCCGCACGTTCCCGCGCAGGCTCTCCCACAAAGCAGGCACGGCAGGTATTGCAGGTACTCCCTCTGTTGTTTCGGAGTCAAGGAACGGTGCATGTACTCCGGATTCACGAACTCCTTGTAGATCTCACCCACAAGGTCGCCGGGCATAAAGCGGTAATGCGGCCTATTGTCCGGTTCGTCAAGCATCAAGTTCGAAAAAATCTGCAGTTGCGACTTCATCAGCGTACTCCTCGCGTATCCAGCGCGAATAACAAATCGTGGTATTCCGCGCTTGCGCCATGCTCTTGGGTGGCGCCCTTCCCAAACACCCGCAAAATCAGGTCATCGTCGAGGCTGAGCGTGACGGTCACTCTTTCACAGTCGTTGTACTTACGCGGCAGCTCCCGGCTAACCGGAATGCCAAGAACGCGCTCGTTCATCTCACGGCCTTCGTACTTTTCGACAAGCACCAACTTAGCCTCGCCGTCCCGGTTGTCCGTGCAGAAGAAGTTGATCTGCTTCTCGCACACGCCCCGTTTAGCCAAAGTGCCGGCCGGGAACAATTCATAGAATGCCCCGTCAGCCAATCGCACCCCAAGAGATCGTGCGAGCACCGGCTGCATTCCCAGGTAGTCCACGCGGGCAGCCCCCTCGGCGATGATAGTATCCGCATTCTTCACGTAAATCACCCGCGAACCAAAACGTTCCTGCATCTCGCGCCGGACCATGGGTATGCGAGAACTGCCACCAATGAGCAACACCAGGTCGATGTCAGCAGGTGTCAGTCGCGCTTCCTCGACTACAGAATCGACTGTCGCCATTGCATCCCGAACGTCGATCCTGATCTGTGATTCGAAGTCTTCTCGGGTCAACCGCTGCGTGACGTCATAGATTCTCCCGTTCACTCGAAACGCACTCGCAACGTCGAGATCGGCTGACTTCTCCTCGGAAAGAATGAGCTTGGCCGCTTCGCACCGTGCCAGGTAGCGGTCCTTGAGCGTCGCCGCGACAGGTGCTTCTTCGATGGAGAGGTTCGTGCTTTTCAGAAACCGATCGTGTGACAAGCGCAGGATCTTCTCATCGAAATAATCACCAGCGCGATGGCCGAGGTCCCCTTTGGCCACCTGGATCATGCGACCCGACCGCACAGCGGCCAGAGTGATATCCAAGGTGCCACCACCCCAATCGAAGACGAGAATATTCCGCCCTTCGAACTCCTCGATCGGCCTGCCCTGATGGGGAAAGCAATAGGCAACTACAGCGGCAAACGGCTCGTGGATGAAAGTCTTGACATAGAAGCCCGCCCGTTCCGCAGCCGACCGCAGCTCATGCCGCGCGCCTCCGTGAAAATCTACCGGGATTGTGACCACGCCTTCGGGTAGGTCCAGAGCATGCTGTTCCTTCGCCTGACGAAGAAGGAAGGCGAAGATTTCAGACGCGACATCGGATGCGCTTTTCGGTTGCCCGGCCACCCGAAAAGACCGCGCCTTGCCGAGGTGGAGCTTCACCGAACTTACGAAAGTATTGCCGGGAACCTCCGAATATCCGTTGAGGCTGCTCTTAGCCTTTCGCCCCACTGTGACCTTCCCGTCGGCGGTATACCATACGACCGATGGATTCGGCTTGCCGCCGTCCAGTAGCGCCCGGGTCGGGCCGCCTTCGCACACGCCAACCACCGAGTTCGTCGTGCCAAAATCGATGCCGAATCCAACTTGCTTCTGTTTCGCCATATGCTTGTTTACTTGACAAGGATCTCCTGAATGCGGCGCAAGCGCCTGAGCGCAATTTCCAGGTTCGGATTCTCGCGGTCCAGCGCGAGGAGGGCCTCCACAAGTTCCTGGCCGATCCTCTCCCGGATACTCATGCTCTGCTTCGAGAGTTCTTGTTCAGAGACGCTGCGCCAGTGCCGTTCGAGCAACTTGTAACGCTCTTCTGCATCGGATAACGACTGCTCTAGTTTTGCGATGTGGAGTGACTTTTGTTCTCCGTCCGCAACGGCCGCGGCGAGGCTGCTTTCAAGCTCCGAAGTCCGCCTGTTGAGTGCATCGATACTGTCCTGCTGCGTCCGTATCTGGCGTTCCAGGCTCAGCTCGCGATTGAGTATTTGCCGTAACTGCTCTTCGACAGCGGTCACACCTGCAAGAAGCAACTCGAGTTTGTTAGCGCCGATGACGGGTGCGCCGAGTGCGAGGGCAATCCCTCGAACAAACGTAGCTTCCTGCGCTGAGGACTTTAGACCCTTGGACGACGCCCACCTTCGCGCTGCGGCCACAAGGCCTACCAGGACGGTCTTAGGCTCGGAGTCCTTTAACAGGCATACAGCAAATCGCCGGAACCACGAATCCCGCTCCGATGCCGGCGTGGTGGGCGCGTGTTCCATAACCCAGTCTTCTACAGCGCGGGGCGCCCGGTATCCGCTGAACTCCCTCTGGTCGTAGTTGATCCCACTCTCGAAGGACGTCCGCAGCTCCGCCAAGAACCGTCTCGCAAGCGGTTTCAGCTTCCCGAATCTCTCTTGCACCGCGAGCGGCAACACCAAGCGCTCTGCGACGGTGCGATGTTCCGCTAATGACGCAACGAGTTGCGAGACGTGTTCGGCATTGACCTCTCCCTGGAAGCCAACCCTCACCATCGTGCGGAGCTTGGGGACTGGGTCCTTCTCTGAAGCAAGAGCCTGTCGCCAGCTCGCCATGAAGGTTTCAGGATCCACCTTTGCCGGCTTGGTCTTCGGGGCCGCGTTGGCTAGCGTCGCGGGGACTTCACTTCCTGTGTGGTTTTCTTGGCTATCCATTCAGATACTCTTCCGCTTCTGTTCCGAACAATGGGTGATACCGCAGCATTTCGTAGGTCGCGCGGGCCTGGCCGGCGCGGCCGGCCTTCCGCTGAAGCCTGGCTCTCAACAGCAAGAGCTTGTCCTCGTTACTCTTTTCCTTCCCGGATGGGTGGAACTCCAGCGCTTCCAGGCCGGCGGCACAGATCGTCGGATCACCGTCGTAGAAATCAGCAATCACGCTCACCAGACGGATCGTGAACTCATCCGCGTACGTCATGAACGGGTTGGCTTCTTCCGTTACCGCCACCCGCACCCATTGCGAGGGAAAGGGCTGGTTGAAGAACTGGTCTGCGGCCGACACCAAGGACTTCCGTGGCGCCCGCTCCAACACCCCGAAACAGTTCATGCGCAGGCCAAGAACGCATTGCGCGCTGTGCGCCATGGGGGTGCGGAAGGGCAACAGCAGGCCGAAGGCGTCCTCGAAATGCTGCTTCGCCCGGTCAGACTGCCCGCTGTTGGTGAGATGGAACGCCAGCACATATTCGAAAAACCCGTTTAGGTACCGGTTCTCCAACACGCCCATATCGCCGGTCAACTCTCGCCAGCGGCCGATGTCCGGCGCGCCGCCGGGTTTGGCGTCCTGGTCGCTCAAAGACTGGATCAGCGCATCCAGGCTTCCTCGCCGGAACTGGGGGAGTGAGCGTGAATAGAGCGTGAACTCACGCGCTTTGCCCCCGCCTGGCTCGACACGTAGCGTCAATTCGCCTTCGAAAGTCGCCGGAATCAGCCGCTTCAGATTCTCGTCGCCTGCCGCAGTAAGGGTCTTATGGAGCTGGCTGCCAGCCATTTCCACCGCAGCCTGCGAGTAGCCAAGCAACACCAGGCGTAGTTCGGAGATCCCATGCTCTGCCCAGCCAATATCGCGAATGATTCGTCCGTTGACGCGTAGGTAGATATGTTGTGGGCCGTGGACCGCCTGAATGTGGCGCGCAAGTTCCACGTCCTCGAAGAAAGCGGCATGGCACAGTGGGCAGAACTGAAGAGGCCGCGCCGGCGGAGTCTTCTCTACTGCCTTTGAGCCTTTCCGCTCCGCGAGAGAGTCCAGGTACTGCCCCAGAGACTCCTTGTTGTCCTCGTAGAAATCCTTCCAGTCCGCCATAATCTACTCGAAGATGTGAACCCAATTTGCGTTCATTTCGTGGACTCCTCTTGGTGCGCCGCGCGCGGGTCGGCGGGCGGGGGGTTGAGGCAGGTTGGGTAGGGGACGCCGGTGCGCTCGGCTTCGGCCAGGGCGTCGTAGATTTCGAGAATCACGCGCTTGGTGCGGTATTCGCCCCAGGCGGCTTCGTCCTTGCGGCGGACGATGGGGAAGGTGTCGAGAATGTAGTCCACGTCGTCGCGGGGGATGCCGTAGAGGTGGAAGTATAGCGCGTCGAGTTCGCAGCGGATCAGGAACCGGCGATCCTCGTCCCAGCGGAACGGCGGGCCATCATAGCCGAGGTCGCGGGCAAAGCCGGCCAGATCCCAGGCCGTGTAGGTGAGTTCCAGCACGCGCGGAGTGATGAAGGTGACGTGGGCTTCGGTGTAGGAAGAGGGTGGCAGGACGGCCAATTGCTGGACGAGAAAGAAATTCATATGCACGCCCGCAACGGTCTGCCTCGCAATGTAGTCGAAAACAAGCGAATCGATGCACGCCAGGAGCGACGCACATGGCCGAGCCAATGACATGATCGGCAGGTTATTCCCCACCCCCACCGGCGGCAGAACCGCGAAAATCGCCGTGCGCTCGTTGGTGGCATTCGTGATGTCCCGGAACCCCAGCAGCCACTGGCGGCCGCCGAGGTCCGGCAGGTCCTGGCGGCAGACCCAGTAGCGGGGCAGCACGACGTAGTTCGGGTCGGCGAGGCGTTCGGGCGGGATGCGCGGCAACTCCGTGTCCTGGCTCCCCCGGGGCTTCATCGCGTAGTCGCCGAAGCGGTGGGTGTACTGGTGCATCATCTTCGCCTCGTACAGCGGCACATACTCCTCATCCGCCTTGACGAAGTGGTTGCCCCGCAGCCCAAACCCCTCGGCCTCCAACTGTTCGCGGGTACGGAACAGGTGGGAGTCGTTGGACATGTGGAACATCGTGGAGAACCGGATGCCCCACGGGTTCCCGCCGGTTGTCTCGTTTACCAGAACCGGGACGCGGCGGTAGATGCCCTTGGTGATCTCCGCGTCGCGTTTGGTGCGGAAGATGGGGCAGGTGCGGGTGTTGGGATTGATCAGCGCGATGTCTTCGGCGGTGAGCGTGAAGTGGCGGGCCTCTTCGTCCAGGTCCTCGGTGGTGTGGGCGAAGAAAAGAAAATCCGTGGAGTGGCCGGTGCCGAGAGAGGAGCCGGAGATGGTGATTAGACAGAACTTGAAGCGGCCGTGCCCCACTCCCTCGAAAAGCCCCACGGCGTTCTCGAAGTCATACAAGCTGACCAGCGTGTTCGAATCCACCAGCGAGGCGAAGAAATTGCGCGTGGTGTTGTCGGTGGCGATGCCGGAAGGGACGATCATACCCATGCGCCCGCGGCGGTGGAGCAAGGCGCGGCCACATTCAGCAAACACGGCGTAGGTATTGATGTCGCCCACGCCGCACAGCGGGTAGCGGCCGGTATTGCGGACGAGCACGCTTTCGCCCTCGGCCTGGCGCAGGGCCTCGTGAAAGGCCGCATGCAACGCAGGATCGCTTTGGCGCAGCGCGCGGATCAGACGTTCGCGGGCGGCTTTGTTGGCAGCCGTTGCGATCTCGGGATGCCGGGCGGCAAACCACTCCTTCTCTTGCAGCTTGATCCGCTCCCAGGGCGGGTTGCCGAGCACCACGTGAAAGCCGCCGTTCCAGCCGGTCTGCGCGTTCTCCGGCTTTTCGCCCGCCGGTGGCACTTTGAAGACGTCCGGAAACGCGAGGTGCCAGTGGAAGAAGCGGTACTCGGCGGCCAGCCGTTCGATTTCGCGCCGCATCCACGGCTCACAGGCGTGCGGGTTGCGCTCGATGCGGCGGAAGATCTCTTCGGTTATGGGGTAGCTGAACTCGCGCGTCTTCTTCCAGACGAACGCGGCGCACCAGGCATCGGCCCAGAACCGGCCATCGAGGTAGTCGCCGGAGCGGATCGCCTCCTCGTACATCCGCTCCTTCTCGCGGATGGCCTCAATGGAGTCGTCGCCGACGGTGTCGAGGTTCATCAGGCTGGCGGCGAAATTGCCAAGCTGCTGCCAGGGTTCGGTTGTCGCGGCGAACAAGCGCATCTGCTTGTTGCGCTCGTCGCGGTTGATGCGCTTGAATTCGCGGCAGATCTCGCGGTCGTCGCCTTCAATCGGCGTGAACGCCTCATCCGGAATGCCTCCAGCAAGAAGCGCTGGCGTCGCGCCGAGCAGGCTGTTGCCGCATTGAATGCGGTGCTCCAGGAAGGAGAGCGGCTTGCCGGGTTCGAGCGCCTCCATCCAGAGGGAGACCTTGCACAGCTCGACGGCCATGGGGTTCAGATCGACGCCATAGATACAGCGGCCGATCACATCACGGACGGCCTTGCGCTGCGCTTCGGGCGGCGGCTCCTCTTCGCCGGTCCGCACGGCGGCCAGCCGTTTGGCGATGCGGTGGGCGGCGGCGATGAGAAAGTGCCCGCTGCCGCAGGCGGGATCGACCACCTTGAGCTTGAGGATCGCCGTCTCCGGCTCCGGCTGTTTGGCCGCCTCGTCGAGGACGGGATCGAGGGCGGAGTCGAGCAGGCAGGAGATGAGGCTGGTGGGCGTGTAATAGCTGCCGGTCTTCTTGCGCTCGCTGCCTGCGGCCACCTTGAGTTCGAAGGTAGCGGCTTCGGCGTTCAGGTCGGGGTGAAGCTCCAGCAGCGACTCGTAAACGCTGCCGAGTTCTTCGGCGCCGAGGTTCTTGTAATCCACCACGCGGCGGCTCTGGCCGGTCTGGGTGACGGCCAGCGAGCGGATGGCCTCCAGAAGATGGAGATTCGAGATCTCGCACTGTTCCAGATCCGGCAGGGCCTTGGCCGAGAACAGGAAACTGCCGAGCGCGGGCAGGGCCAGCTCCGGGCAGCCGTCGCCCGAGAGCTTGTCCATCACCAGCTTGAGACCGCAGTAGAGGTCGTGGTGCCGGGATCCGGCACGAGTGGTGGCCAGCCGCCGCAGGCGCGTGGTGGCGTAGTGCTCACGGTAGCGGTTTTGCGCCGCGGGATCGGCCGTGGGCATAAGCAGCAGGTCGCGGTCTTCGGCAACGAAGAGAAACAGCAGCCGGTAGACCAGGCGCAGAAGCTGGCGGTAGTAGTCCTGCTTATCCAGCGCGCCAGTGCGCAGCTTCTCGCGGAGCGCGGAGTTGGCGGGGTGCGCCAGGAAGCCCTGGCCGAGGTGTTCGATGGCCTTCTGGACTCCGTCCCGCAACCCGTCGAGGACGCGGACGCCTTCGGTGCGGGCAGCCTGGGACCATTTCTCAAGCTGGCAAAGCTCCGGGCGTTCGCCTTCGAACCGCGACTGATGCAGGATGAGCCACAGCAGAACGAAGTCCGGGTAGGCTTCCCCGGCCATCATGGCTTCGAGATCGAACTCGACGTAGGCCTGGCGGGTGAGGCTGACGTTATCCCGCAGCAGCCGCAACCGGAGCCCGTTCGAGACGATGCCCCACAGGTGGTTCGAACTGCGGTTCAGAAGCTCCTGCACCAGGCTATGGGGGCTGGAGCGTTGTGCGCCCGCCACCACCACGCGCCGGTCGAGGTCGACCTGACAGCCCACCAGATGGATGGGCACATGCTGCCACGAGTGACTCACGGCGTACGATTTGCCGTCAATCTCCACCTTCGCTGCATGCTGCAAGCGGCCGAACTTCAGCTCTTCAAACAGTGGCAACAGCCAGCGTTCGCGCGTGAGGCTGGTTCCGGTATCCGCGGGAGCCAGCTTGGCGCGCTCGGTCTCAAAGGAGGCCCAGCGCGCCTGCAACCGGTTCCAGGCGCGGTTGGTCGCCTCACCGATCTTCTCCGAGGGGTCGAGGTGATAGGACGCCGGATCGAGGCCGCCGAAGGTGGCGTCGCCGGCGGCGATCCGGGCCAGGATGTCGGCGGGAAGCAACGCGCCTTCCGTCCGGACGCTCGTGTAGGCGGATAAAGGACGGGCGCTCATACGGCAGGCCCTCCGGCAGGGTCGGGCAGGAAGACGTAGACGCCCAGCAGATCCGGCGGGAGTTGGGGCTCCACCTTTTGCGAGACGCCGCGCAGGCGCGCCGCCGAGCGGACACGGGCATGGGCGGCAAGCAACTCCTGCGCCCGGTCGCGCGCGGCCTTCTCCAGAGCCGGCGCGATCGCGGGAATCCCGTCCAGAATTCGCTCTAAGGCTTCGCGTTGGAGTTCCGGGGCGATGTTCGCGTCCGGTGCTGCATCGAGCAGCGCTTCCGCCTGGGCCGGGCTGAGCCACTCGGCTTCGTGCGGCGGACCGGCGAAGGCCAATACCTGGCAGTCTTCAGCAAGAAGTTGGCGCGTTTCGGCGCCTGCTTTGCCGCGCACCTGGGTTTCGATGTGGTAGCGGAAGCGGACCAGCAGGAGAGTGGTGCGGCGCTCCACCACCCGGGTGCGAGTCACGCCACAGCGGGCGGCGCCGTTTTCGTTCTTCGAGTCAAGCGCGGCGTCGAGAATGCCCGTGGCGAGGGCTTCGACCAGGGGATGCGTCCGGTGCAGGTGGAGTTCGCCGGGTTGAACAGGCAGCTCAAAGCGCGCCCTGAATTGCGTCCCGTTTACAGGGAGGCCGTCCCGGATGGCGCGCGGAACATCTCCAAGGTTCACTTCCAGCCGCGCTCGCGCGCCGGAGCCGGCTTCAGAAATCGAGGCCTTCCAGTGGCGCAGCGCCGCGCGGACAAATTCCGATACATCCACTCCGGATCCGATCGCGGAGCGGACGGCTTCCACCTCCTGCGCCACCTCGGCGAACTTGATGGTTTCCTGAGCGAACATCCGCTGCTCGCCGTAGGAGCGTTTTTCGCGTTCGGCAGCGCGTTCCCAATCGTCGTGGATTGCGCGCGCGGGACTGGTGGGTGGCTCCTCATCACCGGAGAAATCGAGCAGCAGTTGCCGGTTGTCTTTCGGGCGGCGGCGCAGCAGGATGTCTTCGAAGATGGCCTCGACCAGTTCCTCGGCGCGGGCGGGCACCGGAACCGAGATGCCGGTGGCGGCCCGGATCGCTTTGTGCTTCCGGAGCAGCACGCGCAGGATGATGCGGTCCACGCCGTTGTCTTCGCCGTAGTAGGTGACCACGCGGACCGTGGGGCTAGGCTGGCCGTAGCGGTCCACGCGCCCTTCCCGCTGCTCATGGCGGGTGGGGTTCCAGGAGAGGTCGTAATGGATGACGGCGTTGAAGTCGCGCTGAAGGTTGATGCCTTCGCTGAGGCAGTCCGTGGCCACCAGGACGCGGCGGGGGAACTCGGCCATCTTGCCGACCCGCTCTTCGCGCTCGGCGGGGGCCAGTTGGCCGGTGACTGCTACCACTTCGGTGTCTTTGGGCAGCAGCCGGCTTTCGCGCAGGGCTTTCGCCACGTACTCCGCCGTCTGCACGAAGCGGCAGAAGATGATGGGGTGATAACCCTCTTTGAGGAGCGAGGCCGCCAGCTTGATGACGCCGTCGAGCTTGGCGTCCTCGGCTCCCTGGAGGGATTCCGCCTGGCGCGCCATTTCCTGGAGGCGCCGGCGGTGACGGGCCCGGTCGTCCTCTTCCGCCTCGGCATCGCTGCCTGCGGGAACGTCGATGGCCTCGGAGGATTCATCGTCCGTCATGTCGAAGACCGTCCGCCGGCCGATGGCGTCCGCTTCCTCATTCGTCACTGTGTCGAGCGTGACGGCGCGCGTGCGCAGAGTCGCGGCGGCCGCGGCTGGGCTCGAAGCGAGGGCCCGCAGCAACGCCAGTACCGACCACCATTGCACCCGCTGATGGTGGGAGCCGTCCGCCTCGGAGACCACTTCGCGGGCGTACTCCAGCACTCGATCGAACAGTTGCCGGTATTTCGGAGTGAGCAGATAGGTCAGTTCCTTCTCCTCCCGCTCTGGAAACGGCGTGTCCGACTTGAGGAAGTGGCGGATGTCGGCGCGGCGGCGCTGTACGAAGTGCGCGGCGAGACGCCGGCGGTGGACTTCGTTCGCGGCGCCGGTCAAGTCGGCGGGCAGCGAGCCGAAATCGGGATTCAGCAGCCGCAGCAGCGAGTGGAACGCGTCTTCATTACCGCTGTGCGGCGTTGCCGTCACCAGGATCAGATGGCGGTCCGGGTCGGCGGCGAGCCCGGACACCAACTGATGCCGCTGGTGGCGGGCGGAACGGCCGCCCTGGATGCCGCCTGGCTGCGCGCAGGTGTGGGCCTCGTCCACGATCACGAGTTCCGGGCAGGTTCGCAGGAACTCCTCCCGCCGCCGGTCCGACTTGATGAAGTCCAGAGAGACAATGACGTGCGGGTACTCTTCGAAGAGCGATTGGCCAAGCGCCAGGCCGCGTTCGAGCTTCGTGGCGGTGGCAGGTAGAACCAGTTCCGCGTCGATGTTGAACTTGTCGCGCAGTTCACGCTGCCACTGCTCGGCCAACTGAGGGGGACAGAGAACCGCCAGGCGGCGGACCTCTCCGCGATCGAGCAGTTCCCGTGCGACGAGCGCGGCTTCCACCGTCTTCCCAATGCCGACGTCGTCGGCGATCAGCAGCCGGACGGGGTCGAGCCGCAGCGCCATGAGAAGCGGGACCAACTGGTAGGGGCGCGGTTCGATGGCCAGCCGGGCGAAGGAACGAAAGGGACCGGCGCTCGACCGGAATCCAAGCCGCAGCGCGTCGCGAAGCAGCCGGGAAGAGCGGAAGTCCCCGAGCCGTTCGGGATCCGGGAGGTCGAAGCGCGCCGGCCGCACGGGCTCCAGTGGCATGTAGATTCCCGTCACCTCCTCCTCGCTTCCGCCCAGCGGACGCAGGATGAGCAACTCGGAATCTGAATCCGGCAGGACCACCCATTCACGGCCCCGCGCGCTGACCAACGAGCCGACAGCGAAGCTCATTTCCTGCCTCCGAAAATCGTGGGGTATTTCTTCACGATGGCCGCCCAGTCATCATTCGCGCCGAAGCGGATGACGACATAGCCGCGGTCCTCCATGGCCTCGGTCTGAGCTTGGTCTCTCTGCTTGCGCTCTGGGTATTGATGTGGTGGGCCGTCAACGTAGATAGCCGCGTTGTGCTCCTCATAGAAGAAGTCCGGCCGTGTCTTGCAGGCCTCAATGAAGACCTGCGCACTGGAGGGAAGGTGGTGGTTGTTTTCTTCGAGGAACATCAGCCATGCCTCCTCCAGCCGTGAGGCGCACAGCCGCTTCAGTTGGGCGAGGTGTTCCGATCGAGGCGCGGCCGATGGGGCAATGGACACCGCGGCGCTTTGGAAATCGAGCAGGATATTCTGGATCGCTTTTCGGTCGAGCAGGCGGTGCACGGGCTGGTTGGAATAGCTGAGAAGGCAGTCGTAGCACGCCGCTTCGAAGATTTCGGAGACGCCGGGCGCGTGACCTTCATCCTCGCCGGTGTCCGGATTGAAGTGGCAGAGGCGAAGCGCTTCTCGTGCCACCATGGGGAACGCCTGCGGATCGCGCAACAGGCGCCGCAAGACCCCGGCTCCTCCTTCCGTGGCTTCGTACAAAAGGATGGAACGTGGCGCGTTGCCGTTCGGCAGAAGCTCGCAGGCGAGTTCGTCGTCCTCGAGCTGGTAAACAACCTGGCTCGCGTTCTTGAGAGCGTGCGCCAGAGATGTGATGACCTCGGGAGTCTGAGCGGTCTTCGGTTCGACGATCAGGCTGTTGCGGCGGTCTTCTACGTACGGGATGACCCGCTCGACCCGGCGCGTGAGCTGATCGAGATCGTCGTCGTCCGGCATCAGGTCATTTCTTTGCCAGTAGCCGCGCTCGATATCGAGCACGAAGCCGAATTGATTCTTGTCCGCGCGTCTGGTCCAGCCCAGGTTGATGCGCCAGAGCGTGGCCGCGTGGCCGTAGTTCAGTTGGGAGAGTGGCGTGCCCGAACTTCGGATGATGGCGGTTTGGTGGGACTTGACGCCACGGTAAACGGCATAGCGGAAGCCCGTCTGCGTCTCGTAGCCGAGGCGCAAACGCTCTTCCTCGTCCGAATTGATCTTGTCCTTGCGGCGCGTGGAAACATTTTGAAGCCGTAGCATCGGCGTCAGGAGCGAGTCGAGGCTGGTCTGGCAGTTCTCGCAGAGATCGGGTCCGGGCGGATTCGTGATGGGGTGCAGGTAGCCGCAGGCCGTACACCGCTTGAGCTGCCCGAAGACGGGCCCATCCTGGCCGAGCGGCAAAATGGCCTTGTTGATGAGGTAGCGTGACCCCTCGTGGTAGATCACCGCCCTCGGGCCGAACTCGGTGATGGCCAGGAAGCGGGGACGGGAAAGGAATTCGTCCCGCTGCTGGGTTCGCCGCCCGGGGATGTAGGCGGAGAGAGGCAGCCTGGGGAAGTTGTACCCCGGCAAGAAGCCTTCACTCGCGAAGTACCGGTAGCTGTAGAAGTCCGACTGCAAGACATTTTGAGTTTCCGTCAACAGCTTGTACTGGGATTCCGCCTCGCGGCGGAGCCGCTCCGCCTGCCGGCGCTCGTCAGCGGACCGCGACATGTCCATGATGATGGCGTTCTGAGTCTTCTGCTGCGCGAGAGCGGCCCGGCAGAGGTTTCGCCACCGTTCACAGGCCGCCTCGAAGTTCAGTTCGATCTGCTTGAACACTTCCTCCGCCCATTGCGGCGTGTACCAGTCGGCCTCTTTGAGGTCTTCGGCGAAAGTCGCCAGGATTCTTTCGGCCCGCACCTGCGCGGCGAGGCGTGGCTGCGCACGGCGCAGGGCGTCGCGAACGGAAGGCAACGTCGCTAGGCTTGGTTCGTTGCCGGCAACGTCAAGCAGGTCGCGCAACGAGGTGCCGAGACTGAGATTCGCCTCGGCCAGCCAGATGGCCTGGAGGTGCGCCCTCACCAGGTCTTCGTTTGCCAATTCAAGCCGCGGCGGGGTTACCTCGCCCGACACCATGCGCTCCGGCCGCTTGAAGAAGTATTGATCGTGGGGGCTGCCGGTGGTGCAGTAGGAGAAGACCAGTGCAGGCTGCCCGCTCCGGCCCGCGCGGCCGCTGCGTTGCGCATAGTTTGCAGGCGTCGGCGGGATGTTCCGCATGTTCACCACATTGAGTTCCGCGATATCGACGCCGAGCTCCATTGTTGGCGAGCAGTAGAGAACCGGCAGTTCGGCCTTGCGGAACCGGTCTTCGCGAATGAGCCGGTCCTCGTAGGGAACTTGAGCCGTATGTTCGCGCGCTTCGAACCCTGCGAGTTCGGCCGCCATGGACCGGTAGAAGTGCACAAAGAACGGATTCGTGCGGCCACCAGCTTCGGATGCGCCTGGCACGCGGATCGGGTCGCGGAACGGCTTTTCGCCGGAGCCTTCGCACCACACGATGGCCGACGCGGGCAGCCTGTAGCCTGGTACATCGTCTGAGTTTTGAACTTCGTCCACAATCTCGACCAAGCCGGCGAGCCGCAGCGTATCGAGCAGTTGGCGGATGATCTCGTTTGCCTCTTTGGTCGAGATCCTGTCGTGGTAGTCCGGGAACGTGCCGGTTCGGCGCAAGTACAAACCGAGGCCGCTTCGAGCCGTGACGAAGACATTCCCGCCAGAGTCCCCTTGGCGGCTGGAGCGGGGATAGAGAGTAGAGGCGTGTTCAAGCACTTCGTTCTCATCCAACGCCCACGGCGCGATCAGGCGCTGGCTGCTCTGTTGCTGAATCGTTTCCTGCTTCGCAGGATCCAGGTAGTCCACTTGAACCGCCAACTCTCTCCGCATGAAATCGAGGAGAGTCTTCGACACGGCAAATCGGGTTTCTGGTGTGGCGCCCGCGAGCGCCGGGTGCAACTTCTGCCAGGATTCCGCATCCTTCGCAAGCTCATCCAAAGAGAGGTAGTTGATCTCCAGAAGGCCGCACTGTTCCAGGTTGGGCGAAGTCACCCGCCACCCGCGGCGCAAATCGTGATAGAGACGATAGCCGATGACGTCTCGGAATGCCCGCTCTGTCTGGATCTTTGCCTGGAACTTGAGGTCCGGATCTTTTGAGAAACTGGCGAACGGAAGTCCAAGCGCATCAAACACTCGCTGCGTGAGCACCTCGTGGCTGATGCCCGCAGACCCGGCTGCCGTGCATGCCTTCAGCAGGGCCGAACGAAGAAGTCCGATCTCGACGAAGTCATTGAAATGTCCGGCCTGTAACGACGCATCCTGGCGGTTGTCCGTAAAACTCAGCAGCTTTCGGGCGCGCGGATCGAGGGACTGTTCCTTACGCAGATGGCGGATCGTCGCCAGACTCAGAATGGTTGTGGCGGTGCTCCTTCCCTCCGTTCCAAGCGAGGTCAGCTTTCCAAAGTCGGAAGTGGTGCGGAAGTCGTATGAGACACGGCAATGCAGGCAGAATCGGAATGGGCTCTCCAAGAAGTGGCCCTGGAGGCCTTCCATGGATTCCTTGCCGTCCGTCCCAACCATGACAGGACGCGGCAAGTTCTTCTTGCGCGACGGCTTCACCCGTGGGCCTTGGTTTGTGTCTTCGACCCAGTCTTCCGGCAGTTTCAACAACTCCTCTTCCGTGCCGGATCGCCACGGGTTCTCCGTATTGAAGTAAAGGAAACCCGCTTTGGCATCATCGCTTCCGCTTCGGTCGGATAGTTCGCGCGGCAGGTAGACGACAGTACCCGCTTCGGCATCCTCGACGCGCCGGACGCAGTAATACTCCTGGCCACATTCGCGGCAGAAAACGAGAGGCAGGAGAACCTTGTTGCGGTCGCCTGGCACGAACTGTTGCCGGTTCAGCGTGAGATAGCGAGCCGTTTCTTCCTCAACCGAGGCATAGATCGTGTCGCCCCGGCTTATGAACTGATGCAGCCGGAACGCGAAAGCAGGAAAGCCAGTCTCCGGGTTCCGCTCGCAGGTGTAGCCTGCCAGCAGGGCCTCTTCGATAGCTCGCTTGGCGCGATCTTCTCCGACGCCGGTCAGACGACTCAGTTCCATCGCAGCGCCGTCTTTGCCCGTGATGCTTCTTGGCCGTCGCCGTCTAAGCCGGCCGGAGGTGTCGCGAACCACTCCGAACGTGCTTTCGATCCATGAGGAGAGAGGATCGGCGATGAAGTCGCGAAATGTAACGGGTGGCGTGCGCTCAGGGTTTTCGAGTCGTGTCCTCAGAGCTTCCCGAAACGCGGCATCGTTCCCGTCTCTTTCCGGCGTTGCCCTTTGCAGGGTTTCTCCGATTACATCGGACGGAGCCACTTCAGCGCCAAAGAGAACCGTGGCGACGGCGGCGACCTCTGCCTGTTGTTCTTCGTAAGTGCCCGAGCCCGCAAGCGTCGCGGAGGTGCCAATCACCTGAAGTTGCTTTGCGCCAAAGAACTCCCTTGCACGGCGAACCAGTAGGGCAACATCAGCGCCCTGGCGCCCGCGGTATGTGTGGAGTTCATCCAATACCAGGAACCGGAGGCCCTGAGCCGCCTTGACCAGTTGTTTTTCATAAACCCTGGTCAGGATCAATTCGAGCATCACGTAGTTCGTGAGCACGATGTCGGGCGGCATGGCAACAATCGCGTTGCGTTCTTCATCGCTCTCTTGGCCGGTGTACCTCGCAAACGTCACTGGGCCTTTGCCATCCGGGTAGCCGAGCCGCAAAAACTTGTGAAGTTCCCCGAACTGGCTGTTGGCGAGGGCGTTCATCGGGTAGACCACAATGGCCTGGATCCCACGCCCTGTACCCTGCCGTAAGACGTGATCGACGATGGGGACGATGTAGGCGAGGCTCTTTCCGGATCCGGTCCCCGTTGTTAGAACGTAGTTGCGACCGGCGCGCGCCTTGCTGATGGCCTCGGCCTGATGCTGATAAAGGCGAAGTGGCTTACCCTCCCCCTTGTCCTTGCCGGCACGGAAGACCCTTCCGCATTCCGCGTGCAAGAGTCCGGACTTCACGAAATCGTCGATGGTTCCTGCGTATTGAAAGGCAGGATTGAGCTGGATGAGCGGATCCGGCCAGAGGATGCCCTGATCCAGGCAGGACTTCACAAGAGCATCGACGCGGGCGTCCCGGATCCGGATGAAGCTCCGGATGTAGGACGAGTAATCCGCGATCAGGTTTTCACGCAGTTCGAAGACGTTCAAGTGCCCTCCGTGCTGTCTCTCCCGCTGCCAATCTCTTCCTACCCCCGTGCCAACCCTGCGCCCTCGATTAACCTACGGACTTCCTCCGCGTCCACGGATAGAAGTTGCGCAACCTCCTTCAGCTTGGCGCGCGTAATCAACTCCCGGCGGTATGCCTCCAATGACAGCCCCAGGACGCGGTGCCGGAAGCCGTCTGCGTCGTCGTTTTCGGAATCCGGCAGGTTGAGCAGGCGGGCCAACTCGCCACCCAATCCCGCATCATCGGCGGCCTTCAATTCCTCAAACTCTGCCTGAGTGACCACCTTGAGGTTCCGGAGCCGAAAGAGCGCGGCGAGTCGGCTGACGCCGAAGTAGTGGGCGATATGCACCAGGTCGTAGAGTTGAAGGTCCTGGCTGCCTGGCGCCGCACGTCCCTCGGCCTGGACGGCGCCCGCCTCGTCGAAAACCTGGGCAATCGCCCGGCTGGGTTGGCCCTTGCCTAGAGCGTTCACGAATTGGCGGATCCCTTCTGGCGGCATCAAGAAGGCGGCGGCGAACGCGTTCGCGCGGACCTCGATTAACTCGTCCCGATCGGAGGCGCGGGTGACAATGCCCTTCATGCGCCGGTCGAAAAGAACGTGGGCGTACTCGTGCGCGAACGAGAACCGGCGACGCGCCGGCGCATGCTGCCGGTTGGCTACGATGAACAGGCCGACTCTCTGATTGCTGATTGTGATTCCCGAGATTTCCTCGGGAAGATCCACGATGCCGGTACGAACGCCCTGAGTCTCCAGCAACTCCGGCAACGGTGGACATGGGGCCCAGCCGAGGCCAAGGCGCCGACGCTCCTGCTCGGCCGCGCGTTCGCCTTGCTGAATCGCGTCCCAACGAGACCGGGGTGCAGACACCTGATAACTCACGGCGCCCGCTAGCTCGCGATCAATTCCCAGCAGGACTTCGAGATTTGTCACCTCACGGCCCAGCGCGATGCAGGACCGTAGGCGGTCAGCAACGTCTTCGTGGTGGGCAATCTCCGGTTCCGCACGGAACAGGACAGCCATGGCGTCCTCTTCCTCGAAATCCTCAGCCAGCAACTCCTGGATGTCGCGTCCGAAAAGGTAAGCGAGTTTGTCCAGTTCTATTGTGGTGACGGCACGGTTGCCAAGTTCGATCTGAGCGACCGTCGGACGGGAAACGCCGAGGCGGCGGGCCACATCCTCTTGCGTTAGTCCGCAAGATTCGCGCGCCGCGCGCAACCTCCGCCCCATCTCCTGAGGGCTCACGGCCATAGCAGCTTCCTTTCTGCTTTTGCGCTCAATCAGGGGAAGGTTATCACGCTTTACACGCATTGTAAAGATACGGAAGTCGGTGTTATGATCGGATTTCCGCGCTTGCGGAACTCAACCACCGATTCAGGGGCCGATCATGCGGATGGAATTCACACCGCGCCATTTTCTTCACCTTGTGTCGTTGCCGTTGTTGCGCGCCTACTTCGAGCAGCGCCGTCTGCTCATGGATTTCGATTGGGATGGCCTCGGCGAGTCTATCGAGCCGCTGCACGACGCCTGGATGGGGCTTCCGGGCAAGGAACGCCACGCCTGCTGGGTAGATTTTGAGACGGCCTTTGGGCTTTCCTCGCGGCGAGGCATTCAGACTCTACTCGATTCAACTGGCAGCAGCGCTGAACGTGAGCGGGTGCTCGAAACGATGGGCAAGGGGACGGTGGCGGGCAAGGTTTTCCGCGTGCTTCTCGATCATCCGGACGTGTTTGCCGTGGCCCGCCGGTTCGCATGGGCCGACGGGTTGAAGAGGCATTGGCAACCCCGGCAAGATCTGCCCGCGGCGGATCCTCAGATCGACGAGGCGTCCCTGGCCGACCTCAAGACATCCGTGGCGGCACGATATCGGAAGCTGGACGGGCGTGGCGAGTACAGCACGGTTCGAGCACATTGGCGTGGCGAGACGCTGTACGTTATGATCTACATCTCAGACCACCCCGAAGCCGTGGAAGAGTTTGAGAATTCGGACGACTTGAAGCGGTTGACCCGCCAGCGTGCATTTGACGTCGTATACCGGTATGAGCCGGTGAGCGGCGCCTTCGAGATGTACGCCGAGGGCGACAAGGAATTTCACCGAAGTCTGGCCCAGGATTTCGTCGATCGAGTTCTCAAGCAAGAGGTGGCTCTGCCGGTCGACGAGGTACTGTCATTTGATCTTGAGAAGATCAAGAACCCGGACTTCCGCTTTGCCACGGACGGCGCCGAAGGTGTCAAATCAATGGAACTGCGCTCCATAAGGCTGGTGGCTGAGGGCACCGACGGCGGGCGGATCACTTTCGGCACGCCTCCCCGCACGCCGAACGCCAAGCTCCATCCATTCATTAAACGGGGTCTGAATGAGACGCGGCTGCCCCTGGACACGCTCACCGTGGAGCAGGTAACGATTAACGCTCAGGTGGCCAACGGCACACGCCGCCCTTCCAGCGTCACGTTCCAAATCAGTTCCTCCAACACCTGTAATCTCAAAGACACCGCGGAGCACAACAAGATCCGCACTTGCCTCAAGCGGTCGGGGGTGATCCGTGGACAGTCCGCTGGTTCAACTACTACGTCGAACTGATCTCGAAGGTCACATTCTCAGCCACGACGACATCCGCCGCTGGCCGGCCACGGAGCGCGAGGCGATCTTCGCGCTCGGGATCCTCCAGAGGATCGAAGACGCCGAGTACGTGACGTGCGAGGTCTGCCCGGATGCTCCTTACGCCGAAGTGATTCCGGACATCAACCCTGAGCCTCACGTCCATTGTGAAGGCTGCGGTTTGCGGCGCATCCCCGCCGAGCGGCTTCATCAGTGGAGAGTGGACTTCGAGGCTCTCGGCGGCCTCCTCCGAATACACCTTGACCTTCTCGGGAAGCCCTCGACGCTGGTGCCTGGGCGAATCTGGCTCTTGGGCCGGAAGCACGTCGCTGGCCGGATGGCGGAGTTCTTCCTTGTCCAGGGAATCGCCTGGCCCGACAGCACTGACAGGTTGAACCAAGCCGCCCGCCTGCTCACTTCGCCCGCGCCCATCTTGGTGGTTCCTAATGGGCTGCCTGTGCAACCCGAGTGGCGCGAGTCAGGGCGGGCTTTTCTGCGGCTGACAGAGTGGGCGTCTCTGTGCGATGGCCGCATCGAAATCTGCTCTGACGAATTCGCCCAGCTTTACATGCAAACCGCCCAGGCCTTTGAGCGGCCCGTCACGCCCACGCCGGTTGCAGATCGCCCGGCGCGTCTCCAGCAGTTCTGTGAAGAGCACAAATGCACGCTGAAGCAGTGCTGTGACTGGGCGAATGTTGACCGCTCCGAACTCAACCGCTGGAAAAATGGTCATCCATCCGTTCCTGATGATGGCGCGCCGGCCACAAGAATCGAGCGGCTCCTTCAGCTCGGCGAGCGGATCTGACTGTTGGGAAACTCCCAACACTCCCAACATTGATTCCCAACATACCCCTCGCCCGATCATGGGCGCGTGGAAGCGATTCGAAGAAACACCGAGGCCGGCGAAACGGGGAATCGGCAGATCGAAACCCTGCTGGATGAGCGGGATGTGGCGCGGTGGATTCGCGTCTCGGTGGCGACCCTGCGCTACTGGCGCGGGGAGGGCAAAGGCCCGCGCTACCGCAAGGTCGGCCAACTGGTTCGCTACGCGCCCTCCGACGTTCAGGAGTGGTTGAACAGCCGGCCCTCGGGC
>Ga0070740_10002568_pt1 | contig 20930 bp, 17 predicted proteins | sample Coa_R2_FD_67286 | JGI IMG/M metagenome (GOLD analysis project Ga0070740, IMG submission 67286) | Surface soil microbial communities from Centralia Pennsylvania, which are recovering from an underground coalmine fire - Coalmine... | ecosystem: Environmental > Terrestrial > Soil > Unclassified ...
TCCTGATCCTCCAGGGAAGAGCCAAAACGATCTCTATTCGGGCCACTGATGCGCAACCATGCCCGTGCTACTCGCTGAAACAGACTGCCTCGTTCGCGTGCGTCACTCTTATCGAATGTCTCATGTGACAAAAGCGATTGATTATTCATGGAGTCAGGCCCTTCCTTTCCCACAAAGCAGAGCATGCTACCGGCCATACGGAGTTCGCTGTTTAGTGTAATAGAAACGAGGCGAGATAGCAAGCAAGCTATCAGAGTGAAAACTGTTGGCCAGAATGATAGGCAATGGTCTGCCCATGCCGGTAGAGGGTCACGGTCCCCTGGCCATAGACGCGCCAGGCGTGTTTACGTTCGCCGTCGCCATCGTCGAGCATGCCGGTGCGCTCATCGATGCCGAGCAGCGCGACCTCTGGGAGGAGGGCGCTCAGGCGCGGCGCCCAGCGCTGGCCGAATGTATTATGGTGGGGGAGCACGCAGGTGTTGGGCAGGAGGCTCAATCCCTCAACCACCTGCTGGCGTGCGGGATCGAAGTAGTACTGGCAGAGAACCATCGCGCCCGCGCTACTGCCCGCCAGCACCGCGTTCTGTGCATACGCTTCCAGCGCTGCCTGCCAGCAGAGACTCCCTTTCAACGTCTCGCCCAGGTAGCCGGTGAAGCCGCCCAGCAGGTAGATCAGGCGCGAGCGGCGTACCTGCTCCGCGAGGGTGGGATCGTTGGCCGAAGCGGCATCGACGATCGGGACGACCGTGACATTGGCGGCTCCCAGGCTGCGAAACCAGCGCACGCCGTTGTTGCCCGCGCGCTGATGGTTATTGTCGGGAGCCGCAGCGGTGGGAATGATGCTGACAGGTGCGGCGGGACCTCCGGCCAGTTCCAGGGCGCGCGTATCCGGCTGGACCATCAGTCCGCCAAACTCAGCGCCGCCCTCCAGTAAAAGATATCCAGGCATAGCTCATCCCTCACTTTTCAGAACGTTGACAGATACATACGCCGCTGGCGTGGCCCATCCAGCTCCACCAGCACCACCCGCTGCCAGGTACCCAGCAGCAGCCTGTGGTGAGCGTAAGGAATCACCAGCGAGGGACCGAGCAGCGAGGAGAGCAAATGGTCAGGCGTATGCGCGGGATCGTGCGGATGGCGATACGAGAGCTTCGGCAGTAGATGGCGCAGCGCGTCGAGCAGATCGAGATCGGTGCCTGGATCGAGATCAGCGGTGGTCAACGCGCAGGTCGTATGCGCCACAAACAGCGAGCAGAGGCCATCCTCCCTCTGCTCCTCGCGCAGATAGCCCTCGACGGTATCGGTGATATCTACGATCTGGTCTTTTTTACGCGTGGTGATGGTAAATGATTGCATAGTCTCCTCAGAAGTATCATTGTTTAGTATTATAGCATCGACTCTGGCTAAAGAGTCTGAGCGTACTTCTGCTTCCCAGGACGAAGCCTGATCAGGCATGGAATTTAACTGTGGGAAGATGCTTTCCAATATACCCAATAATAACTGTATGGTCTGGCTCTAAGGGATAAAAGTAAATACGCCAGGGTTCAGGAGTAACACGGCAATGCCAGCTAAATACTCTTTTCTCTCCATCAGGGCAAAGAAATGTGTGCTGATCTTTATATGTTTTAAGAGAAATCTCACTCTCAACCGAAATTTTACAGGGGATATCCTGAGCAGAAAAAGGGCCTGCTTGCCAGGTTTCACAGTACGTATTCAGATCGAGCAAATGTTTCATTATTTGTCGCAGATGGATATCACCCCGAGGGAGTGCCTGCATCTGTGTTATAGCTGATGTACAAAATTGGAGATGGGGATAGAGCATTTCGTAGTAAGTGCAGAGATCCGTGCCGCTCTCAACCTCTATCTGTATACGTTTGCTTATCCAATCTCGATGTTCAAGAACATGTTCACGGAAGCAAGCATGGTTGATCAGAACAATATCACTATCAACTGTACCATCCTCTAGAAGCTGTTCCAAAGAAAGCTGGAGCAAACTCATCTCCCAGACCGAGTGCGAATGAAAACTGATTGCCAGTGCGTCAAGAAGAAAAGCCATACCTAACCCAACAGCTTTTTGCTGTTCATGAAAAAAGTCGGATGAATAGTATGTCTCCAGAACTTTAAGGTCATCCACATCCTCGAGATACGGCGCTTTTGTAATGAGCCTCTTAAAATATTGTCTGGTTTCTTTATCAACTTCAGAATCATTTCGCCAGAGGGCAATCGAGTAACCAGGGGCAAGATCCATTCCGTGTATATCGCGATCAGTGCGTAATATTCGTTCCGCACCCAGTTTCGTTGCAGCTTGTAGGGTGCTAACCAACTTCTCCATTCGTTCCCGCGCAGCCCACTTATTTTCAGCAAGTGGCAGTAGCGATAAATCATTCAATACCATCTCCAAACCCATAGCACTATTCCTTCCCTGGTTCTAACAGAGCCTCCAGACTTTTATCCCATTCATCGAAGAAACCTTCAGGCCAGCGATCGATGCGCCCATTGCGATCCATATTTGGAGAGATTACTTCGGCCAATCCATCCTGGTTGCGACGCTGAAAGTAGTGCAACTGTACATCGTCGGGTTTCAGTTTGCCATTGTGGACGGCGACACGTATACCGTTTAAAACATGGTCACTGTGTGTCTCCACGATAATTTGCACTCCACAAGCTGCCGCGCGAGCCAGAAGTTCGCCCATCATCGCCTGTCCTCTTGGATGCAAGTGTGCTTCTGGATTTTCCAATAGAAGGAGCGCCCCAGGAGAGGAAGATAACACAGCAACAAGAATTGGTAAAATGTATGTGATTCCAAAACCAACATTCGTGGCACGATAATCTTTACTGCGTTGCGTGCCCATTAAAAACGAGTACTGCAAGCTTACTGTATCGGTGGCTGCATTGCTTGTGAGAACTACCCTTGTGCCTGGGGATACCTCCTCGAGCCAGGCTTCTACCTGATCTATCAAATTTAAGGAACTGGCATCTGCCCTTGCCAGTTCGGGCTGGATATCTTCTCTGCCAAAGATTGCAAGGAAGTGAGCGGTATACTCACCGCTTACACCCAACTGGCGCTGTTGGCGGACGAGGAAATCCGAAGTTTCAAAAAAGCGACGAGGACCAAGTCGTTCCGCTTGCAAGTAGTGAAAATGGTGGCCGAACAAGTTTGATTTATATATCCCGTCAGTCTGCGAAATCGGTGAGGTCAGCCCCAGAACATCGGCCTCCCGATCATAATTGAAGAGCCATTCTTTCTCCTGGCCGTTTTCTAGAGTAAGACCGAAGCCAATGATATCCTTCTCAGCTCCCTCAAATAAGGCATCCTGAGCGGTCCCAATATGAACCAGGTCTCCATTGAGCGCCAGCCCTTTTTCTGGCAGAAGTCCTTGCTGATATGATTGGCGAAGAAGTACAAGGGCTTGAAGGACTGAGGATTTACCAGAACTATTAAGTCCTGAAAGAAGAGTTAACGGCTTTAGTTGCAATGTTTGGTAGGCGAAGCACTTGAAGTTTTGCAGATGGAGTTGACATATCATGATAAAACCTCCTTAATAATCTCATTAATAGACTCAAAACGGTCAGTAACTTTTCTTATGTCGCCGGTTCCTTGAGAAATAGAAACATCGAACCTCCTATCTTGCATTAGTTGGATGAATTTATTCTTTAAGGATTCTTTCCGCTTTATCAAGGCTTCAAGTTGCTTATCATTTAATTGACTTAAATTTACAGACCAACTTTCGAAAAGTGCTTTATTAATCGGATATCGTGGTGCGCCCGCTTTGTAACGTTTGCGAAAAGCATCTTTGCCAAAAATATTGTAAGCGGCTACCATCGCTTTTTTAAAAAGAAGTTCTATACTTGCTAACTGCTCGTCAGTCATATGATTCATAATATTCATACAATTGTTAAGAAAGTCGTCAAATTCTTTAGATTTGTAATTTTTATATGAAGTGATTGTGAAAGCGAAAAAGCGCAAGACACATTCTCGATCTGTCATACGATCATCACGGATGCTTCTATCCGTTGCCTGTTGAAATTCGTTAGAAGCAGCCAAGCGTTCGAGAACTTCTGTTGCTTTGCCCTGATTCAATGCGTGGCGGATTTCTTGTGACGAAAGAGGCAAACCACCCGTGTTGATTCGTTTAAAAATATTAAACTTTACGTCACTTGGTGTCCCTTTCTCAATAAGGTAAACCGTTACTTGTGTTTCCATGATACGACGTTGTAATTGGCGCGATAATTCTGGATATGTCTTGCCAGCGAGATGACTCAAGAATTCTAAATCATTCAGCTTTAACGTTTTATCAATCATAAAATGCTTTAATGCGGTTAACCGTTGAAGTCCATCAACAACGAGCCATTTATCCTCATCCGTCGCGTCTATGTAAAAAGCCGGCAAGGGAATGCGAATTAAAATTGACTCGATCAATCTGCTTTGAGTTTTATCATTCCATATGCCTTCTTTTCTCTGAAAGCTTGGTTGTAAATCTAGTTCTTTGTGCTCTATTCTAGAGAGAAGCAAATCTATGGTCATTTGCCGCGTGTCAACTCTGATAAGGGCCGGATTAAAAGGCTCTGTAATTTTGTCCTCTCCACTTGTGTCCTCTATCTCAACGCCTATATCATCGGAAGATGATGCGATGTCTTCGTCAAAGTTGTCTGCATTAGGAAACGATGCTGTTGTCATCGAGAATTAACCCCTTAATCGGCTTTAAGTCATCTTTATTCTGGTGTTTTAGCTGAATTTAACAAAAATTGTAGTATAAGTCAATCCTGATACGTAGAAGTAGCAGGCTTTCTCATACATCTAGGCATGAAATGTGGGACAGGCGAGAATTTCCTTTCTGAAAAAGGCCCGGTGGGGCCAATCATTGGACATCTCTTCCATTTTTCAGGGTATACTCTTCAACAAAGGGCATGATAGAGAGCATGGTTCCCGAAGAGTGTACCCAGTGAAAGGATTTTCTCTATGCGTGATGTTGATGAGTTATTGCGCCAGATGACGTTGCAAAAAAAGGTGGCCATGCTGGCCGGGTCTGATATGTGGCATACCATGCCGGTTGAGCGGCTGGGCATTCCGGCGGTGAAGGTGACGGATGGTCCGAACGGGGCCAGAGGGGGTGGAAGCTTCACCAATGGCGTGAAGGCCGCCTGTTTTCCCGTAGGTATCGCGCTGGCTTCGACGTGGAATGTCGGACTAGTTGAGCGAGTCGGGCAGGCGCTGGGCCAGGAGGCCAGGACCAAAGGGGCGAGCGTCCTGCTCGCACCCACGGTCAATATCCATCGTTCTCCCCTCAACGGGCGCAACTTTGAGTGCTATTCCGAAGACCCCTATCTCTCCGGCAGGCTGGCGGTGGCGTATATCAGGGGAGTGCAGAGTCAGGGCGTAGGTGCGACGATCAAGCACTTTGTGTGTAACGACTCGGAGTATCAGCGCAACAGCATCAGTTCCGAGGTCGATGAGCGCACGCTGCGCGAGATCTACCTGGCGCCTTTCCAGGCGGCTATTCAGGAGGCGCGGCCCTGGGCGGTGATGGCCTCGTATAACAGGGTCAACGGCACCTATGCTGGCGAGCATCCCTACCTCCTGACGGAGATTCTGAGGAAGGAATGGGGCTTTGACGGCGTGGTAATGTCCGACTGGTTTGGCACCCAGAGTACCGTGGCGGCAGTGAATGCCGGGCTGGACCTGGAGATGCCGGGTCCAGCCACCTGGCGCGGCGAGAAACTGTTGCAGGCGGTTGAGCGGGGCGAAGTGAGTGAGGCAACCATCGATGAAAGCGTGCGTCGTCTGCTGCGCCTGATCGAGCGCACGGGCGTCTTCGAGCATCCAGAGGAGCCGCCGGAACAGGCAATCGATCGGCCCGAGCATCGCGCGCTCGCCCGTGAGGCGGCGGCGGAGGGCATCGTGCTGCTCAAGAACGCAGAGAACGTGCTGCCGCTCAAGCCGGAGAAGCTGACCTCGCTGGCGATTATCGGTCCCAACGCGAAGACCGCGCGCATCATGGCCGGTGGCAGCTCGCAGGTCAACGCCCACTACGCGATCGCCCCGTTCGAGGCAGTCACCAGACGAGCCGGCGCGGGGGTCCAGATTGAGTATGAGATGGGCTGCACCAATCACAGGATGCTGCCCTTACTGGATGTGAATCTGCTCGGCAGCGGTGAGCAGGGGACGGAGCATGGTCTGACGGTTGAATATTTCGACAATCCCGATCTCTCCGGTTCTCCCGTTCACACGGAGTTTATTGGCGGCACAGAGATCTCCTGGTTCGGCATGCTTCCTGCTGGGATCAACCCGCAGCAGTTCTCTGTTCGCGCTAGTGCTCAGCTTGTGCCTCTTGAGACGGGAATGTATACGTTCGGGCTGGTCAGCGCCGGATTGAGCCGTTTGTTCATTGATGGTCGGGAAGTGCTCGACAACTGGACGAGCCAGCAGCCGGGCAGCGCATACTTTGGCATGGGCAGCAGCGAAGTGACTGCCGAGGTGGAATTGTTTGCCAATCGGGCATATGCGCTGGTTATTGAGTATGCCAGAGGCAGTTCGCCCTTTAGCGCGTTCCGTCTGGGTTGTCTGCCGCCGCAGCCTGCGAACGCCAGGGAACGGGCGGTGGAACTGGCGAGGCGCGCAGAGGTCGCTTTGATCTTTGCTGGGTTGAGTGGGGAGTGGGAAAGTGAGGGCTTTGACCGGCCTGATCTTGAACTGGTCGGCGAGCAGAACAGCCTGATCGAAGAGGTGGCTGCGGTTAACAAAAACACCGTGGTGATTCTCAACACAGGCTCGCCCATCGCCATGCCCTGGCTCGATCGTGTGGCCGCTGTCGTCCAGGCGTGGTATCCCGGCCAGGAGTGCGGCAACGCCATCGCCGATGTGCTCTTCGGCGACGTGAATCCTTCAGGCAAGCTGCCCCAGACCTTTCCCGTTCGCCTGGAAGACAATCCCGCCTACATCAACTATCCGGGCGAGAACGGACAGGTGCGCTATGGCGAGGGCATTTTCGTCGGATATCGCTATTATGAGAAAAAGCGTGTCGTCCCGCTCTTTCCCTTTGGCTTTGGCCTCTCCTACACAACGTTCAACTACGGCAATCTCCAGTTGAGCGCGCGGGAGATGGCGCCTGCCGACACACTGAGCGTCTCGGTCGAGATCACCAATACTGGTGAGCGCGCCGGCCAGGAGGTTGTGCAGCTCTATATTCGCGACAAAGCGGCCAGCGTGCAGCGTCCTGACAAAGAGCTCAAAGCCTTCGCCAAAGTGAAGCTGGTCGCAGGAGAGAGACAGGCGGTCACATTCACCCTGACGCGTGACGCACTGGCTTACTATGATATTCTCAAGCGGGCCTGGGTGGCCGAGGCGGGAGAATTTGAGGTTCTGGTCGGCTCATCCTCACAGGACATTCGCGCCGCCAGCTCGTTTGTGCTCACCGCCACCAGTAGCTTTGGAGGTCCCCCCAGGACGGAGCGCGTGAAGTTTGGCTTGCAGAGCACGCTGGCCGAACTGCTCGCAAACGAGGCGGCGCGCGCGGTTCTCGAGAAGTATTTCCCCGATATGCCCGATTTCTCCCAGATTAGTATGGTCATGAACTGGAGGCTTGAGCAACTCGCCGCGCTTGCTCCTGAGATGCTCACTCATGAGCTACTCGAGGAGCTTGTCAGGGATCTGGAGCAGTTGCCGTCCTAACGCTGCATGACCCAGCGAGTCTCTGCCAGCGGTGTGTGTGCAGTGGTCCAGATTGCGGGTGCGGGCCACTACGTCCACCGCGATCGTTATGCCGAAACCATGCCGCCGACCCGAGCCCTTTTAGGTCGAGTCTAAGGGTTCCGAGCAATCTGCGCCGGCTGAATGAGGTCTGGCGTGATGCGATCGATAAAGCGCACCCCGCGCAAGTTATTGTGGATAGGAGCGAGCAGGGGCAGGTAGCCATCGATCACATGATCGGCGAAAGGTGCCAGCGGTCCCGTCGAGGGCCGGACGCGCAAGGAACGCTCGCCGGGCAAATCGGCGGTTTGCGCAAGTACACCGATATCCAGCTTATTCATCACCAGCATGTTTCGCCGGGCAAGCAGTTGATGTGGCCGGTAGGTGTAAAGTGGCGATTGCAGATCTGCCAGTTGTTTCTCAATTTGCGCGGGCGTGTGGCCATACTGCTCGCAGGCCGGGCGCACCTCGGCCAGCAGATCCTTCTCAGAGAGTGAGAAGATCGCCTCAAAGGCGTGCATCAGGTTCATGCCGCGATTGAGCAGAACCAGGCGGCCATGCTCCAGCCTCCTGGCCCGCGTCTCGTCGCCGCGCTGCTTGCGCGCATTCTCGATCTGCGTCGTAATATCGACAAAGGAGGGCATGTCGAGCTTCTGGAAGAGAAACGCCACCACCGGCGCATTCTGGCCAGCTTGCCAGTCGCGCAAAAGTTCCAGGCAGCGCTTCCCATCGTAGCGGCGGATATTTTTATAGACGCTGAGCAGGCGATCTTTGAGCTCGCAGAGCCAGAGCGCATGCAAATAGTACACAATCTTTCCGACAGGAAACGAAGAGAAACGCTTCTGCCCGTGGACCTCCTGCTGAAAACGGAAGCATTCTTCAAACTCGGCCTGTATACTCTCAAAGGCCGCGAGCTTCTGTTGCACCAGTTCTGGTACCTGTACTGTCACTGCCATAATTCTCTGCCCTTTCGTTCAAGATCACATCTGTCTTACTTAAGTGTACGGATGAACACAAGCAGAAGATACTGGCTCTTCCTTCTCAGGTTCACGCCTGCTTTCCGGGGGTGCGGGCCAGAAAGTCCAGAATGTGCTGAGCAATCTCCTCGCCCTTCTCCTCCTGGAGGAAATGCCCGGCGTCGTGAATTGTAAGTTCCGGCTGCTCCCTGGCGGCGGGAATCAGCGCGCGAAAGAAGGCATCGCCGCCGCGCGTGATTGGATCTTTGTCGGAGAAGAGAACCAGAGTCGGCTTCGTCCATTGGGAGAAGACCTCACGTGCCCGGCGCATAGAGGGGCTGGCAGGATCGTCGGGGGAGATGGGGACGAGCAGCGGAAAGGCCATCGCGCCTGCTTTGTAAGAGACATCGGGGAACGGACTTTCGTAAGCGGCAACCACTTCGGGGGGCAATTGATCGCCGTGAGCAAGCCCATTCACAATTACCTGGCCGATCGGCAGATCTGGCATACTGGCGGCGAATTCGCGCCAGCGCATAAAGGCCCTGCCCATCGGCTCGTCGCCTGTCGGCAGACCTGTATTCATAATCGCCAGGCGCGCAATACGCTCCGGCTCCTCGCTGGCGACGCGCAGACCGATCAGGCCGCCCCAATCCTGCACGACCAGAGTGATCTGTTGCAGATCCAGCGCCTTGATAAAACCTACCAGCGTATCGCGGTGCATCTGAAACGAATATTCCTCACGCTCGGTGAATTTGTCCGAGCGTCCAAAGCCGATGAAATCCATCGCCAGGACCCGGTACTGCCGGGCCAGAATCGGCACCATCTTGCGATAAAGGTAGGACCAGGAGGGTTCGCCATGCAGGCAGAGAATCGCCTCTCCCTGGCCCTCGTCGAGATAGTGAACGCGCAGACCGTTCACTTCAACATAGTGAGGTTGAAAAGGGAAGCCGGGCAGGTTTTGGAAACGCTCATCGGGTGTACGGATGATGGGCATGCTCTTGTTCTCCTCTAGCCAGAATACAACGCGTCTGCCCCATTTTATGCCATCTTGTTTAATTGCTGCAAACGAACGCGGTCGAGTCTGAGCGTTGTGGACAGGATGCCTATAAACGCGTCTAAGCTCTCGCCGCCGCTCACGCGAATGCGCGGAAGCTGATAGGGGGTCTGTGAATTTTGCAGGGCCGAATTGAATTCTGTGGGATCGAGGGTTGCGCCCAGGTAGCCGTCGTTAAAGAGATCGGTCAACACCAGGCGACGTTCCGCGAGCGAGTCATGGTGGAACGGCTCCCCAGTGGGATAGCAGAAAAACTGGATCGGCTCATGCAGTTCGGCCTCCAGCGTCTTTTTAGAGTCCAGTAATTCTGCTTGCGTGGTTGTGCCCGCCGGCGGCTGACCGATGTTCACATGATGGACCGTATGCGAGGCGATTTGCATGCCCGAGCGGGCCAGGGTCTGGACCTCGCTCCAGGTGACATACCGTTTGCCAATCAGGCCGGTAATGATATAGAACACACCGCGATAGTGATGCGCGAGCAGCACAGGCAGGGCGTAGGTATAGACATCGGCGTAGCCATCATCGAAGGTGAGAATCATCGGTTTAGCTGGCAGCGCCTTGCCATAGTAGAACGTATCGAAGAGTTCGGTCATGGTAATCGTATGGTAGCCCGCGCGCTGTAGCCAGTTCAGTTGCGCGTTAAAATCGGCGGTGGTCACGGTGAGATTGAAGTCGAAAAGATTCGTCGTCGGCAGGCTGGAGACGTGGTGATACATAAAAATCGGGATGATGAGATGACTGACCGGCGGCTTTGCCGGCACCAGTACGGGCGCGTCGAGATCAGCCGGACCGGCGACGAGAACCTTCCAGGTACGCTGGCCGGTCTGGGTGAGGGCGAAGAGGGTTTGCTGAAACAATCCCTGCTGGAGGGCCAGGTTGGAGGGTGCTGTGAGCAATCCCGGCGGCGCGGAGGCTCGTAAGGAGACGAATAAGGTTGCTGCGCTATCGTAGACCTGGGTTGTGTCGGGATCGAGCCAGGGATGGTTGAGCGAGGCCGGCCCTGCCGTATAGCTTTGCAGCGTGAGCCTGCCAAATTTTGCCTGCTCGAAATGCGTAAAATCCTGCTCATTTTGCCAGATCTGCTGCGCGCCCGGTGCCAGCATCGACCAGAGCGCGGGCCAGTTCTTTTGCAGCATGCTCCGCATAAAAAGGTTGACTGTGTTGTCGAGGTCGGTGGAGTAAATTGCCGAGGTGTCGGGATGCAAAAGATGCTGTAACTGTGAGCCGGTTCTGGTGGCTGGAGAGAACCAGATCCGAAGCAGTGCCTGGGCTGGAATTGCTGCCAGGGCCAGCAAGAGCACGGCCAGCAGCGCAAGACCATAGAGTAGCCGACGCCGATGCTTCCCGGCAGGAATCGGCTGAGTTGGCTGCTGATCTATAATCCGCCGGGAAAGCGTGCCCACGACGAGCCGGGCGTCTCGTTTTTTTAGAGGCCACCTTTTGAAAATATGCATACGGACAGGTGTCCATCCTTTCCATTGCTTTCTCTCTTTGTATAGACGAAGCAGCTAGGTATATTTACCGAAACAAGGATAGACACCTGAAAATTTAGCCCGAAATTGCTATGTGAGCGGGTGTGAGAGGAGCGGTTTGAGGGCGGGATACAGCGCCCGGTACGTCTCATATGCACGTGCGTACCGAGCCACGTTATCGGGATTCGGCGAGGTTCGTTCGACCGCGCGCACTGTCAACTCGCAGGCCCGCTGCACAGAGCTATAGACGCCTCCGGCGACGCCCGCCAGGAGCGCTGCGCCAAAGGCCGGGCCCTCCTGCGCGCTGGTCGTGATTAGCTCGACATTCAGGATATCGGCGATGATCTGTCGCCAGAGGGGACTCTTCGCACCGCCGCCGGTCGCGCGTACCTGCTCGATCTGCAGTCCCTGCTCATTAATAATCGCGAAACAATCTTTCAAGCTAAAGGCCACGCCTTCCAGCACGGAGCGCACCAGGTGGCGACGATCGTGGATGGCGCTCAGGCCGATCCAGCCGCCGCGCGCGTAGGCATCGAGATGAGGAGTGCGCTCGCCCTGCAAATAGGGCAGGAAGAAGAGGCCAGAGCTACCTGCCGGCACGTTTGCCGCCTCTCTGGCCAGCAGTTCATACGCGTCGATGCCTGTCCAGCCCTCCAGCGCGCGTTCAGGCAGGCCAATGTTATCTCGTAGCCAGCGCAGCGACAGACCCGCGCTCTGCGTCACGCCCATCAGATACCAGGCGCCGGGAACCGCGTGATTGAACGTATGCACCCTGGGCACAGGACTGGAGGTATCGACCTGCGGCGAGTCCGCGTGGGCCAGCACAACGCCACTGGTGCCGATAGAGACCAGGGCCAGGCCAGGCTGCACGACGCCATTGCCCACAGCTCCGCAGGCGTTATCGGCTCCCCCGCCCGCGACAGGCGTGCCGGCCAGCAGTCCCGTGACCGCCGCCACTTCGGGCGTGATGGTGCCGGCCACGGCGTCAGCGGGTACGACGGGAGGGAGCAGGGCGGGATCGAAGTCAATTGCTGCCAGCAGTTCGCGCGACCACTCGCCCTTCTTCACATCGAGCAGGCAGGTGCCGGCGGCGTCCGAAATCTCCAGCGCGGCCACGCCGGTGAGCCGGTAGCGAATGTAGTCCTTTGGCAGCAGCAGCAAACGTGCGCGCGCGAAAATCTCTGGTTCGTGGTCCCGCACCCAGAGAGCTTTGGGGGCGGAGAAACCTGGCAGGGCAGGATTGCTGACGTACTCGATCAATTTTGCCAGGCCGACGCGTTCGGTGATCCATCGGCACTGCTCGTCGCTGCGCTGATCGGCCCAGATGATGCATGGTCGCAAGACCTGTGACGCCTCGTCGAGCAGCACTACCCCGTGCATCTGACCGGAAAGCCCAACTCCTCGTACATCTTCCGAGCGCACGCCGTGCAGCGTTTCTCCCTGTTGCAAGCAGGCGCGGATCGCCGTGACCGTCGCCTGCCACCAGTCAGCCGGATTCTGCTCTGCCCAGCCCGGCTGGGGATGAAACAGGGGATATTCCACAAAAGCCGAGGACAGCACCCGCCCATCCTCAGCCGCAAACAGCGCCGCTTTGATACCGGTGGTGCCAAGATCAATCCCAAGAAGTGCCTGCATACGTGACCATCTCCTTCGTTTTTGCTGCTAGATCAGCGTTCTGCTCACGTTATTATAGCCCCTGCACAGAGCCATCTCAAAGAAGCACGCGCGCAAATAGAACCACGCAGGGCAAAAATACCGACCTCGCGGTATTTTCATCGACATCTGTCGATTGACTTTGTTATAATAGGCGCGGCCTCCGCGACCCTGCAGGACGCCGTAGATGGAAGAGCAGCCGGAGAGAAGCCAATTCTGGCTGCGGGCAGAATGATCTGTTGGTTTTAGAGAGAAGAGGGTATACTGATGAGTTTCTTGGAATCAATCCAGCATGGTTTAGAAAAAGCCTCTCAGCAAGCTGCGCGGCTTACCAAAATCCAGCACCTGCATAACGTTGCCAATGACCTGAATTTCAAGGCTTCCCAGCAGGGACAGAACCTGGTGGCGAAAGCGATGGAGATGTATCACAACGGCATCCTGGCCCAGGGCGAGCTGACCTCTATTTGCAAACAGATCGCCGACTATCAGCAGCAGTTAAACGAGGTTCAGGAGGAGCTGCAACGTTTGCAGAGCGATGAGGAAGAGGTGCCGGAGATCCCGGTGCCCCCCGCTCCTGCGCCTGGCTATGCGGGGTATCCGCCGGCGGCTCCTGGTCAGGCATACGCCGGGGCGCCTGTTTATCCCGCCTATCCCGCTGCGCCTGCCCAGCCTGCATATCCACCGGCGGCTCCGGGATATCCCGCCGTTTATCCGCCATACCCGCCTCAGCCCGGCTATCCCGCCTATCCTGGCGCGCCAGCTCAGCAGCCCGCCTATGCGCCGCTGGCGACGAGCGGCAGCAGGACACCCACGCAGCCACTCACAGCCTCCGGCGCACCCTCCACTCCAGAATCTCAGCCAGCTCCAGCAGCGCCCGCCCAGGCGAGCGAGGCCCCGGCTGCTCCGCCCAAAGTTCATCACCATGCGGCGGCCCCGGCTTCGGCTACACCCGCGCCGGCAGCAGCGCCGGCCTCCGACCAGCAGTCCACCCCTCCTGCCGGCACCTATGCCAAAGGCGCTCTGCCGCCCATCTACTCTCCGTTCGCTCAAAAGCCCGCCTCAACTGAAACCGCAGCAGAGCCGGAGCAACCCGCAAAGGCGCATCACAGCGCGAAAAAAGCTGCGGATGACCCGGATAACGGGGCCCAGGCAAAAGAAAAGTAAGCTCTTCCGTCCGAAAGAGCTTTTTCAGGCAAGATCATGCGGTTGCCGAACCGTTGCGCCGTCAAGGCGGTCCGGCAGCCGCAGAGCTTCATTGCTTTGTCCTCCTGGGCATCGGCTCTCCCGCCTCTCTCAGTTCCCCTTGCTTCCCTGCTCAATCATTCTTGTGGCTGGTAGGGACCGGTGATTGTATCGTAGCGAGGAAGGTAGTTCTCTGTGTCGTAGTCCTCCAGATTGACACGCCGGGCCGGCCACTGCTTGCCGGGTACATCTGTATAGATAAATCTTCCATTGCGGTAGGCTGCCATCACATTGTACATGCCGCTGGTGAGCGCGCTCATCGCCATATTAGCGTAGTAGATTGCCATATGTTTATCGTAGACCTCCGGCTCGCCGCTGCGCAGGAAGTAGGTCAAATCGATTGGCAGGAAGCGCACGTTGGGGACGCGTTTGCTCAACTCATCGGCCAGAAACTCGGCCATATTTACCTTCTTGCGATGTCCATAGGCATCGGCGGGACCAACCTCTGGCACCGGCATGCCCAGGTTCGCGCCTTCGGAGAGGATAATCGAAGAGTAGTGCTGGGGGTTCTCGCGATCCTGCGCCACCAGTTCCGCCAGGCGATCGATATGCGCGGGCGATTCAGGGATAATCAGGCGATCGGCCCAGGTGACGAGCGCGGTCTCCAGTGCGGTGAAGCCGGCGTCACGGCCGAACATGCGGAAAAGAACGGTTTCGCTGTGCGACTCTGCCGTTGAACGGATGCGATTGATAAACTCAGTTGCGCGGCTGATCGCCGTCTGGAAGCCAATGCAGTACTCGGTGCCCGGCACATCGTTATCCATCGTCTTCGGGATGCCCCAGACCGGGAAGCCCTGTTCCGCGAGGACCGCACCGTAGCTGAGCGTATCATCGCCGCCGATCACCACCAGGCCATCCAGCTTGAGAAACTCCAGGTTTTTCAGGACCTCCCCGGTCAGGTCGATGCGCTCGTCGGGCGCGTGGCCTTCCCCAAAGTGGCGCATATGCTCCGGCAGTTCGCTCACCTTGACCTTCGCGGGATTGGTGCGCGTGGATTGCAAGATCGTGCCGCCCTGGCGATCGATCGCGCGGGTGTTCAGACGATTCAGGGGCATCACATAATTGCTGCGCCAGGTCGTGGGATCATCGGCGTGGAAAAGTAACTGCTCATAGCTGCGCGAACGATCCAGGTACGTAATTCCGGCCCAGCCCTCACGCAGGCCCAGCACGCGCATCCCCAGCCCCTCTGCTCGATAGACCAGCGCCTTAATCGCGGCATTAAGTCCCGGCACATCACCGCCGCCGGTGAGCACTCCCAGTGAACGAACGCTACTCGATAGTTGTTTTGGCATAAACTTCCTCTCTCCTAAAAATATGTGGTCTTATTCCCCACCGCGCCGTGGCATGCGTCTCGTTAGTGAAGCGAAGATCTTCAAAGCGGCTGTGCTTCTTTCTTCAAGGCGGCATCCCTGCATCGCCCCTTGCCTCCAGAATCCGGCAAGGGATTCTCTTTTGACCCTCTAAGCTGGATTCGGCAGGATGATCCTGTCCAGATGTGTCGCTCTCTTTTGGATTATAGCCATTGCGGCTGTGCAGGTCAATGTTGCGCTAACTCTGTCTCTACGGCAATAACAACCATCTGTTTGTGAGAAAGGAGATGTACAGATTGGACAAGAAGAGGCTCAGACCATCGAAAGCAAGTCTTGAAGAAGCAAGAGCCTCTCGACATCTCTAAAGTTGAGAATGAACGGGCCAGGGCCGGAGAGAAGCGGCCCTCCGGCCCCGCTCGTCTGTCCTAGAGCATGTAAACCACACTATTTCCAGTGTCGCATCGGCAATCCCGCCACCGGCGAGCGGAAGGTAGGCAGCCGGTTCATGGCCAGCGAGCCGAGGTAGGCGGTGCGCAGGTCGGGTCCGCCGAAGGCGAGGCTGGTGATAAATTGCAGGTTCGGGCCGACCGCCATCATCATGTCTGAGGGTTCGGCGGTGCCGTTGGCGATTTTCTCCTCGAACCCTTTGAGCACATCCTCGCGCGCGTCCTCGATCACGACGTGATAGTCGCCGTCGGGTGTGATAATGCCCAGGCCGTTGCGAAGGACGAGCGTGACCCACAGGTTTCCATCGGCGTCGAAGGTGAAGCCATCGACGGCGGCTCCTGTGCCTAAATTTTCCGGCCCGAAGGTTTCTTTGTCGGTCAGGCTGCCGTCAGGCTGGACGCGGAAACGGATGATGTGGTTTCGCATCGTCTCTACCGCGTACAAATACTCTTCCCGCGCGTCCAGGCGCACCTCGTTGGTCAGGTAGAGGCCGTCCGCTACGATGCGCGGTCCCCTTTCGTCTACCAGGACAATGTAGCCATCGGGACGGGGCGCGGCAGCCGCTGGCCACCAGTGGTGCTCGCGCGTCATGACCGAGAGCCAGAGGCGATTGCGGCTATCGAGAAAGACAAAATTGGGCGTGGTAATGCTCACGCCATCCACCTCGGTCAGCAGATCTTCGACGCGACCATCGGGATGCAGCTTCTGGACCTTGCTCATGCCGAGGTTGGCGACGATCAGAGAACCATCGTCGGCCATCGCCAGGCCGTTTGGCTCGCTGCCGCCCAGGCCGCCGATGAATTCCTGCGAACCATCGGGATTGATGCGGGTGACGCCGCCCCGGCCATCTGAGGTCCACAGGATGCCGTTGGGCTGGACGAGAACCGATTCGGGGCGTACCAGGTCGTGACCCGTGTAGGTCAGGTCGCTGAGTTCAAGGCGAAACTCCTTGATCGGAACGGTGCTGTTACTCATGACAAAATCCTTTCTGCTCTGAAAAGAAGGCTTCGGGCCGCTCCAACATTGCACGCAGCTCACAGACCGCGAGGGGAAAAATGCTCTTCTGTTGGCTGCTGGCAAATAAACGCACTTTATTGTACAACTTCAGCGAGTCCTTGTGAAACCACTCCCGGCGAGGTAAATTATCAGCATGAAGGCAGAAGAAAAAGAAACGCTCTATGCAGCCCGCTATTGTTCGCTAACCTCTGTTCCCGCGTTCCTCGATCAGCACTCTGAGCTTCAATGTGTTGACCTCAGCGGCAATCAATTGACCTCTCTGCCTGAATCGCTCGAAAACCTTGTACATCTCAGGGAGTTATATCTGGAGGAAAACCAGCTCACTTCCTTGCCTGAATCGCTGGGCAACTTAAGCGGCCTGGAGCGTCTGCATCTCGACGCAAATCGGTTGACAATGCTTCCTGAGAGCATGTCTGGATTGACGCGCCTCGCAACTTTACGTCTGTATGGCAATCAACTGCGCTCGCTGCCCGCGAGTATCGGCCAACTCACCGAACTCAAAGATCTCAGCCTGGGCCATAATCAGCTAGCGTCTCTGCCAGAGTCACTCTGGCAACTGTCCGGCCTGCAATCGCTGAACCTGGCGGAAAATCAATTCTCCTCGCTCTCTGAGGACATTGGCAACCTCATAAACCTTCATATGCTCGATCTGGGACATAACAAACTAACGTCTCTTCCTGATGCGTTGAGCAAACTAAATAAGCTGACATTTCTCTACCTCAGCAATAACCGGTTGACTGCGCTTGCGGAGTCTCTTTTTGCGGATTTAGAAAACCTCGTCTACTTAAATGTAACGGATAATCAATTGACGGCGCTCCCGGAATCTCTTGGAAGGCTGACGAAGCTCAAAGAATTGCGCGTGTACAATAACCACCTGGCCTCCCTGCTCAACTCGCTTGGCAATTTGACCAATCTCAGGGAACTGCATGCGATGAACAATCAATTGACCGCGCTGCCCGCTTCTATCGGGAGGTTGAAGAGCCTCAAAGAGTTGCGCCTGAGCGATAACCGGCTGACTGCACTGCCCGACTCGCTGGGCGGTCTGACGCAACTCACCTCTCTGGACCTGAGAAACAACCAGTTGCGCGTCTTGCCCACTTCGCTTGGTAATCTGACACGCCTGGAACATCTCGATCTACGAGCAAACCGGCTCCGTTCTCTTCCTGCGAGCCTTGAGAAACTGACAAATCTTGAGAAATTGGATGTGCGCTGGAACGAACTGTACTCGCTGCCAACGTGGTTCCATCGGCTTGAGAAGCGTGGGTGTCTGGTTTACCTGTGATAGTTTCTTCTCCAAGAAGGGAGGAAATATGGATAAGTATGAGAACGTTGAGAGAAACAAAGAACGGCTCTATCAGCTCTACGAGGAGGCGCTGAACCGGGGAAACCTGGCCCTCATCGATGAGCTTTTTGCGCCTGATTTCGTCGACCATTCAACTCCCGATCAGCCGCCGGGACCTGCGGGCGTGAAGGACTACTTTCGCGCGATTCGCAGCGGTTTCCCCGATATCCAGGTTGTGCTCGACGATGTGATTGCCGAGGGGGATCGCGTGGTCGTGCGCACAACCTGGCGTGGCACCCATCTGGGAGTCTACGACGGCGTTGCGGCGACCGGGCAAAGGATCGCCAGAACGCTGATTCAGATCTTCCGCGTCGTGGACAGCCTGATTGTGGAAGAGTGGAACGAGGGCGGCGGCCTTGTGGATACGCTGCGAGAAAAGAGGCCCGGCGCGCAGGAGAATTTCTTATAGTCATAAAAGTGAGGCATTGGTGGGTGCATGGGCATACCCGTCTATCCGACCGAGGGCGCACGTCGCTCGAAGAATTAAGCCGTGCCGAAGCTCACGCCAAGCTCGCGCAGCCATTTGCGATACGCGATGGCGGTGCGATCGGAGCGCAGGTGCAGTTCAGCCTGCAAGTCCAGCGGCAGCAGTTCCGGGCGCTGGGATTCAACCACAGGGATATCCTGCTTGATAATCTCGTCCTGAAAGCCGCGTATCTCCTCGTCGCTGAGATTCCCGTAGTCCATAGCCACGTACATCCAGATGATCGATCTGCGCTCCGTGGCGGCGGTGACGGTAAAGATCATAGCGAACTGCGTATCGCCGGATGATTTGATGAAATATGCGGTGAGCGGGCGCAGCACCTTGTAGGTGTAGGTTTCATAGCCGCCCTGGCCCGTGCCGTCGGGATCGGGCTGCCAGACGGAGATATCCTTCGCCGTGATCCCCGCTGGCATCGTCTCTACCTCGTAGTCGGCCAGTTCGGCGTGCGCGGGATCGCCGAGCAGTCCCTGGTGAACAAAGGGAAAGTGGGTGACATCGAGAAAATTCTCGACGGCGCGCGGGCCGCTGGCCTCCATCGTATAGGGACCGCAGTGGACGATGCGGAAGCCCGGCTGTCCCCATTGAGGAAAGTCGGGAATATCGTTGGCGGGCGTGCCGGGACAGACCCAGACCCAGTTATACTTCTCCCGCACCTGGTAAACTGTGGCGCGCGCCGTCGCGGGGGGCTTCTGGTTGGGATGCGCGGGAAAGCGCACACAGCGCCCCTCCTCGTTATATGTCCAGCCGTGATAGGGGCAGATCAACGTGTCGTTCTCAACCTTGCCCAGAGAGAGCTTTGTGCCGCGATGAACGCACAGGTCGCGCCAGGCGTGCGTGCGTCCGTGTACGCGCCAGAGCACGATATCCTCGTCAAGCAGGCGCGCAGCCACCGGTTTCCCCTCGGGCAGATCAGGCGCATAGGCCACCACATGCCAGTCGTTAAGCAGAACAGGATCATCTATCATTTGGGTGAGCATTCCTTTCGCTGAGCAAAATTAGCGGTCCCGCTTGCGTGCAAAACGCAACCTCATCTTATCCTATTTTCCCGCGCGCAACCAGTCTGATGAAGACGCGCATCAGGGCAGGGCTATATTATCGCTCATGCCGTGAGCCGTGCCGGTGCTGGAGAGCGTCAGGCGCGCCGGCACCGAGCGTTCCGAGATAGGAAAGGTCACGACCAGCACGCCGTTGCCATAGGTTGCCATCGCCTGCGAGCCATCGACGGGGACAGGCAGGGTATAATCGCGGTAATAGGCCCCCACGCTCCACTCATCGAGCAGCAACTCCTTCGCGTCCTTCAGCAGGCCGCGCACCTCGCCATCGAGCAGCAAGCGGCCATCGTCGGTGATTTCAATCGTAAGATTTGCAGGTTCCATCCCGGCCATCGGCGCGGCCACGGTCAGACGGTCGGTGGTCCGATAAACCTTCAGCGGGACCTGCTGGATTTTCGCTTTTTCGGGCATAGAGCTTCTCTCCTGTTCTTAAAAACCTGCTATTCCTATGCTTCTGTTTAGGTGAATTCATCGATAGCACGTACAGGGAGGGGGAAAAAGAGACAGGCACGGGAGAGCTTTTGAGGAGCAGAATTGGTTGAGGCGAAATTAGCTCGACATGGCTCAACTAAATTGGTATAATCAAGCCAGTCAATGGGGCATTGATCGGAGAGATTTCGGCCAGCGGCAGGGACGTGTTCCTGCCTAGCGAAAGGAATGCCTCTTTCCTCCTCACGACGAAGCGTGGGGTATTTGAGAGGCGGAGGATTTTATGAGTTTTTTGGAATCGGTCCAGCACGGCATTGAGAAGGCTTCACAACAGGCTTCCCGGTTTGCCAAGATTCAGCATCTCCACCAGGTGGTGAACGACCTGACCTTCAAAGCGGACAAAGAGAGCCGGGACCTGGTAACGGCGGCTCTGGGCTTATTTCAGAGCGGCAAACTGACGCAGAGCGAACTGCTCCCCATGTGCCAGCAGATCGCCACCTATCAGCAGCAGATTGCCGAAGTACAGGAAGAGATCAAGAAAATCCAGGCGGAGGCCCAGGAGCATGCGCAGCAGGAAGCGTCCCAGGCGCCCGCGCTGCCCCCCGCTGCGCCCGCCTATCCACCCTACCCGGGAGCACCGACGCCGCCACCTCCGGGCTATCCGCCCTACGCGGTCCCTGCCGGCGCCACGCCGCCACCTCCCGGCTACGCACCCTATCCCCCTCCGCCGGGCTATCCACCCTATCCCTACGCCTATCCGCCCTATCCCGGCGCGCCTGCACCCG
>Ga0070740_10002569_pt1 | contig 20921 bp, 19 predicted proteins | sample Coa_R2_FD_67286 | JGI IMG/M metagenome (GOLD analysis project Ga0070740, IMG submission 67286) | Surface soil microbial communities from Centralia Pennsylvania, which are recovering from an underground coalmine fire - Coalmine... | ecosystem: Environmental > Terrestrial > Soil > Unclassified ...
CAGGCAGAGCGCTATCGCGTCTGGCTGCGCCAGCAGGGCTACTCGCGTGATGAGGCTGCCCAGATGGCAACGCGCTTCCTGGCAGAGCAGCCAGCAAACCAGGGACATCACCTTCCCCCGCAGAGGCGGCATCTTATCCACTAACCGCATCTATGCCCCGTCTTTGCCCAGCACTTTCATCGCCAGCCAGGTTGCGACAGCGCCCAGCAGCAAGAAGGGTAGAGAGAGCAGAAGCCAGTCCCGGATATTAGAGAAACTGGAGAAAACCTCCAGCGCGGTCCCAGCCGCCTGGCCCTCAATGAGAAGCTGCACCAGGGGAAAGCCAACCGCCAGCGCCAACCCTGCAATCAGCAGCGCCTGGAGAGGGAAACGCCCCCGGCGCCCGCCTGGGGAGGCGAGACCAATCAGCAGCCCGGCGCCCCAGAGGATCAGCCCGCGTGTCAGCGCGGCAAAAGCCTCAACCACATCCGATGGGAGGCGTATATCGATCACCAACAGCGCCACAACGCCCAGCACCGCAATCAACACACCGGCCAACAGTTCTTTTTCGCCAGCCGAAAACAGGGGAGTACGGGCAGCGGACGGAGCCGCTGCACCAGCCGATGGTTGTCCGACTGCCGCTGGCGGCGGCGAAGGCGCTACCTGCGGGGCAGGCCGCACCTGAATAGCTGGCGGCAGCGCCGCCGACGGCTGCGGTGGCCTGGCTGGCGCAGCAGGCATCTGAACTGCTGGCGGCACCGCCTGGAAGGAAATGGCTGGCTGAGGCGCCGGGGCAGGTATGCCGCCTGATGGACTGTGCTGCTGGGGCGGGGGCTGCGCTGCTGGAGCGGGTATCCCGCCTGATGGGCTGTGCTGCTGGGGCGGCATGAATGCCTGGGCTGGCGGTGGAACAGGTATCCCGCCTGATGGATTGTGCTGCTGAGGGGGTAGAAACGCCTGGGCTGGCGGTGGAACAGGTATCCCGCCCGATGGGCCAGGTCGCGGCGCGGGCGCCTGGAAGGGCACGATTTGCTCCGCTTGAGGCGGAGGCGGCGCGGGCGGCGCCTGGAACGGCTGGGGCGCTGCTGGAGCAGGGGGCACGGGCACAGGTGCCGGGCGAGGCTGTGGCGCGCCTGGGGGCGGAATCATGCCCGTCATCAACTTGGGGAAGATCATCGAATTTTCCGGCCCAGGATACAGCCGCGCCGGACGACGCTCGGCAATCGCCCGCAGTTCCTCGGCCACATCAACCGCGTGCCAGGACTTCCGATCAGGCGCCGGGCGCCGATTGATGGGGTCATACTGCATCAGGGTAAAGATCAGATAATCCAGGCGGCGCGCCTGATCGATCTGCAACACGCCAGGCATCATATTTGCGCTGGGCCGGGGGGGCGGCTGGGCCATCACCGAGGACGGAGGCCGCAGCCCCGTCAGCATATGATAGAGCGTGGCAGCCAGCGCGTAAAGGTCGCTGCGCCCATCCGCGCCTCTGCCCAGCGCCTGCTCCGGCGCGATATAGTCTGGCGTGCCCCATTGGGTCATCGCTCGCCCGCGCTCCATCACCGCCGCCAGGCCAAAATCGGAGACCTTCACCTGCCCATCCGAGCGCCGTATCAGGACATTATCCGGCTTGATGTCTCGATGGATAATCGGCGGGCGCAGCGCGTGCGCGTAGGCCAGCGCGTCGGCCACCGCCGCTGTGATACGCAGTGCTTCCAGCGGATTGAGCCGGGGCGGCTGGTTCTGCATCATCAATTGCAGAACCGACCCGCCTTCAATATATTCCATCACAATATAGGGGCCAAGCTGCTCTTCCTGCCCCCAATCGTGAATCTCAATGATGTTGGGATGTTGCAGCTTGCTGAGAATCTGTATCTCTTTCCAGACACGCCGCACATATTCCGTGCGCCAGCGGCTGCTCATCGCAGGCAATTTGATTGCCGCCCGGCGCTGCTGCTCGTCCTGCGCCAGAAAGACCGCGCCCATCGCGCCGCCGCCCAGCCGCTGAATCACCTGATAGCGATGGTTATTGCTCGAAGGCTGCGTAAAGACTGGTAAGACGTTTGGTAACATAGAACCTCTCTACCGCTAACCGTGTGCAATAAGTGCCCAGATCACCAGCACAGCGATAGCAAGACATCCATAGCCCATCACCAGCCCCGCAGCAGCCATGCCGCTCCCCGTCAACTGCCCGTTGCTCCGGCGAATCTCACCCAGCGCCAGATGCCCAAAGATCACCGCCAGCAGATCCAACACCAACCCAATGCCAACACAAGACAGTACCATACCCACAATGCCCAGCACCAGCGAAGTGATGGCCTTGTCGCTGGTCGTCGGCCACACCACTACCGGCATCACCGGCACAACGGACGCCACTGGCGGCTGAGCGATCAGGGGAGACGGGGGAACAGGATAGGACATAGGCGGCTGCGGCACCTCGGCAGGATAAGCGGTGTAGACAGGCGGTGGGCCAGCGCGACGGGCTGTGCCCTCTGGCACTACACTCGTACTGGAGCGCGGCCTGGTAGTGTGGCGTCTCGGTTCATAGGACGGCGCGCCGAAAATCGCCTGAGAGCTTCTGAGCAGGCGCGACGGTCTGCCTTCCAGGACAGCGTGAATCTCTTCCGCCACATCGGCAGCGTTCTGTGGCACGCGCCGGGCAGGGTCGGCCTCCAGCAGTCCCAGGGTCAGTTGATCTATTCTGGCAACCAGATCAGAGGGCAGCATCTGATCTACCACAAAGGTACTGGGCGCGGGCGCGCGCGCCGAGGCAAGCTGCGGCGGGCGTTGATGAGTCAGCATCTCATACAGCAGCGCGCCCAGGGAATAGAGATCACTGCGTTCATCCACGCCCCGCCCCATTGCCTGCTCCGGCGCCATATAGGCCATTGTGCCAACCGCCGTGCGGCCTGCGCGTTCAGAAAGCACGGCAGCAATGCCAAAGTCAGTCACTTTGACCATCTGATCGCTGGTACGAATGAGGATATTGCCGGGCTTAATATCGCGGTGGATGACGCGCAGCGGAGGCTTGTGCGCGTGCGCCAGCGCCTCAGCAACGCCTAGAGCAATCTTCAGTGCCCGGCGTGTCTCCAGAGGGCCTTGCTGCTGGCGCAGCAGGTTTTCAACAGTGACGCCCTCAATATATTCCATGACAATATAAAAAGGCAGGTCGGGGTCGCTGCCAGAGCCATAGACCTGCACGATGTTGCGATGCTGCAACTGCGCCAGCACCTCGCATTCGCGTTGCAGGCGGCTGATGGTATCGGGTTCAGCCTCATTGGGCAGCTTAATCGCTACCTCGCGCTGGCGCACTTCATCAACGGCGCGCAGCACCGTGCCCATGCCGCCAGTGCCTAATCGCCCAACAAGGCGATAGCGGCCAATATACTGCCGGTCCATCTGCTGCCTCCTTTCCCAACCCCTGCCTTTTCAATTCCCTCGCATCACTGTACCGTTTTAGCGGCTATTCGTCAAGCACTGCGCTTTGCTGTCCTTGGATAGTGTACCTCTTCAATAAGCGTTCGTCAAACGCGAATGGCGCAACTATTGTCACATTGCCCTTTGCGCCTCCTTCAAAAAATGTGTATACTATATATACTTCATACACCTATTTTGCAATACCTGAAGATCAGGAGGATGGGCTATGATGCTGCAAAAACTACGGCGTGTTGGCAACAGCTTCGTCGTCACCATTCCTAAAGAAGAAGCCGAGCGCCAGAATCTGCAAGAGGGCGATCTGATAGGGGTGGAGATTCGCAAGCTGCACATCACCCCAGAGATGTCTCCAGAAGTTCGCGCCGCCTTCGAGCATTCGCTGAAAGTCTACGCCGCCGACTACGACTATCTGGCCGACCGCTAGCAGTAGAAAGAGGAGCATGTGGTTCGTCACCTGGCGGTGCTGGATGTGGTAGCAATGAACGAGGCGATTCTGCTCCGGTATGAGAGCAGTTCGCTCTTACGCGATGAAGGGGCACTGGAAAGCGCCATGATACGCCCGCAGATGGCAGCCCATTATGAGAAGGCAAACCTCGTAACTCAGGCCGCCTTGCTGATCTCTGGAGTTGCGTTAGCGCATGCTTTCCTTGATGGCAACAAGCGTGCAGCGCTGGCTGCCGGAACAACGTTTCTCCATCTCAATGGCTATTGGATTGTCAGTGAGCCAGGCGAGTTTGGGCGACAGATCGAAGCCCTTGTCAACCGCCCAGATGCACTGGAAGAAGCAATGGCTCGCTTTATTGCCTGGCTGCGCCCACGTATGCAGCCACTCAGGCAGGAAGGGAGCTAATGCCCTCCTGCCTCTCATAACTCCTTCTTGCTCTGCATAACTGATCGCCAGTCATCAATAATGAGCAGGATGAGAAGCGCGGCCTCAATTGCTTTATCCACAAAGCCCCCGACATCCCAGTGCGGCGAGAGAACAAAGAAAAGGGCAAAAGTCACAGCAGTATACAGAATGAGAAGCCAGCGAACCAGACGCTGAAAACGCTGCAATTGGGGTAGGAACAAGGCAATGAGCAGGGCAAGATAGCCCAGCGCATTGAGATAGAAAAGCAAGGGAAACGGCGCTGCACCTGGAGGGCCAATTGAAATAGCCAGCGAAAGGTGGATAAGCGCTGTTATCAATGTCAGTACCGCTATTCCCAAGGAGAGCCAATCAGCGCCTGGTGCAGCCTGACTCTGTTTCGCCCGGTCCATGCTTCATCGCCCTTTCCTGCATGATGAGATGTGCTGCTTCCGAAAGCAGCAGCAATGCTGGCGATCCCACACGGCAGGAACTATGCCAGTTGGCGAGGCAGTACCTCTTCTATGAGCCTACACACATGCCCTCCACGCCGCCCAGCGTCTCTGGCGTCTTCCAGACCGCTTCCAGCCACCAGGTCGCGCCTGCCTCAGCCCAGGGCTGCACGATGGCTGCGGCGCGTGCCGGGTCATCGCCTGGGGTTTCCTCTTCCATCACACTGTCAAATGGCGTTGTCAGGGTGCGATGCCCGGCAACAATAGACCTTGCCCTTCACGCCCATTACGCGGTACTCCTTGTGCATCCCATAGACCATTGGGTTGATCCCGGCATTGCGCGCGCTGAAATTGCTTGCAACTTGCAGCGGCTATAGCAGAGTCGTTCTACCTCTGTGACGTTCAGACGTGGTTTCATAATCTCTCTCCTTTTACGATTATGCTGTACTTAGAACGCCCCACAAAACCTGACGCCGGTTTGTCCCATCCCTGCCGGTTGGAAAACCGGCGGTACGCCCCACCCAGCGGCAGGAGGTGTTGTGAGGGACTCTTACTTCATTCGGCTATGTTGCACTGCCCACGCGCTATAGGCTAGAATAGAGGTACTGGCGCGTGAGTTCTTGAAGAGTGCTTCACGATGCTGGTACTTTGCCCGCTGGTCTAGATCCTTTCTAGGCGGCGGGCCGTTCATTGTCTGCGCCCCGCTTTTTCCTTTCATACTGCGCCCTCGTTTCTCTGATGGCTGCGAGAAGTTCATCAGCGGAACACTGAAAAATAGTCACAAGCCTGCGCCGATGCTCTGCGCTAGGCCGATGTTCACCGCTCTCCCACAGCGAAACTGCTGATTTTGTCACAGCGCATAGCTTAGCTAGCTCGCCTGAAGAAAGCAAAGCCCGCTCTCGTAAGTCTCTGAGGGTAGGCATATGCTGATAAACTCCTTACAGTCTGTCGGTTAACTATTGACCACTTAAGTTTACCATATATCTGGGCCTTTTGCAAGCCCCTTTTCAGGGCTATTGGAAAGTCCGCTGGCGGTTGATGAAGTTTTCTTTTTTAGTCCGGCCATGTTTTCTTCCCAGCCCGCGCAGGTCTGGAAATCAGCGAGCGGGCGGAATACGCCATGAGAAGATAGGCAGGCACAGGCACACTCTCTTTCAAAGCAGCATATAAAGCGCGGCGCGCTCGCTGCGCGCCGCCATGTCGGTTCAGGACATTGCCAGATGAGTATGGAAAGCAGGCCCTACCTCCTACCAGCGATTTCAGCGATCAGCGGGTCAAGCGGTGTGCCGCTGGGCACCGGCCAGAGCGGGCGGTGCCCCGCTTTGGCGCGCTGTATCTCTTCAAGCAGCCGGTCAACCTCTGCTTTGGTCCGCCGCAGCATATGCTCGGCTTCCGCGCTGCGCTGGAGGCGCTGAATCATATTATTCAGAGAGAAGGCGATCTGCCAGAGGATGTGATCTTGTGGCAGGGGCGCGCGGGCCGAGAAGTCGCCGTTGGCGATTTTGACATGCGTTTGCTGAATGGCCTTGATGCCTTCTTCAAGCTGGCGTGTTTGCTCAGCGATGGCGTGTTCCAGCCGGGCGATTTCTTCGGCACGGTCGGCGCGGGCAATCGCGTTATCTACCGAGCGCGCGCCCAGCCAGCCAAAGAAAGCGGCAAAGAAGAGCAGGGCCACATGGCGGTTAATCATGCCCCATATCCCAAAAATGTTGAGTTCGTAGCTCATCTCATTGAAAGGAGGGGAACCATTCCCAATAGAGACTTTGGCATACGGCTCGAGCAGAAAACTTCCTACTACAAATCCGATTGCCACCATCGCAAATACCCAGGGTGCATTGCGGTTTCCGATCAAGGCAACCAGCACAATAGGGATGACAAAGAGGTCATAAGCAGGCAGAAGGATTGGCCGCAACCCCCCTGGCTCATTCACTACCGCTAATGCAATAAGGAACATCATGACCCCAGGTGTCAGGTATGCCGCTAGACGAGTACGTCCAGTCCGATTGAAGATGGCAGCAATCAAGAGGCAAACTGCCATCAGACCAACGGCTTGTGCGGTAGCGGCATCGGCCAGACTATTCGAGACCAGCGCAATGAGGAAGGCAAAAAGAACCAGAAAGCTATAGCTTGTCAGCTCTGCTTTACGAAGGCGCTCGCGCTCCACAATTGGGATAGGATGATCGGGCCAGGGAGGGGCTGTCAAGTTGAGCCACCAGCCCAACATTCCTCCCCTATGGGTAGTGCTAGCCTGGTTTGGGTCTGGGAGGGATGGGATTCGCCTTTCTCTGGGGTTTGGTGGTCTCACGTTTACTGAAGAGGTCAGCCTCTCTTCACGGTCGTCCGGCAAATAACTCATCACAGGCTCCTTATGCTGAGAAAGATACCAGATGAAAATACTGTATTATATACTTTGAGGTTTTTTGCGGGCACTGGCAAAGAATAGTGGGATGATTGCCAGAAAATTGCCCCGCGCATCGGCTTCTCCAACAGCTTGTAACCAGGCGCTTATATCATCTGCCAACATTGGCTCTTCCTCCGCGAGGGCCTGGGCCGACTGGGTAAGTGCCAGCACCGTACTCGTGACGGACCAGGAGGTAAAGGGATAGGCAACCACTTGGATCTGCGCATGTTCCCACGCCTGCTTCCCTTGCTGGTGCAGGAGCGAGAAGAGTTGTCGGCCAATTAGCGCGTGCTTGAAGTGTCGCTGGTTATAAGCCAGCACCGTATTCAAAGTATGGTCATCATCACCTCCTGCCGGACTACCAGGAAAGATCGCAATGATTTTCCAATCCGGTTCGATCAAAGTCAAGATGCCGCCAGGCTGCAAGACACGCCACATTTCAGCCAGCGCCTGGGCTGGCTCTTCAATATGTTGGAGTACCCGGTCTGCGCGAACGCGATGAAATTGGTCCGTATCAAAGGGTAATTGTTCAGCCTTGCCTTCGACGAGTTGTACATTGTCCCGTCCGGCAATCGCTTCTCGGGCTGTATGGAGTTGGGCAGGAGAATGATCCAGACCGATCACTCGCCCTTGTGGACCCACACGATCCGCCAAGGACAGAAGATCAATTCCAGGGCCACAACCAACATCCAGCACCTGCATCCCCAGAGCAAGCTGGAGCAACTCATAACTTAAGTTCTTGTACTGCCTGGCAGCCTCTCCGCCTTGCTCTACTACCTGGTGGAGATAGGTAATCGTCTCCTCGATAGAGGCAGGGAAAGGAAGATAGTTATGTTCGGCATCGAGTTTTGTCCCTGCTGCTCTGGTTGTTGTAGTCCCAGCGCCTGTTGAAGCAGCTTTTTGTCCCAGAGCAGGCTGGGGTCTCTTTCTCCCCAAGTTGAACTTCATGGCTGATTTCCCCTTGCCTTCTCACGGTTCAGTTGCCGATATTGGGTCGAAACCTGCTGGTAGGCAGGACGCAGAGCCATCTGAAGCAAGCGAGGTAAGTCCGACGCCTGCCGCCTCTGATCCAGCAGAGTCAGGCGCTGTGCAAGATTTGCAGCCCATGCAGCAGGGGTCATATGATAAACAAGAGGCAATGTCTCTGGGGCAATGGGCAATTCCTTCATCCGAAGTATACGCATCCGCTGCAAGCTGGCACTCTCTTCCCTCCAACCTAACACATCATGACATAAAGTCGGCTGATAGGGCGGCAGGAGGCCAGGAATCTCAGCCAGGAGTAGGCTGATGAAGGTGCGTCGAGGAAGAAGCCAGAACCACTCAATACCACGAGACTTGGCAAGGGGAATGATAGTGCTGACGATGGTATCAATGATGTCGAGTTTCTCATACCAATCGAGATCGAAACGAGTGGCAAATCCCCCAATCTCAGAAAAGGTTTTCCTTGCTAAAATGCGAGCAGACAAGGAGTCGGGGGCAAACCGCACGATGGCCTCAATCAGACTGGCCCCAGGTAGTTCCAGCCGTACCGTTCCTACCAGGAGGCCATCACCCAGACGGCGGATTGCCAGGGGAATTGTGCGTTGAGGGTTAAAATCGACAGTTTCTAAATACCTATTGGGGCCTGGCACACAGGCGCGCGCGAACCGCTCTGCCTGGAGGCGGCGGATTTCCTGAAAGGCAGGCGAATCTGGAGATACGACTTCAGCAACATGTCCCAACGTGTGATTCAAAGAACCCGACCTGGAAAGCCGTGAGGCAGAGGAAGGGGAGGGATGTGAAATCAACGCCGCTTCTGGAGGCTCAATAAGAGGTGAGGGAGAAGCCAGAGGTAACGAGAGGTGATCCATTGCTTCTGCTGCCTGGGTTGCATCAGGCAAGCCCTGTGAGCGCTTGAAGAGACCACCCACTTTCTGAGAGAAGAAAGGCATAACTGAGAACGCCCTCCATGACTACTGAATAAACTTCATCGGACCCACATAGGAGCATAGCAGACAGACACAAGGGCTGTCAATTTCCCACGCTCTTTTTAGACGAATTACCTATAAGATGCAAGAAGCAGTCGCGCGAGCTTCAGCCATCAATACGCTTGACGGCCAAGCAGCAGTCTGCTATGCTTGTGAGCGGGCAGCATGTGCCCGATGATACATACAGGAGAAGGATACACCTGCCAGAAGCCACACCAGAGGATGGTACATATGGAGTATCTGGATGTTGATCTGGAGATCAGCCCCGGCAGCGGGCGCGAGTACCCGCTGGTGGTGCGCTCAGCAGCGGGGAGCGAGGCGCGGCTGACGATGCGCTTCCCCTTTGATGATCTGGCGCTGCAAAACCGGCTGAAGGACTTGCAAATCGCGCTGCTGCGCTCGGCCAATCTGCATCGCAAGGTACTCTCTGAGGAGGAGCAGGCTGTGCAAGACTTCGGGCGCAGTCTCTTCGAGGCGCTGCTGGGCGGCAACGCGCTCGCCATCTATGATGTGAGCCGAAGCCGGGCGGCGCAGGAAGGCAGGCCCGGCGTGCGGCTGCGCCTGCGCATCCTCGATCCCGCGCTGGCCGCGCTCCCCTGGGAATACCTCTATGACCCGCGCCAGGGCGAATATCTCTGTCTCTCGCGCAGCACGCCGCTGGTACGCTATCCTGAAATCGCCCAGCCTATCCAGCCGCTCACTGTCGTGCCGCCGCTGCGCATCCTGGGCATGACCGCCAATCCCAGCGATATGGATGAACTCGACGTGGCGCGCGAACAGGAGCGCGTGCGCGAGGCGCTCAAGACACTGGAAGAAGCAGGCCAGGTCGAACTGACCTGGCTGAAGGGCCAGACCTGGGAAGATTTGCAGGAGGCGATGTGGGGCGGTCCCTGGCATATTTTCCATTTCATCGGGCACGGCGGCTTCGATACCCGCCGCGAGGAGGGCGTGATCGCGCTGGCCGATGAGCGCGGCAAAGCGCATCTGCTGAATGCAACGCAGCTCGCGCTGCTGCTGACAAATCATCCCTCGCTGCGGATGGTGATCCTTAATGCCTGCGAAGGAGCGAAGGGAGATAGCCGCGACCTCTTCTCCAGCACGGCGGCCACGCTGGCGCGGCGTGGCATTCCTGCTGTGCTGGCGATGCAGGAGGAGATTACCGACCGCGCCGCAATCCAGTTGACGCGGACGTTCTATCGGGCGCTGGCACATGGCCTGCCAGTCGATGCGGCAGTCTCCGAGGCGCGGGCAGCCATCAGGCTAAGCGCAGCGCAGACGCTGGAATGGGGCACGCCCGTTCTGTATATGCGCGCGCCCGATGGGCGGCTGTTTGATGTGCAAGGGCAGGCCAGGCCACAAGCAGTACCTTCTAAGACCAAAGAGCAGTGGGTGGACGAAGGGGAGCAGCACCGGGCTGCCAGGCGCTTCAAGGAAGCGCTGCATGCGTTCGAGGAGGCTATCAAGCTCGACCCCGGCTATGTGCTGGCCTATCGCGGCAAGAGCATCGCGCTCAACGCCCTGGGGCGCGCTGACGAGGCGCTGGACGCCTGTGAGCAGGCGATCAAGCTCGACCCAAACGATGGGCGCGCCCACTACAATAAGGGTGTTTTCCTTTCCGGCCTGAAGCGCTACCCGGAGGCGCTGGACGCCTATAATCAGGCGATCCGGCTGGAGCCGGGCTTTGCCTGGGCCTATACCGGGAAAGGGAATGTTCTCTCTCAGTTGGGGCGCTACGAAGAAGCAGCGGCGGCCTATGACCTGGCAACACGGTTGAACGACACGGATACCGCTGCCTGGATCAACAAAGGCCACGCCCTCAAAAACCTCAAACGCTATCAGGAAGCGCTGGCGGCGTATGATCGGGCTGCCCAACTGGCGCCAACAAGCCTTTCTGCCTGTATAGGCAAAGCAAAGGCGCTGAGAAAGCTCAAACGCTATCAGGAAGCGTTGGAAGCCGCCGAGCGCGCCATCCAGCTTGATCCGCACGACGCCATTGCCTATCGGGAGAAGGGCGATGCGCTGAATCGGCTGAGGCGCCACAAGGAGGCGCTGGCCGCTCATGAGCGCTCGATTCAACTTGCCCCCGCCTACGCGGATGCTTACGTGGGCAAGGCTGATGCGCTGGACGAACTGGAACGGCCCGCTGAGGCGCTGGCGGCTTGCGACCAGGCGCTCCAGATAGACCCTCACCATGTCCGCGCCCATACCGAGCGAGGACACGCCCTTGTCCGGCTCAATCGCCTGCAAGAAGCGCTGGCCGCCTACGAGCAGGCGATACACCTGGACCCCGATTTTTCCGATGGCTACGTGGGCAGAGCCATTGCGCTGGCCGCGCTCAACCGGCACGAGGAGTCGCTGGCAGCCTGCGAGCGTGCCCTGCAACTCGATCCCACTGGTCCTCTGGCCTGGAGCTGGAAAGGGCAGGCGCTGACGCATCTTAAACGACTTCCTGAAGCGCTGGCAGCTTTCGACCAGGCGATCAGGCTGGACGCTACCTATGCCCTCTTCCACTATAATAAGGGCAATGTGCTTGCCCAACTCCAACGCTATGCTGAGGCTTTGCAGGCATATGAGCAGGCCATTTTCTGCAATCCTGCCTTTGTGGATGCCTGGCTCGCAAAGGGCAACACGCTCATGCGGCTGGGCCGCGCTACCGAAGCCAGGCAAGCCTTTCAGAAAGTGCGGGAGCTTAGTACATGAATGCTGCGACCTCTGGTTTGAGCAAGGTGATGCTGGTCACTCCGACCTGAGGCGCGCATAGCTATCCAGCACCAGCCATCTGCGAGCCTAAAGCGGCTTGCAAGAGGCTGAGTACCTCGCTGTTGTTCCCGCCATAGTAGACAATCAGCGCGCCCTTCTTAAAGAAGTGGGGCGTCGCCTGAGCAATGGTCATCGTTTCCTGGCCCCCCGCGACGCCCTCCACCATCGTCAGCCCATCTGGTGCAATACCAGCGGCATCTGCATTGGCAGCTTGCTGGCTCGCATAGCTATAGACTTCCACCTCTTCCCCATTGACCTTCAGGCTCTGTTCTGAGCCTGAGAGGGGCCATTCCGCTCCATCGCTGACCGTTACCACAGTCGCCCCTGAAGCGCGTAAGCGGGCAACCAGCATCTGATAGTCGAGGGACCCCTGACCACTACAAGCCGTCAACCCGATGAGCGGGGCGGCAGCGAGGATACTGCACCATTTCCAGGTTTTCATAGGATCTTCCTTCTGAGAGCAACGGGATGTGCAAGAGTGCTTAGCTGGTAGGAGCAGGAAATGTGCCACCGCAAGCCCAAGAGGCAGAACCTGGCACAATCTGGCTTGACATATCGAACGCCAATTTGATATGCCTGGTTGTGTGGATCACATTGCTCTATGAGATGTTAGTAAGGAGCGTTCGATGGCATATCCCCCGCCAGCCGCACCAAGGCTTTCACAGGACACCCCGCGCCCGCTCAAGACAAGGGAGCAGTGGCTGGAAGAAGCTGAGGGGCACTGGAACGCGGGGCGCTATCTAGAGGCGCTGGCGGCCTATGAGCAGGCGCTCCAGTTTGACTCCATGAACACCGCCGCCGCAAGAGGGCCAGCCAGCGGGCCAAAAGAGGTGCGACCAGCAGAGCAGAGCCAGCCATCCCCCACAGCCCCAGTGCCAGCAGCGAAAACGCCGCCAATGCAGCCCCCTGAAGCGAAAGAGCAGGCGCGGCGCCACCAGGCCGGCCTACGCTGACTCCCCCAGCCCCAGGCACGCCCGGTAGCGTTCGTCTCAGGCCGCGCAGGCGGCCTTTGTGGCGCAGCCTCCAGGCGCGGTTTTAGCCGCCAGCCAGCTTTATAATGAAGCGCAGCTCCTCCAGGATGGCGTCATAGGGCATTTGATAGCCCGCTTGAAAGGCAGCCTCATAGCCCTCTTCGCCTAATGCTTGCTTTGACTTGACGAGGTGGCGCTCCATCAAGATCGCCCGAAGTCGAGAATCCTGGCTGCCGGTCAAGCGCCGCACCTGAGCGGCCTGGCCCCAGAGCCGGGCGGCCTCCTCCATACGCCCGGCGACACAGGCCCCTGCTGCCAGCCCTTCCAGCAGGCGAGCAATGCCACGCCGCGAGCCGGTGCGCAAGAGGAGCGGGGCCGCTTCAAGGAACAGCCGCGCTGCTGCCTCTTCGTGTCCCAATTCCCGCTCAGCGTTGCCCAGATTGCAGAGCGAGAAGGCTACGCTGTCAACATCGCCCACTTCGCGCCGAATCTTGAGGCTGGCGCGATGATACTCTGCCGCCTGCGCGAACTCCCCATGTTCAAAGGCGTCATGCCCCAGGTGCGAGAGGATGGTTGCGTTCCCGGCCCGGCTGCCAACCTGTTCGCCAATGCGCTGCGCCTCCCGCAAGAGAGCAATGGCACGCGGCCTATCTGTCGCCTGGAGGATGGTTCCCAGATCATTGAGGCTGCGCGCCACCTGCTCAAGATCGCCTATCTGACGAGCCAGCGCCAGCGCTTCTTCATAGCAGGCCATTGCTTGCTGCCTTTGTTCCTGATAGAGAGAGGTCGCGCCCAGCAGGTTGAGCGCGAACGCCTGCCCCTGTGGGTCATTCAGGGAGCGGAAGAGCGCCAGGCCCTCTTGCAAGTGTTTCTCGGCCTCCTGGTAGTAGCTCTGATCCATTGCCACCCTACCGAGCAGGCACAAGGCAAAGGCTGTGCCGGGAGTGCTTTGCAGGCTGCGGCAGAGCGCCAGCCCATGCTGGCAGTAATCCCGCGATTGCTCATACGCTCCCTGGCGGTGCGCCAGATCGCCGAGGCACAGCAAGGCGCGGGCCGCTTCGGGGGTGAGCGAAGGATCATTGGCAGAAGCGAGAAATGCGTCCAGCCAGTGCCAGCCTTCGGAGAGCAAGCCGCGCAGCGTCCAGTAGCGAATCAGCGCGGCGGCCAGGCGCAGCCCCTGTTTGATGTGCGCGTGGTCCAGCAGCCACTGAAGCGCGGCGCGCAGATGGGGCAGTTCGTAGTCCAGCGTGCGCAGCCAGTAGGCTTGCCGCGCGCTGGGGATGCCTCGCTCGGCCTCTCTCGCCAGTGACAAATAATAGGCGGCGAACCGCGCCCGCAGGCGCTCAGCCTCGCCCAGCGCCTCCACGCGCTCGACACCATAGGCGCGGAGCAGTTCCAGGCAGGTGAAACGAAGCGTTTCTGTGTCGCGCTCGTCGCGGAGAACCAGGCTCTTATCAACCAGCGCCGCCAGCACCCCCAGCAGCGATGCTTCATCGCGCTCAGAGACGTAGTGTAGGGCCGCCAGCGACGCGCTGCTCTCGAAGAGGCACAACACATGAAACACCTGCTGCTCCGGCGCGTCGAGCAGATCATAGCTCCACGCAATGGCTTTGCGCACCGACTGCTGGCGGTCAGCCATGTCTTGCATAGTGCCGCTCAAGACATCCAGCGGCGACGTATCCGCCGCGCCGGTCAGGCGTTGCAGCATGGCGCGGGGCGAAAAGATATTGAGCCGGGCCGCCGCCAGTTCAATCGCCAGCGGCAAGCCATCCAGGTAGCGACAAATCTGCGCAATAACCTGCGCATCATCCTGAGACTGAAGGGCAAAATCAGGGTTGATGGCCTGAGCGCGCTGGCAAAAGAGCGCCACCGCCGGATAGGAGACCGCCTCAACCAGCGTGGGCAGAGTATCGGGATCGGGAAAGGCCAGCGGCGCCAGCGGAAAGCGGTGTTCGCCGCGCACCCGCAGCGCGGCGCGGCTGGTGACGAGCGCTTTAAGCTGCGGGCATCGTGCCAGCAGCCGGGTGATGCCGGGCGCCGCCGGAAGGATTTGTTCCAGGTTATCCAGCACCAGCAGCATCTCGCGCTCGCCAATCGCGGCGGCCAGCGTCTCTTCCAGCGGGATCGCGCCGTGTTCCTGCACGCCAAGCTGTTGAGCAATGGCCGGAATCAGCAGGGCTGGGTCGTGCAGCGCCGCCAGTTCAATGAAAAAGACGCCATCAGGAAAATCTTCCTGGGCCGTCATGGCGACCTGCATTGCCAGGCGCGTCTTGCCGACGCCCGCCGGACCCATGAGCGTCAGCAGGCGCGCGCGCTCGTGCTGGAGCAGACGCATCAGCGCCGCTTCCTCGCGCTCGCGTCCGATTAACGGGGTGAGCGGCGGCAGCAGGCGCGTGGCAAGGCTGGATTGAGATGATGCGCTCACTTTCCGGCCTCTGGCCGCTTCCAGAAAGCGCTCGCGCTCGCCCCCCGAAAGCTGCAAGGCATCGGCAAGCAGCACGACGGTATCCTTATGAGGCGAGCGGCTGACGCCGCGCTCCAGATCGGTAATCGAGCGCACGCTCATGCTGGCACGCCCGGCCAGTTCCGCCTGGGTGAGATGGCGCTGCGTGCGATAGCGCCGCAGCATCTGCGCAAACGAGGCCATCGGCTGCTCTCCCCCTTTCTGCCAGCAGTTCTGCCAACACTTCTGCCAGTTTTGTGTTCCCACTGGCAGTAACAGGCTGCATACTGGAAGCAGCGCCAGACGCTGTTCTATGAGGGTCTGTCAAAAAAGCGAGCGCATCAGCAAAGAGTCAACATTGTAGCCCATCATTCGCACTTATTATACTGGGAGAATGCTCATATGCAACAGACGGTATCGTGTAGCAACTGCGGCAAGTCCATTCCGGCGCGCGCCGTCTTTTGCCCGGACTGCGGGGCACGAGTGCAACCACCCGTACCACTGGCGTACCCGCCGACTGAGACGGGGACGCATCTGGCGAACATTCCGGCAGCTATGCCGCCCAAGCGACGGGGCAGGCGGCTGGTGCTGGTGCTGCTGGTTGTCCTGGTGCTGCTCGTCGCGGGCCTGAGCGGCGGCGCGTACCTGCTCCTGCACAAATCATCTTCAACAGCGAACAAGGGCGGCCCGAATAACGGCCCAACGGTGAAGCCCCAGCCAGTGCCCAAAGCCTGGGCCAATGTCCTTCATCAGATCAAGCCTGATGGCACGGCTTCGCTCAGCACGGCCTTGCAAGCGTTTTCGCTGGCGATTGGCCCGCTGCCGCAGGTGACGCTGCCAGAGCCGCTGGATGGGCCAATCCCCGACGGCACCATTGCCGTGCGTATGCTTCGAGCGCACTGGAAAGAGCTAACCCCAGACCAGCAGAACGCGGCCAGCCAGTATCTCAAGATTTCTGCCACTCAGGGCCAGGTCAGCGCGGGGCAGATCAGCGCGAATCTCGCCTCGGATACGCTCGCGCCCCCGCCGGATGATCCAGGCACCGGCCCGGAGCGCAAGATCGTTAATGACATTATCGCTTTCTTGCAGGCCAACCTCAAGCATACGCTCAGCATTCCTACGCAAATCTCCTGGAAATTCGATCCCCAAAGGGCTGGGAATGATGCGGATGCCTATGTTGATCCGGTCAATGCCAGCGGCATGATCGAGGGCCAGCCCGCCTTATGCCCGATCTTCCTCAAGCAATCCATGTTCCAGAATCCGAACGATTACGCGGCGGACTTCATCCTGGCGCATGAGGTGATGCACTGTTTCCAGGCGGATATTCTTGGCGATGTCTACGTGCTGGATACATCGCCTGGCTGGATTATCGAGGGGCAGGCCGAATGGGCGGGCCTGAGCTATGCCGACCAGGCGACTTCTAGCATTGATGCCATCGCTGGCGAATGGTGGCAGCAGTGGTTCGACTACAACAACCGCCAGACGCCCCTCTTCCAGCGTTCTTACGATGCCGTTGGCTACTATTCGCTGCTGGATAAAGCCGGGGTATCGCCCTGGGACGTGTTTACACCTATGCTCCAGAAGGTGCAAAACAACCTTGCCGCCTATCAGGTAGGCGCGTCGCAGGCTGGCGATACGCTGCTGGACGAGTGGGCAGCGGGCAATGAGCTTGATCCCTCGCTGGGCATGGCCTGGAATCTGACCGGCCCCGGCGTCAACCGGATCGCCCTGCAAACCACTATCCCGGCAGTTATCATGGGCAACGGAGATATGCAGATGCTGGACGCCGCGCCATTCGCAGACAATAATGTCGACCTCACCTCGCAGGCTGATGTGCTGGAGGTGGCCGGAACGGGGCATATCCGTCTGATTGATACGGGGCAAGCGGAGCGGCTGAACGATGCCGCCAACGGCTTCTACTGCACGAAGCAGGGTGGGTGTATGTGCCCATCGGACAGCCTGTATGATGGCCCGCCCCTGCAAGACCTGACCGGCCTGATTCGCATTGCCGTGACCGGCGGAACGGATGGCGCGGCGGGCGCGGTGATGGCGATCAGCCTGGATACCTACTGCAATAAAAATATTCCAGACAACCTCAAGCGAGCGCGGCCAATGGACGCGACGCTCAACATCGTGGACCCCAACACGCAGGCGATTGTCGGCAATGGGGTGGCAACCCGGTCTCCCGATCTCTTCTACTTCAAGGAGCAGATCGACTTCAAAGACCCCAGCAAGGGCTATTATGAAGAGGTGATCGATTACACCAATGATCTTGTCTATTTCCGCCTCCTGCCCTCGCCCACCTGGTACGTGCAACACGCGCACATTGCTCATTGGTACGAGTTGATGAACCCCACTGTGCTTGGCACAGAGACGATCAACGGGGTGAAGACCTATCACATTCGGGGGACGGTCTTCAGCGGAAACCATACCTGGGATCAGGATGTCTGGGTGCGCGTGGATAACCTGTATCTGGTGCAGGTTCTGACGGAGTTGGCGGGCAGCACGCAGCCGATTTTATTAGTGATAACCTCCTATAACACGGGCGCGACGGTGACGATCCCCACAAATGTAGAGAACGGCTGAAGGCTTGACAAGCTAAGCGCCAGTTTGGTATCCTGATGGCAGCAAGGCTTTCAATATCTCGTACTTAGCCAGAACGATGGGAGCCAGCCAATAGCCGATCAGGAGACCGTATCAAGCGACGACCCGCCTGACGGAGCGCCAGCACAGACCAGAGAGGCGCTGACGGAGCGCGGGTTCGCCTCTTTCTGGAGCAGCGCGATGAAGAGGCGCTGGCCGTGCTTGAACGCGCCATCGAACTCGACCCCGGCTACGCGCGGGCCTACGTTGGGCAGGGTTACGTCTTCAATGATCTGGGCTGGCATGAAGAAGCGCTGCGAGTGCTGGAAAAAGCGCTCGAACTGGAGCCGGAGAACACGCTGGCCTGGTACAACAAAGGCTTGATCCTCTACACCCTCTGGCGCTATGAGGAGGCGCTGCCCGCGCTGGAGCGGGCTATCGTCCTGGACCCGGAGGACGCCAGCGGCTTTCTCTTCAAGGGCCGCGCGCTGATGGGGTCTCCTTCAGCCCCTCAATACGCTCACGCGCTTTGAGAACCGGCACGCCCCAGGCGCGCATCTCCTCAAAATAATCGCCAGCGCCAATCCCTAACTCAAAGCACCCTCCGCTGAGCAAGGCCAGCACCGTTGTCTCTTTCGCCAGCACGCCTGGCAAATAGTTCAAACGGCAGATCACCTGCGGCACCAGCGCGATCCTGCTGGTTGCCATTGCCAGCGCCCCATAGAGCGGCCACCCGCAGATATAGCTCCATTCTGGCTTCGCTGAATGATAATGATCGAGCAATCCTATCGCGTCGAAGCCTGCTGCGTCCGCTTTTTTCGCCGCCGCCAGCACTGCTGCCCGGTTCGCCGTTGGCCCCAGATTGACCCCTATGCGCATGCTTTTCCCCTTTGCTTCCGTTGGGCTTTTGCCTATTGCACTCTTCTTAGAGGCTAGCACGCGCTTCCTGACACCTTCGTCAGGAGTTCAGCACATCCGTTTTGTCATCCTGCTCGTCCGTTTCTCTCCCTTCTCACCATCGTGACCAACCGATTGACATTCTGGTAAAAATCTGCTATGCTGCTTGCACAGCAGTTATAACAAAGCTGCTGCGAGAAAGGATTTATTCTACTCATTCATGAATAACAGCGCACAGGCTCCGCGAAACTGGCACCGGGAGATTAGCATTCTGAGCATTGCCTGGGCGCCGGATGGGAGACGAATTGCTACTGGCTCCCAGGATGCAACGGCGCAGATATGGGACACAAACAGCGGGCGGCATTTGTTGAGCTATCATGGGCACAAGGAAGGGGTCAACGTTGTGGCATGGGCGCCAGGGGGTAAATTGATCGCCTCCGCGAGCGACGATGGAACCGTCCAAATCTGGAACCCGATCAAAGGGGGCAATCTGCTGACCTATCGCCGCCACGCGACCAGCCAGAGAGTTCCAGCGGTCAAGAACCTGGCCTGGTCGCCAGACGGGGCGCGGATCGCCTCTGCCGACGAGGATAACAACATCCATATCTGGGAAAGCGCCAGCGGGAAGATGATACACACCCAGCCCGGCCAGTATCAGTTGAAAGAACTGTCGATGCCGCTGGCCTGGTCGCCCGATGGCACGCGCATCGCCTCGCTCCTCGTCGAGAATTACAGGACGCGCGGCGTGCATATCTGGGACGCAGAGACCGGCAAGACGCTGGTGATCTATCAGCACGCGGAACAATGGTCTCCCACGCTGGATTGGTCGCCTGATGGCCGCTACATTGCCTCGGCCAGCAGCGAACTGATCCACCTGTGGGATGCCAGGAACGGCAGCCAGGTCTTCACGTATCGCGGCCACGCCGTTGCAGAAAAATCGTGGTCGCTCACAGTGAGCGCGCTGGCCTGGTCGCCCGACGGCAACCGGATTGCCTCCTTCAGCGACGGGAAAGTGCTGATCTGGAGTGCGCGCTCTGGGGAGACGCTCTCCAGCTATCGAGGGCCGGAAGGCTTCTTTGCCGCGCTGGCCTGGTCGCCCGACAGCAAGCGGCTGGCTGTTGGGGGCAATGAGAAAACCTTGCAGGTATGGCAGGTGAGCTAGCACAGCGCTGAAGAAAGGAAGGGACGCAGCTTGGAAACGCGATATTACACAGCTACCAGCACGCAGCGCGCGCTGCCAGCGATGCTCTCTATCGCCTGGTCGCCTGATGGTCGGCGTATTGTCTCCGGCTGTCCCGATCACACGGCGCAAATCTGGGATGCAGAGACCGGCCAGCATCTCTTCACGTATCGCGGCCACGCGCGCATGGTCACAGCCGTTGCCTGGTCGCCTGATGGCATGCGCATCGCCTCTTCGAGTGAGGACAAGACCGTCCATATCTGGCAGAGCAGTTCGGGCGAACCGCTGCTGATCTATTCCGGCCATTCCGACCTGATCTGTACGGTTGCCTGGTCGCCTGACAGCACCTGCCTGGCATCCGGCGGCTTTGATAGCACTGTGCGCATCTGGGACAGCAACAACGGCGAAACCCTGCGGACCTATCGCGGGGACGGGATGCGCTTTGCCTTTATCTCCGCGCTGGCCTGGTCGCCGGATAGCCAGCGCATCGCTTCCAGCGCTGGGGACGAGCGCGTGCAGCTCTGGGACATCTTCAGCGGCGAGACGCTGCTGACCTATGAGCATTACGCCAACTGGGTGCGTCAGATTGCCTGGTCGCCCGATGGCAAATACATTGCCTCCAGCAGCGATGAGACGGTGCATCTGTGGGATGCCACAACCGGCAGCCATCTCTTCACCTATCGCGGCCACGCCAACGACCCACAGCGCCAGCCTTCGGGCTGGGTCAGCGCGCTGGTCTGGTCCCCGGATGGCAGTCGGCTAGCTTCGGCTATCGGCGCCACCGCGCTGATCTGGAGCGCCCAGACAGGAGAAACGCTGTCGGCGCATCGCTGCACCACGACGATCTCCTCATTAGCCTGGTCGCCCGATGGCACGCAGATTGCCGCTGGTGGCGAGCAGCGCACGCTGGAAATCTGGCGGCCACGCCCTCATCCACGCGGGTAACATCGCGTGCAGCCCCGATGAATTGGCGACCCGGCAGCCCACCCTACGACACCACCTGGAA
>Ga0070740_10002571_pt1 | contig 20915 bp, 12 predicted proteins | sample Coa_R2_FD_67286 | JGI IMG/M metagenome (GOLD analysis project Ga0070740, IMG submission 67286) | Surface soil microbial communities from Centralia Pennsylvania, which are recovering from an underground coalmine fire - Coalmine... | ecosystem: Environmental > Terrestrial > Soil > Unclassified ...
GCAGGCTCCCTGCATATTTCCGAGGAACAGGTACCGTTTTTTGATTTCAGGTCGCTCGAAAGCTGAGTTCAGGAGCAGGGCCATACGATTTCTGTTAGGGCTCTGCTGCATGATGCTTTGCATCCTTCCATTTCCCGCTCTTTATGGGCAGCAGGATTCGACCATTCCCTCCTGGAACGGCTTTGTTCGGAATGCAGCAGGAGAGCCGGTTACGGGCGCTACCGTATGGCTTTCCCGGAATGGGCGCCAGCATGCTGCCGTAACCTCCTCAGACGGGAGTTTTGCTTTCAGAAACCTGGCGGTAGGCAGTTACAGTCTCGCAGTCGAGGTTGCTGGCCAGTCTGTGAACTACAAGCAACCGGTATTGCTGGCAGGCAATCATGGAAACGTTCTGGTTACAGTTTCCGACCAGGCCGTGACTGCCGTAACGGAACAGAAGGAACAATCCGAGGCCACCGGAGGCGAACAACTCTCCAGCCGAGCCGTAAGCGAACTGCCCCTGAATAAGCGCGATTTCAGCCAGCTGCTGCTGCTGGCTGCGGGAACCATGACCGATACAAACGGAGCGACTAACTTTACGCAGCAATTCGCCATTAACGGGCAGCGCGGCGTGGAAGCAACATTTGCCATGGATGGCGCAGACACCAGCGACCCCGAAATGGGTGGCGGCACGTTCACCAACTTCAATGTCGATGCGGTCGAGGGAATTGAGTCCAGCTCAGGATGGATGCCGGCTGAGATCGGACGCGGTGCGGCAGGTTTTACAAACATACAAACGCGCTCCGGCAAGAGCGGCTTTCACGGTTCAGTCTTCGAGTTCCTGAGAAACTCAGCGCTGGATGCCCGGAACTACTTTGACCATCCTACGCACGGAAGAATTCCGCCCTTTCGACGCAATGAGTTCGGGTTCACGAACGGCGGGCCGGTGGTGATTCCGCATGTGTATGACGGACGCGGAAAGACATTTTATTTCGGCCAGTATCAGGGGTTTCGGCAGGTGCTGGGCACAACACAGATTCTGGCAGTGCCCACGGTAGAAGAACGCTCAGGACTGGATACAAGCGCATTTCCCGGCGACACATTGTATGTTCCGGTCGATGCGCAGATGGCCGCAGTCATGGCGCGATATCCGCTGCCGAATTACCCGCTTGGACCCTTTGGGCCGCACACCTATGCGACTTCATCTAATGTGGTCACAAACGCGAACCAGTTTTCCGTTCGTATCGATCAGACAATCGACGAAAAATCGCAGATATTCGCGCGCTTTACCTGGGACAATCTCACCGGCCCGACGACCAATCCCGACCAGACGGCGATTGATCCCAGCTTTGCCATTGAGTACAAAGACCATCAGCGCAATGGAGTGCTGACGTATTCGCGTACAGTTTCGCCGCGATATTCGTTTGACTCGTCCATCAGCGTCACGCGCACCACGCCCGGCTTTCCGACGCCGAACCATACTGATCCCGCAGTGCGATTCAACGACGGATTGTTTGAGGCCATCAATGCCGCCGCAGGCTCGGTCATGCAGTCGTATGGCAATCTCATTCAGGCGCGGCAGAACTTTTCCTACGTTAGAGGCAAACATGCATGGAAGTTCGGCGGCGAAATACGTCTGAATCGTGATACGACGTATTACGGCACCAGCCCTAACGGTGAGTATGACTTTGGCGGCGGGACGGCGTATTCTCCGGTAGAGATTCGTTCGCAGAGCGGCACGCATGACATTCACGCAGGCGATCCGTTGCCCGATACGCTCTCGGGAGTGCTGACCGGAAGCCCATTTTCGTATGTTGTGGCGGTTGCTCCATCGTACTTTTCAAGTGGAGACCATATCGGCCCCGCAGCCATTAACCGAAACAATTTTGCGTTTTACGTGCAGGATACCTGGAAGATTTCAGACCGTTTTGTGCTGGACTATGGGATTCGCTACGACCTGTATTCGCCCATTACCGAGAGAGCGAAGCGCACGTCCGGTTTCCTGATGCAGGACAACCGGCAGGAATTCGTGGTGAATCCGCAGCCCGGATACCAGACGAATTACAATGGCTGGCAGCCGCGCATACAACTGGACTGGCGCGCCACAGCAAAGCTGCATGTGCGGGTCGGCGGATCGCGGATGGTGGTGCAACCCAATATCTGGCAGGACAATTTTCTGACCGGAGCGACGCCGTTTGTCGTCTATCCGCACCTGAATGCGGCAAAAGGCGCGCAATTCCACTATGGCTTTCAGATCACGCCGGACCAGCTGCCGCGGGCGTATTCCACTTCTGGACAGGATATTTTCGCCAGCGGGGACACCAAAAAGGTTCCAGCCAATACTCTTCTTGATGTAGACCGTTACGAAAAAGATCTGGCAGCAGTGACTCCCAGCCATCAGATTACGCCGCTGAACCTTGCGGGAATAGACAGAGGCTTTGGCAATGCATGGCTTGATACGTGGACCGTTAGCCTCGAGCGGGAGTTCGACAGCATTACCGCGACCGCTGCGTATGTAGGGACAACCGGGGAAAAACTGCCGCGCGTTGCTTTTCCCAATGGATTTCCAGGCGCCAGTCCGGAATATGCGCCGTACACGCAGTTCGACAGCGCCGGCAATGTGATCGGCGGGTTCGGCTTCGAGAATGTCGTGGACGATACGGCACACTCGACCTATCACGCGCTGCAGACCTCACTTTCAGGCACATTCCCGCATGGCGGGCCGGGCGTGCAGGCCAGTTATACATGGGGGAAGTCGCTGGACGATGTGAGCGGCGTGATTGGCGGCGGAACCGGATCGACGGGCGCGCAGGTAGCATTTGTTCCGCAGGATCCGTTTAATACGCACCCGGAGAAAGGGCCATCTACATTCGATGTGGGGCATTCCTTCAATCTGAGCGTGGCGCAGGACCTGCATCTGGAGAGCGTGGATTTCCTTTCGGCGATCACAAAAAAGCTCACGCGCGGGTGGGAATTGCTGAGTATTTCGTCGATCAGCAGCGGTGCGCCGTTCACTATTTATTCCGGAATTCAGCAGACTGGCGCAGGTTCCAACGGCTCGGATCGGCCTGACCAGATTGGAAAGCCGCACTTATCGACGGCGCGGAGGGTACGCGAGGACTACTTTGGGCTGGGCGCGGCGAATGCTTCTTACTTTTCTATCCCCATGAATCTGCCGGGCGGGACAGGACCGAACAGCGGACGATTCGGCACGCTGGGACGCAATACTTTTCGCGGGCCTGCCTACTATAACTATGATTTTGCAATGATTAAGGACACGCCTTTCGGATCGCGGAAGAGCGGGAGTGAGCTGATGGACCTGCAGTTCCGGGCTGAATTCTTCAATCTGTTCAATATTGTGAATATGGGGCTGCCGGCGAATACGATAAAAGGCTCAGGATTTGGGGAAATTAACAAAACAGCAGGCACTTCGCGCCAGATCCAGTTCTCTTTGAAGCTGATTTACTAGCGAATTGGTGCTGATTTTGGCCAGATTTCGTGCAGATTTTGGCTGGATAAGGTGCAAAATGCTGCCGAAAAAGCGTAGTTAACGGCGCGTGGTCGAAATCGTGATCCGCGAGAGGGACGTAAAATCAATCTTAGGGTCAAGCGGTGTCCGGTTCCGGACACCTGGTTCCGGAAATGACCATGCCTGACCTGTGGCGAGAAGGGATAATACCCGGCAGATAACTGAATCCAGGAGAGTTACCGCAAGCCGTAAAATGGCGTGGTAGTTGCAATATCCTTAGGCGATGGATATCGCTCGCCCAGATATTAAGAAGAAGAAGTTCCGCCGGCAGATCGTTATTGGTGGAATAGGTCTTGTAGTGGTCGCGGCTGCGGCTGCGGCTGTTTACCGGCTGAAGCCGGCTGCCCCCACGGTAGACGCCAGCACGGTGTGGCCGGATACGGTCAAGCGCGGCCCGATGATCGTGCAGGTACGCGGACTGGGGACGCTGGTTCCCAGCGAAGAGAGCATCCGGTCCATACCCTCCCAGACAGAAGCCACAGTTACGCGTATCCGCGTTTTGCCGGGCACCAAGGTGCACCCGGATACGGTCATTATGGATCTGACCGATCCGCAGCTCGACCAGGAATTGCTGAACGCGCAAATCCAGCTGAAGTCCGATCAGGTGGCCTACCACAACCTGCAGGTCACGCTGCAAAGCGCCTTGATGGACAAGAAGGCATCTGCCGCAACGGTGAACTCCGATTACAGCCAGGCGCAATTGCAGGCGCAGACTGACAAACAGCTCTATAACCTCGGTGTAATCAGTGGTTTGGCGTATAACAAGTCAAAATCTTCGGCGGAAGAGCTGACGACACGGAACAAGATTTCCGTTGATCAGGTTGATATGAATGAAAAGTCGATTCAGACGCAGCTGGATGTGCAGCAGGCGAAGATCGATCAGGACAAGGCCTTGCTGAAGCTCAAAGAAGACCAGAAGGCTGCGCTGGAGGTAAAAGCCGGGATTGATGGTGTTCTGCAATCGCTTGGACAGGTATCAACTACGACCGGCGCCGCCGATGCAGCCCAGTTGGGCGTGGGCTCGCACGTTTCGCCGGGAACGACGCTGGCAACCGTCGTCGTTCCGAACCAGCTGAAAGCCCAGCTGAAGATTGCCGAGACGCAGGCGCATGACATTCTGCTGGACCAGCCGGCGTCAGTGGACACGCACAACGGCATCGTTCCGGGGCATGTTACAAGAATTGATCCCGCAGTAGTGAACGGAACGCGCACAGTTGACGTAAAGCTTGATGGGGCCCTTCCCCCGGGAGCGGTTCCGCAGCTGAGCGTGGATGGGACGATTGACCTGCAGCGGATACCAGATACGCTGAAGGTCGGACGTCCAGCCTTTGGCAATCCGGACAGCACGATCAGCCTGTTCAAGTATGATCCGAACGGCAAGACGGCGACGCGGGTGCAGGTGAAGGTGGGCAAGGCCTCGGTCACGGAAATCCAGATTCTGGATGGTCTGAAGGAAGGCGACCGGGTGATTCTGTCGGATATGTCAAGGTACGACAACACGGATAAAGTACGTCTGGAATAGCGGGCAAAGCGAGGAGCGAGGTAGACATGGAGAATACGCAGTCGTTGATTAACATTGAAGGTCTGACGAAGGTCTTCTACACGGACGAGATCGAGACGCACGCGCTCTCAGGGATTCATCTCACCGTCAACAAGGGCGAATATGTTGCGATGCAGGGACCTTCGGGGTGCGGCAAATCGACGCTGCTCTCGATCATCGGACTGCTCGATACGCCGACGGCGGGCAAATACCTGCTGAACGGGCACGCGGTCGAGAACCTGAACTTTGCACAGCGCTCGCGTATCCGGAACCAGGAGATCGGCTTCATCTTCCAGAGCTTCAACCTGATCGGCGACCTCACGGTTTACGAAAATGTTGAGCTGCCACTGACCTATCGCACTGGAATGTCGGCAGCGGAGCGCAAGCGTCGCGTGCAGGAGTCGCTGGAGCGGGTGAGCATGGCGCATCGCATGAAGCACTATCCCTCGCAGCTCTCAGGCGGTCAACAGCAGCGTGTAGCAGTGGCGCGCGCGCTGGCTGGTTCGCCGTCAATCCTGCTGGCTGACGAGCCTACCGGAAACCTCGATTCACGCAACGGCGAAGCAGTGATGGAGCTGCTGCAGAACCTGCACAAGGACGGCGCGACGATTGTGATGGTGACGCACGATCCTCGCTTTGCGCGGCATGCCGAGCGGAACATTCATCTCTTTGACGGCAAGGTTGTGGCCGAGGGGGATGCGCTCGAACAGGTGCTGGAAGCCCGGTAGTATATTGCAAAATTTGTCGCGGTCAACAACCCCACCCTGTCGCAAAATGAGCGACAGGATGGGGCACCCTTGAGGTTTGTTTGATGAGAGAGCGCGGTGCGTGAAGCCAAAAAGCAGGTCCTTCGCTTCGCTCAGGATGACAAATTCAATAAGACGCTTTGCCTCATGACAATTCGAATGAATGCAGCGCGAGAAGTGGAACTCCATGATTGAACTGAAAAATATTGAACGCAGTTATAAGACGGGAGCGGGGCAGACGTGGGTGCTGCGCCGCATCAATCTCAAGATTCAGGAAGGTGAGTTTGTCACCATCATGGGGCCTTCGGGGGCGGGAAAGTCGTCGCTGCTGAATGTGCTGGCGCTGCTCGATGACCAATGGCTGGGTGAGTACTGGTTCAAAGACCAGCCGGTACACAAGATGAACCGCAAGCAGCGAGCAGAGCTGGCCAAGAAGAACATCGGCATGGTTTTCCAGAGCTATCACCTGCTCGATGATCTGACAGTGCAGGAGAACATCGACCTTCCGCTTTCCTATAAAGACATTCCACGCGCAGAGCGGCAAGGCCTGGTGGCCGACACGCTCGATCATTTTCAGATTGTCGGCAAAAAGGACCTGTATCCCTCTCAGCTTTCCGGCGGGCAGCAACAGCTTGTGGGCATTGCGCGCGCTGTGATTCATAAACCGGCCCTGCTGCTGGCCGATGAGCCGACAGGGAATCTGCATTCCACACAGGCAAAGGAGATCATGGAGCTTTTCCGCGAACTGAACCAGGAAGGAACGACGATTATTCAGGTGACACATTCGGAAGCCAATGCCGCCTACGGCAACCGCATCATCGAGGTGCGCGACGGATGGATGGTGAAGGACACGGCGCATCCGGAAGTAGGCGCGGAGGTGAGCGCATCGTGAAGAACGGCTCCCGGGTTCAGCAGCAGTTGATGGCAGTGGCTCTTTGCTGCCTGGTTTCTTCAAGCACGCTGGCGCAGACGGCTCCAGCCCGACAGCAGCAACAAACAACACCTGACGCAGCCACTTCTTCGCAGCAGCAGACGCCGCCTCCGGATGCTCCCTCGTCGGTGGCGACTCCCGCGCCGCAGCAGGCGACCATTGCGCAACAGGCACAACAGGCGCAGCAGGTTGGCCCGGTAGGGCAGCAGGCGCCATTTCACGTGGAATTACCGCACTCGCATAATCCGTTGTCGCCGTACATGCCGAGCAATGTGCCGCCGGTAAATCTTACGAACTCACCGCGTCTACAGAGTCTTGTGCGTGATGGCAAGCTGTATCTCTCGCTTCATGACGCAATAGCTCTCGCGATTGAGAACAATCTTGACCTCGCTTATTTCCGCTACAATTTTCCCACCGCCCAGGCTGACATACTGCGCACAAAGGCCGGCGGTCAAGCTAACGGCGTGAATACCGCTATAGCGCAGGGAACACAGGGAGGCTTCAGTTCGTCCGGAGTTGGTAGCGGAGGCGGAGGGTCGAGCAGCGGAGTTACCGCGGCCGGCGCCGGAGGCCTCGTAACATCTACGCTCGGCGGAGGCGCCCCCATCAGCTCCTTTGATCCGCACCTCAGCGTGGTGGGTCTGGTCGACCACACCACACTCGTCCAAGCCAACAAATCTCAGTATGGAGTGCCCATCTTAAAGCAAAATACGATTGAGGTGGAATCCAGCTACTCGCAGGCTTTTTCACTCGGCACAAATTTCACGGTCACCGACTTCGGTTTTCGCCAGACTACGAACAGTATTTACAACATCCTCAGCCCTCAGCTCACCACAAATTTCAATCTCACGATCAACCAGCCGCTGCTGCAGGGTTTTGGACTCGCGACAAACCAGCGATTTATGCACATCGCCAAAAAGAACCTTGAATTGACTGATCTCGGTTTCAGAGCTCAGGTCATCGCGACCATTACTCAGGTTCAAAACATCTACTGGGACCTCGTGAGTGCTTACCAGGACGCCCAGATTAAGGAGCGTTCTCTGGCCTATGCCAACGAGACCCTCTCCGATGACCAAAAGCAGCTGGAACTGCAGAACATTCCCGCCATGCAGGTCATGAAGGACCAGGCTGCCGTTGCTACTGCCGAAGGCGACCTTACCGTTGCCCGGGCGACGCTCAGGCTGAATGAGCTTCTCATTAAAAACGCACTTACCAAGAGCATTGACGATCCTGCATTGGCCGAAATGCCGGTCGTCCCCCTTGATCTGACAGGCACATCCGACCCGAAGGCAGAGGAGCCGATTGATCAGCTCATCACAGAAGCCGAAAAGAACCGCCCCGATGTAGCTGAAGACCAGATCGCCATGCAGATTGCGCAGAACAACCTCAAAACCATTAAAAACGAGCTGCTGCCCAGGCTTTCGCTCTATGGGCAATTCATTGGCGAAGGCATTGGCGGTCTGCCCAACCCGGTTTGCTCGCAAAATATCGATTGCACCACGACCTTGCCCACAGATTTTGCCGGCGCTTTCACGAATACATTTAACTACTCGTCGCCTGAATATCAGGTTGGTTTCTCGCTCGATATCACGCTCCGCAACCGTGTTGCCAAGGCCGACCAGTTCCGGGCTGTGCTCGATTATCGGCAGAAGGAACTGACCTTTGAGCAGCAGAAAAAACAAATCCTGCTCGATGTCCGCAATTCGCAGTATGCGCTTCAGCAGGCACAGGCCCGCGTCACGGCGGCGCAGAAGGCGCGCGATCTGGCGCAGAAGACCTTCGATATTTCCAAGCAGGAGCAGAAACTTGGAGCCATGTCCGCATACGACACGCTGGCCAGCGAACAGGCTCTTGCCGTGGCCGAATCGGCGCTTGTGGTTGCTCAAACAGCATATGAAAAGGCCAAAGTTGATATTGACCGTGCTACCGGCTTCACGCTTGACCGTACTGCTGTTTCGATCGACGATGCGAAGAGTGGAGTTGTAACCCATATGCAGCCATAGCAGCGGAAGCGGCTATACTCAGGTCTTTAGATGGCCACCATTTCACAACTCGGCGGATCAGAGAACGGCGTTCTGAATCCGCAGGTCCCCCGCGTTCTGATAGCGGACGACCAGCCGCACATTCTGGACGCGCTGGAGCTGCTGCTGGAGCCGGAAGGCTTCCACGTAGAAAAAGCGCGCTCGCCCATGATGGTGCTGGAGGCGCTCCAAAGCAGCTCGTTTGATGCGTTGCTGGTGGACCTGAACTACACGCGGGATACAACTTCGGGCAAAGAAGGGCTGGATCTGCTGACACAGATCAAGTCACTGGACAGCCATGTTCCCGTGATCGTGATGACGGCATGGGCGAATGTGGAAGTGGCCGTAGAAGCGATGCGGCGCGGGGCGCGTGATTTTATCCCTAAGCCGTGGGACAATGCGCGGCTGCTGACGATTTTGCGGACGCAGATTGACCTGCACAATGCGGTCAGGCGCGCTTATCAGCTGGAAGCTGAGAACCGCATGCTGCGCGGGCAGAACCTTCCTGACCTGATTGCTACCGCGCCTGCCATGCAGTCGGTTTTGAGCACGATTACGAGGATCGGGCCATCGGACGCAAACGTTCTGATTACGGGTGAGCACGGGACGGGCAAGGAAGTGGTAGCGCAGATGCTGCATGGGTTGTCGCAACGTGCCACACGCTCTCTGGTAGCGGTGAATACCGGCGCATTGCCGGAAGGCACATTCGAAAGCGAGTTATTCGGCCACGTAAAAGGCGCGTTTACGGATGCGCGTACAGAGCGCATCGGGCGCTTTGAGCTGGCGGATGGCGGAACGCTGTTTCTCGACGAAATTGCCAATGTGCCCATGCGCCAGCAGGCCAAGCTGTTGCGCGTGCTTGAGACGGGCGAGATGGAGCGTGTGGGCTCATCGAAGACGAAGCGTGTGAATGTGCGTGTGCTCTCGGCGACCAATGCTGATCTGCATGCAGAGGTGGAGCAGGGACGCTTCCGCGGCGATCTGTTGTTCCGTCTTAACACAGTCGAGATTCATCTGCCGCCTCTGCGCGAGCGCAGGGAAGATATTCCTCTGCTCGCAGCGCATTTTCTGAACCGGTATGCATCGCGTTATCGCAAGCAGATGGAAGGCATTGACCCCGGGGCGCTGCAAGTAATGCTTCAGTATCCGTGGCCGGGGAATGTACGCGAACTGGACCACACTATCGAGCGCGCTGTTCTGATGGCGCGCAGCAACAGAATTGAAGCCTCGGACCTGGGATTGAACCAGCCGCGGGCATCGAGCCAGGCACTTGAAGATATGAGCCTGGAGTCTGTAGAGAGTATTCTCATCCGCAAGGCCCTTACTCGCGCGAATGGCAACGTGAGTCAGGCTGCCGAGGCGCTCGGCCTGAGCCGCGGCGCCTTATACCGGCGGATGGAGAAATATGGCATCTAGCTCAAGGAGCAGGCGCGAGCACAACCACAGGAGAACGGCGGCCACGAGCAAGATACCTCGTGAGGGGTTCAGCTTTGAGGCCAAGATCAAAATCCTGATTACGTCGCTTTGCGTGCCCATCTTTGCGCTCAGCGCTGTTCTGCTCTGGATCGAGCACGTTTCTCCCTCACTCATCATTGGCTCACTGACTACGCTGGCGCTGGTGGTGCTGCTGGTTGCCTCGATTTTTCTGGAACAGGTTGTGCGTCCGCTGCAGACGCTGGCCAACGTAGTGGCGGCGCTGCGGGAAGAAGATTTTTCGTTTCGCGCGCGCGGAGCTACGCCGCAGGATTCGCTGGGAGAGCTGGCCATTGAGATCAATCAGCTGGCCGATGCCATGCAGTCGCAGCGATTGAGCGCGCTGGAAGCGGTTGCGCTGCTGCGGCGCGTGATTTTGGAGATGGATGCTCCGATACTGGCCTTTGATGAACTGGGGACGCTGCGGGTGGTGAATCCGGCGGCGGAGCGCGTGCTGCATCTGGTTGCAGGTCGTGACCTGGGGCGCACGGCGGATGAGCTGGGATTACGGAAGATTCTGGATGAGCCGGACGAAGGCATTACGACGATTGAAGATCAGGGGCAGCAGGCTCGGTGGATGGTGCGGCGCAGCAGCTTCCGCCAGCGAGGCGTTCCGCACACGCTGCTGGTGCTTTCAGATGTGAGTACTGCGCTGCGCGAGGAAGAGCGGCTGGCGTGGCGCAGGCTGATTCGCGTGCTGGGGCATGAACTGAGCAATTCGCTGGCGCCGATCAAGTCTATTGCCGGGAGCCTGCGGTCGCGTATTGCGCAGATGCCGCCGGAAAACGCGGCCAGCTTTGAGCGCGGGCTGAATGTGATCGAGAGCCGGGCTGAGTCGCTGAACCGCTTTGTGCAGGCTTACCGGCAGCTGGCGACGCTGCCGTCTCCGATGCTGAAGCGCGTTCCGTTGGCGGCGCTGCTGGATCGCATCGCGGGGCTGGAGACGCGGCTTACGGTGCAGGTTGAAGATGTGCAACCGGTGAGCCTGATGGCCGATCCGGACCAGATGGAGCAGTTGCTGATCAATCTGGTAAAGAATGCCGTGGATGCCGCTGTAGATGAGCGTGAAGAGGCGGGGTTGGTGAGTAAGCCTGCGGTCAGGATTCGCAGTCGCGTGGCGGGCGATATGGTTTCGATTCTGATTGAAGACAATGGACCCGGCCTGACGAATACGTCGAATCTGTTTGTTCCGTTTTATACGACGAAGAAGAGCGGCAGCGGCGTGGGTCTGGTTCTGGCGCGGCAGATTGCTGAGGCGCATGGCGGCTCACTGGAGCTGCGGAACCGGACAGATATCATTGGATGCCAGGCTGAGGTTCGCATTCCGATTGCCGCGGGCGAACGCGACTTCGCCCATCGTCCGGAAAGCGCTGAGGCCGAGGCGGGAACTGTTCGGCGCGGCGCTTAACTGCTTTACCAATTCCGATAAGATGGAAGTCAGTTATCCCCTATAACTCAACTCGTCGAGGAGAGCAGGAAGAGTGTCTGATACGCAGGCGGCAAAGGTAAAAGCAGCGATTCTGGGGTTTGGAACGGTTGGCAGTTCGGTGGCGCGAATTCTCTGTGATTCAAAGCCTGCAGGGGTGGAGCTGACGCATATCTTCAATCGCGGAGTTGCGCGGAAGCGTGTCGATTGGGTTCCTGCCAATGTCACATGGACGGAAAACATCCATGACGTGCTGTTGTCCGATGTGGACGTGGTGCTGGAACTGGCCGGCGGTCTGGATCCCGCAGGCGAGTGGGTGCGGAAGGCGCTCGATGCCGGTAAATCTGTTGTGACGGCCAACAAAAAACTCATTGCAGAGCAGGGAATTGCTCTCGATAAACTGGCCCGCAGCAATGGATGCCATCTGTTTTACGGCGCGGCTGTGGCTGGCGGTGTCCCGGTGATTCCAGGCGTACAGCAGGGGCTGGCCGGCGATCGCATCACCCGCATCGAAGGCATTCTGAACGGCACCTGCAACTTCATTCTGAGCAAGATGGAGGAGGGAGCGGAGTTTGCTCCCGTGCTGAAAGAAGCACAGGCGCTGGGCTATGCGGAGGCTGATCCGACAGAGGACGTAGCCGGATTCGATGCGCGCGCGAAGCTGGTGATTCTTTCGCGCATTGCGCTTCGGGCTGATATTCCGACGAGCGAGGTTTCCTGCAAGTCCATTACGGAAATCGCCGCTGTGGATTTTGCCTATGCGCGCGAGATGGAATGCACGATCCGGCAGATTTCGCGCGCCGAGCTGCGCGAAGACAAAGTGCTGGCAACTGTCGGTCCAATGCTGATTCCGCAGGCCTCGCCGCTGGCCTGGTCACGCGGAACGGAGAACATGGTGCTGGTGGGCGGAGCCTATGGCGGCGACGTTGTGTTTTCCGGGCACGGTGCGGGCGGGCATCCGACAGCTGTTGCTGTTGTCTCTGATTTGCTGGCAATCGCGCATGGCTCACGCACGATTGACCTGCCAAGCAGCAAGGTTTCGGTCAGCGGAGACTTTCTCCTGCGGCACTACATTCGGTTTGTCGTGGAAGACCGTCCTGGAATTATTGCTCAGATTGCCGGCGCGCTGGCGGAGCAGGAGATCAACATTCATGCCATTCTGCAGAAGCCTGGGCATACGAAGGCGAATCTTCCATTTGTGGTGATTGTGGAGCCGTGCCCGTCTTCCGCGCTGAAGCGCGCTCTGGAGAAGATTGCGAAGCTGGATTGCTTGCTGGAACCGACTCTTGATCTGCAGATATTGGAGCCGGAAGCTGAAGTATAAGTAGAGGCGATCAGCGTGGACCTGGCGCAAAGAAGTTTCTTTGGCTGGTTCATTACGATCTCAATTGCCACATCTGTTGTATCCTTGCGCCGATGCTCTTTCGGGCAGCGGGATGTTCTTTGGATTGCATCCAAGCAGAAAAGGACACAACATGACGCGCGTTGCAGAAACCTCCTCCGGTCATCTGGTTTCCACTTTCCCTGAATCGCCTGTCAATCTTCCTGTATGCGAAATCACCATTGATGGCGCTCCTGCGACGGCTTATGAAGGAGAACATCTGATCGATGCGATCAATCGCACGGGGAAAGAGATTCCGCAGGTCTGCTATCACCATCATCTCGGGCCGATCCAGACATGCGACACCTGCATGGTAGAGATAGACGGCAGGCTGGTGCGCGCCTGCGGAACCAAAGTTGCTTCTGGAATGAAGGTCGAGACGGAATCGCCTCGTGCGCATGATGCGCAGCACGAAGCCTTTGATCGAATTCTCGGCAATCACCTGCTCTATTGCACTGTCTGCGACAACAACAACGGCAACTGCACCGTACACAATACAACGTCGCTTTTGAAAGTTGAGCATCAGCAGCATCCTTTTAAGCCGAAACCATATGAAAAGGATTTTTCGAATCCCTTCTATCGCTACGATCCCGATCAGTGCATTCTGTGCGGGCGTTGTGTGGAGGCCTGCCAGAACGTGCAGGTGAACGAGACACTTTCCATTCGCTGGGAAGATGCGCATCCGCGCGTGCTGTGGGATGGAGGCGAGCAGATTGGCGGATCGAGCTGCGTGAGCTGCGGGCACTGCATTACCGTCTGCCCATGCAATGCTCTGATGGAAAAATCGATGCTGGGCGAGGCTGGCTACTTCACGCATTGGCCGATTGATGCGCTGAACGGAATGATCAGCTTCGTGAAAGACATCGAGCCGGAGGTCGGTTACGGGCCGATCCTGCAGCTCTCAGAAACTGAAGCAGCCATGCGCCAGGTCCGCATTAAGAAAACGAAGACGGTCTGCACATACTGCGGCGTTGGCTGCTCGTTTGATATGTGGACGAAAGACCGTCACATATTAAAAGTGGAACCGGGCGAAGGCGCGGCGAACAATATCTCGACCTGTGTGAAGGGCAAATTCGGCTGGGATTTTGTAAACCATAAAGACCGATTGCAGAAGCCGCTGATCCGAGAGGGAGATGGTTTTCGCGAAGCCGGCTGGGATGAAGCATTGAACTTGATTGCGCGGAGATTTGCAGAGATTAAAGCTGCGCACGGGCCGGACTCTCTGGGCTTCATTTCATCTTCGAAATGCACGAATGAAGAAAATTATCTGATGCAGAAGCTGGCGCGTGCTGTCATCGGCACGAATAACGTGGATAACTGCTCGCGTTATTGTCAGTCGCCTGCAACGCAGGGGCTCTTTCGCACTGTTGGATACGGCGGCGATTCCGGCTCCATCAGCGACATTGCGCAGGCCTCGTTGGTGCTGATTGTGGGCAGCAATACGGCGGAGAGTCATCCGGTGCTGGCGACACGCGTCAAACGTGCACACAAACTGCATGGGCAGAGACTGATTGTCGCTGACCTTCGCGAGCATGAAATGGCACGCCGTGCTGATATCTACTTTTGTCCGCGGCCAAGCACCGATATGGTCTGGCTTTCGGCCATGGCGAAATACATCATCGATAACGGCAAGGCAAAGATGGATTTCATCGAACGTTGGGTGAACAAGTTTGATGAGTACAGGAAGAGTCTTGAGCCGTTCACGATGGAGTTTGCCGAGCAAGTCACAGGCGTTCCGCAAAAAACGCTGATACAGATTGCAGAGGAGATCGCAGCAGCGCCAACGGTTTGTATTTTGTGGGCGATGGGCGTGACGCAGCACTGCGGCGGGTCGGACACTTCGACCGCCATCTCAAATCTGCTGCTCGTAACCGGCAACTACATGCGGCCTGGAACAGGGGCCTATCCGCTGCGCGGTCACAACAATGTGCAGGGCGCCAGCGATTTCGGCTGCATGCCCATTTACTTCCCCGGTTACGACAAGGTTGAAGATGAGGACGTTCGCAAGCGTTATGAGCAGGGCTGGGGCGTAACTCTGCCGACCGGCAAAGGGCTCGATAACCATGAGATGGTGGATGCCATCCACGACGGCAAGATGAGATGTGTGTATCTGTTTGGCGAGGACATGTACAGCGCCGACTCAAACGCCAACCGTGTAGGTGATGCTTTTGCAAAACTGGATTTCTTCGTCGTGCAGGACATCTTCTTCAGCGAAACGTGCCGCTTCGCTGATGTGGTGCTGCCTGCCAGTCCGAGCCTGGAAAAAGAAGGAACCTTTGTCAGCACTGAGCGCCGCATCCAGCGTCTCTATGAAGTGTTTGAGCCGTTAGGAGAGAGCAAGCCTGACTGGGTGATTGTGCAGGAAATTGCGAATCGCCTGGGCGCGAACTGGAAGTACACGCATCCGGCGGACATCATGCATGAAGCCGCCTCGCTGTCGCCTATGTTTGCCGGCGTAACTTATGACCGGCTTGCCGGATACAAAACATTGCAGTGGCCGGTGGCTCTGGATGGGACCGATGAGCCGTTGTTATACACAAAGGGTTTCAAATCGCCGGATGGTAAGGCGAATTTTTATCCGCTCGAATGGATCGCTCCATGCGATGTCGAGGACAGCGAATTTGATCTGCACCTGAATAACGGCCGCCTGCTGGAGCATTTCCATGAAGGCAACATGACGTATCGTGTTGCCGGTATCAATGATGAGACGCCGAACCGATTTGTAGAAGTATCGCCTGATCTTGCCCAGGAACGAAACATTGTGAGCGGGCAATGGGTGGATGTTGTTTCGAAGCATGATGAAATTCGCACGCGAGCGCTGGTGACAGATCGAGTGAAGGGAAATCAGCTCTATATGCCGCTGAATTCACTAGAAAAGCCGGTCAACCTGCTTACCGGAGATCATACCGACCGAAAAACGCACACGCCTGCTTATAAGGAGACGCCGGTAAAGATAAAAGTGCTTCCGTGGCGCGGCGAAAACCCACTGCCGCGCATTAATTTTCGCTATGGCAAACCCACTCCTCAGCAGGGCGTGGAGGTGGAACGCAAATGGAAGCGTTCCGATTACAGAATGCCCGGAAACGGATTAGTACAGATCCAGACGAAGAAGTAAAGGAGCGAACCATGGCGAAGCCGATCGAAATCAAGCCGCAGCCACGCGATGCGCGCGAAGAATTGAAGCATCGTCTGGACAATGCTCCGGTAGAACACGCGGATGCTCTGCTTTCGCTCTATGAACTGCTCCAGCAGCTTCATGATTCCGGCACGCTGGATTTGCTGCGGGGAGCATTCGGTGCAGAGGACCAGATCGTGGAGCATGCCGTCCGCCTCATGACGCAGCCGGAATGTGTGCGGGCCGTTCGCAATCTGCTGGTCATCAGTAAATTACTGGGCAGCGTTGATCCGGAGGTGCTGCATCGTCTTTCGAAAGCGCTGCCTCAGGCGGTGAAACAATCCGATGCCGATGAACTGCCTTCCACATTGACATTGCTCGGTCGCTTTCGCTCAAAAGAAAGCCGGCGCGCGCTGGCCGCAGGCGCTGCGATCCTGGAAAGTATCGGGCGCGAGCTGGATCGCGGAAAGAAATAATCTTTCAGGCGCGCCGTTTATTGCGCGGCGCGGCAGCAGGGCCGGTTGATTCACGAACAATCAGCTCCGGCTGTATCACAATCTCTTCCGGGAACTGCTTCTCCGGATTTGAAATCATATCCAGCAGAACCTGAGCGCCTTCCCGGCCCATTTCGCGCAGGGGCTGCCTAACTGTCGTAAGGCTTGGCTTATGGTAGGCGGCGCTCATGATGTCGTCGAAACCGATCACGGAGATATCTCCGGGCACGCTCAGGCCCGCATCGTAAATGGCGCGAATCACTCCGATGGCTGAGATATCGTTGAAGCAAAAGATGGCAGTGAAATCGCGTGAGCGCGCGAGGAGATCGCGCATTGGCTCATAGCCCACTTGCGGCGACCAGCTGTCAGCCTCAAGCTGCGTGCAGTAGTCGCCATGTACTTTGATATTGAGCTGCCGCGCTACTTCCAGAATGGAGCGCCAGCGATACTCTGTATCGGGAATAATGTTCGGACCCTTTACAAATGCGATCTTGCGATGGCCAAGATCATATAAATGGCGTAGGGCCAGTTCCGCAGCCTTCATGTGATCGAGAACGATGTTGGTGACTCCAGGGGAATTGTTATGCGCGGATATCGCGACTGTAGGCAGAGGGCTGCGAATCTCTGACGGTGTGTTCAATAGCAGGAATCCATCCACAGCGCGCTCAACAAGCATGCGCGGATACTCGGCCATCAATTCCTGGTTCCAGTAATGACTGGCGGTGAAATAGAAATACTGCGCGCGCAGCAGATATTCTTCAACCCCATTCATGACCATGGTGAAGTAGCCTTCGCTGAGGTCCGGAGCGATGACGCCGATGGACATGCTGCGGTTCTTACGCAGAGAACGCGCGAAATAGTTCGGGCGATAATGAAATTTTCTGGCAGCCTGTAGAACGCGCTCGCGTGTATGCGCTGGAATGGATTTGGCAGACGGAGAATTATTCAGCACCAGCGAAACGGTTGTCTGCGAAAGCTGGAGGAGCGCGGCAAGCTGTTTTAAATTGATTGGCTCGCCTGGGCGCGGTTGTTGTTCCTGCTTGTCCTTACGGTCTTCAGCCATAGGCGATTTGTAGCATGTTTAAGTGCTGAACACTACTTTTTATGCGATGCTGGTTTCCTCGTAGGTGCCCATCACTTTCCTGAGGGCGTTACATATCTCGCCTACCGTTGCATAGGCCTTCACGCAGTCGAGCAGATACGGCATGGTATTTGCCGGAGAAATTCCATCTGTAACTGCGGCTGGTTCTTTTTCCGCGGCACGGCAGAGCGACAGCAGTGCGCGCGCTACAGTTTCATTCGAACGTTGCCGCCGCAGGTTCTTCAATTTTGCTGTTTGCGCCTCGCGAACCGATTCGTCGATGTAGAGGATTTCGGGCGCAGGCTCGTCGACAACATATTCGTTCACGCCAACGATGATCTTCTCACGGGCTTCTACTGCTCGTTGGTAGTCGTAACTGGCCTGCGCAATTTCCTTCTGTGGAAAGCCATGCTCGATGGCGCGTACCATGCCTCCCATAGCATCAAGCTTGTCGAAGTATTCGAAGGCGGCCTTTTCCATATCGAGTGTAAAGCGTTCGACAAAGTATGAACCTCCAAGCGGGTCGGCCACGTTAGCAACTCCAGACTCATACGCCAGGATTTGTTGCGTACGCAGCGCTATACGCGCCGCGTCTTCTGTTGGAAGTGCGAGAGCTTCATCGTATGCGTCAGTATGCAGTGATTGTGTGCCGCCTAGCACCGCGGCCAGCGCCTGAATGGCAACACGGGCGATATTATTCTTCGGCTGTTGCGCTGTGAGTGAAACGCCGGCTGTCTGCGCGTGAAAGCGCATCCAGGTGGACCGTGGATTCTTTGCGCCGAAGCGCTCTGTCATCACGCGATACCAGATTTTGCGCGCCGCTCGAAACTTTGCGATTTCTTCAAAGAAATCGTTATGCGAGTTGAAGAAGAAGCTGAGTCGTGGAGCGAAGTCGTCGATGGCAAGGCCGCGGCGAAGCGCCCATTCCACATACTCAATGCCGTCATAGAGCGTGAATGCGAGTTCCTGCTGCGCTGTTGAGCCGGCTTCGCGGATGTGGTAGCCGGAGATGGAAATTGGATTAAAGCGCTGCGTGAAACGCGAGCCGAACTCAAATGTATCGATGACGAGCCGCATCGAAGGAGCAGGCGGATAGATGTATTCCTTCTGCGCAATATATTCCTTGAGGATGTCGTTCTGCAGCGTACCGGAAATCTTCTTTAAGTCTGCGCCCTGCCGCTCGGCTACCGCCAGATACATGGCCCAGATAACGCTGGCCGGCGAGTTAATCGTCATCGAAACGGTCGTCTCTTCGAGGTTGATGCCGGAGAACAGCGTTTCCATGTCCTCAAGCGAATCAATGGCAACGCCGCACTTGCCGACTTCGCCTTCGCTCTGCGGATCGTCGGAGTCGCAGCCCATCAGCGTCGGCAAATCGAAGGCTACGGACAGGCCGCTGCCTCCATTGGCCAGCAGGTATTTATAGCGCTCATTCGTTTCCTCCGGAGACGCGAAGCCCGAGAACTGGCGCATCGTCCAAAGCTTGCCGCGGTAGCCCGCGGGGTGAATGCCGCGCGTATATGGCGGCTGACCGGGCGCAGTCAAGCTTGTTTCTAGGTTCAGCGGCAGATCAGCTTCGGTGTACAGGCGTTCTACTGGAACGCCAGAGATCGTAGTAAAACGAGCCTGGCCGGAAGAGTCAAGATTGATGCCTGTGGCGACGCCGATGGGTCGCTCAGGTGATTTCTTAAGAGCAGGCTCAAGCGTATGCTTTTCCCATCGTTCTTTTTCAGTGGACAGCTTTGATTTAAACGGTTCAGTTTGTGATGCATCCGGCATCGAGGCTAATCCTCACAGGAAACTCCTCAGCATAGGGGAAAGAAACGGGCTCGGCAACCGGCGCTTATTTTTCTGCTGATTCCTTATTGCGCGCGCGCACCTTGAACCAGATGGGAGAGCCTTCAAAACCGAAGGCCTGGCGTATCTGGTTTTCGAGAAAGCGCTCGAAAGAGAAGTGCAGTTTTACATCGCGGTTGGTGAAGAGAATGAATGTTGGCGGGGCGACGGCCGCCTGCGTCATGTAGAAGATGCGCACCTTCTTTGACATGGGAACGCTCGCGCGCTGGAAGTCGATGCGCTCCAGGAAGCGGTTCATCTGGCCAGTAGAGACACGCTTGCGCCGCTCGGCGGCTACGCGAATCACAATGTCGAGAACGCGCGGGATATTTGTGCCTTCTGCGGCTGAGACGAAGAGCACCGGCGCGTAGTTCAGATACTTGAGCGTGTGGCGAAGCTGAGTTTCGAAGATGGCGCGGTCTGCGGGAGGCTTGCCGTCAGTACGCTTTGAGGTCACCAGGTCCCATTTGTTCACCACAATAACCACAGACCTGCCGCTCTCGTGGGCATATCCGCCAATAGTCGCGTCGGATGCTGTCACGCCTTCGGTTGCATCGATGACAAGGATAGCCACGTCGGCGGCTTCGAGATGTTTGCGGGCCATGACTACGGAGAGCTTTTCCGCCATCAGATGCGTTTTGCCTTTGCGGCGAATGCCGGCGGTATCGACAATACGAAGCTGTTGACCTGCGTGTTCGATGACTTCATCGACTGCATCACGGGTGGTTCCGGCGATGGGCGAGACGATGGCACGTGATGATCCTGTGAGGGCATTGAGCAGGGTCGATTTGCCAACGTTGGGGCGTCCGATGATGGCAACGCGTGTTTCATACTGCTGGAATTCGCCATGTGTGCGATGTGGCGCATCTTTGTCTTCAGCAGGCTCTTCTTCAGGGACTTGTAATTCCGATGATTCGGGAAACTTCAGCACAGCGAAGACTTCATCAAGCAGATCGCCGATGTTATGGCCGTGCTCGGCTGAGATGGGGACGAGGTTCTTGACTCCGAGGCGGCGAAAGTTTTCGGCTTCTGCGTCGAGAGCTTCTGTGTCGATTTTGTTTACCGCGAGAAAGAGCGGCTTGCCGGTCTTGAGGAGCAAGCGGGCGAGGTCGATATCGGGCGAAGCCAGTTCGCTGCGGCCATCGACCACCATGACGATTGCCTGCGCTTCTTCGAGCGCGACGCGGGCCTGGCGGAAGATCTCGGCGGGAATAAGTGCTTCGTCGTCGGGGATGATGCCGCCGGTATCAACGAGACGGGCAACCTTGCCTTCCCATTCTACTTCGCCATAGATGCGGTCGCGGGTTATGCCGGGTTCATCACCCACGATAGACCGACGCGAGCCGGTAAGCCGGTTGAAGAG
>Ga0070740_10002575_pt1 | contig 20892 bp, 19 predicted proteins | sample Coa_R2_FD_67286 | JGI IMG/M metagenome (GOLD analysis project Ga0070740, IMG submission 67286) | Surface soil microbial communities from Centralia Pennsylvania, which are recovering from an underground coalmine fire - Coalmine... | ecosystem: Environmental > Terrestrial > Soil > Unclassified ...
GGCGAATGCTGCTGCGACAGCACGACCTCCGGCAGCGGCAGCGCTTGGGGATCGTCCTGCGCCAGGTAGACGAGCGGCGGGCGGCTGAGCGTGTACAGATACTGCCAGGCAGGATTTTGCGTCGTACTGTTGGGGCCGGTGCGTGCGACCGCCAGCGGCGTGTCGAGCGCGGCGGGCGGCGGCGTATCGATGGCGAAGGTCTCTCTTATCACCCGGCGGCCTTCGGTGGCCGGGACCAGATTGCCGCCCACCACCGTGCGGGTCAGGTCGTGATCGGATTTGAGCGCCTCGCTGGCGTCCCAAACCAGATGCGTGACTGGCGTCGGCCCGGCGGGCGGCCCCGGAAAGAGCGGATCGTCCTCCTCGATGATCGCGGTCGGATGGATCACCTCGCGGATCGGAGGGTCGGCCGCAGTTTGCGCCGCGGTGTCGATCAGCAGCGCCTGGCCTGGCGTCAAACCGAGCCCGTGTCCTTGCACCCACATCTCGGTCGCGCCCGCCTCCAGGCATCGCTGGCTGTCGTCCCACCAGTATGGCGCGATCCCGCTGTTCCAGCGCGGATCGAGCGCGAAACTCTGCGTGGTAAGCGCCCCGGTCTTTTGATCGATAAGCCCCGTGCCGGCCTCGAAGAAAATCGTCGCACCGTCGGGCGCACGGGCACTGACCAGCAATCCCGAGGGAATCGAGCCGGCGGCGCTGACGCCGAATTGCAGCAGCACGCGCGCCGAGGTCGCAGGCCGCGGCTCGTAATCGACCAGCCGCGCCAGCCGCACGATCGAGCGGCGCTGGGTGGCCGTATCGATCGCAGCCTCGGCGGCCACACGGTCCTGCGTGTAGCTCAGATCGTCGGCCAGGGCGCTGAGCGCCTCCAGGAACATCACGCCGAAATCGGCCTCGGAGCGCTCCTGCCAATTGGGATAACGCTGAGTAGAAAAATCCGACAGCGCCTTGCGAAAGCTCAGGAAGTCCTTGGCCAGGTAATCGATCGGCGGCAGGTCTTCGGCAAGCGGCGGGCAGACGCGCGCCGGCGGCGCGCAATCCAGCTCCGAGGGGCACAGCGCCTTGAAGGAAAAGACCGAATGGTCGAAGAACAGGTCCAGCGCGCTGCTCTTGATGGTCAGGGTGTAGAAAGAAAAGTCGCCCGGCGCCGCAACGGTCAGCGTCAGCACCGGACGCCCTTCGGCGTCGGCGCTCCAGTCGGTAGCATCATTGATCGGATTGACAGCCACGGTGGGAATCGACTCGCCGCCCGCGATCGCCACTGAGGCGATCGTTCCGGCCACCGTAACCTGGTTGAGGAAGTGCACGCGCAGCGTCTTTTCGTCCTGCGTCGCGATCTCGACGAAGTCGATCCCGTTAAGGGCCGTGTTCGACGGATCCAGCAGCGCGCCCAGCCGGTCTTTCTGCGCAGCCATCTTAAATCACCGGCAGCAGCATGCTCTTGTCGGTCTGCGTTTCGATCAGCACGTAATCGATCCGGATCAGGAGCTGCGCCGGATCGGGCGCCGTGCTGGGCGGCACGACCGTAACCTGCTTGACCTGGATCTGACCCGCCAGCCACTTGTTGAGCGCCTGCAGCACCATGATCTGCGTGGTCGCGGCGGTGGCGTCGGAGTTGGGCGCGAACAGCAGACGGCGCAGGCCGCAGCCGAACTCGGGCAGGTCGGCGCGCTCGCCGGGGCTGGTCAGCAGCACCTGGCGGATCATCTGCTCGACGTGCGACTCGTAACCGGTGCGCGCCGCCTGATGCGACACCGGATCGATTCGAAACGGGTAGGCGTAATCGTGCCGTTCCATCACTGATACTCCTTACATCCCGCCAACGCGCGGCTGGGTCGACGTGATGATCACCGCGCCCTGGACCGCCTGGTCTGCCGCCACGCACAGGCCGACGCTCTGCTGGCTCAGCGTAAAGTCGCTGATCACGCGTAAGCGCGCGTCGGGCGCGATCCATTGCACCTGGACGCACGGATGCGGCGCGCCGGCAACGTTGAGCACGCATCCCGCGATGAGGAACGTGTCGGAGGCGCGCAGGATTGGACCGCCCGCGGCTTGCACCCTAATGTTGGACGAGATCGCCGTGACGGTGCCGCCGTGCGGACACATCATGACGCTGGAGGTGTTGAGCAGGTTTGCCATCGCGGTTCCCTGGCGGCTTCTCCTTTCGATTCGGCGGCTCCGGCTAAATCGCCAGCGTGAACAGTTCAAGCGCGAAATTCGCGTACGACGACGCGTTATCCAGCGCGTCGGACGCGGAAAAGCCAGCGCCGCAGCCGTTGGTGTCGCACGAGACGTAGCAGCCGGTCTTGTCGTCGGTGTGGGCGGAGTAATGGGAGAACTCGTGGAGGATTATGCTGGCTATACAGTTGCGCTCATAGCCCCTCAGTACCGCCATGCACAAGTGGATGTTCGGCAGCACGCCGATATAGCGCAGCCGCGCCCGCACGTATGCGGCTTCGACCTCATCGCATTCGGTTTCGCATTCGTAGGTATAGTTGTTCGCCGTGAAGTCGGCCTGGATGCTGTTGTAGACCTCGCGGATACGGGCGAGGTTGGGCGTTGCGGTCATGAAGTATTTCGTCAGCAGGGGCGGGACCGCGGGATCCAGCGGATCGGCGCCCAGCACGCGGATCGCCTTGGCCACCATCTGCTTTGTCACCCAATCCGAGGGCCAGACGAAGTTCCTCAGATCGTCCTCGGAACAGTCGCTGTGGCCGTAACGCGACAGGACGCCCTTTTGCGCCGGCACCTCGACCGTCAACCCGGCCATTACCGCGCCCGCGGCACGCTCGGCTTCCTGCTCTCCAGCGTCGTTGGGGCTGCTGATCCGGTCGGGCCGGGCGCCGCTGTCCGCCCAGTCGCGCTGCTGCACGACGTGCGCCAGTTCATGCGCAATCAGCCGGCGTCCGTCGTCAGTGTGCGGCGAATACTGGCCCGCGCCGAACACGACATGGTGGCCGACCGTGTAGGCGAGCGCGTTGACAGCGGCGGCGGACTGCTCGGCCTCGCTGCCGATATGGAATCGTACGCCGGCGAAATCGTATCCGAAGCGCCGCTCCATCGCGGCGCGCGTTGCCGTATCGATGGGCTGGCCCGCCGAACGCAGCACCTGGTGCACGATCGGTGGCACCGCGCTTATCGGCGCACGGTCTTTGGCCGAACGCTCAAGGCGGTTTTTCGCGGCGCACTCGGCGCATTGCCCGCTCCCACCGCCCGATTTTTCGCAAGAGCATCTGCGCTCCAGCCTGGCGCCGATCCCTGCATTCCGATTGAGCATCCGCAGCACGGCCTGATTGCCGCGCCCGCGATACGCTGCGGACAGCGGCCGCCGCCCATCTTGAGACCCCGGCGCACAGGGAGCACCTTCCGCTTGCAGCACCCGCGCCATACCTTCGCGCGGCGCGTGCGCCTCGGGATGCTTTGGCACTGCCGCCGCTGCGCCCGGATGCGGAAGGTCGGGCGAGTTTCCACTGCGGCTTGCGCGCGCGACAATCATCGCTGCATCGCCTCCCGGGCCTTCAGCACAAGGCGTGCGACAGTGGGCCGAGGTCGAGAGTTTGGTTTGGAGTTCATGGTTTGGGACTCGCTCCGGCAGCCGGCGGCGGCGGTTTGACGGGCCATCGAAGCTTGTGCTCGGCCCACTTCGGATCGTTCATCTCGGTGTGAAGGCGTGCCTTTTCCTCCGCCGACCAGTCGGCGGTGGAGAATTCGATGGTCTTTTTCACGTAGGCGTCGGCGTCGGGACACTCGCAGATGCAATAAATCGAGTGCAGGGTGCTCTTGAAGGATTGGAACTCGTTGGTAATGCGCCCTTTAAACCATCTGTCGAGAATATCTGCTCGTTGTTTTTCGGTGAGGCTGACGTTTTCGCGGCTGGCGCGAAAGACGATCGGAAACTCGACCAGCATCGCGGCGATTTCGGACAGCGCGTCCTCGATGTCGTCGAACTTGCAGGCGCCGGCCCTGGGCGAGGCAATCCGGGTCACGTCGAAGCGCGCATGTTCGGTTTCGTGCATCAGCGTCATCAGCGCCTTGTCGCGCCAAAGATCGCGGGACAGGCCGCCGATCTTGGGGTCCATCGTGTTGTTGAACTGCGCCGCTTCGCTCTCCAGCCGGTCGGGGATGAAGGTGCACAATCCTCCCCCGGCGATCGGCGGCATGAAGTCACTGCATGGCCCAGTCAGCGCGCCGAACCCCGATTCCATGTCCTTGTCCACCACGATTTTCTTGATGAATTTCAGCCGCTCCGGATCCCAGTCATGAAGCACCTTCTCGGCCTGCACCGCGCGCGCGCCGTGGCCGTCAGCGGTGCAACCTGGATCGGGCGGGGTCTTGGTGCAGGCCGCCTTGCGCTTGTCGCGCTTGTCCTTGTTCTCGGGCTTGGCGGTCTCCTCCTTCATCAGTTCCTCGGGTGTGCGCTCCTTCTTCTTCGCGCAGTCCTCCTTGCTCATGCACGCTCTTGCCAGGAGGGCGCCGGCGGGAAGCTCCGGGTCGAGCCGCGATGAGGGGCCGGGCGGCAAAGCAGAGCGCATCACCGCTTCGGCGGCGGCGTCAGCCTGACGCTCCGAAGCGTCGTCCGGGTTGCTGATGCGCTGCGGCCCTGCGCTTTCGGCCGCGCCTTGCTGGACGACGTGAGCCAACTCGTGCGCAATCAACGCGCGCCCTGCGCCGCTGTCCGGAGAATACTGGCCGGCGCCGAACACGATGCGGCGCCCCACGGTATAGGCCAGCGCATTGACCGCGGCGGCCGACTCCGCCGCCTGCTCGCCCGTATGGACGCGTACGGCGCGCAAATCCATCCCCAGGCGCGGCTCCATGAAGCCGCGCACGCCGGGATCGAGTTCCTGTCCGCAAGAGCGAAGAACATCGTTGACGATCGGCGGGACGCCGCTGCTCGCGCCAACGCCGGCCGCCTTGCGATCGAGCAAAGCCTCACGTTGGCCGGCGCATTGCGGACATTCGCCCCCCGCTCCGCCCGATCCCGCGCAGGAACATTTGCGATGCAGTTCGCCGTTTGGCAACCGATAACCGAGCATCCGCAACGCCGCCTGGTTGCCCCAGGCGCCGACCGGCCGCCCATCAGCGGCATTCGGCGGACCAGGCGGACGGCGGGTCCGGCACCGGGCCGCGGCGCGGTCTGCTTCGCTTCTGCCGGCGCGCGCGAAGGCCATCGCTACATCACCTCCAGCGCGCCGTTGTTGACGTTGACCTCGGAGTCGCTCACCGCCACCTTGTTGGTTCCGCGTTCGATCGCGATCCCCGAGGAATCCATCGTCACCTTGTTGCCGTTGGAATCGCTGATCGTGACCGCGCCGGCGTCGTCGTCGAGCAGAATCTTGTGCCCGGCCTTGGTGACGATTGTCTTTACGCCCGCTGCGGCGTCCGACGGCATCTCGCCCTCGCGCCAGTAGCATCCGGTCCAGATCGGATAGGAAACGTCGCCGCCCTCGAACTCGATCCACACCCCGGCACCTACTTCCGGTAGAAAAACGATACCGACGTCCGGCCCCGCGTACGGCACGCAGGGGCTGCACCATCCCGTGGCCTGCGTGCCGAGCACGGCTGGAACCTGGGCTTTGATCCGCAGGGTGGCGCGGTCGATGTCGATCACGATGCCGCGATACTTGCCATAAAAGCGGCCGCGTACGCGCTCGATCAGCTCGCTGATCGCCTGCTCGTTCATCACAGGCCGACTCCTCCGGGCAGCCCCGACCCGCCGCTCGACGGCGGGGGCCCGACCGCGTTGCGCACCAGCACGAATTTCATCTTGTGAGAGTCGGCGCTGATGGTGTGGCGCACGCTCCAGACGTAGTACTTGCCCGAGTGCAGACTGCCGATGCCGTCGATCTGCACCACGGTGCCAACCCGCATCACGGCGCCCAAGCGCGCGACGTCGGCCTCTCCCTCGCAGCGCACGAAGTTGCCCGCTTCGCGCAGCAGCGATTGCGCACGCAGGCTCAGCTCGCCGCCGTCATCGACCGGCGCGGTCAACATTGCGGTGATCGGATGGCCGGAGAAATCGGCCAGCCCACGCTGGTCCAGCGGCGCAAGCCCGGAATCGGAGGTATCGGCGCTGACCCCCTGCGGATCGTCGTCGGTGAACAGGGCCTGGCGCGCAACCACCGAAGTCGGCCGCGTCGCGTCCCATTCGATGTCCAGCGCATTGACGGTCCACGCCTGCGGATCGTTAAGCGTAATGGTCAGAACCGCGTCACCGTCGAGTTTGGGCTTGGCGAAATAGCCGATGCGCTGACCGGCCTGCCCGGCGCAGGCAACACGGCACAGCTTGCCGTTGCGGCGCGCCAGCGCGCGCAGGAACTGAATGTCGGTGGCGCGCTGCATCAGGCTGTGACCCGACTCGGTGTGCGAGGGCGAATCGTCCTGGGTGTTGTCGTCCGCGGGTGTGATGCCGTAATCGCCGAATACGGCGTTGGCCACGTCCGCATCGGTGACGTCGACCCATTCGTGCGCCTTTTCCTCCAGGTTCATCAGCCACGACGCGTCCTGACCCCAGACCTCCAGCGTCGATGCAGTGGTGCCGGTCTGCAGATGGAGCTTGTGGGAGAGCACGAAGCCGTCGAAGATGCATTGCGCCTCGCCGCCTTCGGGCGTGGCCACCACGGCCAGATTGGCGAAGGGCCTCAACCGGTCGTCGGCCACGTAAGTCAGATCGCCGTCGGCCGTGGCGCTGACCGGCACCTTGAGCGAAATCGCGCCGGGCAGGTCGGCGTTCTCCTCGACCTCCAGTTCGGAAATCGCGTTGACCAGTGTGTCATCGGCCGGGGTGCCGTCGATTAACAAACTGTAGGTGCTCGCCACGGCTCAGCGCCCCTTTGCCGGAATCCCGATCAGGTCGTGGGCCGCCAGCGCGTCCGGCACCATCGCGTCGTTGGTATCGCACAGGCGCCAGAACGCGGTGGCATCGGCCAGATAATGGTAGGCGATCAGATCCAGGCGCTGGCCCTCCAGCCGGCGATGATAACCAATCAATTTTGCCGCCGACGGCAGCGGGAGGCGCGTGGCGGCGACCATCCGGCCGCCGGGAAGCGTCACCGTATAGATGCCGGCGTTGGCGTAGCGGCTGCCCGGAAAAAACATCTGCACCTCCTCACACCGGAAGCATTCCGATTATCGATTCGACCGCGTTGGCCAGGTTGGCCAGCGCCAGCGCCTGGCGCAGCCCCTGCGAGTAGGTGTAGGCAACCTTGGCGACATCGGCGAGCGGCCCGCTGACCGCCTGCAATTCATCAGGGGTCAGCACGCGCATGTCGACGCTGGCCTCGGCGTGAATCGGGTTGAGCAGCGGATCGTAGAGTTTTTCGGTGATGCTCAGGCCGGTGATGCGCACCGGCAGGATGCGCCCGGGGCCCCATACGAACAGCACGGTCGGCACCTGGGATTGCGGCACGTCGCGAGCGGTGGGCGCGCTCGTGCCGCCGCCGATCGCGGCGCCGGCCGCTCCCGCCGCAGCCGACACCGAGCCCACCAGCCCGCCGCCGGAAAAGGCCCCGGTCGGATACTGCAGCATCTCCAGCGCCGCCAGCCGGGTATAGATGCCAGTGGTTTGCGCGATGCCCTGCGCGACCGGGCTGCCGTCGGAAATCATGTCGGCGGCGTCCATTACCAATGTGAATGAAAATGCTTCACCCGGTACGCCCTTGACCGCCAGCGGATTTCCGCCCGGCGTGCTGGAGGCGGCCTCGGGCTGAGTCCAGCGATGGGTCATCGTTTCGGGGTTGAACTGAAAGATGATCACGTTGGGGAGCGGAATCAGAAAGGTCGGCATGAACTCGACCAGCGCGCCCCGCATGTAATTGCCGCCCATGATGAATGGTCAACTCCCTGTTTTTCAGCTCCTCAAACGGGCCAGCATCTGTGCCGCGATGCGCGCCGCAATCGCCGCGTCGTCATCGCCCGGCGCCGCCGCCACGGTCAGCGCCATCGCACCCAATTCGCGCGCCACCGCCGGGGTCGGCGCCTGCGCCAGCGCCTGTGCGATCAGCGTCGCCAGGCGCTCCGGATGGGCCGGCGCCGCGCCGGAGAATTTCAGCGTCAACCTGCCGATCGCGACCTCAGCCACGGTCCCCCTCCGTCCAGTCGCAGCGCACCGTAACTCCGCGCTTGACCATCTCGCGGCGCGCCGCGTGCAGCACGTGTTCCATCGTGATCCGGCTGTTAGAGGCGCGCGCGAGAAATGCCGCAGCCAGGGCCGCCGCCTTGATATCGGCGCCGGTCATGTCCAGGCGCGCGGCGAGAAAGTCGAAATCGATCCCGTCCAGCAGCGGTTCGCCCGCGGGCGTAGCCGGAATCAGCGCCAGTTCCCACAGCCGGCGGCGTTCCGCCGGTCCCGGCGTAAGGAAGTCGACGATGAAGCGTAGGCGGCGCACAAAGGCCGGGTCGAGATCGTTCTTGCGGTTGGTGGCCAGAATCGCGATACCGTCGAACTGCTCCATGCGCTGGAGCAGGTAGTCGATTTCGATGTTGGCAAAGCGGTCGTGCGCGTCCTTGACCTGGGTGCGATGGCCGAACAGGGCGTCGGCTTCGTCGAAAAACAGCACCGCCGCGCAGCGTTCGCACGCGTCGAATACCTGCTTGAGTCGCTTTTCGGTCTCGCCGATGTACTTGTTGACCACGCTGGAAAGGTCGACGCGGTAGAGCTCCAGCTGCAGCGACCGGGCGATCACCTGCGCCGCCATCGTCTTGCCCGTGCCGCTAGGTCCTGCAAACAGCGCGCTGATTCCCTTGCCCAGCGGACAGAGCCGGGCAAAGCCCCACTCCTCGTAAACCGCGCCGCGCAGGCGGGCCTGTGCCTCCATCTCCGCCAGATGCTCGCGCACGTGATCGGGCAGCACGATCTCATCCCAGGTGTAGGGACACGGCAGCGGCGTGAAGAGTTCGCCGGGCGCCTGATGGAGAATGCGGCGGCACGCCTGGACGACCGGCTGCTCGCCGGCCGGCGCAACCGCCGCCACCGATGCGATTTCAGCCGGGGTCAGCGCCCAATCGATGACCGGTGCCGGGGCCGGCGCCGCGGGAACCAGGCGCCGCCATAGCGCGCTGCGATCGGCGCGCTTGAGCGGCGGCAGATGTATCGACATCCTCGCCGATGCACTGTTGTCCCTGGGGGCCAGGGGTTTTTGCGTCGCAAAAATGGTGATCGCGGCGGCCGGCGCCTCGCGCCACACCGCCGCGTCGACAACGCCGGCTTCATGCCAGCACAAAACCGCACCCGTCATCCGCGCGATGCGTACCGCGCGCACCACACGCTCCGCAGCGACGGCAAGCGGCGTGTCATTTCCGAGCAGGGCCGGCGCGTCGGCACATAGCAGGTTGGCGCCCAGCGCCGCACACAGCTGCGCCGCGGCAATTCGTCTGCCGGATCCCTGGGGCGCGATGATTTCGATTTCAATGGGCGCCGCCAACCGGCGTTCCTGGCCGTCTGCGCAATACTGGAGCGCGCCGATGAAGCGACGCATCGCTTCGATCTGCCCGGGATAAAGCTCCAGCGCGCCGGCACCGACCGCAGCCGGCACCATCGTGACCGCCCTGCCCAGTGCCGGGTCGCGCCAGTCGCGTCGCAGCAGCCAGTTGATCGCTTGCGCGTCCGCGACCCACGATGTTCTGAGACTCCAGCCGCTGCCGCCGGCGTCGAGCGGGCGCGCCAGATGCCATCTGACCAGCGCACCATCCGCCGCCGGTGCGGCCATTTCGCGCCATTGGAAGAGATGGGCGGCCAGCCATGGCGTCGCATAAAGGGCGGTCGCGTCATCATGCAGATAGCCGTAAACGCGGCCCAGCATCGGCTCCACTTCCAGCGCGGCCGCCATCGCCAGCAGGTCGGCTTCCTCCCCGCTCAGCGCAAACTCGCGCCGCAGCTTTGTCCAGACCTGATCATGCTCAGCGGCGCGGTCGGCGGCCTCGATCGCGGCGCTGAGTTGCCCGGCCGATGGATCGTGTTGGTAAAACGACCGCTCCGCCGCCGCCGCCTGCACCGGGTCGCCCAGTATGCGGTCGACTTCGGCATGGGTGATCGCGAGTCCTCCGGCCGGAGCGTTGGCATCGCTCGACCACAGCGCCCGCATCCACAGCGTATGCCGGCGCGCGCGCAGCACGATGCGATCGGCAAAGGCCGGAAGAGCGCGGCAAGCGGCGCCGTCCAGTGTCAAAACCTCCGCCGTCATACGACAACAATCCACCACGAGGGATCGGATTCGACCTGGTTGACCCGCACCCGCACCGAATAGCGCCCCGGCCGCAGACCCAGCGGCGGCTTGAAATCGATGGTGGTGCCGCCGCCGGTGATCTGAAACTCCCCGTCGCCCGGCGGCGCCCCGCTGGGCGACAGCGCCACCGTATCGAGCAGTACCTGCGTCTGACCCGCCACAAACCCCCTGCCATGCAGCGTGTAAGGCGCCGGCAGCAGCGGCGGATTGGGCGGCGCCACAGTCACGTCGACGCGCGCTGCGACACTGAAGGGCGTCGCGTTGGAGCGATAGTCAACCGCGTCGCCCTTGGCGATATCGCTGCCGACCCGCAGCCGGTACACGCCGGGCGGCGGACTGTCGGCGGGCGGCGTGCCGATCGAGTCGGGCAGACGCAGGATGATTTTGGAATCGGAGGCAATCGTCGCGGGCGGCGGATTGGGATTGGGGATCGGCACGATCCAGTCGGTCACCTCGCGCTCCGGAGTGCCGTCGGCCAGCAGGTAAACCCGCCTGGCAGTAGGTTGGCTGAGGCCGGCGCCATAAAGCGTGACTTCCTGTTTGGGCGCGACCGTCGCGGGCGAGAAATCGAAGTCGACGATTTCCGGCTTTGCGACGCTGCTCTCCGGAGCGGCAAAGCTCACATGCCGCGCAGTGCCGATCACCTGTCCAAAGTCGGCATAGGGCAGCGCGGTGGGATCGGCGGACAGGCTGATGGTGGTGACCTTTTTGGCGGCTACCGGCGTGGCTGGCGGACTCAGGAAGATCACGCTGACGCGGTAGATGGCCGCCAGACGCATCGGCGACGTGACCGCCTGCCACAGCCGCGCCATGTCGTCCGCACTCTGCACCGCCATCGTCAGCGTGAACTCCTCCTTGACGCCGGTGGGCGGCGGCAGCGGCAGCGTGACGGTGGTGTGGACGATCGGATTTTCGTGAAAGCAGCGCATCGCAATACTCATCGCACGCTGCTCGGCGACGTAGTCGTCCTTGGCGAAAGCGGTCAGCAGGAAATAGAGATTGAGGCTGAGCGGTTGAAACGGGACCGGCTGCGCCCGGGGTCCCATCACCGGCGAGTTCATCTGGAACTGGTCCTGCTCGACGTGAAAGAGGTAGAGCGACAGTTGACAGCCGCCGGCATCGCGCACGGTTTCGGGCGCCGAACCGCTGACATTGATCGTAAACTTGTCGACGTCGCCGCCGTTGGCCTTCCACATCGGCGAATTGTCGCGGCAGGTTTTGATCATGTTGATGAGCGTGTCGGTCACCAGCGACAGATCCAGAACTCCGAGCGCACTCAGCGGCATCGTACAATCCCCGTTATCCCTGCCGCAGGCCGTAGGTTGAAATCAGCTCGCGCGACAGGGCCGCCCGCGGCCGCGGCGCAACCGCCGCCGGGCGCGTCGCAGGCGGCGGCGACGCCGCCGGTGCGATCTGCACCTCCACCGACCCGATACGGATTAGCGGCGCCGCCTCTCGCGCTTGTGTGGCCGAGGGCGCAGCCAGCGGCGGCCGCTCCGCCGGCACCGCCGGCGTCAGCACGGCGAACGCGGGCGGCGAAGCGCCGGCTTGCGACGCAGCGGATGGCGGCGAGGGCGGCGCGATCGTTGCCGCCGCGGCCGCGGCCTGAGGCGCTTCACCGAGCTGCGGGGCGAAAGCGCCCCTCGCTACAGGGCGCTCTTGAACATGAGCCGGCCTCTGCGCCGCCGTCGTAGCCGCAACGATTACTACCGGTGACTGATTGTCTACAGGTTGTTTAACGCCGACTTGCGGTGCCCGCACCGCAGCGGTCGAGGGCGGCACCGGATGCGCCTGCGGGAGTCCGTCGGCACCCTGTGCGGCCCTGGGGCCAGGCGCGTCGACCTTTCCCGGCCCTGCCGCGACACGATTTTCAGAAATCGCCTCAACTTGCGGCGGCGATACAACCCGGACTGCGGCGGCGTCTCGTGCATTTGCTTGCTGGTCAATGCGCATCGTGCCGGGAGATGCCGGAACAGGCCGAACGCCCGATGCAGGTTGCCGGGCCGCGATTGGGCCCGCGCGCTCATCGGCCCGCGCCGCGGATGTGGCAGGTGTGCCGCGGCCTGCCGGCTCAGGCTCAAGCGGCGCCGCTGCCGCCATTTGCCAGCGCGCCAGCAGCGCGGAGGGCGGCGTCAGTTCGGGTAGCTTGCGGCTGGCGCGTCCCGCCGCCTGAGCGAAGTAGGAGGGGCGCGCCATCTCAGGCTGCGCTCCTTGCTGCCCGGACGATCTCCACGTAGCGGATGCGCCGGTCGCGCGGGAGAGCCAGAATGTCGCTCTCCGGCCAGTGATAATGTTGGGCGAGCAGATGGGTATCCTCGTAGATGAAGGCGGCATGCTCGCGCAGCTCGGTCAGACAAAACCGCCGTGGATCGAAATACACCTGCACCGCCGCCCCGCACTCCGGGCATCGCGCGTCAAGGTTGCGGGCCAGGTTGGGCGCCATCGCTTCCATCGCGTTCTCAACGCGCCGGAGCGCTGCCGCACGAATGCCCGCCGGCCTGACGCAGCGCGCGATCAGTTCGCGCCGCGGATCGCCGGTCAACGCCGCGGCCGCCTGGTCGCCCGCGCTGGGCAGCCGGAAGCTGACGTCCGCACCGCACAGGCGCATCCATCCCGCCTCCTGCGCTGGCTCGACGCCGCGCGGCGGACGGGGCGCATGATGCTGGAGGTAGCTGCTGATTCCAAAGCCGATATCGATAGGCTTGCGGCATTGCGCCCCCGGGCATGTCACGCCGGCGCGGATCGCATCGCCGAATACCACCTGCCGCAGATGCAACAGCGCCGCGTCGACATCGGTGGCGCTCATCTCGTGCCAGTCGATCGCGCCTGCGTCGGCACGATGCGCGAGGCGGCCGAGCAAGGCGATCGCAAGCGCCGCGGGCGAGGCGGCAGCCTCCAGCATCAGCAATTCCTCGGCGCCCGCAGGCGGCCGTATCGCGACCGCCGCCTGGCTGACCGGCAGTTGAAAAACGTTCACAAAACCCTCTCTCCGGCGGGCGATTCGACGCCTGCACGGCGGCGTCTCAGCCGCCTGTTACACTTCGGTCGGTTCGGTCAGGCTGAGGTCGTGCTCCCAGCCTTCGTTCTCCAGCTTGATGTGCTCGAGGATGACGGCGTTGCCGCCCGCGTCCATGTCGCTGAGCGCCTGATACTCCGAAACCCAGCAGCGATGGACGACGTAGCGATGCACCGGCTGGCCGGCCTCGTTGAGCAGCTCGATGCGCACTTCCTTGCGCAGGTTCTTGAGCGACTGCGAGGGCGAGCCCTTGTCCAGCACCTGCGCGGCGTTGGCCCAGTCCTCGAAGTCCTTGTCATGCGTGACGCCGCGCTCCAGCGTGATCGGGTCGTACTTGGTGCGTCCCAGGCCCTTGCGGATTAGCGCGTTGCCGCCTTCCTTGTATTCGATGACGTCGGAGGAGCGCTTGAGTCCGCCGACCTTGCTGACCGCCGCCACCGGTGTCGTGGCTTGCTCCAAATAGACGAGAAAGCGAAAGTTCTTGTAGGGATCGAAGCGGGTGGTGTTGACGGAAAACGGTTTGCCCATCGAACTTTCCTCCTATGCCTGGGCCTGGCCCGCGAGCTGGGCAATCTTGACAATCACGAACTCGGCCGGTTTGAGCGGCGCAAAGGCGACGATGATGTTGACGATGCCGTTGTTGATGTCGTCCTGGGTGGTAGTGGAGGAATCGCACTTGACCTGGAAGGCCTGGCTGGGCTTGGTGCCCTGGAAAGCCCCCTGGTTGAACAGCGCCAGCATGAAGTTCTCGATACTGGTGCGGATCGCCACCCACAGCGGCTCGTCGTTGGGTTCGAAAATCACCCAGGTCAGGTTGGCGCGCAGCGTCTGCTCGATGAACAGCGCCATGCGCCGCACCGGCACGTAGCGCCATTGCTCGAAGGCCGGGTTGGGAGTCTGGCCCACCAGCGTGCGCGCGCCGAAGATCACGCTGCCGCTGCCGGGGAAAGTGCGGATGCAGTTGACGGCGCCCAGGTTGAGCACGCCCTGGCGCGGGTCGGTCATGCGGCCCGTGTCAACCACGCCGGTGGTGTTGATGATCGTGGTTTCCAGGCCCGCCGGCGCCTTCCACACGCCGCGATTGGTGTCGGTGCGCGCGTAAATCCCGGTCACGAAACCGCTGGGCGGCAGCGCCAATCTGACGCCGGTGATGGGATCGATGGAATTGAGATAAGGAAAATACAGCGCTCCGTTTTGGCTGCGCGGGGCGATATTGCCGTTGGTGTCGCCGCTGGGATTGTTGAGGAAATCGTTGACCCAGGGCTGGCCGCCGATCGGATCGGCGATATCCACCACCGGCGGATCCATCACCAAAAAGGCCAGCTTGCGTTCGCAAAACGCCAGCGCCTCGCTCAACACCGCATTGTTGATGATTCCCGGCACCGCCATCAGATTGAAGATCGGTACCTTGTCCAGGTCGCTGTCCGCGGCAAACACCGACGCGAAGTCCGCAGGGTTGAAGACCCCCACCGCACCCGCCGGCGCCGTCCACGGCATCGACAGGTCCGCCACCGTGGTACCCGGTGCAAAGGGATAGGTCGCCGGGTAAGCGGTGTTGGGACTGACCGTTACCAGCGAGGAGATCGGATTGGCGGCGGTTCCGATTCGATTTTCGATAAAGTCGGGATCGGTCGATGGCGCCAGCTTGACCTTGCGAAAGGTCTCGGTCTGATTGCCGTAGGCGATGACGATGTCGGCGGTATCGCCCGCGGCGTTGGGATTGCTGATGGTCACCTTCATGGCAACCTTGTCCACCGGCTCGCGGGCGGTGAACGTAATCGCGTTGGGACTGGTGCCAAAGTCGACGCTCGCGGCGCTGACCGCGGTTACGACGGTGACGGCGTTGTTGTCGGTATTGCCCTTGCTGTCGGTGTAATTCTGCGGGTTGAGTCCGACCACGTAGGCGTCGGAGCCGCCGTTTAGAAAAAACTGATTGACCGCGTTGGCGACGTTGGCGTCGATCAGGTCGCTCTGATACAGCCCGCCGAATTCGCGCTCGTAGTCGGCGAAACTGAACAGCTCCACCGCCTTGGCGAAGTTCAACGTCTTGAAGGGATGCGTGTAGCCGACGAAGACCGTGATCGAGGTCGGCGCCGCCGTTATGGTATGGGCGGAACTGGGCAGCTCTTCAATGTAGATTCCGGGATAACTTGGCGTGATTGGCATGGCGCCTCCTTGGCGGCCGCTTTACTTGCCAGCCGGCCGTGCCGGCTGCTCAACCGTTCTCCTCCGCGGCATCGGGAATCTTTCCGAACGCCTCCTCGTAACGCTCGATGGACTCGCGCAGCACCGCAAACAGCACCTTGGCCGAAACCGGGCCGGTGATGATGCGGGTGTGGTAGCGCGGCGTATCCGGCAGGTTGGCCTGCCCGAAGTCGAGCACGAACTCGAAGGCGTTGTGGCCCACCTGAAAAGTGTTGGCGTAACGTCCTTCCAGAGGCTCCCGGTCATGCGCCCCGCCGGTTTCGTCTTCGTCCATCGCGGCGCACGGCACGCAATCGCGATGCCATCGCGCCCACCGCCGCGGCTCGCCGCGAAAATTCAAGCCGCAGGCGGCTTTTGCGTCGGCGCTGCGCCGCGCGCCGGGCCTGATTCAAAAAATTTGTCACATCGTGTTGTTACAAAGAGTAACAAAAGTGACACCGCGGTATGGCAGGGACGGGTCCGGAGAGGAACTGCTTGTTGAAAAAATAGACATAATGAAGAGAGCGAAAAGCCGCCTGCCGGGTCGGTGGGGCAAAAAAGCACAGCCATCGAAACTTGACCACTGTAACAGCGCACTGTTACACCGCCGCCAACGCGTTTGCGGCAGGGGATTTTCGGACAAGCCGCTACCTGACTCGCTCTCCGCGCTGCACAGAGAAGTAAAGGAAAGCAGCCAACCTTCTGTCAGGGTGGAACGGGCTACCTGGGGACAACTCGTCCCCGTTGCGCTGCTAGGAATTCGGCTCGGCGGCGCGGCGCACCGAGGTGTCGTTGACCATGTGATAGCGCGACATCTTGCGGTACAGCGTCATGCGTGACCAGCGCAACTGCTGCGCCGCGCGGCTCTTGTTCCAGTTGGCGGCGAGCAGGGCCGACAGCACGCGGTCGCGTTCGCTTTCGGGCGGCCCCGCGCTCTGCTCGAGGCGGATGCGGAAGCCCGGCGGCAGATTGGCCGGCGCGATCAGCCGCGGCGGTTCGCCGATGAAGACCGCTTCGATCAGATTTTTGAGCTCGCGCACATTGCCGGGCCAGTCGTAGCGAATCAGGGCTTCGAGCGTCTGCGCGCTGAATCCCTCGACATCCGTGCCGCGCTCGCGGTTCATCCGGCCGATGTAGTGGCGGCTTAGCGGCACCAGGTCCTCCTTGCGGGCGCGCAGCGGCGGCAAGTGGATACTGGCGACATTCAGGCGGAAGAAGAGATCGGGCCTGAATTTCTGCTCCGCCATCAATTGCTCCAGATTGCGGTTGGTCGCGGCAATGACGCGGATGTCAAAGGCGACCTCGCGGCGCGCGCCCAGCGGACGCGCCTCGCGCGCCTCGATCGCGCGCAGCAGCTTGGCTTGCGAAAACGGACTCATGTCGCCGATCTCGTCGAAGAACACCGTGCCGCCGTCGGCCAGCTTCAGGGTTCCCTCCTTGGACGACTGCGCTCCAGTAAAGGCGCCGCGCTCATAGCCGAACAGCTCGCTCTCCAGCAAACCTTCGGGTATCGCCGCGCAATTGACGCACACAAAAGGCCTGTCGCGGCGCGCGCTGTGGCGATGAATCAGCGCGGCGGCCAGCTCCTTGCCGGTGCCGGTCTCGCCGGTAATCAGGGTGTTGCTGTCGGTGGCCGCCACCTTGAAGAGGTAGTCACGCACCTCACGCATCGGCGGACTGTGCCCGATCATCTCGATCCCGCCCGTCTCGTCGGTGGGGCCGGCGGCTGCATGGCCGCGCCACAGGCGCCGCTCCACGCTTGCCATCAGCTCCTCAAGCGGCGGTGGGGTGCGGAAATAGTCGGCACAGCCGGCGCGCAGCGCGGCGACTGCCAGCTCCTCGGAACTGTCCGATGCAAGCAGGATAACGGGCAAATCGCACCGCATCTCGCGCATCGACGCCGCAACACGCAGCCCGTCGTCGCCCTCGCGCAAACGCGCGGCGACGATCGCCAGGACCAGGCAAGGGCTACGTATCGCGCGCGCCGCGGCGCGCGCGTCGGACGCCTCGACCACGCGGTAGCCGCGCGCGGCGATAAACGCGGCAAGCTGCCCGCGCAACCTCGCGTCGGTTTCGGCAAGCAGAATCGCTGACTTGACCATCACGTCCCCCCGCATACGGTCCGGCAAAGCCAGCCGGGCCGGTCCAGCACGCCGCGGATCGGTTTGCTCTGCGGCCGGCTCCTTCACCAATACCTTGCCCCCGGGCGGAGAAGGTTAAGGTACCAAGACATTGTTTTTGCGCGGTGGTGAACTGCGCCGTCGATTGCGCCCCCGCCACCCATCGTTTTGCGAAACTCCCTGCGGGGAGCCGGCGCGCGCCGCTGCCAGGTTCCAATACCTCGACCGGCGCAGCGCCGCCGTCGGTAAATCAGGTTGCCAACAAGCAGCTCGGATTACAAGTAATTAAGTTTTCCGACGAACCGTTAAGGTCGGTATCTCGCTCCCGCACGCAGGCGGCATTCGAAGCCCGGCTGCGCCGTTGACTCAGGGCCGGGCGCAAATGGAGATGGGCGCGTCAGATGCGCGAGTCTCCGGCAACTTGCGCGGCGTTGCGCCGCGCCAGCGACGGGTGCGGCACCAGCATCGGCACCTGCCGCTGATACCGGCGGTAGAGATCGCCGAACTGCGCGACAAGGTCGCGCTCCTCCAGCGAGGCGCCGATCAAAATGTAGGCAGTGGCGGCCAGTGCGAACAGCAGCCGCCCTACGGTCATGCGCGGCACGGCCCAAAAGGCGCCGATGAACCCGCAATAGATCGGATGGCGGACCAGGCGGTAAAAGACCGGCGTTTTGAACACCGGCTCGGGCACCGGCTGCCGGCGCCATTCGCAATAGACCTGACGCAGACCGAACAGAGAGAAATGATCGATCAGAAAGGTGGAGAGCAGCAGCACCGCCCACGAAGCCCAGAACACGATCGTCAGCGCCCACCATCCGGCCGGATTCTCAACCGTCCATACCCTTGCGCCAATCGGACGCCATTGCCAGATCAGCAGCGCCACCGCAGCGGTCGATGCCAGGACATAGGTGCTGCGCTCGATCGGCCCGGGAATGATGCGCGTCCACCGGCGTTTGAAGCCCTGCCGCGCCATCGCGCTGTGCTGGACGGCGAAAACGCCCAGCAGTATCAGATCGATGATCACCGCCCGGGCCAGTCCGCCGGCTGTGCCCGAGTCGATGGTTTTGAGGCCCGGCAGGCCGGCAAGAAATCCGATCGTGTAGAGAAAGGTGATCAGGAAGAGCACATAAACCAAGCCTCCGTAGGCCGCAACGATAGTGCGCCGCATGTTGTCTCCCTCTCCTGACGGGCCAACTTCAAGGCTGGCTGGATTATGCGCCATTGGCGGCGGCGCACAATGGCTGCGGCTGCGGAAATCGACGCGAAATTCAAACCCGCAGCGGGTAGCCGCCGCCGATCATCAGGGTCTCCCCGGTGATGAAGCTCGCCTCTGGCGAGCAGAAAAACAGCATCGCGCCGACCAGATCCGTCATCCGGCCCTGGCGCTTGATGAGCTGATGGCGGTTGATGAACTGCTCGAGCAGCGCGGGCGGCAGGTCGGCCATCGCGCTGGGCGAATCCACCGGGCCGGGCGCGATCCCGTAGACGCGGATGCCGTCAGGCGCCAGTTCCCTGGCCAACGCCGCCACCAGGCCGCGCACCGCGAGCTTCGAGATGCCGTAGGGAGTGGTGGGATCGAAGCCCGCAATCGAGGACTGATTGATGATCACGCCGCCGCCGCGCTCGCGCATCGAGGGGCGGCAGGCCGCGGCGCAGTTGACGATGCCAATCACGTTGACGTCCAGCATCAGGCGCCACTTGGCGCGCGGCAGTTCGGTCGGCTTACCGGCGTACTCCATCAGGTGCTTGGCGGCGTTGTTGATCAGGATGTCCACACCGCCCAAAGACTCGACCGTGCGCGCCACTGCCGCGTCCACCGAAGTTTCGTCCGCAACGTCGCATTCAACCGCCATCGCGCGCGCCCCAGTCCCGGCGATGGCGGCGGCGACGGCTTGGGCCGCGGGCAGATCGATTTCCGCCAGCACCACCGCCGCGCCCTCGGCAGCCAGCGCGCGGGCGTAGGTCTCGCCGATGCCGCGTCCGCCGCCGGTAATGAACGCCACCTTGTCCTTAAATCGCATCGCACACCTCCCGCCGCGGCCGTGCCGGGTTGCATGCAATCTTCCCCATCGGCGCACGATGCGCAAGCGCAGTACGATGCCCGATCGACGGGAGCGGTCCACTCTTGCGCATCGCGCCGCAAGCACTAACAATCGCCTTCAGCGCAAAGTTACGGCGAGGAGAGCAACGTGGACTTTAAGTATCCGCCTGAGGCCGAAGAGTTTCGCAAGGAGATACGCGCCTGGCTGGAGGTCAACGCGCCCAGGCACAAGCATCCGCCCTACGACACCATCACGGTGGCCAGCGACGAGGAATGGGAGGAGCGCCGGGCCTGGTACCGCAAACTGCATTCCGGCGGATGGATCGGCATTGCCTGGCCGCGCGAATACGGCGGACGCGATGCGGATGTGATGCAGGCGGTGGTCTTTCATGAGGAACTGGCGCGCTTCAACGCGCATCTTCCTTATATCGGGGCCGGCGTCGCGCTGGCCGGTCCCACGCTCATCCAATGGGGTACCGAAGCGCAAAAGAAACGCTTCATCCCCAAAATCCTCTCCGGCGAGGAAACCTGGTGCCAGGGCTACTCGGAGCCCAACGCCGGCTCCGACCTGACCGGGCTGCGCACGATGGCTATCGAGGAGGGCGACTACTTCGTCGTCAACGGCTCCAAGATCTGGACCTCGCAGGCCCATCGGGCGGACTGGATGTTCCTGCTGTGCCGTACCGACCCCAAGGAGCCCGGCAGCCGCGGCTTGTCCTACATCTTAGTGGATATGAAAACACCGGGTATCACGACGCGCCCGATGGTCGAGATCAACGGCAAAGTCAGTTTCAACCAGGTGTTCTTCGACAACGTGCGGGTGCCCAAGGAAAATCTGGTCGGCAAGAAGAACGAGGGCTGGCGCGTCGCGACCACCACGCTGGCCTTCGAGCGCAATTTCGGCGGCCGGCAGTATCCCAACCTGGTGCGCGACCTGGCGCGGCTGGCACAGGAGGTCCGCATCAACGGGCGTCCGGCCTGGGAGAACAGCGCCGTGCGTCAGCAGATCGCCGCCTTTGCCTGCGAGGCCGAGGCAATCAAGTACAACGCCTTTCGCGGCATCACGCGCCGCCTCAAGCGCCAGCCGCCGGGTCCGGAAAGCTCCACCCTCAAGCTCAGCGGCACGGAACTGAATCTGCGCATCCAGATGTTCGCGATGGAACTGCTGGGGCCCTACGCGCAAATCGAGCACGGCGACCCGTTTGCGATTGCCGGCGGCAAATGGCTGGAGCGGGCGATCACCGCACGCGGCGGCACCATCGCCGGCGGCAGCAACCAGATCCAGCGCAACATCATCGGCGAGCGGGT
>Ga0070740_10002576_pt1 | contig 20887 bp, 18 predicted proteins | sample Coa_R2_FD_67286 | JGI IMG/M metagenome (GOLD analysis project Ga0070740, IMG submission 67286) | Surface soil microbial communities from Centralia Pennsylvania, which are recovering from an underground coalmine fire - Coalmine... | ecosystem: Environmental > Terrestrial > Soil > Unclassified ...
GGCCCAGAGGATGATCGCACGACGCAGGTGACGCGGTTCTGTCGGGGAAGCATTGCCGGCATTCCCCTCAATATTTGCTTCAGACATACTGCCCCCTTATCTCTCCTCTTCATATCGGGCAAACAGCCAGCTCGCTGTCTTGCCTGCCCGATATGCCAGGAGCTAATAATTTGTCACGGTCATCGTACCGGCCATATACCCGGTGGTGGACATTGGACCACTGAACCCATAGGGCGTCTCGCGGTCATTCCCACAGGGGACGTAGCAGTGCCAGATGTAGACAGTGCCCGCCGGTCCCGTGCGGAATTGGAAGGAGATGACGTTGGGTTTCGGATACTGGTAGGTGTTTCCATCTACGCCGACCACATTCGTATCGCTGGGAGCGTTGTCTGCGACTCCGAGCAGCGGAACACTGACGAAGAGTGGATTATCGGCGGCTGGGGGCGTTTGTATGGTGAATGTATGGGCAACGTCGTCCGCGTTGATCTGGCTCATGGGCTTGTTGTTATACATGGCAACATTGCCAATCGTGCCCTGCACCGTCTGGAAGAAGTCGTTATACAGGCCAGAGGCACTGTCATATTGCTTGATAACGACCGTAATGACGCTGTTCGCGGGCAGTTCCCAGGATGTGCTTGGGCAGTACGTTACCCAGGTGATTTCTGGGTTGGGGTCGCCAGGATGACATGCCTGGCTATCCGGGAAAGTGGAGATGTCGAGTTCTGCGCTGTTTGGACCCGTCTTGGTGGCTCGTAGGACGCTGGGTTCGTAGCCGAGTCCCTGGATCGATCGCATGCCAATAATGACCCCGGCCAGGATACCGAAGCCTAAAATAAGCGATGCGACGATCCCAAAGATTAATCCTGACGAATGCTTCAATGCAATCCTCCTTGTCTGCGGTTTAATGCACAATCCGGTACGTCTATCCTCCGCCGGTTAAGCAAATTGTAGCTGTATGCATCTCGCTCGTATTTTGTGTGTGCTGCGGCCTCCTTTCTCCGCTTGTTCGGTGGCTGGTCTCAGAGATTTCTCTGGCAAATCTCGCTCTATTCTATGGAGCCAGGCCAGCGCCTGCATCCCTTCTTCTGCCCAACATGGCCTGTCTTCCGAGGAGTTTTTTGTGTGAAAGAATTAATTTGAGTAATACATACTTTTTGAGTGGCACCGGGAAATAATGTCTGGCATAACAAAATATTTCTTCATAGTTCTTTCTAAAGTAGAGATTGGGCTACTTTATTTAAGTACATGCATTTCCACAAGTATAACATAAAATTGGTATGATTAACAGTCCTATTGATTACCCAAAATAGCTAGCTCAGAATGGCTAATTTCCGGGCGAAAAAACGCGGCAGTTTGCCCGGCTCTCTTGCATCCTCAACTATACTGGTGTCAGGGCGAGGACGAGCCGAGCCGGGATGTATTGAAGGAGCGCGCTGTTGTGATCTCTGTGTTACGTCGATATATGTTCATATGCTGTCTGTGTATCCTGCTCTTCTATCTGTTGGGCTGCTTTGCCCGTCCTGCTTATGCGGACGGAGGAGCGCCTCAGCTTGCTTACGTGGCGGGATCTGCGCAGGGGATCAGCGTCATTGATATCGCGCAGCGGCGGGTGGTCCGCACGATTCCCCTTGCCGGGAATCCTTCCACCGTTCTCTTGAGTCCAGATGGGCAGACGCTTTATGTGGCGCAGCCTGGGTTGGGACGCGTTGCGGCGATAAACGCAAAGACGGGCGAGATTGCCTGCACAGCCGGCCTCGCGGGCCAGCCATCGCTGCTCGCCCTGAGCCTGGATGCAACAGTCTTGTACGCAGCCGGTCAGGGGGGCACGCGTGTGAGCGCGCTCAATCCCACAACCTGCGCGATCCAGCGGACCTTTGAGACGCATGAGCCGGTATACGGGCTGGCGGTGGCAGCATCGACAGCGGTCAATGCTACTCCTTCGACCCCCAATCAGATCTGGGCCACCGGGAGCATGCAGATTACCGTCTTCGACGCGACGGGGCAATTGCTCGGCACGGTGCCTGTGGCCGGCGGTCCGCAAAACATCAGCATCCCGGGCGGGTTCACCGCATACGTCACGACGCGCCAGCATGCCGTCCTCTCTGTGGACCTGGAGACGCGCAAGATCATTCGCACGCTGCTCAGTGGCGGACAATTCGGCAGGATGGACTTCGACGAAACCACCGGAGAGGTATACGTGCCCGATGAGCAGCGCAACCGGCTCGACGTGCTGACGCCTGTCACTATACATACCACCGTGATGCCGCGCGAGCCGGCGCGCATTCTCACCGTCAGCGGCTCTCCGCAATCGGTAGCTATCACCAACGATGGACAACTCGGCTTTGTCGCGCTCTCCAATGGCCAGGTGGTCATGCTCGATATTCCTGGACGAACCGTTATCACCACCCTGGCCGTCGGCGGGACGCCGCACTTTATCATCACCGGCCTCTATCCGCCGACCACAACCGTTCCTGTCCGCCCGCGCCCACCGGTCCCTTCTTCCTCACCCCTCCCGATATTTCCTATAGTCATGATTGTACTGGCAGGAGGGCTTCTCCTGGTTACGCTCTGGCTCCTCTGGCAGTTCTATCGCAGGGGAGCGGGCGGCCAGTTCTCCAAGCGCAAGCGGCTCTAGGCGTGGGGCAGATGCTTTTCCTTGACATACCCGTTTGCCCGCGATATACTGCCTATAAATCTCTTGCGTTTTGTATATCTTTGGAGGTAAATCACTCCATGCCCGAACAAGCTGAAAATATTTCTGTTGAAGAGAGCGGGCGCAAGAAGAAGCACATGCGTAGGGTTCTCATATTTTGCGGAATAACCCTGTTAAACGTTGGCCTGCTGGCGCTCCTGCTGACGCAACTGTTAACGCCTGCGCAGCAGACTCCTGCAGATCCTCTGCTCGGCCACGTTGCGCCTGGTTTCTCGCTGGCGACGGTGGATTCCGCGGCGGGAAAACGCGAACTGGCCCTGGCGGATTTTGCGGGGAAGCCGGTCGTCATAAATTTCTGGGCTACGTGGTGTGATCCATGTAAAGAGGAGATGCCGCTTCTGGAGACAACCTGGAAGAAACTGCAGGCTGAGGGAAAGGATGTGGTCTTCCTGGGGATCGACTTTCAAGAGTCGAGCAGCGATGTAGCGCCTTTTTTACAACAATATGGTATCACCTATCCGGTGCTGCTCGACGCGAATGGGTTTGCGGCCAATAAGTATCGTATCGCCTCCTTGCCGGACACATTTTTCATCAGCCGCCAGGGCAAAATTGTCAGCAAGGTCTTACAGCAGCTTACGGACCAGGCGTTGACGAAGGGCCTGCAATCGATTCTATAGAAGATGCCGGCTATTTTTTCTGTGCGCAGGGATGTATTAAAGAGCATCTACAAGTGTTTTGAAACAGGGAGCAATCTATGTCTGAAGCCACACAGCCCGCGAGCGGCTTTGCCGAAGTGAGTGGAATCAAGCTCTTCTACGAAGTTGCGGGAGATGGGCATCCGCTCATTCTGCTTCACGAAGGTATGCCTTGAATATGGAGCGGCCCGACGAGTTCAACCGGATTGTGCTCGATTTTCTCGCTTCGCTCTAACAGATACCGCCGACGAGCCTCTCTGGCCCCGAAATTTGATGGAAGCTGCTGGAACCGACCGCTCTCGTTCAATCGCGGCTGCGATACTTGCAGCATACGAGTATCGCAGCCGCTTTATCGCCTATGCGCGGGCCGTGACGATATCGTTGCGTGCGGCCCAACTGGCCAGGTCCTGCTTCTGGATGGCAGCGGCCATGAGGTCTGGGAACAAGTCCGGGGTACAGGCAAACGAGGGGATACCCAGACCAGCCAGCACCTGTGCGTTGTGCTGATCGTAAATCGGCGCACCCTGGTCGTTGAGGGCCAGCAGGCAGATCACCTGCACGCCGCTGGCGACCAGCTCGGCGGCCCGGCGCAGCATCTGCTCCCGATTCCCGCCTTCGTAGAGATCGGTAATCAGCACCAGGATGGTCTGGTTGGGACGCGAGATGATCCCCTGGCAATAGGCCAGCGCGCGGTTGATATCCGTTCCGCCGCCCAGGCGCACGCCAAAGAGCAGGTCCACCGGGTCCTGCAGATCCTCGGTGAGATCGACCACCGAGGTATCGAAGACAATCATGCGCGTGCTGACCGCCCTGATCGTCGCCAGCACGGCCCCAAAGATGCCCGAATAGACCACCGAAGTTCCCATCGAGCCGCTCTGATCCACGCAGAGGACGATATCGCGCAGGGATGAGCGTTTATGCCCATGCCCGACCAGCCGCTCAGCGATAATCGTGCGCCGCTCCGGCAGGTAATTCTTGAGGTTAGCGCGAATTGTGCGGTCCCAGTTGATCTCGTTGGGGCGCGGACGATAATTGCGCACGGCGCGGTTCAGACTACCGCGCACGGCCTGAATCATGGGATTGGTCAGCTTGCGCTCCAGTTCCTCGACCACCTTGCGCACCACGCGGCGTGCGGTATCCTTCGTCTTTTCCGGGATCACATGACTCAGCGAGAGCAGATTCGCCACCAGGTGAACATCAGCCTCGACTGTTTCCAGCATCTCCGGTTCCAGGAGCATCTGCGTAAGATTCAGGCGCTCCAGCGCATCCTTCTGCATCACCTGGACGCTGGAGGTGGGGAAGTAGGTGCGGATATCGCCCAGCCAGCGCGCGACATTGGGCGAGGATGCTCCCAGGCCGGCCTGGCGTTCGCTGTTGTAGAGCGCCTCCAGCACATTATCCATGCCCAGGTCGTCTCCTAATAGCGGGCTCAGGCCGCTGCCAGCACCTTCTCCCGCGCCTCCGCAGAGGCACTCGTTCGCGTCCTTGCCCAGTACGAGACGCCAGCGCCGCAGGCGCTCTTTCTCATCAATTGCCATCGGATTTCACCCCCAGAATCTGCGCCAGGACAGGCAGCACGCTGCTAGCGCGTTGATGATCGATCTCGGCTGCGGCTGTTTGGAAGCCGCTCGTTCCCGGTGTAGCGTGGAGATAGCGCACCTTCTCGCCCATCGAGCGCCGTTCGGGAGCGCTGAAGCCGGAGAAAGCGCGACGCAGCAAGGGGAGGAGCTCAACAAAGCTCTCCGATCCCAGTTCGCTCAGCCATTGATCGAGCGCCTTCCACAGGCCATCCTGATTGAGCAGCAACTGGCCGCTGCCTTGCAGCACGCCCTCGATCCAGGCCGCAGCCTGTCCGGCGGGCATGGCGGACGAGAGCGCCAGGCGAGCCGCGCGCTGCAGCTCATCCGCGCTGAGCCTCTGCTTATCGAAAAGAATGCGGTAGCAGCGTCCCCGCACCAGACCGTGAATGCCCTCGCGTCCGGCCAGGTGGCTCAGCGCGCGCAGCCACTCCGTGTACTGTTCCTCGCGATTGAGCTTCTCCAGGCTATAATCCGCGTGGTTGAGACTCTTGACCATCGCCTGTGCGGCCTCGTCGTCCAGGGAGGAGCAAGCGCCCGGCAGGCCGATGACAATGCGCTCGAAGAGGCCATCGATCACCGGCAGCAAAAGCTCGCTCTTCGTCTCGCGCACATCCCCCTCGCGTGCGACCAGAGCCAGGGGAGGGAGCGCGTCCATCATCTGGCGCACATCTGCAGCCACCGCCGCTTTAGTTTGCACACAGGACAGAAGATGCTCAATCGCCTCCGGGAGTTCCGCCAGCACCACGCGATTGAGCAAGTCGGTCAGTTCGGGCAGGCTCTCAGCCTTCTCGGCCAGGTGGCGAGCATATCCGCTAGCGGCCTTCTCAGTGGTATTGCCCCAGATGTTAGCCTCGATCAGCTTCACAACAAACTCAACCTGCCACTGGACCTGCCAGTATTCGTGGAAGGTGCCCAACTGCCTGCTGGTGCCGCGCTGTGGCTTGCCCCATTCGATATTGAGCAGGCGCAGTTGATGATAGAGCCTGCTGCGAGCGCGATCATTCTCCTTGCGCAGATCCAGATCCACCTTTTCAATCGCGGTCGAAGGTTTAATGCGCAGGCGGCGCTGCTTGTTCTCCAGATCGCGCTGCAAGGGCACTGCGGGCGTCTCTGGGGGCACCTCGCCCAACTGATCGCCGATCTCCAGGCGCTGGCGAATCAGGGCCATTGGCTCAGGATTTCCATGACAGAGCACCGTCTGAATAGCCTCATGCAACTCTGCCAGGCCGGGGATGGAGAGGCCGCGCATAGCGGCCAGCGCCTCCGCCAGGCGCACGGTTTCGATGACGCTTGCGGAAGAGGCATCCAATCCTTCGGCGCGCAGGAGCTGCGCGGCCTGTGCTGACCAGCGGATCGTGGCCTTGTCGCGCGCAGTCCAGATATGTTCGTACCAACCGGGTGAAGTGACGCCTGCCCCGTAGCCGCTGCGATAAGAGAGGCGTCCGCTGGTCCAGGGAATCCAGGTAGCCGCGACTTTCACTCGTTTGAGGCCGCTCAGCGTAGCGGCATCGTCTTTGAAGCGGTTCAGCGCCTCCTCGGTCAGGACGGGCGAGTGCCAGGCGCCGCACACCACGGCAATGCGCTGGAAGCCCTCTTTCTGAGCAGCGCGAATCGTCTGGCGCATATGTGCTTCGCGCTGCGCCTCGCGCTCATTTTTGGGAGTAGGGTCGGCGCGCAGCTCGCTCATCGCCTCCAGAATGCCCTCAAACAGCCCCTGCATATCTCGGCGCTGCTCAATCTGGCGCTCCCACCAGAGCTCGTAATCGCTATAGCCGGCGGCACGCGCCAGGAGGTCCAGCGGGTCCTCTTCTATTGGCTGCGTCTCCTCCTGCTCTTCTGTTGCTGTCTCGGGGCCGGTTGCAACCTGATGTGAGGGAGCGGCCTCCGGGCTTTCTCCCTCCAGACCGGGAGGAACTTCAGACGAGCCGGCCTCCTCTTCATCTCTGCCCAACTGGAAAGCCTGGGGTAAATCCATAAAACGTGCCGGGAGGCCGCGCGCGAGTGCATAGCTCAACGCCTGCCACTCGGGCGAAAAGGTGGCAAAGGGATAGTACACCGCCTGCGCCGGCTTCTCAGGAGCGTAGATCAGCAGAGCCACCGGCGGCTTCATGCCTGCGGCGGTGAGCAGCGGCAATACCTCCTGGGCATCGGGCGGTCCCTCGACCAGCACAATGTCCGGCTCCAATGCCTCCAAGGCAGCGCGCAGGCTACGCGCGCACCCGGGGCCGTGGTGGCGAATGCCGAAGACAGAGATGCTCACGCTAGAGGACCTCCTGGGAGGTCCTGACACCTGTATGCATGAGGTTTTCCCTTTCTTATGCGGAGAGCCGCAGCGGGGAGGCGACGGCTCTCACCATGCATGAGTTTCACTTGTTTGGTAGAAAGTAGCTCCAGAAAGCTATTCTTCCGTACCCAGGCTCTTGTGGAAGTCGGTTCGAGTGGGCTGGATGCCCAGTGCCTCCTCAAACCGATCCAGCAGTTCGAGGAATCCTATTGTACCAAATCGGTACTGGTACATCCATAAACAGAGACTTTCGTACAGTTTCCCTTTCCTTCGAGCAATCCCCTGCAAACCGCCGCGCAGTTGATCACCGAGGGATGGATTAGGGCCACGGTGGCCAGGGCCTTTCCCCTGCGTGAAGCGGCGCTAGCCCATGAACGGGGTCAGAGCGATGGACACGGGCCAGGGCTTTCCCATTCTAATAAGCTGTACCGGAAGAAGAAGTCTGGCCTATTCAGCCTCCATAGGCAAAAAAAGAGAGCTTTTCTTGTAAACTACAAAAAACAACTGCAAGGAAAAACTCTCTATGGACTATTCTACCTTCCCCCAGTCGCTGACGGGCATTGAGGGGCCCGAAGACGTTCCAGCCCCAGTCCGCCACAGCTTGTATGAAACGTTCCAACAACTCCCTGACAAAAGACGCGGAGCGGGCAAACGCTATCCACTCCCGGTGGTACTGTGCTTGCTGTGTCTAGCGAAAATGGCCGGACAAATCAACCTCAAGGGAGCCACCGAGTGGGTCCGTTTGCGTGCGGAGCCCCTTGCCGCTGCTTTTGGACTCAAACGAACGGACATGCCGTGCCAAATGACCTACACACGGATTTTAGAAGGGATTGATGCCCAGGTGCTCACCGATTTGCTGTCTGCCTTTTTTACGCGCTGGGAGGCCCACCAGCGCTGCGGCAACGAGCCAAGCCGCTTACAGACCGAGGCAGGACACTTGGACCATGCACATGTCGCGATTGATGGGAAAGCGCTGCGGGCAACGTGTAAAGAAGCTCAGCCGGTCCATCAACTGAGCGCCTACGATGTGAAGACGGGGGTGGTGCTTTTCCAGGTGAACGTTGGTGAAAAGCAGAACGAAATCAGTGCGCTCAAGCCGCTGCTCACGCCTGCTTTCATCAAAGATCGGATTTTTACGCTCGATGCGATGCATACGCAGACGGATCTCTGTGCGAAGGTCCATCGTCTTGGAGGCTCCTATCTGCTGATCGCCAAAGACAATCAACCCACCCTTCTGGCAGATCTCGTGGATTTTTTCGCCGATCCCCCCTGCGATTGGCGCTCTTATGAGGCCGAGACTTGGGAGAAAGCTCATGGTCGTCTGGAATATCGCCAGATTACATGTCGTCCTGACCTCAATGAAAGGTTTGCCGACCGCTGGTCAGGCGTTGGGCAGGTCTTTCGTCTGCAACGAACCACCGTCCTGCTCAAATCCTGCCAGGTCCGTCAACAAGTGGGGTATGGGATCAGTAATCTTTCTTGCTCTCAAGCTCCTGCCAAGCGGATGTTAACGCTCAACCGAGGTCATTGGGGTATCGGTGCGATTCGTTTCGCCGAAATGAGCGAAAAGCTCAGGGATGGCGAGCAAGGAGGTAAAAGCCCTTGACAACTGATTGGGTGACGTAGGGCGCAATTCCCTACCCTCTGGGTGAAAGAGGAAATGCGGCTCCCTCATGGTAGAGATTGGTCGTCAATCCATGAAGCAGGGAGAAATGCGGAAGAGTTTGGACCTCGACCAGATGGTCTCCGCTACGCAGGTTTCTATGGTTAGCGCAAGCGAACGCTCGATGAACCGTCGTCACAGTGAAAGAGCCAACGCGAGGTAAGAGGCTCTGACCAAAATGGTCACGGTCAAGTGAGCCTTCCCCGATTTGGTGGCTCTTCCGCACTTTCCGTGCTCTGAGAACTATCCAGCAAAACAGCTTGGGAAGGGATTGGCTCTGAAAGCGGTCTAAGAAAAGTCTGTCGCCCATATTGTACAGCTTAGCACGGGAAGTGCGGGAGAGCCATGAAACTGGGACAAGAACAGTGCGCTAAAAAGCGCGAAAGGGCTGAACGGGAGGGGAAATGGTCTCGCTCAAACAATGCCATGAAGGGAACCGCAAACGGCTGGACCCGCTCGTAGAACTTCTCCAGCGTGCGCTCGCCACTGATCGCGTAGCCGAAGATCACCGCCAGAAAATCGATCGTTTCATAGCGGCCAAAACGTTTCCGCGCAAAGCGCACCTGCGTGTTGACCTTGGTGAGAACACTGTGCTTCTGTAGATAGCTACTGAAGATCACGATTTCCCCCAACCAGGCTGGGATTGAGGGGTTGGATACCGAAGTCGTCTGGATTTTCACCGTCGAGTCGGCGATACTGGTCATACCTGGACCTCCTTGCTGAGAACTGTTGCATTCGTTCTCTTCAGGGAGGCACATTTCTCCGTTGGTCAGCTACCGATCATACCTCGTTGCGCATCGCGTGGGCACCACAGATGGAGTGCGGGCAATCCGGCATCCAGAAAGGCGGTATACACGTCCAAGCCCATGCGCAGAGGCATCCCTGCACGACGGCCAGCTTCCAGGATCCAATGGCATGCCTGCTCGGTCAGTTGGCAGGGGGGATGAGCAGGCAGCGTTTCGAGACGGGCCAGGTCAGATTCCTGGAAAGCCATAATCCCGCCTGGACGCAGATGATGTGCCAGCTTGTGCAGGACCACAGCCGGGGAGCGCAGAAACATCAAGACGAACCGGCCAACAATGGCATCAAACTCGCCATCAAGCTGCATGCTTTCGATGTCCCCTACCAGGAACGTCACATTCGACAGTCCTGCCTCATCAACTCGCACTCGTGCGGTGTCGAGAATCGTTGGATTGCTCTCCACTCCGACCACCGTCCCACCTGGGCCAATCATGTCGGCCAGGAGCAGAGCGACATCACCAGCTCCACTGCCCACATCAAGCACCTTCATCCCTGCCATGATCCCGGCCTGCTCAAAGAGTCTGCGCGTGAAAGGATTGAGCACCTGGGCCTGCACCTGTAATCGTCGTGTTTCCTCCTGCCTACGTCCCAACACGTACGTATCGGCAGAGGTGTTCTTCTCATTCATATGCTTCTGTCCTTTGCAAGTGAGTGTTTCCTCACGGTTTGGCTAAGGCGCGTGACCTGCTCTCCCGCAAGCGGGTGCAGCGTTCTCCGACTTCTGCTTGGATGAGGTAGATCCTCAACACGAGCCAGGGCGAGACGTTTCGCCGGGACGAGAGCCGCCTCAGATACGAAAGGGAGACCAGAGGCCGGTTCATACGCACCCCCGCTGATCCACCGAAGAGAGGCGTTGTCTACATGCATCGTCTTCTTTCGCACATCCCATCACCGCCAACGCGTCTGGCTGCTCAGGAAAAAGAAATGCGAGCAACCCTCATCTTCTGTGGGGGAAGACCGTTGTTCTGGCTTCCTTTCGACATCACCTCTTCTCCGCTTCAATCGGCTCCACCCACGGTGCCCTCCAGGCCGGAGCCTCAAAAGGATCGGCATAGTAGCGCGTTTCCCGGAGTATCTTTCCCCCACGGAACTCGACGATCATGGCCACATCGTAGATCCGCCCACCGTAGTCAGAGCGTGCCTCTACCACCCAGACCTCTCCACTGCCCACTATTCGACGCACCGTGATCGCTGGTGGCGGTCCAGGATAGGCGTCTTGCATGGCCTTCATCTTGTCACGGCCACGGATGCGCTCGCCTGACTGAGGCATGTCGATCACCACGTCTTCATGACGCATTTCATACTCCTGCTCAGCATTGAGCGGTCCCTGGAAATACCGCTCGAGCTTGAGGCGGTTGTTTTGTCCATCCATCACAGTCTTTCTCCTTTTCGCGAAGAGTGCTTCGCATGGGGTTCGATTGAACGGGAAACATCCCTCCAGATCGCGCTGGCGCTGGGAGAGGAGCGCATCTTCGGTCAGCACCTCCTCCAGAAGCGATGTGGCTCGCACGACATCCAATCACCAGAGAACAGGTCCTTGATATGGTCGTTTCGATCACTCACAAAGATCGCCCCTGTCATATTCCCTCCTCGTTGGCCTGATGTTCTGGTTGCGCGAGAAGAAGTTGGTTGGATCATACGTGTTTTTGAGCGCGACCAATCGTTCGTAGTTGGCTCCATAGGCTGCCCGTACTCGCTCTTCTCCCTCGTTGCCCAGGAAGTTGACATAGATGCCACTGGCAGCATATCGTGAGAGCGCCTTGCAGCATGCACGAGCCCACGCGACGTGTTGCTGTGCTTCGCCGCCATCCCAGGCAGCAAGCACGCTGATGACATAGGATTCCTCCCGCAGTGCAAAGGCCGTCGCCGTCGGATTCACACAGCTGGCAGCACCATGGACGTGCTGAATCAGGATCAAGGAAGACGGCGAGGTGCAGGCCGCGCCAGCGTCAGCGATGGTCTCGATCGCTTCATCACTCAGATCCGTGAGCGTCCTTGCTTGCTCGTAATAATGGCGCCCCTCTGGTGCTCCCGCATCGGCCTGTGCGATCAGCTTGAGGTAGGATTTGGGGCGGATCAAATCGCGGAGAGGGGCCCCAAACTTCCTGACCGGCTCAACGAGGCGTTCGCCTTCGCCGAGAGAGCCACAAAAGCAGAGGTTGATGGCGATCGCGGGCACACCATCGGGTGTGGTCATAAGACAGGCATAGGCCGTCAGTTCGTCAGGAACGCTGCTGGTGTACTCGCGGTAGAAGCGCAGTACCTCCCGCGCTCTGCTCATCGGGTAGACCGCCTTGCCCGCCAGCACCAGACCGACCGGGTGCAGTTGGAATTCGAAGGCCGTGACAATGCCGAAGTTTCCTCCGCCACCGCGCACGCCCCAGAACAGGTCGGGATGGGAAGTTTCACTGGCTCTCTTCACCTGCCCATCAGCGGTGACGATGTCAACCGCAAGCACGTTGTCAATGGTCAACCCGTATTTCCCCATCAACCACCCCAGCCCACCGCCGAGGGTGAGGCCCGCGAGCCCGGTCCCAGCGACGGTGCCGGTTGTGGTCAAGAGTCCAAATGGCTGGATCTCTCGGACGAATTCGGCAAGCGTGAGTCCAGCTTCGGCCCGTACCGTGCAGGTCATAGGATCAACGCGGATGCCCTTCATCTGAGAAAGGTCGATGACGATGCCCTCATCGCAAACAGACTGGCCACTGACACTGTGACCGCCAGCCCGGACGGCGACGGGAAGATCCTGGAGGCGCGCAAACTCGACCGCACGTGTGACGTCGGTACGGTTCACGCAGCGGATGATCAGGGCCGGATATCTATCGATCATGCCGTTCCAGACCCTGCGGGCGCTCTCATAGCCACGATCGTGCGGGCAGATCAGTTTGCCACGCAGACTGGCACGGAAGGCTTCCAGATCCCTGAACTCGGGAACGGCGATGGTGGCACTGGTGGCTTTGTGCGTTTGTTCTCTCATGAGACCTCTTCCTTTTCCTGTAAAAGCCGACAGACAAGGCACCAGACGCGCGTTGCAAACCGAGAGACAATCCAGGTGTGACAGCTGTTGACGAGAATACCCTACGGCAGTACCTCCCCACGGTGGACCCTGGCCAGCAACCTCATCCAGGCAAGGACTTGCGGCAGGCAGGCAGGTAGGGCGAAGCGATAGGGAACAGCATGATCGCCACCCGGACCACGCTCGATCTCGAGCCGTCTCCTCTCCAGTGAGCTCGCGTCCGTTGCAACCAGGCCGGTTCCTTCTTTGCCGTTCTCCTTCACCGATGGCTGGCTGGGAGCCGCGATGACACCCGAAAGCTGTGGCTGCCATCGGCGGTTCGCGCCTTCATTGCGTTCTGGCGTTCCCCATGTCCTCTCTGGGGAACGGATCAGCCTTTCCTGGAGGAACTGGGCTGCCGTGACCGAGTGGGAGCCGAGTCCTTTGTTCTCTTGCATGAGTTGCTTGCCCAGAGCATCGCATGAGGAGGAAGAGAAGACTCGCAAGCGATCTTGCGGCAGAGCGCTATAGAGCCGTAGAAACTGAAACAGGGTCTCGAGTGAGCTGAGAACCGTTGATTGCCACTGCCAGCTCGGGGGCCGATCGAGTTGATCTCCCTGTCGTTGGATTGCTACACGATAATACATCCCCTCTCTCCTTTGTGTGGAATGACGGTGGGCAAGCTCTTCTTCCCCAGCCTCCACGCTCCCGATGAAACATCTTTTGTGAATGAAAAGATGACGGTGTTGATAAAGACAAGATAGACCTACTTAGCCTTCGTTACCGGAACAGAGGCTCATAAGCTCACGAACAAGAGCGAGGTCAAATGGTGCACTAACTCCTGGGGTGCTGAGAAGAAAGGCGAGTGGCTGGTCTCCATCGACAGGATGGCTTGACACGGCGTGGCCGTGTACATCCTTTTCTGAAAAGGTGGGGTGAGCGCTCGGTCACGCAGGCACTCAATATAGATCCTTGGCACCCGGCCAAAGTGTTCTGCAGAGATCCTGACGGGAGTTCCTTGAGGAGCGAGTGCATCGGGAACCAGAAGCGATATGGCTCGCGCAACATCTTCGTCGGAACAGTCACCATAGAACATGTCCTTGAGAGGAGCTCCCTCTTTGAAGATCAGGGAACCTTGTTCCTCATTCACCACCAGGTTTGGCCCAACCAGGGAATCACTATTCATTTGGGCGAGCTGGAACACAGACTCGCCATTCTGTGGGAGAAACGCCGTGAGGTACACCAGCGTCTGGATCTTCTCGGGCCGCTCCTCGGCAACCTGAGAGATGACAATCCCACCCAGGCTGTGACCCACCAGAATGACCGGCTCAGCTTGAGCATCGAGTAGCTCGCACACGCGTTTTGTAAAGGTCGTCAGGGTGATCTCGCGAAAGGTCTTGTCCTGACTACATTCTGACAAGTCAGGTATCTCTACCCGATGTCCGGCCTGTTTCAGCAGAGGAACAACCTTTTCCCAACACCAGGGTCCATGCCACGCGCCATGGACGAGGACATACGTACTCATCAATCTCTTTCCTTTCTTCTGGGCATGTCTGCCCGCAAGCTTCGATCGTATCAGTGCCTCACCACTCAAGTGAAGAGGTTTACCGAGGTGATGCGCTTGGCCCACTGAATCGCTTGCAATGCCGTTGCGTAGCCTGGCTCACGTCGTTGAGTGGATCACCGTTGCTGAAAGTGTACCTGCTCGTGCTCGATAGCACCATGAAGAGAACCCACACTTTCCCCACAGTTTTCCCGTCTTTCTTCTGTGGTATGATGGTGTCAGGGTGTGTTTCGTTCATGACAGCAGATCACGAAGAGGGCACAGGAGATGGAACCGATAACCTTTGGGGCGCTGCTCAAGCGCTATCGCATGGCTGCGGGGTTGACACAGGAGGCGCTGGCTGAACGTGCCAGCCTCAGTACTCGTGCGGTCAGCGACCTGGAACGGGGTCTTAGCCGTGTGCCTCGCTATGACACGCTCGATCTGTTGACGACCGCGATGAGCCTCACGGCCTCGCAACGGGCAGCGCTGTTCGCAGCCGCACGCCCCCCTCTCCCCGGAGGAGACGCGAAAGCCACTCCCCTGCAAATGCTTCCCTTTCCTCCTACGGCTCTGCTTGGGCGGGAGCAGGAGGTTGCCCAGGCACTTGGCCTCGTGCAAGAGCGCGGTGTGCGTCTGCTCACGCTGACCGGGCCAGGCGGGGTCGGCAAAACCCGGCTCGCGCTCGAGATCGCCCACCACCTCCGCGCAGGTTTTGCCGATGGCCTTGCCTGGATTGACCTGACGGTTCTGCGTGATCCAACGCTGGTACCACAGACGGTGGCGCAGGCACTGGGACTCCAGGAACAGGTTGATCGGCCTTTCTCCGAGCAGGTACGCGCTTTCCTCCAGGACAAACAGTTTTTGTTGCTCCTCGATAACTTTGAGCAGGTCCTCTCTGCCGCAGACTTCGTGGCCGACTTGCTGATGAGCTGTTCACGCTTGCAGGTGCTCGTCACCAGCCGGGCGCCCTTGCACCTGCGTGCGGAACAGCAACTGATGTTGAACCCATTAACGCCAGCCGCCGCTGTGGACCTCTTTCGTGAGCGAGCGCAGCGTGTGTATCCGGGCCTGGATGATGCCTCTCCTGTCGTGGCAGCCATTTGCGAGCAGGTGGACCGTCTGCCACTGGCCATTGAACTGGCGGCAGCACACGTCCGGGCGCTTTCCCTCCCCGAGCTCGCCGAGCGTCTCTCGGACCGGCTCCGCTTTCTGCGTGGGGGCGCGCGGGACTTACCGGAGCGTCAGCGAACCATGCAGGAAGCGATTGCCTGGAGCTACCACCTCCTTCCTCCGACGCAACAACGCTGGTTCCGCCGACTTTCCATCTTTGTGGGAGGATGCCAGTTGATCGCAGCAGAGTCCATTTGTAGAGGAGAGGAACCCATCACTTCCGATGAGGCTCTCTCGACCATCGCGGCGCTTGTTGATGCCAGTCTTCTCCAGGTGGAGATCAAAGGGGATACCCCTCCGCGCTACAGCATGCTCGAAGTGGTTCGCGAGTATGCGGCCGAACAACTGCGGGCAGCAGGGGAAGAGGAAGACGTGAAGCGTCGCCATGCAGAGTACTACGCGACTCTGGCTGAGGAAGTGGAGCGCATTGGATCGGGCCAGAGGAACCATGAGGTACATCTCGAACGGGAATCGGCCAATGGACGTGCGGCTCTCGACTTTGCGAACGCGCGGGGTGAGGTGACGCTCGGCCTGCGGCTGGCCACCTGGTTTGGACGGTTCTGGATCGCACGAGGCCAGATGAGTGAGGCAAACCTGTGGCTGGAAAGGATGCTCGCACTGGATGAAGCGAGCGCCACGCAAGGTGCCTCACCCGCCGTACGCAGCAGGGTGCTCTATTATGCAGCGCAACTTGCGCAGCACCTGGGCAGGAGAGAGCGTGCGGGCGCCTTCGCACAAGAGGCATTGACACAGGCCGAGCAAACGGGAGATCACACCGATCTCAGCAACGCACTGGCTCTGTTGGGTTCTATCGCGTTGGCCAGAGGAGCGGAAGAGGAAGCCGCTACCTATTTCGCTGAGAGCTACGCGGCGGCCCAACGTGCAAAGGATGCAGGAGATCCCCATCAGCTCTCACTTGCCCTGCTCCATCTCGGTGAGTTGGCACGCAAGCAAGGGGATGTCGCGCGTGCCACCGAGTTCCTGGAAGAGGCCCTGGCCTATGTGCGAGCCATCGACATGACCTGGGGCATTGCCAACAACCTCACCCTGTTGGGGCACCTGGCCCGAGGGCAGCAGGACTACGAGCGTGCGAAGGTCCGTTACCGGGAAAGCCTGGCGCTCTACCACAGGCTGGGCAATGCCACTTATACCGCCTGGTGTCTGGAAGGTATTGCGGCAGTCGCCTGCGCGGAAGGGCGCTACCAGCATGCAACCAGGCTATGTGCTGCCGCTGCCGTGCTGCGTGTCACAGCACAGACCCCGCTGCCCCCAACAGAACAGGAAGACTTCGATAAAGTGGTCATGACCGCGCGTGCTGAACTGGATGAGAGGGTCTTCACAGAGGAGTGGAAGATCGGATCAACCATGACGCAAGATGAGGCCATTGCTTCAGCTCTGGTGGGACCTCTGGCTTGAGCGGCTCGACATTGGAGGGCAACACGCTCGCTCCATGACAGGGGAAGTCAGCTCATGCTTGGCTCCACAACGAGGCGAAAGGCTGGTGAGTTGGGTCTCGATGAAGCCACCTGATCCCGTCGTCAATGATCCCCCTTGCAATTCAGCCTGCTTGCTACAACCTCGTTGCGCAACCCGTGGGACACAGAAACCGGGAAGGTCAGGGAATAAAACGGTGAACACAAATGGAGACTCTTTTCTTCAAAAAATGTGGAAAATGTGGGTGAGGAAACTTCTCACTTCATGCTACCACATTCTGTAGCCCAGAAGATGACGGAGAGCCATGTTTTCGGGCCAACTCCAGTGCTAACAGAGCCTGGTAATCGTGGCTGGTATAGTGGCTGCCTCGGTCAGAATGGTGCAGTAACTCGTCAACCCTCTTTCGCCGTCCCAATGCCATGAGCAGGGCTCGCTCGGTCAGCTGGTCGTCTCGATGAGAATCCATGGCCCAGCCCACCACCAGTCGCGAATAGACGTCCAGGATCACTGCCAGGTACAACCAGCCCTCCACCGTCCACACGGGAGTTCTATCAGCCAGCCACTTGCGATTGGGAGCCTCGGCGCTGAAATCACGCTGCAGCAGATTGGGAGCCTCGGACATGGAGTGCTGGCTATCGGTGGTCTTCATGTGCCGGCGTTTGTGGATCACCTGCAACCCCGCCTGCCGCATGAGGCGGGCAACCCGGTTCTTGCCACAGCGCATCCCCTGGTCTCGCAACTCCGCATGAATGCGCGGACTGCCGTAGACTTGGCGCCCCTGCTGATACGCGAGGCGGATCTGGTCGAGCAGACGCTGATCCTCCCGATCGCGCTGACTCGGCCCACGCTTCTTCCAGGCGGAGTAGCCACTCTCGGAAACGGCCAGCGCGCGACACATCGTCTTCACCTCAAACTCCTGCTGATACTCGTCCATAAACTGATACTTCATGGCTACGTTCGTGAAAACACGATGAATGCCTTTTTTCAAATGTCACGCTCCTGTCGCATAAGATCCAACTCTCGTTTGAGTCGGCGCAGCTCCTCCTCCTGCGCGGTCTGATGCCCACTGCCGGGGAAAGCCTGCTCGCCATGTTGCCGATAGCACTTCCACCAATGACTGAACGTGCTATCAGCGATTCCTAGATCGCGCGCCACTTGCGTCAAGCCTTTCCCACTGCTTTGCACCAGCCGAACGGCTTCGAGCTTGAAGTCGTGCGTACATGTCCGTTGTCCCTTTGGCATGGTCCTTCTCCCTTTCTGTCGAAAAGGATATTCCAACTTTCTCGACTCTACCAGGGTGAAGGAAGATCACCAAACCTTCGTTTCTATGGTGCAGCATCGACAAGCAGAACACTTCGATGCCTGGCTTGAAACCGCTTTGCAGAGCGGCATCCCCGATGTCCAGACGTTTGCTGAGGGGTTGCAGAAAGAGTATGCTGCTGTCAAAGCAGCGCTCACGCTTCCCTACAGTAATGGACCGGTGGAAGGAATCATTACCAAGCTCAAGTATATCAATCGCTCACTCTATGGTCGAGGCAGTTTTGATCTCTTACACCAGCGTTTTCTGTGGGCCGCCTGACTGAGCACGGGAGTTGCGGGAGAGCCCGAAAAATTCTTCCGCGAAAAATGGATTTATCAACGTTTCATTATCATTGACGTTTAGACTAACACGAACCTAACTGAGCCATAACGATCTGATCTCAGGAAAGAAGAAAGCCGAACCATATGATGCAGATCAGCCAGAACCCCTCACGAAGAAGGTGCCGTTTTGCTGGTTTTCCGAATGACTGGATACCGCGTGGCGGGCGTAGGATGAAAGCCCTTTGCTCGTCCGGGCGATTTTCCACGTGGTTGCGGTGGTTGGGCCGGGGTCCCCAACTGCATCAAAAAGCTGCTCATGCTTCGACGGACTTGCGTCAAGGTCAACCTCGAACGGCGAGACTCCCACGGACGGTAGGTCGCCTCAGCCAGAGGCCGGCCCAGGACCAACTGGTTGTGGGCACAGGCCACAAGCTGTGTCCACCGAAGCGTTTGGGCTGGCGTGCGCAGGCGCGGGGTGTTCCACAACAAGACCTGTTTGTCCAGGCGAAATCCATGCTCATGGGAATACCGCAAGCGGTAGGTTGGGCGGATCTCGGACAAAGGAGCTTCCGCCCCCTGGTGCCCCAGCCAGACAAACCAGCTTCTCTTCGGATCGCGCGGGCGATCACTGGCCCCCTGTCGAATGACCTGGATAACGCTTACCTCCAACCATCGAGCCTGGCGCAGGTGCAAACGTTTCCAGCAGCGCACCTGCACGCGATGGCCGGTGGCGTCGGTGCCTTCCCAGGTTTCATCTGGCTCTGCATGCGTGCTGGCATCGTTGCATTGGAAGCGGTCCCCATCTTTGCGGCTCGCTCCCCGTTGCCCAGGCTGTCGCTGGGGGGCAGGACGGGAAAAGACGCGATTGGCTTTGACTCACAGCAACCCACTGGACTCCAACTCGCCGATCCGGGTCAAGAAGGGAGCACACGCGTCCCACCGGTCTCCCAACATGATCGGTTTGAGGCCCCGTGCAACAAGCAACGCGATGACCGCCTTCAACTGTCGAGCTGCCACTTCCGTTGCCACCTCAGAGCACCTCACTCGTTGCGGGTCCAACACAAAGGTTCCTTGCTCCGGCTGGGTGGGCAACAGCACCACGCTGCTGATTACCCAGCCGGGACTGACCACATGAGCTGCTTCTGGCAGATTAGGAACCGGGAGCAGCAGGCGATCTTCCGTCGTTTCGGCTTCTGGACGAAACAGATTGCTCGTATCCACGCCGAGAAAGACGTGCCGTCCAGGAGCGGGCAGGGGAGCATAACGTACAAAGATCTCGCGCAGCTGGTCTTCGTCTATCCGACCATCTTCACAGGCTTCATACACGCTTGCCCATTTTCTCTGAAACAGTGGCGACAGCGACAATTCAGGCAAACTGCGAGCCGTGGGTTCACTGCTCAGGGCATCGACCAGATTCCACAAGGCATCTCTCGCTCGTTGGAAGCACCCATACAAGTCGTGACGAAAGTCTTTCAGTGTGTTACGGCTCACCTGGAGCATGCTCCTTTGCGTGTTTTTTTCTTGCTTGGAACATTACTCCATCAGGCATTCCTCTGCAAGAGCGAATGTCTGAGCTTAATTTAGTCTAAACGTCAAATTATCAGGAAACGTCTGATTCGTCGTCTCTTGCTTCTCGTCTAAAAAGGATTGGCTTATGTTTGCTGACAACTCTCAAGCATCGCAGCAAGATAGAAAGGGTGAGGCTTCCCAGCACCTACTGACTGCTCCAGCGCTCGCGTTGCCCAAAGGGGGCGGGGCGCTACGCGGCATCGGTGAGAAGTTCGCAGCCAATCCCATAACCGGCACCGGTTCACTAAATGTGCCGCTGGCTACCAGTCCTGGACGTGCCGGCTTTGGACCCCAACTGGCCCTCAGCTATGACTCAGGCGCTGGGAATGGTTCCTTTGGCTTTGGCTGGCACCTAGCGTTGCCAGCGATTACCCGCAAAACTGAGAGAGGCTTGCCACAGTACCGCGATGGTGAGGAGTCGGATGTCTTTGTCCTCTCAGGAACCGAGGACCTGGTGCCGATGCTGGTCAAGGTCGGGGTGCAGTGGAAGCGGCAGGAAACCACCCGCACACTCGCCGGGGTGACCTATCGTGTCCAGCAGTATCGTCCGCGCATCGAGGGTCTTTTCTCTCGCATCGAGCGTTGGACCAATGTGCAGACGGGCGAGATCCACTGGCGCTCGATCTCCAAAGATAACATCACCACGCTCTATGGGCAGGATAACAATTCGCGTATCTTCGATCCTGCCGACGACACGACCCATCCACAACGGATCTTCTCCTGGCTGATCTGCGTGAGCTACGATGATAAAGGGAATGTGATCACGTATGAATATAAAGCCGAGAACGCAGATGGGATCGATCTTGCTCAGGCCAACGAGCGCAATCGTACCATAACTGGACGCACGGCTAATCGCTACCTCAAGCGTGTGCGCTACGGCAACCTTCCCTCGTGCCTGGTGCAGTCCGATCTGACG
>Ga0070740_10002578_pt1 | contig 20881 bp, 18 predicted proteins | sample Coa_R2_FD_67286 | JGI IMG/M metagenome (GOLD analysis project Ga0070740, IMG submission 67286) | Surface soil microbial communities from Centralia Pennsylvania, which are recovering from an underground coalmine fire - Coalmine... | ecosystem: Environmental > Terrestrial > Soil > Unclassified ...
CTGACAATACCGGATGTGTGACATAAGCTGCCACTTTTGATGCGCCATGGTTCTTTAATGCTTCAACCGCACGGCAAAGTGTGCTGGCTGTGTCAACGATGTCGTCGACAATGATACAATCACGATTTTTGACGTCGCCAATAATGTGCATTACCTGTGTTTCGTTTGCGCGCGGGCGCCGCTTGTCGATAATTGCAAGATCAGTGCCGCTTGCAAAATGCTTCGCGATGGCTCGTGCTCGCACAACGCCGCCAACATCGGGCGAAACAATCATGACATTGTCATTGTTGTACTGCGCATGCATGTCTTCAATCATGATGGGAGTGCTATACAGATTGTCTACGGGCATATAGAAAAATCCCTGAATCTGGTCGGCATGCAAATCTACCGTCACAAGGCGGCTAATGCCGACGGCAGCCATCATGTCAGCAACAATCTTGGCGGTGATGGGTACACGGGCTGAGCGGACACGGCGATCCTGGCGTGCGTAGCCGAAATAAGGAACGACTGCGGTAATTTTGGCAGCCGATGCGCGGCGCAATGCATCAGCGAGCAATATGAGTTCCATCAGGTTATCATTCGATGGTGCGCAGGTAGATTGAATAATGAACACGTCACGGCCGCGAACATTTTCCTGTATCTCGACAGTGGTTTCGCCATCGCTAAAACGGCCTACATAAGCTTTTCCAATGGACAGATTAAGATGTTCTGCTACCTGCTTTGTTAATTCCTGGCTGGCATTACCACTAAAAAACATTATTTCTGGCACGATAGTATCCTTGGCGCTGATTTTAATGCGACGATTGCTGATTGGCTGGGGTGCTAGGATTCGAACCTAGGGATGCCGGGATCAAAACCCGGTGCCTTACCGCTTGGCTACACCCCAACATGATAACTTCACGGAAGCGCTATTTTGCTGAGAGAGGCCATGTGTGTCAATGGGAGAATCGCATTCATTTTATGAATCTGACATTTTACCCAGCATGCCTGAGGTAAAGGATAAATACAGGGTGTGTCTTTCTTTTTGTGGTGGCCTGGGCAAATGTCATGCCAGCGCAAGCTGGCATCCAGATAAGTGCATGAAAAACATGGATCCCTGCTTTCGCAGGGATGACAATTAAGGTTACAGGGGATGACGGGCAACTCACAGGCATGACAAGGCAACTCACAGGCATGACAAGGCAACTCACAGGCATGACAAGGCGGTTCGCTGGCAATGACATGTATAAACCGCTCGTGAGTATTAACCGATATGCCACTGGTAAACAACGATTTTCACGTTGAGCGATGGAGATGTGATGGACATTCTTTGCGGCAAATCAATGCCTCCGGCATTGGAGTAGCCAAGAAACTGCACATCCCAGCCCTGCTGTACCAGTCTGGTCAGGCGGCCATACTGATCGAATTGGGTGTTGGCGGTAGTGCCTGGTACTGGTAATCCGCGTATCCAGTAATTCATGTTTGATACGGGTAAATGGAAGCCCCAGCGTTCAGCCAGCAGCTGTTCAGGACTCTTTGCGTTAAAGGTTTTCCCATCGGAGGTTTGCAGCGTCACATGCCCTGGCGCGCCGGTGAGCTTTAGTCCGTTGGAACCCAAGGGTCCAAGCAATGAAATGGTGTAGCGGCGCTGAGACTGGGTCCAGTCAACCGTAGCGCTGCCGGAATCCCTTGATGTCTGAACAGCAATTTTTCCGCTTAATGTCCAGCTTTGAATCCGGGTGAGAGCAGCCTGCCGGTCACTCCATGTTGCTTTGGGTGCCGCGGGCGGTGTTGGTGTTGGGGCAATAGTTGAGCAGCCAGTCATGACTGTGATGAGAAGGAACATCCATATTATGCGTATCAATGTTAATATCCTTTGTTTTTAAGTTTGGTTTAAGCATAAAATATGCCCAAAATAATATAACTTGGCAACCTCTCATGTCGATTTTCGTAATAGGTATTAATCATAAGACTGCGCCTGTCACTTTGCGCGAGAAAGTTTATTTTTCTTTGGACAAGTTATCGCTCTATTTGCAGGATTTACTGAATCGAGGTTTTACCCAGGAAGCTGTACTGCTGTCTACCTGTAATCGTTCTGAATTGTATTGTGAAACGGATGATATCGATAATATCCATGACTGGTTTTGTGCCCAGACTTCATTGCCGCGAAGTGAGCTGGAATCCGCGATATATCTGCATCGTGATGAAAATGCCATTGCGCATATCATGGAAGTGGCGTGCGGACTGGACTCAATGATATTGGGCGAGCCGCAAATTCTTGGGCAGATGAAGGAGGCTTTTTCGGAGAGCTGTACGGCCGGCGCGATTGGTGCATTATTTCATCAGCTTTTTCAACAGGTTTTTTCCATAGCCAAGGAGATACGCACTACAACATCCATTGGCGCATGTCCGGTCTCGGTTGCCTCTGCAGCAGTTTATTTTGCAAGGCAGCAGGTTCCGTCTTTTGATCAGGCAAATGTGGTAATGGTTGGGGCGGGTGATACAACAGAATTATTATTGCGATATCTGAAATCCCAATTATCCAGACCAGTCACACTGGTGAACCGCAGTGTGGAAAGAGCGGCTGCACTGGCAGCGGAATTCGGCGGCGAGGTATATGGGCTTGAGGGGCTGGTCACGGCTCTCGAAAAGGCAGATATTGTGTTTTCAGCAACAGGAAGTCCGGTGCCTGTCGTCACGAAAAAAATTGTTGCCGAAGCCATGCAGCATCGTCAGGCCAGACCGCTTTCGTTATTTGACATCGCCGTGCCGCGAGATATCGATCCTTTGGTTGCCGAGCTTGACGATGTCTGCCTCTACAGTATTGATGACCTGAAAACGATTATTGAGAGACATCGCCAGGGACGCGAGCATGCGGCTGAAAAAGTGCGTGAGAAGATCCGCAGTAAAAGCGAACAGTTTATTCTTGAGCTGAAATCATTCGACAAGGTCAAACACACCATTCGGGCTTATCGCAGCCAGATTGAAGAATTGTGCCGGACTGAATTACTGAAAGCCAAACATCAGTTGAGGCAGGGAGCTGAACCTGGAGAAGTTCTCGACGCTTTTGCTTATGCCTTCACCAAAAAATTGCTGCATGGCCCCAGTGTGCAGTTGCGGCAGGCGGGTGTGGAGGGGCGATTCGAGTTATTGCGATTTGCAAAACAGTTATTTGCTATTCCTGATACTGAAGCAGAGAGGCTATGAAACCATCCATACAGACAAAGTTGCAAAATCTGACAAACCGCTATGAAGAATTGAAAGAGCTATTGTCGGATCCCAAAGTCACCAACGATATCAACCGCTACCGTGACTTGTCGAAAGAATATGCGCAAATCGAGCCGCATGTTCAGGCATTCAGGCAGTATCAGGATTATCTGAAGCAGCTGGAAGAATCCAATGCACTGCTTGAAGAGGAGGATCCGGAGCTGCAGCAGCTCGCCAAGCAGGAAATAAAATCGATAGAAGAAAAGATGGCGAAGCTTGAGGAAGACTTGCTAGTAGCTTTGATTCCAAAAGACCCGCATGATGAAAATAACATATTTCTGGAAATACGCGCTGGAACCGGCGGCGATGAAGCGGCAATTTTTGCCGGTGATCTGAGCAGAATGTATATGCGTTATGCCGAGGCGCAGCGTTGGAAGGTTGAAATCATGAGCGAGAGCCATGGCGAGCATGGCGGATATAAAGAAATCATCATGAGAATTATCGGTCATGGTGCTTATTCACGCTTCAAGTTTGAATCTGGCGTGCATCGCGTCCAGCGGGTGCCGGCTACCGAAGCCCAAGGCCGGATTCATACTTCCACCTGTACGGTCGCCGTATTGCCGGAGTTGGAAGAAATTGAAAGTATCGATATCAATCCGGCGGATTTGCGCATAGACACCTTCAGGGCATCCGGCGCCGGCGGCCAGCATGTACAAAAAACCGATTCAGCGATTCGTATTACGCATATACCGACGGGCACGGTAGTTGAATGCCAGGATGAACGGTCGCAGCATAAAAACCGTGCCCGTGCCATGTCGCTGCTAAAAGCCAGGATTCTGTCGGCGGAACGCGAAAAACAGCAGAAACAACAGGCGGAAACACGCCGTAGTCTGGTTGGGACAGGCGATCGATCGGAGCGAATCAGAACTTACAATTTTCCGCAGGGCCGTTTGACAGATCACCGGATTAATCTGACACTCTATCAGCTGCCGCAAATCATGGAAGGGGAATTAGGCCCTGTTATCGATGCGCTGAGTCATGAGTACAATGCAGACCTGATCGCATCGCTTGGAGATTAGGACGGATTAGCGGCCATCATGCAAAACACTATTCAGCAATCATTACGTGATGCCATTTATCAGCTTGCCTTGATAGCTGACAATCCATCGCTGGAAGCGGAAATACTGCTTGGTCATGTCTTGCAAAAACCTCGCAGCTATCTGCATTCCTGGTCCGAGCACATCCTGAATGATGATCAGACGAGACAATTCAATGAATGCCTGGTGCGTCGATGCAGCAAGGAACCTGTCGCCTACATTACTGGCCGCAGGGAATTCTGGTCGCTTAACTTGCTGGTGACGCGGGATACGCTGATACCGCGGCCGGAAACAGAATTGCTGGTTGAGTCTGTGCTCGATCTTTATCGGAGCAATCTTGTTCCAATTAAAGTGGCTGATCTTGGTACCGGCAGCGGTGCAATAGGTCTCGCGCTCGCACATGAGCGGCCTGACTGGGAAATAGTTGCGACTGATGTCAGCCATGGCGCATTGCAAATTGCCAGAAAAAACGCACAACAGTTAGCGCTTGGGAATGTTTATTTTTATCAAGGTAGCTGGTGTAGTGCGCTACCCGGCTCGGATTTTGACGTAATTGTCAGTAATCCTCCTTATATTGGAGAGGCTGAGTGGGAAGCTTATCGCGCAGAACTGGAATTTGAACCGCGTTCCGCGCTGGTTTCAAATCTGGACGGACTCGATGCGATCCGCACGATTAGCCAATCAGCTAAATATTATCTGAAACCAGGCGGTTATGTGTTTGTTGAGCATGGTTTTTTGCAAGGAACCGCTGTGAGGAAAATATTTGCTGCAGCAGGATACAGTCAGATACATTCTGTGCGTGATTTGTCAGGTCATGAACGAGTAACGACAGGTCAATACCTGCCCTGAAATAAATTTATTTGCTGTAGAGGGGTTTTTTTTGGTATAGCTGTCAAACTTGGACTACAATTAATCTCAGGGTAGGAGAAATCATTATGGCAGCCAAAGAAAAAGATATTTTAGAGCCTAGCTTGGAAGTCTTGGGGATTAGTCCCTATAAACAGAAAAAGACTGAAGAGTATATGAGTCCCAAGATGCAGGAGCACTTCAGCAAAATTCTGATGGCCTTGCGGCAGCGGATTCTGGAGGGTGGGGATAAGATTGTTACTCATATGAAAGAAGAGGCGATCAATTATCCTGATCCTAACGATCGTGCAAGCCAGGAAGAAGATTTTCGTCTGGAACTTCGAACCAGAGATCGTGAGAGAAAACTCCTTAAGAAAATTGAAGAATCCCTCGAGCTGATTCGTGAGAAAGATTATGGCTATTGCGAGGTTTGCGGCGTTGAAATCGGCTTGCGCCGGCTGGAAGCACGTCCTACCGCAACCCTATGTATCGATTGTAAAACGCTGGACGAAATCAAGGAAAAGCAGCAAAAACAGGAAGAAGAATATTAAGGACTGGGATGCCTTTGTTGCGGCTGGCTGATCATTGGTTAAGACGGGATGGGTTCCCGCTTGTCTAAATTACGCGCGGCACTTGTCTCTTTCGCAAATCATCTATAATAAAAGGAAGACATTGATCCGCATGCCGATCGGCATGCGGAAATGATGAGAGTTTAGAGAGGATAGACAATATGCCTGCAGCACCACAAGGCGGAAATCAAGGTGATAATTCAAGCGGCATCTTATGGGGTATAGCTGCGATATTCGCAACTATTGGTGTCGTCTGGTTTGTGTTTAAGACACAGATTGTTACTGCTTACCTTACCATCAAACTCTATGAGCTTGATGTGATGGAGTGGCTGGGCAATCTGGTCAATCATCCTTATTATTTTGATCAAATACGTCAGAGTATTCTTAGCGCCCGTGCAAGTGCTTCCTCAATCAGCTTTAACGACCTTGTTCAGATTGGAACAGGTGTTGGCGCATGGCTGCGGCTCCCGTTTGTAGTCTTGCTGCTAATTCTCGCTGTGGTGGTTTATGTCGGGAATACAACCAGGGTCTACAGGCGAACCTACAACATGCGTGATCTGGCGAAGCTGGAAGTTAAAAACTGGCCGCAAATTACGCCGGTGCTGGGTCTTGACCTGATTAAAACCGATATTGATACAGGACCCTGGGCAATGGCAATGACTCCCATGCAGTTCTGCAAAAAATATAAATTGCTTGAAGAAGTGAAGCCGCAGCGTCGCGAAGGCATGAGCCGCAAAGACTGGGGTAAGATCGAAGTCGTATTAAAGCGCGGCGAAGCAAACAAGGTATTCGCCCTGCAATTAGGACCGCTGTGGGGCGGGTCTGCCAAGCTGCCTCCGTACGCAAGAGCGTTATTTGCCGTATTCGCCGCGCGCATCAATGCTGATTCTCAAGCTGCCGCCAAAATCCTGGCGCAATTGTCCGCGTCATCCAAAAACAAGGAATTAAACCTGGATGGTGTGGATGAGCTGCTTAAAAAACATGAGAACACCAAGGCGGTGCAGGCTGTCGTTCAGTCGCATGCTTATGCATCAACTGTTATGGCGGCCATGCTGCTTGGAGCGCGCGATGATGGTGTCCAGGCTTCGTCGGATTTCTTGTGGCTCAAGCCAGTGGACAGACGGCTCTGGTACACATTGAATACGGTTGGAAGACAGACTCCGTTCATTGAAGTCGCAGGAATTTTTGCGCATTGGGTTGCGGAGAGAGAAGCTGGAAGAAAATTGTTATTGCCAATGGTTGAAGAAGCGACCAATGCGGTGGAAATTGCGTTGAAGGAAGTTGTTTATCGACCGGATGAGGAATAGGTGATCCGGTATCTATATCTGTTGATCCGGCTGCCAACGAGGTAATGTGTTATGGGTATGCGAGGCTTAGAAGAACAGCATGAATTATCACCCCAGTTATTGCTGCGGGATACGCGCACACTGGGAATGAAAATTGTCGATTTTTTCAAAGATCCGACAAATAGTGCCATCACCATGTTTTCTTTTGCTGCAGCGGCCTATTTTTTCTCGGGACTTTGTGAATTCATAGCGCTGATCGGTGTCTGTATTTTCTTGTATGCCTATACAAGAAAAAGCACGCTGCCATTCCGCATGCCGTTACGTTCCAGGGCAAAAGATTATAATGATCCACTGCCGGGCTCGACCAAACCGCGTATAGCGCGCGGCATCGCTTTTTTTGGCAACCGCAAATCGGATAACGACGAGCTCTGGTTTAATAATGATGACATGCGTACACATGTTCTCATTTTCGGCTCAACCGGTAGCGGTAAAACAGAAGCCCTGACATCGTTGTCATTCAACGCCCTGGTTCAGGGAAGCGGATTTCTGTATGTTGACGGTAAAGGCGATAACTCGCTATTTGCCAAGGTATTTTCAATGTGTCGAACCATGGGCCGTGAAGACGATCTTCTTCTGATTAACTTCATGACTGGTGCACGTGACGTTATTGGTGCCCAGGAAAAGCGCTTGTCCAACACCATGAACCCGTTTTGTAATGGTTCGTCCAGTATGTTGTCGCAGCTCGTTGTCAGCCTGATGGATTCAGGCGGCCAAAGCTCGGATGGTGATATGTGGAAAGGCCGTGCCATCGTGTTCGTTGAAGCATTGATGAAAGTGCTTGTCTACATGCGGGATCAGGGCAAGATACTTCTTGATGCCAACTCGATTCGTAACTACTTCGAATTGACCCGGCTCGAAGCGATTGCTATGGATAAAATGTTCCCGCGCGATAATCAGGAACCCGTTAGTCTTGCCGATGCGCCTGAGTTGATTATTGAACCGATCAAGAACTATGTAAAAAACCTGCCAGGCTACGATCCATCCAAAAAAGGTAAACAGGGATCGCAGGTTTTGGAGCAGCACGGGTTTATCACCATGCAATTAACCAAGACATTCGGTTCATTGGCGGATACTTACGGTCATATCATACGTGTCAATCTTGCAGAAGTGGATTTGAAGGATGTCGTATTAAACCGCCGTATCCTCGTTGTGCTGCTTCCGGCACTGGAAAAATCGCCCGATGAATTATCAAATCTGGGCAAGGTCATCATTGCATCGCTCAAAGCCATGATGGCGGCAGGGTTGGGTGACTCGGTCGAAGGTACCTATCGCGAGGTGATTACCCGTAAACCGACGAATGCGCCAACGCCTTATATGTGTATTCTTGACGAATATGGATATTATGCGGTGAAAGGTTTTGCTGTTGTGCCGGCTCAAGCGCGCTCTCTGGGGTTCTCGGTTATTTTCGCTGGGCAAGATTTGCCGGCGTTCCAGAAAGCTTCCAAGGAAGAGGCTGCATCCATTGGTGCGAATACAAACATAAAGATTTGTATGAAACTGGAAGATCCTATGGAAACCTGGGATTTCTTTCACAAGACTGCGGGTGAATCCTATGTAACCAAGGTCGACTCATTCCAGACAAACGCAGGCAGTTTGTTGAATAACTATATGGACAGTCGCAGTGCCTCATCTGAAAAGCGCCAGCGTATTGATCTTCTGGATTTGAAAGAACAGCGTGAAGGTGAAGCTCATATCTTTTTTAAATCCAAGATTATTCGCGCAAGAATGTTTTTCGCCAATCCTACACCGCCTTTGAAGATGCGGCTTAATCAATTCCTGAAAGTAGAGCCACCATTGAACCGTACCTTAATTGATCTGGAAGAGCGATTGGAACGATTCAAGGAAGTTGTTGCCAGTGATGATATTTTCAAGGCGCCTACTGATGAGGGAGAGGAAATTCAGATTATTTCTGATTCCATTGCTTCGCAGCCAGACGTCAACCCAATAGAAAGAGCGCTGTCATCTCTGCTGGCATTCCATAATCGTCACGCGGGAACAGAAGAAGGCGCAGTGGCTGCGGCAGAGGAAGAAGAGCCAATGGAAGGCAAGCTCAATATCTTTGCCAAGGTTGCGCTTGATGAAACGGTCAAGGCAATTGTTGGAGCTGCGCAATTCGGCAAGTTTAGCGAACCCTTAATAAGCAAGGGTGCGGCAAAAGACAAAATTGAATTATTGGAAAGATTAATGGGCAGGTCAGCTTCTCAAGCCAATCCTATGACGAATGAAATTATCAAGGACATGTCACTTGCAACAGAGTATCCGCCGCCAGTCGATGGTGTGTTGCTGCCTAGCGAGGAAGTAGTAGCTATTGCAAATGAGTTATGTGATTATGTAACCTCTCTTAAGACAAAATCTCAAGAAGAGGATGTATAGCAAAGTGGAGAATATGTTCTTTGCCAAGGTTGGCGCTCTCTTTGGAAAAGAGAAATTCGGATTATTGTCATTGCTGGCAATGTCTTGTTTCATCCTCGCCGGGTGTGCTTCATCAGACGTTTCCCGTGATGCTGCCTCAAATATCGATTATGGCGTTCAGAATACCAGAAGCATGATCGATGGTACGGTGGGCGGCAATTTTGCTGATTCCTATCAAAATGCAAGTCAACGTGCCAAGGGTGTCATGCTTGGCGGTACGGCGGGTGCGGTGACAGGCGCATTGGCTTCCGGTATTGGAATTGTTCCCGGAGCAGCAATAGGTGCAGTTTTGGGCGGCAGCTATGGTACCTACATTGACTCCTATTCAAGCATCAAGGATCAGTTAGAGAATCGTGGCGCTACAGTTGTTGTGCTCGGCGACCAGATATTGATTGCCCTGCCCTCTGCAAGAATTTTCCAGCCTTATTCATCTACGATCAAACCGGATGCATACTCCACGTTAAATCTGACTGCTAGATATATCAATGGCTACACCAAGATGCTGGTAAAAGTGTCGGCGTATACCAGCTCGACAGGTTCAAGAACTGTCGATTTGTCATTGTCTCAGGAGCAAGCACAAAATGTGGCTAAATTCCTGCAGGCGGCTGGCGTGGATGCGAGGGTACTCTATGCCATGGGTTATGGCGGCACACACCTGGTGCAGCAAAATTCCAAAGGCTGGGATGAAAGTGATAATTACCGTATCGAAATCACACTGGAAAAATTATACGTATAAAGGCTTTGACCAAGGCGAAGCAAGATACAATATTCTGTAACGGAGTTTGGAATGTTAGGGCAACGGCATGAGATAGCAAGACTTCAGAGCGATCTGTATCGTGACGCTTTCCGCAAGACATTGCGCTGGCTTGTTATTTCGGTGTTTATCATGTTTGCCTTGATAGCGGCTATTATCTATTTAATTTTCTTTCAGCCCTCAGTACATTATTATGCTAATACGATCGATGGTAAGATCATGGATATGCCTAAACCCAAGTGATCAGGACTGAAGAATGGCACTGGATGACATACAAGATCGATACATTGCGCGAAACAATGATTTTTATCGCAATCATTATCATCATGTCATTATTGGGCTGATGGTCGTGGTCGTGATCATGATGGTCGCTCTGGGTGTCGTGATCTATCAGATAAAAAATCGTCCGTTGCCGCAGTTCAATGCCATCACGCCTGATGGCAAGAGAATGCTGTTGATTCCTTATGATGAGCCAAATTTGCTTCCTGATACGATATTGCGCTGGGCAAGCAAGGCCGCAACAGTTTCCTACACGTTTGACTTTGTAAATTATAATAAGCAAATCGCGGCGGCTCATCCCTTTTTTACCGATGCAGGATGGCAGGATTATGTGCGTTCAGTCAGCAGTCTGATCAGCACTATCGTGCAAAACCAGTTATTCATAAACGGCGTTGTTGCCGGAACTCCGGTGATTTCCAATCAAGGGCCCCTGCCTGGAAAGGGATATGCATGGCGTGTCCAGATTCCATTCCTGGTTACGTACCAGAGTGCTAATGTTACGTATAATCGTGGATTTTATGTTGTGCTCTCTATTATTCAAGTGCCCACGAGTTTAAACAAACAGGGTATTGGTATTGATCAGTTTGTAATGGTGCCGAAATAATGAACGCCGAAAATGATGCGCTGGTGTTGGTTTTCTCAAGAAACATGTTCTACAAGCGATTATATCATCTCGCTTTGGCGGCTCTGATCCTTTGTATATTGGTCATTGCGCTTCTTGCGTCAATACTGGTCTACCTGCTCAGGAATCCCACGCATCCTCTGTATTTTGCGGCGGATGATGTTGGCAGGCTCATACAGATTGTTCCAGTCAATACGCCGAATATGTCCACGGACGATGTTTCTGCCTGGGCTGTTGAAGCGGTGCAGGCGGCTTATTCATACGATTACATTAATTATCATGCTCAGATCCAGAATGCGCAAAAGTATTTTACTAATTATGGATGGCAGCAATACATGAGCGCATTGACTCTTTCCAACAACCTGCTGGCTCTCACAACCCGAAAACAGGTTGTCATTGCCAGGGTTATCAGCCAGCCAACCGTACTTAAAACAGGTATTCTGGCAGGCAAATATGCCTGGCAATTCCAGATGCCGTTATTGGTAACTTATTCAGAACCGCCATACGACGACAAGTCCCAGTTTTCAAATGCTTTGAATGTGACCGTCATTGTCCAGCGGCAATCGGTATTGGAAGGTTATAAAGGTCTTGGCGTCGTCCAGCTTGTTTCGTCAATTGCGACATCGGAAAATTCACAGACCCAGCAAATATCAGGTACATCTACGGGATGAAAAATTTTTTGCGCTGGTATATAGTTCAAGATATTTATATGCTGCGCACAAGGTATATATAGCTCAACAATCTGATCCAAAATGATTGTATGGATGTGTGATAGTGAGGGAGCATGGCTGGAGAAGAGACAACTGCGGTTGAATTACGAGATGGCTTTTACCGGGACAGCTTCGGCAAGCTCGTATTGGTAATTATCGGCATTTGTATTGCAATTGCTGCGCTGGTTGCTTTATCCATTTACTTCTATGTCGCTAAACCGCCGCCAATCACTTTTCCCGTAGACAGTGAGATGCGGGTTCAGCCGCCTGTTCCGCTGGATCAGCCCTATCTGAGTACGCCGGATTTGCTGCAGTGGGTTGCTGATGTTTTGCCAAAAGCATTTGTTCTCGATTTCAATCACTATAATGATCAACTGAAATCATATTCATCCTATTTCACATCGGATGGGTGGAAAACGTTTTTAAACCAATTGAATATCTATGCAAACTATAATAATGTTCAAGCATATAAGCTGTTTATTACCGGTTCACCAGAATCAGCGCCATATATTTTAAGGGAGGGTGTAATACAGGAATCAGGAAGATACGGATGGTGGGTGCAAATTCCAGTAACAATTAATTATGCTGGTTACAAGCCGCCGCCAAATAAAACGCTAACACTGCAAGTGTTGGTGGTTCGGGTTTCCACCCTAAATAACTTGACGGGTGTGGGGATTGATAATGTAATTCAAGCACCAGCGCAACCAACAGGGACTCCTTAGGCGAATGGGAATGGATAACGTACATGGTTAAATGGGCTTACAAAGTAGCACCTCTATTTCTGATCATGATGGGCGCAGCCACAGGTGGTTATGCGCAGCAAAATAGTGCAGCGCCTACATCGCAACAAATGTCGCCCAGCCAGTTTCAAGAATGGATCAAGAAAAATATCACTAACGGAGATCAGTCCGCCGCAGACCAGGGATCTGTCTCTTCTTCCAGTAACGACAATTCTTATACCGGCGGTTCGAATTATGCGCGCAAACCACGGCCTCCCATGACGTTTGAACAGGAGCAGCAGGCGATGCAGGACACCGCGCCGCCGGGCCCTGTGCCTGATGCGGATTCCACTGCTGCGTTTAATGCGCTCTTGCAGCAAAATATGCCGCTGGCGCCGCAACAGGTTGTGCAGCTTCGCCAGCAAATTGATGTTGCTCAACGTGCGGCAGCTGTGCCGGCCAACATACCGCCCAAGCCTGTATCCACAACACTCATGGTCAACCTGGCTCCTGGCACAACTCCGCCGGCAGTGCGCCTTGCCCAGGGTTATGTATCGTCGCTGGTATTTGTGGATTCAACAGGTTCGCCTTGGCCAATTGCCGCGTTTGACATTGGAAATCCCAAAGCGGTCAATATTCAGTGGGATGGAAAAAGCAATATTCTGTTGATCCAGGCTGTGTCACCTTACAGTGACGGCGACATTGTTGTAAGACTGGTTGGATTGCCAACGCCTGTCACCCTGGAACTTGTTTCGGGCCAGCGCGTTGTTGATTATCGGGTTGATATACATGTTTCCGGAATCGGTCCAAATACAAAAGAATTGCCGATTGGAACAGCATTGCCCAACAGTGCCAATCAGTTATTGCTCGGTGTACTCGATGGGGTCGCGCCGGCCGGAAGCAAGACGCTCAATGTGATGGGTGCAGATTGTCAGGCCTGGCTGCTGGGTGAAAAGATATATTTACGCACCAGGTTGACGGTGTTATCACCAGGATGGATAGGCAAGATGGTAAGCCCTGACGGAATGCAAGCATACGAGCTTCCGAAAACCTCCTCAGTACTTGTGTCTCGCTACGGGGAGCCAGCTGAACTTAAGATCGAGGGATTCTGATGGCACTGGATCTTTCTAAATTAAATTTTTTTAATCGTCTGGACGCTCGTGCCAGGGTGGTTGTTTTGTTCGCAGGTGTTATTGGCGTCATTCTTCTCGTTTATCTGGGTACAAAGTATTTTGCCGGCGGAGGACAAACACTAGGACCTTCCCGTGTCGCGAACGCGCCGCCGGGTCTGCAGTCCATTCCTGGCGGCACAACTGCCACTGCGGAATATCAACGTGCGCTGACCCAGGCTAATCTCCAGCGTGCAGAAGCAGCAAAAATGACGGGTGCGAGTGCGATACCTACGCAGATTAATACGGGCATTCCATCTGCTACACCAGGCTCATGTATTATTTGTTCAGAACAGAATGCCAATGTTAAAAATCTTCTTGATGATTGGGTAAGGCAAGGCAAGGTCAGCCCAGATGTGGCAGATCAGCTGGAAGACCTGGCAAGCAAGAATGTTTCAGTAGATGCCTATGCAGCTGCGCTGGACAAGCTGGTCAAGGAAGGAAAACTGACGCCAGAGCAGGCACGTCAATTACTTGAAGAGTACAAGAAACAGCATACTAATACGTTGCTGAACGAAAGTGCCAAGGAAATGGATGCCATGATAAAATCCGGCCAGCTTCCTCTGGATGTGGCCAATCAGCTCCTGGATGCTCAAAAGAAAGGGTTAACGCCTGCTGAATATGCAGCTGAACTGCAGCAGCTGGTGCGTGAAGGAAAAATATCGCCAGCTGTGGCGGCGCAATTACTGGCCCAATATACGAAACAGTGTCGTCAGGAACAGGCAACCAAAAATATCGCGCTGTTAACCCAGATGTCACAGAATGGCGCGATTACTCAGGAAGTGGTGACCCAGTTGACCGGGTTAACCAAGCAGGATGTGTCAGCAGGAGATTATCAGGCTGAATTGAACCGGCTGATCACCGCAGGCAAGCTGACTCCGGACGCTGCTGGAAAATTATTGGATGCTTATCGTCAGGGTAAATCAGCATGCGGTGGTTCCGCTGCCCTCGATAACCTGATTGCCCAGGCGGAAAATGCAGCCTATCAGGAAATCAGCGATTTACTGGCTGCCGGCAAAATAACGCCGGATGTGGCAGCCCAGCTGACTAGCATGATCCAGAACAATGTATCAATGGATGACTTCAAGGCCGCGATTAATCAGTTCGTTCAACAGAAGAAACTCACTCCGCAAATTGCCCAGCTCAAGATTGGCGACTATCAAAAAGTGAAGGATTTGAGGGATGAGGAACAGCGTCTTGCAGATTTGCAAAATAACAATGTCAGCCCGGATCAGTATGCTGCTGAATTGAAACGTGCTGTTGCGGCGGGAATTCTCACACCTGAACAGGCGGCAGCGCTTATGCAACAATATCAGGCCATGAGCGCCAGGGCGCCGACCGTGCCGGTTGGAGCTGGCGCTTTTGCTGCTCTACAACAAAAGGTTGCGCAAGGGCAGGCAAATGTATCGCCGGCCATCACGACAGGTGAGTTCAATGCGGCTCAGGCACAGGCTGTTCAGGAAACAGCACAAGACAGGCAGGCGCGTTTACAGGCGATGATGACCGCGATGTCTGGTCAGGCATCACAACTTATATCAGCATGGCAGCCACCAAACATGGAACACAGGGAAGGATCCTATTCCGTGCCACAGAAAGAAAAAGAAGGTGGAACAAGCGCTGGAAATAAATCGACGACCGGATCTGGCGGAACGGAGTCCTCGTCTTCTGGCGGCCTGTTATCCGGAGGCGTACCGCTGATCAAGGGAGGTACTATTCTGTTTGCTGTTCTCGATACGGCAATTAATAGTGATTATCCGGACAGCCCTGTACTCGCCACAATAGTCGAAGGCAAATTCAAGGGCGCGAAACTGCTTGGCAAGATAATCACAACAAAAGGTGTGTCCGGACAGCTGGACAGGGTTAGTCTCAATTTCACCTTAATGAATGAAGATGAGTGGCCCAAGTCAAAGAGCATTACAGCGTATGCCATTGATCCGGATACAGCAAGATCGGTCATGGCCAGTTCGGTTGACTATCACTACATGATGCGCTTTGGAGCAATGTTTGCCACCGCCTTCCTGCAGGGTTATGCGAGCGCAATCACCAATGCGGGAACATCGACAACCGGTATTTTTGGAACCAGTACGACTCATCCTGAATTGAGTCCATCCAGCAAGCTGCTGGTTGGTTTGGGGCAGGTCGGTCAGACAATGGGTCAGGCAACCCAAAATTATATAAACCGGCCGCCAACAGTAAGAGTAGATTCCGGCGTGAGTCTGGGTATATTATTTATGTCAGATGTAAGTTAAGGATTTTTTTAGGTAAGTTGCATTGTTGATTAACGGCTTGATGTATGTAAATGCACTATAATTATATAGTGAACGGGATGACAGGCAGAATTTAGGGAAAAATGAGAGAGGCATATAAAGATGGCGAATGATCGCGACGAAAAGTTTGAAGGGCATGAAGAAAGTGAATACCACTTTTCTGACGAAGAAGTGAGCTATGAAGTTGAGCCTGAAGTTTCCAAGCAAACACAAGGCGGCGGTGGGAATTTAAAGCAGAATATTATGGCGCGGCTTACTTCGTCCAAACGTATGCTTATCAGTCTGGGTGTGTTTTTGGTATTGGTATTTGTGGTTTACAAGATGGTAGCGCCGACATCCACTGCGCCTTCAACCGCGATAACCACTCCTCCTGTGGCTCAGAACATGCCTCCTAAAAATCTAGCACCTGCTCAGGCAAATCAGAATGTACCGCCTACGGCTCCGGCTGCTCAACCTCAGGCAGCGGCAAATGTCCCAGCAAGCCTTCCTGTTGCGCCTGCCGCCCCGGCTGCACAGCCAGGCCTGGTATCACCGGTAACAGCGCAAACTCCGGCCATGCAGCCTGCAAATGTGGCTCAGGTACCATCATCTGCTCAGCCGCAGACAACAATTGTGCCTGGTGTGACAACCCCTGCAACGCAGCCTTCGGCAGTGGCGCAATCGCAACAGCCAGTCATTATTGTGCCGGCAAACCAGCCAGCGCCAGTCAGTATGCCAGCAGTGATCCCGGTGCAATCCCCGGCTGCTCCTTATGCCGCAAGTCAGGTCGGCATACCATCGAGTGTCGACCAGCAGGCAGCTAACCTTGCCGCTGAAAATGCAAAATTAATGAATCAGCTGCAGACCCAGGTCAATGATCAGCTGAATTCTTATTCTACTCAAAATAAGGCTATACAAGATCAGATGCAGGCATTGAGTGCCCGTGTGGGAGTAATGGAAAATCAGCTTAATCAGTTGATTCAGGCGCTGACCCGTCGCGGGCAAGGCGGTTCGATGGCTAATCCGGCAGGTGCTCCGGCTCAGGCAGTCGAGCCCAAAATTGCGTATAATGTCCAGGCTATTATTCCCGGACGTGCCTGGTTGAAATCCGAGAATGGTGAAACGTTGACCGTGGCTGAAGGGGATATGATCAAGGATTTTGGCCGAGTAACCAAGATAGATCCATACGATGGAATTGTTGAAATCAATACCGGCACGAAAGCTGTGTCGTTATCATATGGAAACGGAGGATAGTTATCGCGGTGGAAGTAGTGCATGGAAGCGAAAGCATGACTGAGCGAGGTAACCATAATGTTGCCAAAATATTTTCGAGATAAAACATCAAATGCTTATCGTTTCTTGTGGCTGGCAGCTATATTTTTGCTAGCCTCACCAGCATATTCACAGCTTCCCAATGTGACTAGTGTCTCTGCGGAGACAATGCTGACCAATATCGCTCAAAGCGTACCCAGCCTGATGGCTATGGTGACGGCAATTGCTTATGTGCTGGGAATGGTTTTAATTATTCGAGGTATAGTCAAGCTGAAACATGTAGGAGAGATGCGTACCCAGATGTCTCATGAGCATCATATAACCGGCCCGCTTGTTCAAATTACTGTTGGTGCGCTTTTATTGTATTTGCCAACGGCAGTGAATGTGGGAATGAGTACATTCTGGACTAATCCGAATCCATATGGATACTTGCAGCAACAGGATCAATGGACTCAATTTATCAATGACTGTTTCCTGGTTGTTCAGTTTATCGGTACGATTGCATTTATTAGAGGTTTGGTAATTTTAAGTCACCTGGGAAGCGGCGGCGGCCATCAACAGGGGCTTAGCAGAGGGCTGACGCATATTATAGGCGGTATTTTCTGTATCAATATCTATCAATTTATACAAGTAATATTAATAACATTAGGAATTCAGATATCTTAAGGACATAATAGTTAAATGTGGCTGGAAGATTTAAGGCTTTAAAATTTAAAAGGAGACGGAAATGAAGAAGGTGCTTTTAGGGTTATTATCTTTAGCATGTTTTACAGCCGGGACGGCAGCATTGGCAGCAGTGTCAGGTGTGGGTTCCGTTGCGGCTGAAGTAACTTCAAACGTAGCAAGTATCGCAAAATTGGTTACGGCGGCTTCCTACGTCGCAGGTATGGCATTTGCGGTTGGTGCAATTGTGAAGTTCAAGGCTCACAAAGATAACCCGACACAGATTCCAATCGGCACACCTATTGCTTTGTTATTTGTTGGTGCAGCACTGATATTTATCCCGACGGTATTTAAAGTGTCTGGTGCTACATTATTCGGTGGCAGCGGACAGGTTGCTGGTGTTTCCGGTATTACGTCATTCGGTGCAAATAAACCGTAATACGAAGGTTAATCTGACTTACAATGCATGAAGAAACAGTATGCATGAACTATCTTTGGCAGTGAACTTATCGGGCTGGCGAGTCTTTGTTAGGCGTAAAGAGGATAAAGGCTTTCTGCCAGTCCAGAAACGTGTATTCGAGAGGGATATATACACTTGCCAGTATTGTGGTTTTCAGGCCAAGGAGTATCAGGAGGTTGTTAACCTCGATGGCAATTATGCAAATAACAAATTGAGCAATATGATTACTGCCTGTTGTTTTTGCACTCAATGCCTGTTTTTGCAGTCAGTTGGTGTTGATGAAATGGGTGGTGGACAATTAATTTATTTGCCTGAAATCAGCCAGCGTGATCTAAACAGCTTTTGCCATGTGCTTTTTTGTGCAATGGAAAATAATACTGGCTATCAGGATAGTGCCCAATCGATTTATCGCAGCTTGAAATTCCGCAGCCAGATCATTGAGAACAAGTTTGGTTCGGGAACAAGCAATCCAGCAGTTATGGGGCAAATGATAGTTGAATACCGGGCGCAATCTCCAAAGAATAAAACAGACATACTAAGAGATCTGCGATTGCTTCCATCGCAAGTAAAATTTAAAGTTCAGTTAGATGCGTGGGCGGCAGCAGCTTTGAAGGAATTAGAGGAAGAGCAAAAAGCAGCTGAAAAAGGCTAGAACAAGGACGACGGAATGCGTGATCGCACCTTTATAGATCCACTGCTGGATGGTATCGATGCCATATTGGCCTGGTTTAGTACCGAGCTGAAACAAACCGTAGAGTCATATTGTGATCTCGAAACGGCTGATGATCCACACACACTGGTTGCCCGCGATGGTTCGCTTATTTCCATCATCCGTGTTTTTGGTGTTACTAGGCTGGTCGGACAAGAAGAGTTCGACATGATCCATCAGGGGTTGACCCAGAGTTTGCAGGCGACACTCAAGAGACCGGGTCATGTAGTGCAAGTTTATTTCGCCTATGATCGTGATGCAGTCAAGCCTGAAATTGAAGATATTCTTTCCCCTGCCAAAGCAACAGCACAGCGTTTGAATCTGGAGCTGGATGACTTGTTTGCGGAACGCGTTAATTATATTTCGAGATATTGCGCGCATGAGGAGTTATATTTTGTCTTATGGACCAGACCATATTCATTGAGTGCTGAGCAGTTAAAGCGTGCCGGAAAAGAAAAACTCAACTTCATTCGAGAACACAAAATACCGCCTTTCAGGGGTGGTCAAAACCTGCTTGCTGCTATCCCTGATCTGAGGGAAGCGCATGGGTCTTTTGTAAGATCGGTTGTAACCGACCTTAATGCTTTAAACGTCTATTGTACATTGCTGGAAGTGCATGATGCCGTTTATGCCATGCGCTATTCCTGTGATCCAGATTTTACCTCCAAGGATTGGCGTGCGGTTTTGCCTGGAGACAAAGTTTCGCTGCAGGAAAAACGGCCCGCAGCAGGCGATTTATCCGGACTGATGTATCCTCCGCTGGCAAGGCAAATCTTCCCGCGTGACGGGCGAGCGATGGATCTCAGGACACTACGTGTCGGTGACAGGATTTATACGCCTATATTTATCGATCTTTTTCCACAAGATTTGAAATCATTTATCACTCTTTTCTCACGCACACTGCCAACACGTGTGCCGTGGCGTATCTCGTTCCTGATAGAAAGCGGCGGGTTTGCGACCTTGAGCTTCAAGTCAGCCATGGCGTCCATTCTGAGTTTTACCTCGGCACAAAATGGGTTGGTCCATGACGCGGTCAAGCTGTTACGTGACATCGACGTCAATACCGACGATGCGGTAGTCAAGCTGCAGGTGAGTCTTGCTACCTGGGCTCCAGAGGGCAACATTCGTTTGTTGCGTACTCGGGCTGCTGAACTTGCAAAAGCGGTCGAAGGCTGGGGGACCTGTGAAGTTTCGGAAGTATCGGGTGATGTGTTTGCAGGTGTATCTTCAAGTTTACTTGGATTCACAGCCAACAGTGTTGCCACGCCATCTGTGGCACCTCTGTCTGATGTTGTTTACATGCTGCCGTTTACACGCCCCGCTTCTGCATGGGCGTATGGTGCATTGCTGTTGCGTTCACCAGATGGCAAGCCCTGGCCTTATCAGCCTGGCTCGGCCCAGCAAACTACCTGGATTGATCTCATGTATGCACGTCCAGGTTCCGGTAAGTCCGTATTGTCTAATGCAATCAATCTGGCGCTTTGTCTTTCAGGCGGTATTACCCGCTTGCCTAGAATTGCTATTATTGATATTGGTCCTTCCAGCAGCGGTTTGATATCGCTTCTGAAGGAATCCCTCCCACCGGATATGCGGCACTATGCAGCTTATCATCGGTTGCGCATGACGCCAGATTACTCAATTAATCCTTTTGATACTCAGCTGGGCTGCCGTCGTCCATCACCGCAAGAACGCGGCTTTTTGGTGAATTTTGTCACATTGCTTGCCACGCCTTTGGGTGCTGAGCGCCCCTATGATGGCGTGTCTGATATGGCGGGTTTGATTGTTGATGAAATGTACAAATATTTATCGGATGAGGGTAAGG
>Ga0070740_10002580_pt1 | contig 20873 bp, 21 predicted proteins | sample Coa_R2_FD_67286 | JGI IMG/M metagenome (GOLD analysis project Ga0070740, IMG submission 67286) | Surface soil microbial communities from Centralia Pennsylvania, which are recovering from an underground coalmine fire - Coalmine... | ecosystem: Environmental > Terrestrial > Soil > Unclassified ...
GGGTCCAGCGGAGATGGCAGAAAGTCACCTCTTGCAAATGTCGGCACGTCCGTCATGGCCGAAGAAATGCGGCGCCATGGCATCCACGACACTGCTGCTGCTTTTATCTCCAGGCCCACAACTCTCCGGAACATCTATTGCCACCGTGCTGTCGCAGGACACCACCATCCCTGTCCAGATGACAAATCTTTAGGGCGAGCTTTTATTTGCCGGGTAAACTCGCCCCTAATCCCTCCCGTCTATTTCTTTGCATGGAACAAACAGCAGCGAGTGAGCTGACGCAGTTGGCGCGAGAGCAGGCGGTGCTTGATCTGGCGGACTTTGATGAGGTGGTGCGGCTGTACCGGCCGCGGGTCTTCCGGTTTCTGCTGGCTTCGCTGCGCGACCGCGATGTGGCCGAGAACCTGACGCAGGACTGCTTTCTGAAGGCGTACATGGGGCGGGGGCACTTTCGCGGCGACTCGAGCCTGAGCACGTGGCTGCTGAAGATTGCCATGAACCTGGTGCGCGACCATCTGCGCAGCAAGCGGATGCGGTTCTGGTCGAAGACGCGGGAGACAGCACTTGATCCGATCGATGTGAGCGACTGGGTTCCGGATGGGCGGAGCTCGCCGGAGGCGGAGCTGCTGGCGCGGACGCAGGTGGCGCATGTGTGGAAGGCGGTGAGCCGGCTTCCGGAAAAGCAGCGCAGCGTATTTGTTCTGCGGTTTGTGGAAGAGATGGAACTGAAAGAGATTGCGGAGTTGACGGGGATGAATCCGAGCACGGTGAAGACGCATTTGTATCGCGCTCTGGCGGCGGTGCGGGAGACGGTGGGAGAGAAGTGAGGATGGTGTTTCAAGTTAAGGATGGGGCACCCGTTTCGTGCTGTTGCTGAAAAAAGCAGATCCTTCGCTGCCCTCAGGATGACAAAGCTTATGACATATGCGCGGGACGGGATTAGTGATGGATGGGGATGGTTATGAATACGGAAAAGATGAAATTGGACGAAATATATCCGGAAGGCGATGCGGCAACGAAGCGCGAGCTTGAAATAGTCGCGAATGCGATTGGACAGTTTCGCTCGGCGGTGCATCATGTTGCGACCCGCGAGACGGGGTCGCAGATGGATTGGGGATTTGAGAGGGCATTGAAACGGCGCCGCACTGCGCAGCGGCGGCTGGTGCTGGAGTGGGCGGTAGCAGCGGTGCTTTGTGTGGCAGCTCTGGTTCCGGCGGTGAGCTTCTACCGGCATGCGGCGACGTTGAAGGCCGAGCAGCAGGCGCAGATGCTGAAACAGCGCGAGGCGGATGCGGCCTTGCTGGATCAAGTGTCGAGTGAGATTTCAGAAGCGGTGCCGGATGCGATGCGTCCGCTGGTAGAGGTCGATGTGGCATATACGAATGCCCAACAAAAGGGGGAGAACAGTGGAAGGAATGAATAAGTATCTAGGATTGGCTCTGCTTGCCGGAGCGGGTCTGGCGGGGGCGATTGGCAGGCAGGCAGCCAGTGCCCAGGAACTGGTGCTGCAGCCGCCTCCGATGGAGCGGGCATTTGGCGGACGCATGATGCATGGGCGCTGGTGGGACGATCCGAAAGTGGCACAGCAGGTCGGGCTGACTGCCGATCAACAGAAGAAAATGGACGATATCTTTCAGCAGAACCGGCTGAAACTGATCGATCTGAGCGCGGCGCTGCAGAAGCAGGAACTGATTATGCAGCCGCTGATGGAGTCTGAGCAGCCGGATGAGGGGAAGATTCTGGCACAGATTGATGCGGTGGCGCAGGCCCGCGCGGAGCTGGAGAAGAACAATGCGCGGATGCTGCTGGGCATTCGCAAGGTACTGACGCCTGACCAGTGGAAGAAAGTAAAAGAGCTGCCAGGAGAGAGGCGGGTATTTGTGCAGCGGTTCCATCGTGACGAGCGGGGCGATGATGGTCCTGCTCCACCCCCTGCTCCGAAGGGCGGTGCCGGCGAGCCCGGGCCTCAGCCTATGGAGTGAGTATCCTGAGCCCAGGTCTCAGGGCGAGACCTGGGCGGCCCCACTCTTCTGTTCGTTTTCTTTTTCCAAATCTCATGCGCGGGAGACTGCGGATGGCGCCGAAGGCGCGTATGCCTGGACGGCGAGTCCCTTTATAATCGCTGTGCAGATTATGGAGAACTCTACCCACGCTCCGGAGTCTCGCCAGGTGCTGGAGATTACAGACATCATGGCGATTTTGCCGCATCGCTATCCGTTTCTTTTAATTGACCGTGTTGTTGAGATGGAACGGAAGAAGCGGATTGTGGCGATCAAGAATGTGACGATCAACGAGCCTTTTTTTCAGGGGCATTTCCCGGCATATCCGATTATGCCGGGGGTGCTGGTGATTGAGTCGATGGCGCAGGCCGGCGGCGCGCTGCTGCTGACAGAAGTTCCGGACCGCGACAGCAAGCTGATGGTCTTTACCGGAATCGAGCGGGCGAAGTTTCGCCGGCCAGTGGTGCCCGGAGACCAGTTGCGGATTGAAATTAATGTTCTGCAATGGAAAACGCGCGCGGTGCGCATGGAGGGGCTGGCGACGGTGGACGGCAAGCTGGCCTGCGAGGCGACGGTGATGTGCCAGCTGGTTCCGCGGCGCAGGCAGGAGACGCCTACAGATGCGCCAGCGCCGGCGATGGCTGCGGTGACGGAAGAGTGAGTATCCATCCAACGGCGATTGTTGCGCCGGGCGCTGTTATTCCCGAATCCTGCTCTGTTGGGCCATATTGCACTGTCGGCCCGGATGTTGTGCTGGGCGAGCAGTGCGAGCTGGTTTCGCATGTGGTGCTCGACGGGCGGCTTACGGTTGGCGCGCGGAACAAGTTCTATTCTTTTGCCTGTGTGGGTGTGGCGCCGCAGGACCTGAAATATAAGGGCGAGCCTACGGGCGCGGTGCTGGGCGATGACAATGTCATCCGCGAGTGTGTGACCATTTCGCGCGGCACGGCAGGCGGCGGCGGCACGACGCGCGTCGGCAGCGGATGTCTGATTATGGCGTATGCGCATATCGGGCATGACAGCGTGATCGGCGACGGCTGCATCCTGGCGAATGCGGCGACGCTGGCGGGGCATGTAATTGTTGAAGACTACGCGACGGTGGGCGCTCTGAATCAGGTGCATCAGTTCTGCCGGATTGGAAAGTATGCCTATACGGGCGGCGGCACGACGGTGGTGCAGGATGTGCTTCCATTCTCACTGACCTCGGCGAAACGCGAAACGCATGCCTATGGGCTGAATAAGGTCGGCCTGGAGCGCAAGGGCTTTGATCGCGAGCGGCTGCGAGCCCTGCAGCATGCGTATCGATATCTGCTGGCGGGGAAGATGAATACTTCGCAAGCCCTCGAAAAGCTGAAAAATGAGGGCATTGCTACGGAGGATGTGGCCTATCTGGTGGAATTTATTGTGAGGTCGGAAAGAGGAGCGCACAAGTAAATTAAGGACAAAATGCCGATTTGTTTATGGCATAGTCCACATGGGCGCACTCGACGACAGCGGGGCTGAAAACTCCCTTTATGGCTTCTCTGCACCTCGATCTGGAAACGATCGAGTCTGGAGTGTCTCTGAATGCCCTGAATAACTTTGTGACGGTGTCGGGAATGCAGTTTCGGGATATTTATGAATTTGTGATTCCGGCACGTACGCTCAAGCATCGCAAGGCCCGCAAGGAACACCTCACCGCCGGCGAGTCGGACAAACCGGCGCGGCTGATCCGTATTTTCGACCAACCGCAGGCGTGTTTGGCGATAAGGAAAAGGCACTGCACTGGCTGAACGAACCCAAGCGACGTTTTGAAGGGCGGACTCCGATGCAGATGCTTCGGACAGAGTTGGGCGGTCGCATGGTTGAAGAGATGCCTGGTCAGAACGGGCTGAATACGACGCGCGGTTGTTGAAATTGTAAAACCATTCATTTGCCAGCTGGGATAGGCTGAACAGCGGTCATCGGTTTGATGACGTCATCCAGCAGGGCGGGCGTGTTTTCGACGCGCTGCAGGGTTGGGTACTTCTCGCCATCGTGATAGTTCAGGTCGATGGGGTAGATGTAGGTATCGGATTGGACGAGCAGATGGATAGGCTCGCTGCTGCCTTTGGCTTGTTTGATGGCGTCGTGAAAGACTTCGGGCGAGAAGGTGCGGCCATTCACGCCGATGAGCTTTTCGCCGGGGGCGAGCTTGGCTTCATCAGCGGTTGAATAAACACGTACGTCTGAGATGGTTCCGTCGCGACGGATGTGAAGGCCGAGCGAGAACCAGGCATCGATGCTTCCTGAGAGAGACAACAGTGCACGCTCATAGGCGCTGGGTTTGTCAGTGTAGATGAGCCTGTAGCCGCCGTGTTCGATGCCTGCGAGATTCGCGTGCGGGTTGAGGGTGGTAATTCGCTCATGCAGGAAGCCAGCCCAGTCGTTAGGGACGACTTCATTCAGAGTTTTGACCAGTTCATCGAAGTTGTAGGGCACGACCATGGGACCGGTGTTGCCGCCCTTGCCGAGGAAGAGCACCGCGAAATCATGCAGGGACTTTTTGTTCTGCGTCATCTGGCGGATCGTCGTGTCGACGTCGAGCCAGAGCAGCTCGCCTTCATCATAGTAGTCTTGCCCGCGACGCCAGTTGGACCAGGCAGGATTGCCGCCGCGCAGGATGGATGCAGCTATGGCGGTGTCTTCCGTATTGCGCCAGGTGCGGCCGGGGCGATTGTCGTATGTGGCGGCGACGAAGGCAAGTCCTTCGCGGTACTGTTCAGGCGTGACAAAACCGGAACGAGCCGCAAGCACGGTGCCGAGATATTGCGTCATTCCTTCATAGACCCAGAGCAGCTTGCCCTGCATGGGTGTGGCGTAGTCAGGGTTATCGAGTCCCTCGGGGCGGCGGTACTTGCCGTTCCAGGAGTGGGTGAACTCATGCGGCAACAGATCGGCTTCGGCAACGGCATGCTCATCATCGGCGTATCCCTTTTCGCCGACTCCATTGTCTGATGACTGATGGTGCTCGAGGCCTTCGCCACCTGCGTAGTCAGAGAGCGTGAGCAGGAAGTGGTAGCTGTTGTAGTGATGGGAGCTGTACATGGCCGCAGCTTCATGCACCAGGTTGTTGAGCGCAGTGAGAAATTGCGGGCGCAGATCAACATCTTCGGGCGCATCGCCGGCGACGTCGAGGAAGTGCTTCGGCGTGACATCTGGGGCGAGCGGGATTTCCCGGAAGTACTTGCCGGTGAGGACGGGCGAGTCCTCGAGCATCTCGACGCTCAGAGGAGCGAAGTGCGTCGTGTTGCCGTCGGTTCCGGTGGGAGTGAGCGCGGTGCCAACGCCCCATCCGGCGGGGACTTTCACGGAAGGCTGAATCTGGATATCGCGGACGGGGATGCCGGATGGATAAAGGAGGAATTTTTCCCATTCAAGCATGGCCAGCTTGTCGGAGACGCGCGCGGTAACGATGGCATCGACATGGGCCTCGATGGAGGTGACGCCCGGCGGAATAGTCAGGTGGAAGGCATAGAGGTCCACGTCATCGCGCCGCCACGGGAGAGGCTTGCCGTTCGCGCGGAAGACAATGCCGGTCATCTGGTCAATCGGGCCTGTTGGCCGATGATTGCCGGGGACCCATTTGACCGCGGTGAGCGTGAGCGCTCCGGGCTGGACGGGGATCACGAGGTCCGCATGCCAGAGCTTGCGCGGGGCTTCTGATAAGTCGGCGGTAATGGTAATGGGCCCGGCAGCGAAAGCGGCGAATGTGGCGGCGAGAACAAATGCGGGCAAGAGAAGAGCGCGGCGCGGCGCGGCGGAGAGCCAGGGCATAGCGGGAATTCCTCTGTCAAAAGTTATACTAGCTAGAGCGGTGTCTCAAAAACTTATGGCATGAATGATCCTGCGAGACGATATGGTGAATGCGGAGGAAAAGCAGGTCCTTCGCTACGCTCAGGATGACAGTATTTAGGCTGCTAACTTCGGAGACACCTTGCCAGGACTTATCGTGCATCTTGACCATATCTTGAGACAAACCCGTGCAACGGTTGCCGAGCGCAAAAAACAAGTGCCTCTGCGCGAGCTGGAGCAGCGCGCCTCGCGGCATGCGCCTCGCGGATTTGCGCAGGCGCTGCGCAAACGGGCGCTTGAAGGACCGGCAATTATCGCGGAGTTGAAGAAGGCTTCGCCGTCGAAAGGCTTGATCCGAACGGAATTTGATCCTCGCAGTCTTGCGGTTGAGCTGGCAGATGCTGGAGCGACGGCCCTGTCGGTGCTGACGGATGGGCCGTTCTTTCAGGGGAGTCTTACAAACCTCGAAGTTGCGTCTGACGCGGTTACGATTCCATGCCTGCGTAAGGACTTCATGGTAGATGAGTATCAGATTGTGGAAGCGCGGGCGCATGGCGCAGATGCCATTCTGCTGATTGTGGCCGCGCTGACGAATTCTGAGCTGAAGCAGATGCGGGGCGCGGCGCATGGCTATGAGCTGGACGTGCTGTGTGAAGTGCATTCGAAGGAAGAGCTGGCCCGGGCCAAAGATCTGGGCTGCGAAGCGTATGGCGTGAACAATCGCAACCTGAAGACCTTTGAAGTGCGGCTGGAAAACTCATTAGAACTGGCAGAGATGCTGCCTCCCGGCGCGGTACATGTCGCCGAGAGCGGAATTCATACGGCGGAGGACATTCAGCGGCTGCGAGCGGCGGGATATCACGCGTTCCTGATTGGCGAGTCGCTGATGCGGCAGTCTTCGCCGGGTGCGGCGCTGGCGCAGCTATTGCAGCCTGCGGCTGCGCGGGTGTAATGCGATGTGGGTAAAAATCTGCGGCAATACAAACCTCGGAGATGCTCTGGCTGCAGCGGAAGCCGGTGCGGATGCAGTGGGCTTTGTGTTTGCGGAAAGTCCGCGGCGCGTAACGGTCGAACAAGTGAAAACGATTACGCCGCATCTGCCGGGAACGCTGGAAAAATTCGGCGTGTTTGTTGACTGGGATTTTGAGCAGATTGCGCGTGTCATTGAAAAAAGCGGGTTGACCGGGGCGCAACTCCATTCGACTCCAGATGCCTCTATGGCAGCGAAGTTGCGTGAGCGCTTTGGGGACGGGCTGAAGATTTTGCGTGTTATTCATTATGGCGGTGATCTGGGCCTGCAATTGAAGGCAGCGCAGGATGATTCAAATGTTGATGCTGTGCTGGTGGATTCGCGCACGGCGATGGTGATTGGCGGTACCGGCATACAGTTCAACTGGCAGATAGCGCAGCGCAGTTTCCGGGAGTCGCCCCTGCGGCTGGTTGTAGCCGGTGGGCTGAATCCCGAGAACGTGGCCATAGCGATTCATACTCTGTGCCCCTGGGGCGTGGACGTATCGAGCGGCGTGGAATCGGCGCCGGGAAAAAAAGATGTGGCGCGGGTAAAGGCATTTGTACAGGCCGCGAAGGCGGCGACCAGAGAGACCACGGCGGCGCTATAACAACGTAAGCCTGAAAACAGGAGGGCGGGCATGAGCACGGCAACACATTCAGCAACGAGTGCAACAGGGCGCTTCGGCGCATACGGTGGGCGCTATGTGCCGGAGACGCTGATGGCTGCTCTGGAAGAACTGGAGCATGCGTATGCAGAAGCACAGACTGACCCGGTATTTCATGCGGAACTTGACTTGCTGCTGCGCGATTATGCCGGGCGCCCGACGCCGCTCTATTTTGCTTCACGTCTGACGGAACGGCTTGGCGGAGCGAAGATTTATCTGAAGCGCGAAGACCTGCTGCACACAGGCGCGCACAAAATCAACAACTGCATCGGGCAGGGACTGCTGGCGCGGCGCATGGGCAAGAAGCGCATCATTGCCGAGACCGGCGCAGGTCAGCACGGAGTAGCCACGGCGACTGTATGCGCATTGTTCGGCATGGAATGCGTGGTCTACATGGGCGAAGAGGACATGAGGCGGCAGGAGCTGAATGTCTACCGCATGCGTCTGCTGGGGGCGGAGGTGCGCGGGGTCAGCTCGGGATCACGCACGCTGAAAGACGCGATCAACGAGGCGATGCGCGACTGGGTGACGAATGTGCGCACGACACATTATCTGCTGGGCAGCGTGCTGGGAGCGCATCCGTATCCGATGATGGTGCGCGATTTTCATCGCGTGATCAGCAAAGAAGCGCGGCAGCAGATTCTGGACAAGGAAGGACGGCTGCCGAATGCAGTCGTTGCCTGCGTGGGCGGCGGATCAAATGCCATTGGCGCGTTTTATGAATTCATCGAGGACAAGGACGTTCGCCTGATCGGCGTAGAAGCAGGCGGCCGTGGCGCAGCGCTGGGCGAGCATGCGGCGCGTTTTCAGGGCGGATCGCCGGGTGTGCTGCAGGGGACATTTTCCTATGTGCTGCAGGATGAAGCAGGGCAGATTGCGCTGACGCATTCTGTTTCGGCGGGACTGGATTATGCTTCCATTGGCCCGGAGCATGCGATGCTGCATGATTCCGGGCGCGCTGAATATACTTCGGCGACGGATGAAGACGCGCTGAAGGCAACTGTAACTCTGGCGCGCACAGAAGGAATTCTGCCGGCGCTTGAAAGTGCGCACGCTGTCGCCGAGTGCATCCGGCTTGCGCCGAAGCTGTCTCGGCATGACATACTAATAGTCAACCTCTCAGGACGCGGCGATAAGGACATGGGCATTCTCTCGCGCGAACTGAAGCTCAAGGGCGCGTAATGCCGATTTGTTTCGACAACAAGCCGGGACTGGTGGTTTACCTGACAGTCGGTGATCCTGATCTGCCGACCACGCGCGAGATTGCGCTGGCCGCGATTGACGCTGGGGCGGATGTGCTGGAACTGGGCGTGCCGTTCAGCGATCCCCTGGCGGACGGCCCGGTGATTCAGCGTGCCAGCGAGCGCGCTGTAAGCAACGGCACAAAGCTCGCGGATGTCCTGGCTTTGGCTGCCGATCTGCATCGAGAGCGACCGAGTGCAGGGTTCGTCATCTTCTCGTATTTCAATCCTGTTTTGCGTTATGGGCTTGAGCGCTTTTGCGCGGCAGCCAAAAAAGCCGGCGTGGATGGCGTGCTGATCACCGACATGATTGTTGAGGAAGCAGGCGAATATCTGGAGCATCTGCGCCTTCATCAGCTTGCCCCCGTTTTTCTCGCGGCGCCCACCAGCCCGGATGAGCGGCTGCAGCGCATCGCGCAGTCGTCGCAGGGATTCGTCTATGCGATTTCGCGCACCGGCATCACCGGCACACAGCAGAAGATGGCTTCTGACGCGCAGGATCTGGTGAAGCGGCTGCGCGCATTTACTGATCTTCCTATCGCGGTCGGCTTCGGCATCTCGAACGCGGAGCATTTTGCGGCTGTAGGTGAATTTGCAGATGCGGCAGTAATCGGCAGCGCGATTGTGGCTTTGATTGAGCAGTCCACGCCTGCGGAAGCGCCGAGTTCCATCGCGCGATTTATCAAGGGTCTGCGCCAACCTGTGGCGCTGGCCCGTTAATTCCGTTTCGATTCCAGGCAATTCAACTCCGGCGCAGGGCATTTTGCAGTCATGCGCTCGATGGAAAGGACTACATGGACATTGCAGACTGGCGGAAGAAGATCGATGCAATTGACCTGCAGATTGTGGCGTTGCTGAGCGAGCGTGCTGTTGCAGCGCAGGCCATCGGCAAGCTGAAAAAAGCCACCGATCTGCCCGTGTACGAGCCAAACCGCGAGCGGCTGATTTTTGAAAGAGTGCGAGCAGCGAACAAAGGGCCCCTGCCCGATATCGAGCTGGTGCACATCTATGAACGCATCATCGATGTGATGCGGGCGCTGCAGTCGGATGAATTGGCCTCACAGAGATCCGCGAAAGAAGCAGGGGAGACAGGAAAGTAATCATGATCGTTGCCATGCTGGAGCATGCATCGGAAGAGCAGATACAACACGTAACCGAGCGAATGCTGGAATTGGGCTTCAAGGTCCACCGCACCACAGGCACAGTCCAGACTATCCTTGCCGGAGTAGGAACTCCGGTAACATTCGACGTGAAAGACTTTCAGGTACTTGACGGCGTTGCTGATGCATACCGTATTTCATCGCCCTACAAACTCGCAGGCCGTGGATTCCGCCCTGAAGGGACCATAATCCGCTTTCCCAATGGAGTAACCGTAGGCGGCAAGGAAGTCGTCGTAATGGCTGGGCCATGTTCGGTCGAAAGCCGAGAGCAGATCTTTTCCGCAGCGGAGAAGGTGAAGGCCGCAGGCGCAAAGTTTCTCCGCGGAGGCGCATTCAAGCCGCGCAGCTCGCCTTATTCGTTTCAAGGCATGGGTCTGGAAGGATTGAAGCTGCTGCGTGAAGTCGGCGACGCAACCGGGCTGCTGATCATCAGCGAAGTGATGGAGATTTCACAGATCGAGCTGATGATGCCGTACGTGGATGTCTTCCAGGTAGGCGCGCGCAACATGCAGAATTTCAATCTGCTGCGTGAGCTGGGGCAGGTGCGTAAGCCGGTGCTGCTGAAGCGGGGCATCGCTGCTACTATCGAAGAACTGCTGCTCTCAGCCGAATACATTCTCTCAGGCGGCAACTATGAGGTAATGCTGTGCGAGCGCGGCATCCGCACCTTTGAAACGTATACTCGCAATACGATGGACATCTCGGCCATTCCGGTGATTAAGAAGCTGTCGCACCTGCCGATTCTTGGCGATCCGTCACATGGAGTGGGTCTTCGCGACAAGGTTCCGGCAATGGCGCGGGCAGCAGTCGCGGCGGGCGCAGACGGGCTGCTGATCGAGGTGCATCCAAATCCGGAGAAGGCGGTTTCCGACGGCGCGCAGACGCTTTTCCCTGAGCAGTTTTCAAAGCTGATGCAGGAGCTTCGGGTGATTGCCTCCGCTGTCGAGAGGACCATCGATTAATCATGCCGATTGAGCGTATCGCCATTCTTGGAACAGGACTGATCGGCAGTTCAGTAGGAATGGCGCTGCGCGAAAGCGGCTTTTCCGGGGACATCTTCGGATGGGACCGCGAAGTCGTGCAGGCGGCCATTGCCCTGGGCCGTGAGGCCATTACGGAGATTGCCGACGATCCGCTGACGGCTGCAACGGAGAGCGACGTCGTTCTGCTCAGCGGCCCGGTCTTCAGCATTCTCGAATGGCTTAAGGAACTGGCTCCAGTTCTGAAGCCGGACCAGCTTGTCACAGATGTCGGCAGTGTGAAACGCATTCTCTGTGAGCGCGCCGCGGGCCTGTATAACGAAGCAGGTAAGCCCGGGTTTCTTCCCGGCCACCCGATGGCAGGCAAGGAAGTAAGCGGCTCAGCCAACGGTGATGGTGAAATTTTCCGTGGCGCTGTCTGGTTGTTTACCGAATGCGGCGAGGGTATGTCACCGGGGGCGCGTGCTAAAGCGACAGAATGGCGAAAGTGGGTGCAGAAATTCGGGAGCCGCATTCTTGATCTTGACCCGGTGCGCCACGACGAGCTGTGCGCCTGGGTAAGCCATCTACCTCAATTCGTTTCTACGGCATTGAGCGCGATGCTGGAAGACATGTTTCCGCACGACGAGGACCTGCGCGCTATCGGCGGGCGCGCGTTGCGCGAGATGACGCGGCTTGGAGCAAGTCCTTATTCCATGTGGCGCGACATTGCTCACACAAATACCGAGGCCGTTGCTACGACGTTGCTGGCTCTGGAACAACGGCTGACGCATCTGCGGGAGCATCTGAAGACAGCCGAGCTACGCGACGAATTCGACCTTGCGAATCGGTTCCGGCTGGGCACTCCGCGTAAAAAAGAACCTGCGACGGGCACAATCGAGTAGACTGTCTCTTCTCCATCTACCGAACGTCGAGGTCCTATGAAGAAAGCCCACCTGCTTCCCCTGCTCTGGCTGTGTTTGGTCGCCGCCGCATTTGCCCAGGACAAGCCATCTGCTTCTGAAGAAGATTACGTAAAAGCGCATTACACAAAATACGAATATCGCATTCCGATGCGCGACGGAGTGCATCTGTTCACATCGGTTTACGTCCCGAAGGACACTTCGCAGAGTTATCCCTTTATGATCGACCGCACGCCTTACAGTGTGGCTCCGTATGGCGAAGATCAATACAAGAAGAATCTGGGGCCGTCAGAGGAGTTCGAGAAGGCCGGTTACATCTTTGTCTATCAGGATGTGCGCGGTCGCTATTTGTCCGAAGGCAAATTTGTCGAGATGCATCCGCATATCGATGACAAGAAGTCGCCGCAGGATGTGGATGACAGCTCCGATATGTACGACACGCTGGAATTCCTGCTGAAGCATGTGCCCAACAACAACGGAAAGGCCGGTATCTGGGGCATTTCGTATCCGGGCTTTTATACCTCGGCCAGCATTATCGATTCGCACCCCGCGCTGAAGGCAGCATCTCCACAGGCCCCAATGACGAATCTCTTCATGGGAGATGATGCCTATCATGGGGGCGCTTTCATGCTGGACGCGAACTTCGGCTTCTATACGTTCTTCAAGCCATTCGATGAGCCGTCGCTGCCACCCAAACAGTTTGTGACCTTCGACATGGGCACACCCAGCGCGTATGAGTTTTATCTGCAGGCTGGCCCTACGGAAAATCTGGACAAGAAGTATCTGAAGGGCTCGAATCCGCTCTTCAATGACCAGCTCTATCACACGACATACGACGACTACTGGAAGGCGCGCGATCTTTCGCAGCACATGAAGAATGTGAAATGCGCGGTTCTAGTGGTAGGCGGATGGTTCGACGCCGAAGATTTATCGGGTCCCTACAACACGTTTTACGCGATCAACAAATTCAATCCGCAGACAACGGCCACGCTGGTAGAAGGTCCGTGGGTGCATGGAGGATGGGCGCGCAATAACGGCGATCATCTGGGTGACGTTCAGTTCAACGCAAAGACTTCCGAATACTTCCGCAAAAACATTCAGTTTCCGTTTTTCGAGTATTACCTGAAGGGCAAAGGATCGCCCATGCCGAAGGCATACGTCTTCGAGACAGGAACGAATGTGTGGCGCACGTATGATGCGTGGCCTCCGGCCCAGGCAAAACCCAAGATGCTGTACTTCCACGCGGGTGGGAAACTGTCTTTCGATCCCCCTGCGGACAAAGAGGGGTCAGACGAATACGTGAGCGATCCGGCGCATCCGGTTCCCTTTGTTGGATACACAACGGACACAGTGCCTCAACGCTATATGGTCGATGATCAGCGCTTCGCGTCATCACGCCCGGATGTGCTTGTCTACCAGACCGACCCGCTGACGGAAGATGTCACGATTGCAGGACCGATCTCGCCTAAGCTGAAAGTCGTAACCACGGGCACGGATTCAGATTTCGTAGTGAAGCTGATTGATGTATATCCGAATGACTATCCCGACCCCGAAGAAGACACGCACACCGGCAAGCGAGTGATTGATACACCGCCGCTGCGCATGGGCGGGTATCAGCAGTTGCTGCGCGGTGAACCGATGCGGGCGAAGTTCCGCAACAGCTGGGAGAAGCCGGAAGCCATGGCTCCGGGCAAAATGACGGAAGTAGACTTCACCATGCCGGATCTGAATCACACTTTCCGCAAGGGGCACCGCATCATGGTGCAGGTGCAAAGCTCATGGTTCCCGTTGGTAGACCGCAATCCGCAAACGTTTACGGACATCCCCCATGCGAAACCGGAGGACTTCAAAAAGGCGACGGAGACTGTGTTCCATGATCACGGAGCTGCATCGGGCGTTGAAGTGCTCGTATTGCCCCAGCCGTAGATATGAATTCTTGCTGTCATCCTGAGCGGAGCGAAAGATCTGTTTTTTCCGCGCCGCTCAAGATGATTTATTGAATTCAACTTCCTATCTGATAAGGAAACGTAAATCTGCCGATCTGGATGAGAGATTTATCCGTCGGCGGCCAGATACGGAAAGACTCAACCCGCGTGATAGATGCGTTCCTGACCGCTTCCACACTGCCGAGGAATTTCCCCGTGGCGGCTTCGTAAAAATTTACAGTAAGCGAATCCTCGTTGTGCTTCCAGCCAATGAGATACTCTCCAGCGCTGAGCTGGAAGTCACCAATCTTTATCGGCGCCTGCGCGATGAAGTAGTGCGAGTACTTACCTTCTGCGGAATATCCCGCGGTGATGAGGACGACGCCGGCGATATATTTTCCTTTGCCGTCAGTAATGCCGGAAGCGGTACGTAGTTCCGTTTCGATGCGCTCCTGAATCACGGGCGCGCGTGGGGGAATAAGCGCCTTCAGTTCGACGTCGGTTGCCACGCGCCAGGTCCCCTGCGCGAATGCGACAGCTAGAAACAAGGCAAATAGTCCTGCGAGTTTTTTTCTGATCCTAATCAAGATGCACAATCCCCCGTTGCAGAGCTGTGGTTGCAGCCTGCGTCCTGTCGCTCACTCCCAGCTTGCTGAGAATGCTGTTGATATGCGTCTTTACTGTCGCTTCGGAAATGAACAGCTCGCTCGCGATTTCTTTATTGCTGCGGCCTCCGACAATCCGCTTCAGAACATCCAGTTCGCGGCTGGTGAGAGACGGGCCGCCCATGCGTTCAGCAAGACGTTCGGCCACGACAGCGGGAATGCGCGATTTGCCGGCATGAACAGTTCGAATTGCTTCGATCAGCTCGTCAGCATTCATGCCCTTTAATAAATATCCTTTCGCTCCGGCCTGCAGAGCGCGGTAAATATCTTCATCGCCGTCGAAGGTGGTGAGGACAATGATGCGCGCGGCGGGAAATTCCCGGCGAATCTCAGTGATTGCATCGACGCCATTTTTATTTGGCAAACGGAGGTCCATCAATGTCACGTCCGGACGGTGTTTGCGATACAGCTCCACTGCCTGTACGCCGTCTGCGGCCTGGGCCACAACCTTCATGTCAGGAAGCGTGGAAATGAGCGCCACGAAACCCTGCCGCACTATGTGATGGTCGTCAACGACCATGATCTGAATTGGTTCAGCCATACATTCCTTTTTAAATTGAAACTTCTACCTGTACTTCAGTCCCTTTATCAGCGGCGCTGGTTACAGTAAGCCGGGCGCCAATCTGCTGCGCCCGTTCGCGCATGCCCGTCAGGCCAAAATGCCCATTACGCATCAGTTCATCGGGATTGCCCTCAAATCCACGGCCATCATCCTTGATGGTCATGCGAAGCAGCTTCTCCTGAAAGAGCAGAGTGATGTCGGCATGCTGCGCCTGCGCATGCCGCACTACATTTGTAAGCGCCTCCTGTCCGATGCGGAGCAACTCCGCTTCGGTGCGCGCGTCGATAGGGCGGAATGTTCCGCTTACCTGCACTCGGGCCTTCACATCGCTGTTGGCGGTAATCCGCTCCGCAGCCTGAGTCAATGCCGAAGCAAGATCGTTCTGTGCGGCGGATTGCGAGCGAAGGTTCCAGATGGAGCTTCGCGCTTCCGCCAGGCATTCACGTGTCAGCGTTCGCGCCTGCTCCAGATGCTCACGCGCAGCATCGGTTGAAGTTGTAAGAAGGCGGGCCACAACTTCGAGCTGGGTAGAAACAGCGACGAAACCCTGTGCCAGGGTATCGTGAATTTCACGCGCGATACGGTTTCTCTCAGCGAGCACGGCATTGAACTGCGATTCCACCGCGCGGACGCGCCAGCGATACGCTTCGTAAGTGATCAGAACGCCTGAGATGACCACAAGCAGATAGAACCAGTACGTCTGATAGAAGTGCGGGCGAAGCACGAAAGCCAGCGCGGCATCCTGCTCGCTCCAGATGCCGTCGTTATTGCATGCCATCACGTGGAAAGTATGCCGTCCGGATGAAATATTCGTGTAATAGGCCACTCGCCTTGCGCCAGCATCGACCCAATCATGATCCAGTCCATCGAGCTTGTAGCGGAAGCGGACTTTCTGCGGGGCGACAAAACTTAGCCCCGCATACTGGAACGCGAAGCGGGTATGGCCCGGCGCTATCTTCACTTCCCCTTTCACCGGCAGTGACGCATCGTCGACTAACAGCTGTTCGATATTCACCAGCGGAGGCACGCTGTTCACAGGCATGTGTGCAGGATTCACAGCAGCTATCCCGCGAAGAGTCGCAAACCAGAGAGTGCCATCGTTTGACTTCCATGCGGCAGGGTGACCACCGCTGCTGCACTCGCTGATGCGCATACCGTCTGCCGTGCCGTAGACGTCTGCTGTGATCTGCTTCGCAGAGCCAGACGCCCTGGCAATAAGCTGTCTTTTGCTTATCCTGAAAATGCCATGGCTGGAGCTAAGCCAGAGGTTCTCATCTCCGTCCTCAAGAATTCCGTAAATGTCCAGCGGTAGATTTTTTGCGCCGGAGAAGCTTACAAATTTTCCATTCATTCTGGCGTTCAGGCCGCTACCATTGGTGCCGATCCAGAGCAGCCCATCATCATCCTGATAGAGCGCAGTAATGATGTTGCTCGAAAGGCCTTGCTGCATCGTGTAATTCGTAAAGACGCCATTCGCAAAATGCGTGAGGCCGCCGAGCGTCCCGATCCAGAAGCTGCCATCTTTATCTTCAAGAACAGAGCCCACCAGATCACTGCCCAGGCCGTCCATGGCTGAATACGAGGTGAACTTACCGTCCTTGTAACGTGAAAGACCGTGACGAGTGCCAATCCAGAGTGCTCCTTCGCGGTCGGTGTAAAGTGAGCGAACAAAGTCATCGGCGAGTCCATCAGCAGATGTGAATATCGTGGTCCGATTGCCATGCACGCGATTCAGGCCATCCGGTGTTCCGATCCAGATATCGCCAGCGGCATCGTCGGCCAACGCAAGGGCCACGTTGCTCGATAGGCCATTCGAGGTGGACAGAGAAGAAAAGCTGCCGCTCTCGAACAGATTCACGCCACCGCCATTGGTCCCGATCAGCATAGCGCCTTTGCTGGTCTGATATACGGACCGGACCAGATCGTCCGTCAATCCGTCTTGCGTCGTGTAAGTGGTGAACTTGCGATCACGCAGGATGCTGACGCCGCCTGCCTCCGTGCCAAGCCACATGCTGCCTTCGCGGTCCTCATAGAAAGCAAGCACAAGATTGCCGGACAATCCTTCTTTTGAAGTCAACGCAGATACGTTGCCACCAGTAATTCGGGCAATTCCACGATCTGTTGCTGCCCAGATGGCGTGCTCGCGGTCCTCAAACAGGTTTGTGATGTCGCCTCCCGGCAATCCATTTTGAGTGGTGAAATCGCGTGTGCTTTTTCCATCGAATTCACCGAGGCTCCTTGCAGTGCCGATCCACATATGGCCATCCGAGGTGCGCAGCAGGCTGATAACGTCGGAGCCGAGCTGATCGGGCAAATGAAATGCGCTTTGCGCGCCGTCCGGCGATACAATTTTCAATCCTGTATGGCAGCCGGCCCATATTCTGCCGGCTGTGTCCAACGCAAGAGCCTGAATCTGTTCTCCTCCGGAGAGAACAGCGGTCATTGAAAGGCGCGCAGGATCAACGCGCACAATGCTGGTTCCGGAATTTACCCAGAGCTGTCCGTCTGATGATTCAACAATTGTGCTTACTGCTGAGAGCCCCTGCGGAAGAACAAGCGGTTGAAAGCGTCCGTGGGCGAATCTGCCCAGACCGGCTGTGGTGAGTGCCCATATGGTGCCCGCGCGGTCCTGATAGACAGCCCAGACAGAATTGGCGGGTAGACCGTCATTTGTCATATAGGACCGAAATACGCCATTAGAAAGACTGGTCAGGCCGCCCGATGTGCTGATCCAAAGAACACCATTGCGGTCTTCCAACAGACTGTAAACCAGGTCGCTGCCAAGCTGCGGCGTGTTTTTCCTGTCGAAGACCAGCAACTGCGCGCCATCGAAGCGCACGAGCCCCGCTTCCGTGGCGAACCACATGTAGCCATCCCGCGTTTGCACCACGGCATGCACGGTGTTCTGAGGAAGTCCATCATCCGTCTGCCACGATTGGTACCCATAATGCTCAAGAGCAGAATGCGGATCGAGTGCCGAGACGCGTATAGGGACAAACAGGAGTAGCGCCGCGCAGCCGATGCTCAGAATATGGCGATGGATGGACATTCCTGGGACTACAACGAATACTACACACCGATGGGCGGGGAAAGCACTCCATCAAAAGGTGGAGAATGCAGCTAGGCGCGTACTCGTCGGCGTTTTACCCAGACCTTTTCCGCCGCCGGGGCTCCGATGGTAAAGCTGCCTTTCTCCGTCTCGATGGCAACCGTCTGATCGTAGTTTTTCTTCGTGATGAGGACCGCGCCCTGAGGCTCAATTCCAACCTCATGTAAAAAGCGCAGCAGCTTCGGGTCACGCTCATACAAGCTGCACACCGTGTATTCGGCCAGCTCTTTCGCGTCGGAAAGCAGAGTCACGCCTTGCTTTCCTCGTTGGGCTGGAGTTTCAGGCAAAACGGCATTGCCGTGAGGACAGGTCCCTTTCTCGCCCAGCTTTTCGAGCAACAATGCTTCAAAGGCTGGAGATACAGCATGCTCCAGCCGTTCAGCTTCATCGTGCACCTCATACCAGGGCATTCCGAACATCTCCGAAAGCATGCGCTCAATCAGGTGATGACGGAGCGCGGTTCGATAGGCTGTTTCCTTGCCTTTTGCTGTAAGCCTGACAACACCATCCGCTTTTACATCGACGTAGCCATCCCGTTTCAGCCGGCGGAGGGCCATAGACACAGCGGGCGGCGAAACAGACAGCCAGTGCGCAAGCGTGGCCGAGATGACTGTCTGGCCTTCGCTCTCAGCTTCAAGAATGGCCTTGAGGTAGTCCTCTTTGGAGACGCTGATGGATGATTTCACTCTCAGCAGGATATCGTTTCAGGAACTTTCGAGGCCAGAGCGCATCTACTGCTGCTTGTCGGAGACCATGCGCTGGAATTCGGGCACATCATGAAGTATGGCGAATTCTTTTTCTTCAAGGATTTTCTTGCGATCGCTGTATCCCTCGTCGAGTGCCTTGCGCAGGTAGATCAGCGCCTCTGTTTTTCTGCCCGCCTGCGCATAGGTTTTGGCCAGCAGATAGTTCAGGATTGCAATTTCATGCGTAGGACCGGTTTCCGCGATTCTTGCAGAAGGATCTCCGTCAAAGACATTCGGATCGAGAGCCAGAGCAGTGGTGTAACACTGCGCGCCTTTTTTGTATTTGCCCTCCGCAAGATAAGCTGTGCCCAGGTTGCTGTAAAACATGGCCGATTTAGGGCTGAGCTTGATGGCCTTTTTATAGGCACGTTCGGCTTCGTGAAATTGCTTTTGTCCGTAGTAAACAGCGCCGAGATTATTCAAGGCTTCCGGATAGCGGGGATTGAGCTTCAGGGCTTTTTCATAGTCCTTCTGCGCCTCGCGCAGATTGAACATGTGATGATTGGCGATCCCCATTTTGTTCCAGAGCACGGCTGAGTCCTGAGGGCCCTGCTTATACGCGGTGATTGCGGCGATGTATCGCTGATGCGCCATCAGGATGTCACCCTGCATTTCGGGAGTGATTTCGAAACGCGGCATCTCTTCCGAAACTCTTACCGGCGTTTGCTGTCCATAGCTGCCCAGGGCCAGAAAGGAAAGGGGAGTTTGCGCCATAAGCTCCCATGTGAATGCGCAGACAGCAGCGAGAGCAACTCCGGCGAATGTGTGGGAAGTGAGCGAGAAGTGAAGCGCTTTCATGAGAGCCTCCTCCGGACCAGTTGTCCAGACGGATGCGGCAAACCATTCTGCATCCAGCCAGGCATCCGGCACTTTGGGGCCCGCCGCCACCTGTTTGGATGGCAGAGGCGCGTCTCCGGGTAGACCCGGCCTTTGGCGAAGAATTGTAGCGCAAAGCAATCACGAAAAGCGAACCGTCTGGACGCATAAGAACCAACGGAGAACAGCAATAACCATCTTCCCGGCGCGGTAATTGAGCCGAGTCGGCCATTTTCAGGAGATCAAAACACAGCCGGTAGATAAGACCAATGATTGCTATTTCTTCGAGGACTTCTTGCTGGAACTCTTGGAGGAACTCTTTTTGCTGCTTTTCTTGGCGCTTTTCTTCTTTGAGGGGACCTTTGCGCCCGATTTACGCGCTTCAGAAAGGCCAATGGCGATGGCCTGTTTGCGGTTGGTGACTTTCTTGCCGCTGCGGCCGCTCTTCAGCTTGCCCTTTTTCATCGCGCGCATTTCGCGCTCTACAGATTTCGATGCTGCCTTGCTATATTTGCGACCGCTCGACTTCTTCTTTGTCGCCATCGTACATACCTCCTGAAAATGGGAAGCAGCAGATGTGGCGAGGGTTGTGCGGGATTATTTATGGTGCAGATACTGCCGCAGGCAGAATATCCTCAACGTCGACCCAGGATGTTGGATAGTCGCCGGTATAACAGGCGATGCAGAAATGATTGCCTTCGCCGCCATCACAGGCTTTCTGTAACCCTTCCAGCGACAAATAAGCCAGCGAATCAGCTTCGATGAACTGACGGATTTCTTCAATCGTATTGTTTGCGGCAATCAGCTCCTGTTTGCGCGGCGTATCAACTCCGTAATAGCAGGGGGAGATGGTCGGCGGACAGCTGATGCGCATATGGACTTCTTTTGCGCCTGCTGAACGAACCATGCGAACGATCTTGCGGCTCGTTGTTCCGCGAATGATCGAATCATCAATGAGAATGATGCGCTTGCCCTCCAGCAGATTGCGAACCGGATTGAGCTTCAGCTTGACGCCGAAGTCGCGCACGCGCTGCTCCGGCTCAATAAATGTACGACCCACATAGTGATTGCGGATCAGGCCGAAGCGAAATGGCAAGCCACTTTCAGCGGCATACCCAATGGCGGCCGTCACGCCGCTGTCCGGGACAGGCACAACAAGATCGGCATCAACGTGCGATTCGCGCACAAGCTGGCGGCCCATTTCCTCCCGGCTCTCCTGCACCCAGCGGTTGTAGATCCTGCTGTCAGGCCGCGCAAAGTAAACATGCTCAAAAATGC
>Ga0070740_10002583_pt1 | contig 20855 bp, 16 predicted proteins | sample Coa_R2_FD_67286 | JGI IMG/M metagenome (GOLD analysis project Ga0070740, IMG submission 67286) | Surface soil microbial communities from Centralia Pennsylvania, which are recovering from an underground coalmine fire - Coalmine... | ecosystem: Environmental > Terrestrial > Soil > Unclassified ...
TTAAGACATTCCGGAACGCTTCCATACCGAAATGCGCGCTTCACGCGCTGCGCGAATCGACGCGGAAAGAGCGCCTGTTCGCGGCCACACTTCTGCGAACACAACTCCCTTCACGCTCCGCGTGCGCTGATGAATCCCCCTGAGTATATGCAGCGCGCTGGTCCAAGTCAAGATTCAAAATCAAAGGCAAACACCTGAGCCGAAAATCACCGTATATACTGCTTCAAATCTCTCGGCGCCAACGGAAAATCCGGCAACTCCACGAATCCGTTTCGCGCCAAAAAAAGTACAAATTTCGCGAATTCCTCAACCGAAGCCCCGGCGGGAGCAACGCCCGCCCTCTCCAGCTGCTCCAATATCTCCTTCAAATTGCGTTCGCCCGTCATCTGCTCCAGCGCCAGGGCCGTCCACGGCGGCCCCTTCAGCTCCGCCACAAACGGAACCATCGCGCGGAAGTTGCAATCAGAGTGTTTCCACACCCCGCCCTCCAGCGTCTGCTCCAGCCGCGACTGTACTCCCAACGCCGCCCGCGGCTTCGATTGCGCCACCGCCCGCACTACATCCCCCTCCCGAACCGCCGTTTCCAATCGGAGCAGCCACTCAATGTCTTGCCATCGCGTCTGCGGGCTTAACTGGCGCCGCAGCGTAAGCGGTTCGCCGTTGTCGGACCGGCGGCGGAGAATCACCGAGACGTACGTCATACGCTCGATGCCCAGCCGCTCAATAACCTCCGCTCTCGCCCGGAGATCCTCAAATTCTTCCTTGCGCCTCCTCGCCTCCCGGAAGAAATATTCCAGCGGATCGTTCGAGACAATCACCACCACCACCACGTCGAACTCGCGCTCGCGCGCTCCCAGCATCTGCCGGATCCGCCGCTCGGCCGCTCGTCCGGGCATTTCGTTTACTACCGTAGTGCAGTATAGGCGGCCATCCGTTTCAAGGTAGTTGGCGGCTTCTTCAAAAACCCGCCGCGTGATCAGTTCTCCGTCCTCGCCGCCGTCCCGGTAAATGCATTCTTGCCGTAAAGCCGCCACATAGGGCGGATGGCACGCGATCCGTTGAAATCTCTCCCCCCGCACCGGCTCGTACAAGTCCCCCTGCCGCGCTGCAAACCAAGGCAGATCGTTCAGCCGTCCGTTAAACTCCGCAAAATACGTCGCCCGCGCCGTGATATCCGTCGATACCGAGCGCTTCGCCCCGTTGCGCGCAGCGCACAGCGCCGCTATGCCCGTCCCCCCGCACAGCTCCAGGAACGATCCGCACGGCGTGTCCGGGATCAACGACAGAAACCGGTATGTGTTGGGCGTGATCGCCGGATAGACAACATCCGGCGAAGCCTTCACCTCCGGATTGGTCATCGAGTCCGATATCACCCACAGAGAGCGCACCGGATAGAGCAGCACCGCTCCGCACACTGCCTCCGGCGCCGAGGGATCGCGCCGGAGCAGCTCAAACTTCGACAGCAGATCAATTTCTTCCTGGCGCAGATGCTCGCATACCACCGACTCGCTTACCGGTACGCTGTCCAGAAACAGGCGCGTCAGAACTCCGAGCGCGTCCCTGATCTCCTCGGCTTCCCGCCCCTCCCCAAGCGTCCGGAAATCGTTGATGACGCCGAGCGAATAGCGTTCGCAGATCCCCTCTTCCGTAAACCCCCTGCCGCTCAGGAACTCGCGCAGCGCGCGAAATTCCTCCGGCCCGCGCATCGCCGGCCCCCTCAATGCGCCCTCCATCGCCCCATCAGCGGCGCGGGAGGATCGGCGACGCTCTGAAACCGCGCCACTCGCGCCGTGTCCGTGCCCCGAACGTATACCACCGGCATCAGTCCCGCCGCTTCCAGCGCCTCCGCCGCGCTCGCCGACAACTCGATTTCGGTGCAGGGAACAACCCGCAGCTCCCCGCTGTCCGGCGCCCGATACGTAACCACCGGCAATTTGTCGATATCCCGCGCCTCCCCCGGCTTCAGATTCCATCCTGACCCCTCGAACGCCTGGCCGAGCAGCATCGCGCAGAACGGCGCGGGATTCGCGTACAGCATCAGCCTCGCGTCCGGACCGCCGGCAAACTCCTCGAACCCGAACCGCTCGCAGGGATCCGATTCCGCTCCATAGGGCGCCCGCAGCAAAATGCGCCCCACCGCCAGCCCCAGCCACCGCGCTTCCGGACTCCGCCGGAACACATTCCAGGCGCTTTGCCGGTTCGTGTCGCCGAGCAGCGACGGATCCGCTTCCGCAATGCACGGCGCATTCGCCTCCCGCGCCGCCGATCCAAGCGCCCGCATCAAAGCGCCGTCGCCCGAACCCAATGGAAAATTGCACGCCAGCGCCGCCCAGGTATTTGGCGCCTCCAGCACAATCCGCCGAACAACCTCCGGCTGCGCCCGAATCTCATCCTCGGAAACGTCCACCAGAAACAGCTTTAACTGCGCGCCGACTTCCAGGCGCCGCAGTAATTGAAAAACGGTCCGCCACGCGCATTCCGCCCTCCGAAACGCCGGATCGTGCAAAATGGCGCGCATCGGCTCGGCCGCCCGTTCGTCCACCTGCCGGATCAGCTCCGGCGCGCGGGGATCCTTGCCGGGAGCCACACTTGACTGAGCGGCCCTCCGCACAAACTCATCCAGCGGATCCCGCGCCCGCGCCGGCTTTTCAGCCGCCCCGCCGCCGCCCAGAATCTCATCAAGAAGACTTCCCGCATCCCTGCCTCGCAACGGATCCGGCGCCTCCCCGAGCACCTCCCGCGCGGCTTCCCCAAACGTCGACGGATTGCTCAGCCGGGCTCGCAATTCTCGATACTCGCGAAACTCTGGAAGCTTCTCGTATAACGAATCCGGATGAAAATCATCGAGCGCCGTAATCCGCACCGAAGCGGCGGAGGTCTCAACCCGCACCTCGAATCGCAACATGACCTCCTCGAAATTGTCCGGATCCACAGACACCGGCCTCCGGCTCTCGAGCGGCCCCCGCGGCCCGTGCGCGGCGAAATCGCCGATCAAAGCAATCGGAAACGGTTCCTCGTCAACCGGAAGATTGAAGCGCGCTTCAGCGGCAACTTCGAATCCAATGCGGTCCCTCGGCCACCCCATAACGCTCCTCCCGTAGGCGTCACTTCCAAAACCTCAGCCACCGCCACAACCGGACGCGCCAGCCCACGCCAGTCTCACCGGCCGCCCCGCCTCGGGCCGGCTTCCGCTGCCCAAGAGCCGCTTGCAGAGCCCCCACGAACTCGCCGCAGGAGGTATACCGCTCCGCCGGATTCTTCGCCAGAGCCTTCTGCAAGACAGCGTCGGCTTCCGCCGGCAGCTCCGGCTGGAGCGACGTCAGCGGCGGCGCGGGCTCGCTCACAATCTGATACAAAACCGCCGGCGCGAAATCGCCTTCAAACGGCTTGCGCCCGGCAAGCAGCTCATAGGCAATCACCGCCAGCGAAAATTGGTCGCTGCGCCCAGTCACCCCCGACTCGGTGACCTGCTCGGGCGACATGTAGTGCGGCGAACCGAGAATCGAACCCGCCACCGTCAGTTGCGTCCCTCTGGCGTCCAGCATCTTGGCCGTCCCAAAGTCCGCCACCTTCACCACGCCGTCCCGGGTCGTCATGATATTGGCGGGCTTGATGTCGCGGTGCACAATCCCGCGCCGGTGGGCGTAGTCGAGCGCGTCCGCCGTCTGGCGCATGATGGAGAGCGCGCGCTCGATCGCAATCCGCTCGCCGGAGCGCATGCTCTGCTCCAGCGTCGCTCCCTCCACAAATTCCATTACGAAATACGCGTTCGGACCGTCGTCGGCGTATTCGAGCACCCGCACAATATTGCGATGGGCCAGGATCGAGGCCGATTGCGCTTCCCGGCGCAGCCGCTGCGCCAGCGCCCCCTCGCCCCCGCTCATCGCGGGAATCGTCTTGATCGCCACCGTCGCGTTCGATTCCGGGTCGACGCCCTTATAAACCACCCCGCCGCCGCCGCGGCCTAACTCCGCAACGATTCGATACCGGCCTATACTTTCCATCAACCGGCTCGTCTACTGCGCCGCTTTCGCCACACACCCGATCCTGAAGAAATTGCGGTCGAACACGTCCACTCCTCCCGGAAGATCGCCGATCTCAAGGCGCACCACAATCGGCCTGTTGTTGGAATCGAGCACCGAATCCGGCGTGCTTCTGCCCTGCCGCACCTTGCTCAGCTCGATAATCTTCGACCCCACCGGCCGCGGATCGGCGTCGCCGACCATGCGGAACACGCTCCACAGCCCCTCGTAGGATGCAAACGGCACGCTCGCGCCGGCCTGCACCCGAATCTTGGTTTGCTGCGCCCCCGGCGGGCCCGGCCAGTTGAATTGCTTTGCCTGCCCCTGCGCGCCGCCGCTGACCAGCCGGTCGCCGTCGATTTCGAGCGTCATCGATTGCACGCTCGGGTTCGCCAGCGGCCGCAAGGAATACCGCATGTGCATCTGGCCGCTCGAATCGCCGAACAGTGCGTCCTGGATCTGTTGCAGGCGGTTGACAAACCGCAGATATTCGGGCGTCAGTTGCACATCCGCGTCCGGCGCCGGCGCCCAGATCCGCCCTTGCTTCACCATGGATTTGGAAAGCTGCTGCGCCAGCGCGGAGAATGCGCCTGTACCCGGCGCGAAAATCCCCGCCACTTCATCCGCGCTCGCGTCCACATCGCTTTGAGGATTGAACGGAAATTTCTTCTCAATCCCCGCCAGACGCGCGCAGAACTGGCGGGCTGCGCCGTTCGCCTTATCGCGGCCGGCCTTGCCGGCGTCGGTGATGATAAATTTCATCGATTCGCGGAACGGCGATTCGAGCAGCCGCTTGACATCCTCATCGAATCCCTCTGAGCCGTTGATGTTGAATTTTGCAGAGATCTGCCGCACCTGATCGATTCCGCCGTCGGCGGCCTGCTTGGCGGATTGGTGCAACGCCAGGTTCGGATTGTTCGGACGGTCGGCCGCCAGCGCGTTCATGGCCGTCTGCATCGCCGCCAGCGCGTTCATATAGTTGCGGTTCGGTTCGTCGATCAGTCGGTCCCGGTTCGTAACCGAAACCACCTGCGCCGCCGGCTGAAAGATGCGCGCGATATCGCCGGGGCTCGCCTGCGGCTCGCTCGCCGGCAGCGCGCGTTGCGCAACCGCCGCCGCTTTCTGCACCTTGGACGGCAGGAGCTTGTTCAGCAGGCCCGAGCCGGCGGCCGCCGCCGCAGCCGGCCCCGCGCCGGCCGGCCCCGCCGCAAAACTCGTGTTATCGGCGATCAGAAATAACGCCGCCAGCAGCGGAGAACGGTTGTCCGCTAAAATCTCCAGCTTCTTCGCCGCATCGGCCGCGCTGCGAAACGGCGCCACTGACGTCGCCGACGTGAACTCGCGCCATTTCCGGATGTAGTCGGCGATGTAGCGGTTCTGAAGCTGCGCCTGAATCTGTGCGCCCTCGGCAAGCTGCTTCAGCGCGCCCGTTCCTCCCAGCACGCACGGCTCGCCCAGGCTGGCCTGGTCCGGGTTGCTGATCGCTTTCTCGGCGTAATTCCACCCGTCGCGCGTAAACGCGCCCGGCACCTCCCCCGGACCGCTGAGCGCCTGCTTCCAGTTCGGCGCCAGATCCGCCAGCCGCGCCGCGCTGCGCTGCCGGTTGGTATCCTCCACAATCCCCCGGTACACCCGGTCCACCCCGCCAAACGCCGCCAGATACTGCCGCCCGCGGTCCGTCAGTTCGGAACGCTCTTTGAAGTTGTACGGATTTCTGCGCCGCAGCTCCTCGGCGTAAAATTCAATCTGCCGCAGCGCCAGCGCCTGCCGCTCCGGGTCGATCGCGCGCCCGGCCAGCCACACCTCGGACAACACCGGCGCAAGAAACGACGCCTCCGGCGTGCATTTGCACTCCGTAATCATCCGGTAGGCCTTCACCCGGTCGTAAATCGCGTTGTAGCTGCGGTTCGGATCGGGCGCGCCCGGCAGTGTGGCGAGCGTCGCCGCAATCGAATCGTGCGCGTCCTGGAAAAACCATTGCCGGAACCGCTGGAAATACAGATCGTATACGCTCGGAAGCACTCGGCCCCCGCTGTACAGACCCCACCGCAGCCGCCACGGCGCCCCGCGCCGCTCGTAGTCGAGCAGCGTCGCAAGCTGCTCCCTCAGCGCTTCCATGCCCCGCAACACATCCAGCGGCGGCGTCGCGCGTACGTTGGCCGTAGCCGTGTACGGCGCCTGCGCCGCCTGCTCCACGTGCGAAAGCAGTTCCGCATTGCCCCACCAGGAGCGGATGAACAGCGCCGCAAAAATCGCGCACACGGCGGTCAGTCCGCCGTACAGCGCCCGCCGCGCCAGATCGTGCCGCGGACTGGCGTAGGCCACCCGCACACCCAGAGGATCGCCCAGAATCACGCGATGAAACAGCTCGGAAACAAAGCACCACCGCGGCGCCGTCGTTTCCACCGGGCTCCCAGGCGCTTCGGACGCCAGCCCGATCCGCTTCTGATACTCCGCCACGTCGAACAGCCGCGTCGCTTCACCGAGCGCCGCCCGCTGCGGCTGATCGGCCGAAATCGCCGCCGCGAGCCCCGATACCGTGACCGTGCGCGTGCCCGTAAAGTAGAATCCTCGCAGGATGGGCCCCGGTTGCAGCGGATTCGGCCGGAACACGTCGACCAGAAACTGCACCAGCGTATCCCGCACCCGCTTCAGCTCGCGCGGGAATTCGTAAATCGCGGGCTTCTTCGCCGCGTTCGTTTCCCGCGCCAGCATCGTCAGACGCTTCTCCGCCAGCGAGTAATACAGCGCATTGAACGCCTCGGAAAGCCGCGCCGTCTCCGCCTCGGCAAAAACCTCCCCCGCCGGACGCTGGCTCGGCGCCACGGCCGGAACCGTGCAGCCCAGAATCTGCTGATCTTCCGTCTCCGTCAGACGTCCGAAAAAATCGCTGAAATACGGCGCCGTGTCGCTCTTGGTGAAAACCACGTACACCGGGAAATTGATTCCGAACGATTCCCCTACGATCCGCAGCCGCTCCTGAATGCGCCGGCCGAGATTCCCAATGCGCGACGGGTCCGGCACGCCCAGAAACGGCCCGATGTCGACAAACAGCACAAATCCGCGCAATTGGGGAGGCGTCTTCGCCGGGAACAGCTTCTTCAGCAACCGGCGCGCCGATTTCGCTTGCAGCCGGTCCAGCGCCCCGCGCCAGCGCCCCGCATCCTGGCTGAACAGATTCCCCGAGGGCTCGACAAACAGGCTCTCGCTGGCGTACCAGAAATTCGCCAGCCGCGTCGGCAATACGTTCGCGTCCCGAAAAACCTGACCGGCCAAAAGTTCCGGCTCCAGTCCAGCCTGGAGAAAGGTCGTCGTCTTGCCGGCGCCTTCCGGTCCACCCAGCAGATATAACGGCAGGTTGAAGACCGTGCTGCGGACTCGCCGGCTGGCAAGCGTCGGCGACTGCGCCAGCCGCTTGTTCGCTTCGTTTAATAGCGCCGAAATTCCCTCAAGCTCCGGGTCCGCGCCCCCCCGCGGCGCAGCCGCCGGCGCCGGCTGTGGCTCCCCCGCCGCGTTCTGCGCGGCCGGGGCCGGCTTCGACGCCGCTGTCAGACGCGAAATCAGCGCGTATACGATCAGCACCGTCAACCCCAAGGCCGACAAAACAAATACGACCAGCAGGAAGTTGGCCGGCGAGGCCAGCGCCCCCGCGCCGAACCACACGCCGATCTCGTAAATCAGGAACAACAGGAGACTGATGATCAGTTTTCGCCGGCTCATGAGCGTTCCGCCTGAACCATGCCCGCCCTACTGCAACAGCGCCCTGGCGGCCGCGTCGTGCACCGCAGAGCCCCTCCACAGCAGGTGAATCCAAAACACAACCAGAAGCGCAACCGCCGCCGCGCCCGCTGCGATCGCCGCCTTTCGCAGCGTGACGCTGAGAGCGTCCGGCTTCACTGTCGCCGGCGCTTCCTCCGGCAGCATTCCCCGCGGCGAAAAGTAGCCGGTTTCGCCCCGGATGTGCGCAATGCGGTGGCGGATCCGGTCCGCAATCATGTGCAGCTCGGCCTTGTTGTCGCCAATCGCGTACCGCCCCTCGAATCCCAGCAGAAGGCACAAATAATACACCTCGAGCATGTCCGCCACGTCCCGGCTCTCGTTCCGGGCAAGCAGCTTCTCCACGCGCCGGAAAAACATGTCGCCGGCTGTCGCCAGCCCGAAAAGATCCTGCTGGAGCGGTTTTTCCGCCCATTCGTTGCGGCACGGATCGTGCGAGTTCAGAATCACCTCGTCCAGAAACGCAACTACCGCAAAGTCGGTTTCCATCGTATGCTCGGCCGCGTAGTTGCGCTTGATTGCCTCGCGCGACACTTCCGCCAGCGCCTCCTTGGTCCGCCGCCGGAAGGCTTCCGCGTTCGAAATCTGCTGCCGTCCGCCTTGAATGCGCACGATGCCTGTGAACAGCCCTTGATACAGAAGCGCAAGATTCTCTTGCCGGACCGCCGCTGCTGCGGCTGCCTGGTTCATGGTTTAGCTCCAGTTCACACGTATTGCCGGAGCGACCGCGCTACCTTCGAAACTCCCTGTCGGTCAGCTTCGGCGCGCTCTTGACCTCTTCGAAACGCAGTTGCATGCCGTGCTGGGCCTGGTCGGCGAACCGTATCGCCATGCTTCTCGGATACGCCGCGTTGCCAACCTTCACATACTCCCCGTACACCACCTCCAGCCCCGACCCCAGGCCCGACGCCGATTCGTACGTCACCTTCTCCGGCGTCCCGTCCGCGGCCAGCGAAAACCGGAAGCTGTCCGGCTGCCCCACGGCCCGCAGCCCGATCTTGCCCCCGCTGTCCGGATTCGCCGAAACGGCGAGCAGCTTCATGTTCTCCGCCTCGATGCGGCCCACCAGCGCGGCCAGCTGGTAATCGCGATACAGCCGGATCAGCTTCTCCATCTCGAGCGCCACCGGACTGCCCTTCAGTTTGCCGCTGCCGCCCCGTTTGGCGTCGCTCCCCTTCAGCGACACCCACCAGTTCAACCCCGCGCCGCTGATTTCCAGATAGGCCAGGCTCGCCGGCAGCTTCAGCCGCCCCGTGATCTGCCAGTCGGTGCGTTGCCCGCCCGCCGGCCACAACGTCGCATTTCCCGCCGCCGTCAGCGCGGCGACTTCCGCCAGCCCCGCGTTCCCGCCCAACCGCTCCCGCATCCTCGCAAAGATGGACTTTCCGATCTCCTGCTGCGTCGCGAGCGTGGGATTCAAGGTCGCCGAGCTCGTCACCCGCGCGCCTGCCTTCACCACCACCGTCGCCTGCTCGGTCTCATAGCCCGCTTTCTTGAAATCGATGACCGCCGGACCCGGCGGCAGATGGCTGATCTCCAAAGCGCCGTTCCGCGTCTGTCCCTTCGCCACGCCGTTGACGGAAATCGCGCACTCGGCCGGAGCGCACTCGACAACCACAGCGCCGCTCGGAGGCGGAGCAGGCGCCGTTGCCGCCTTCGGCGGAGCCGGAGCTTTACTCAGAATTAGCGCCGTCAACTCCGCTGACGCGCCCGCATTCTTGAGCGCGTTCAACTGCGTCGGGCTCGGGGAAAATGCCACCCCCCGGCGCTCGATCGCTTCCTTCAGCCGGCCCTCATAGACATTGCCTACCAGCCGCAGAAGATCGTCGAAACTGAACGCCGGACCCCGGAGAAACGGATCATCCTTCTTTTTGGCCGCCCTTTGCGCCGGACGTTGTTGCGCCCTCGTCGACGGCGCACAGTACAGAGCGAGCCAACACGCCAGCGCCGCAGCAAAAACCGCGCGCTTCATCGCAGCCCCTCCGCTCGCTTGGCGCGTTGCACGCGCTCAAGAAGCGAACGCGCGCGCTGATTGTCAGGCTGATCAGTCAACACTCGCTTGAGAAGTCGTTCCGCTGGATCATAGTCGCCGTTTTCCCAGAAATTCTCAGCGCTTTTAATCGCCCGCTCCACGTCCACTGGCCGGCGCGCCGGCGCCGCTGCCGTCGCCCCCGGCTTCGAATCCGATTGCAACCCCTGAAGCTCCTGCTTGAGCTGCTCCACCGTTCCGGCAAGATCCGCCCGGTTCTGCACCGCCTCCAGATTCTGGGCCGCCCCCGCGATTTCAGCCGCGTCGGGCGCTCCCGCCGCCGCCTCCATCCGCGCAAGCGCAATGCTCAGGCGCGCGAAATCGACCCGCGCCGCCGCCTCCTGCGCCGAGCCCGGAAACCGCGCAATGAAGTCGTTCAGCCGGGAAAGGTGTTGCCGCAGCTCGCTCTCCCCCGCCCCGCTGGCCGGAGCGAAGGTCTGAAGCAGCGCATACTGAACGTCCGGCTTCGGACTGGACCAGTTCGCCAGGTTCACAGTCTTCATCGCGCCCGGCGGATATACGGTTCCACCGCTGATGTATTGAACCTGCACCCATTCCTGCGCGCGCGACCGCGGCGCCGCGAGCAGGTTCACCCTGGCGCCGCGCGGCGCCGTCGCCACCACCCGCGAGGAAGCCGGCGCCGCGAATATCGGCGCGTCATAAACGGCTTCGGCCGTCGCCACCGCCGGCAGCGGCTTGGCGCTGCGCGCGCGCAGCAGAAATATGACGCCCGCGCCAATCACCACCAGCGCCGCAATGGCCCCCATCAGCAGGATCAGGTTCCGGCTCAGAGCCCGCCCCGTCGCCGGCGCCGCGGCCGCCGCCCTCTCGCGCCCCGTGGCAGCCTCCGGCGCTGTCGCCGCCACCGAACTCGGGATCGGTTTCACCTCCGGCTGGGCGCTGCTTAAAGGAACTGCCGCTCGCGCCGTTTCACTGGCTGGCGCCGTTTCACTGGCTCGCGGCGCCTCGCTCGTAGGCGGCCCCGCCTGCAACGGCTCTCGAACCGCCCCGCCCAATGCCGGCGCCGCCGTAAACAGCGACGTCGCATCGTCAGAAAAAACCGGCCTCGCCGCCGCTTCCGCCGTCGGCGCCGCAGTCGTCGCCCCGACCGTTGGCGGCGCGGCTGCGGCCACATCGCCCTTCGCCCCCGGACCCTCCGCCGCTGCCGCCGCCGCTGGCCGCTCTTCGGCGCTGTCCAGCGCCGCGAACGTCCCGGACTCGGCCGCGCGAACCCCAGCTCCCGTCATCGGAACAGCCGGCGCCGCCCCAATCCCACCCTCCGGCTGCGCCCCTTCGGCAGCCGCCAGCGCGGGCGCTGACGCCTCCAACTCTTGCAGACGCCGCGTGGATTCCACCAGCGCCGTGGAAAACCGGTCATCCACGGCCGCCACCTTCCGGATCACCTCCAGCGTCCGCCGCCCGCTCGCAATATCGCGGCGCTCCATCGCCCGGTCGAACTCTTCAAGCGCCGTCAGCAGCGCGGACATCTTGTACTCCGTGTTCGCGTTGGCCGGCACTCGAATCTCATCCGGCGACGGCTCCGCGGAGGGAAATGCCGCCGCCGGCGCCGCCCGCTCCCGTATTTCTTTCGCCTCCCCGCGAAGCTGCTCCGCGATCTTCCGCAACTGGGAACCAAACTCCAACGCCGTTGGATAGCGCTCCGCCGGGTCCTTCTGGAGCGCCCGCACAATCACCGCCTCCAGCTCCGCCGGCAGTTGCGGGTTTCTCGACAACAGCCGGTCCGGCGCATCGTGCAAAATGCGCTTGGGAATCGATTCGCCGAAGAACGGGTGCGAGTAGGTGAGAAATTCAAAAGCGACGATCGCCAGCGAAAACAGGTCCGAGCGCGCATCGCACGGCTTCCCCAGAATTTGCTCCGGCGCCATGTAATGCGGCGTTCCCAGCACCCGCCCCATCATGGTCAGGTTCGAGGTCGGCAGCCGCGCTACGCCAAAGTCCAGTATCTTGGCGCGTCCGTCTTCATGCAGGAAAATGTTGCTCGGCTTGATGTCGCGATGAATGATCCCGTGCGAATGCGCGTGGTGCAGCCCTTCGCACACCCCCGCCAGCAGCTCCAGTTTCGTTTCATCCGGCAGAGTCCGCTTTTCCGCGATGAATTTCCTGAGATCGGCGCCGATCAGCAGCTCCATCGCAATATACGCGGCGCCGTCCTGCTCGCCCAGATCGTACACCGTGACGATGTTGGGATGTTGCAGCCGGGCGCAGGAGCGCGCTTCGCGGTAAAAACGCTCCTTCAACTCCGCATCCAGACTCCCGGCGCGCGCGATCGTCTTCAGCGCCACTTCGCGGTCGAGAACCACGTCTCGAGCGCGATAGATAACCCCCATGGAGCCCGTGCCAAGTTCCTGGACGATCTCGTACTTTCCTAACGTCGTCATCGCGTCAAATCGGCTTCCGAATTGTAGCGCAGCAAAATGCAGGAGGCGTTATCCGGCGCCCCGTTGGCCCGCGCCGCCTGAATCACCTGCTTCGCAGTCTCTTCCACGCTGCGGCATCCGAACAGCATCGAGCGCAAGGCCGCATGCTCCACAACCCCGTGGACCCCGTCGGTGGTCATCAGCAACAAGTCGCCGGGCTGCAGCTTCTCCTCGCTCGTATGCACGTCCACGCGGTCGTGCGAACCGACGGCCTGCGTCAGGACATGCCGCATCGAATGCGTCTTGGCCTGCATCTCCGTCAGCGCGCCGGTGCGGATCAGATTCCCCACCCATGTGTCGTCTACAGTTAGTTGCTTCAGCTCCCCATTTCGCATCAGGTAGGCGCGGCTGTCTCCGACGTTTGCAATCGCCGCGTGGTCCCCGTTGACGATGATCGCCACCATCGTCGTGCCCATGCCCGCGCACTCCGGGGATTCCTCCGTGCGCTTCCATACCTGCCGGTTCGCCAGTTGGATCGCCGTGATGAGCCGGTTCTCATCCACGCTGCGGTTCACGTCGTAGCCGAACGGCCAACTTACATCGAAGCGGTCGCGAGACGCCGCAATGTAATATTGGCCGGAGCGCACGGCTAGCTCCGCGGCGTCCTCCCCGTGCCCGTGCCCGCCCATTCCGTCGGCCACCAGATACAGTCCCAGTTGATCGTCAATGAGAATGCGATCCTGATTGCTGGAGCGCACGCATCCAACATCAGACACGCCATATGCCTGGATCACGTTTGGGTTGATTTTATCAGAATTCTTTTTATCGGCTTTACAATTCGCGGGCTGTAGCCGGTGATCGCCCCGTGATGCGAAAAAGGCCGCTCCCAGGGAGCGGCCCGCGCGCAGAAGGGTGTGATTCAAAGGAACAATTCAGGCTAGGGACGTTTTTTCGGCGGCGGTTCCGTGCTCGGATTGGCGCGATAATACCTGCTGAGCGCGTTCAGCAGCGGCGTCGCAGCCGCCGTAGGTTTGATCTTGCCGCTCAGGATGTCGGACTGGTCCACGCGCCGGCCGTAGATCACCGCGTTGTCGGAATCGTCGGACCGCAGCGTCGAACCGTTGATCGTCGCCCCGGCGAACACTCCTCGCGCGCGCGAGTACGCCAGCAGCCCCGAGGCCGGAATCGGCGTTGTCGCCGCGTTGGCTTCTCGTCCCACGGGACCCGCTGCGGCCATCAGACTGCCGCCGATCTTTACGCCCGTCTGCATCAACTGCCTCACCGCATCCTCATTCATGGCAAGCATGATCAGATCCGTCTCGCCCGCCCCGATCTGGAAGCCAATGCTGCCTCCCTCGATTCGCACCGTCGAGGGAGCTGACCAGCGGCCGTTCGGAAGCCGCGCCACAAACACGCCCTTCCCGTATTCGGCGCCCACCACGAATCCGGCGCGTTTCAAACCCGGCACAATAATAATTCCATTCGCTTTGCTCAGAAGAGCGTCCGGAATGCCTTTATCCTTGGCGGATTGAATTTCGTTGAACACCCTGGCGGCTTCCCGAATTCGGTCTACCGGCTCGCTCTTTTTTGATGATGAGCTCGCCGCGGCCGTCCCCAGTTGCGCCGCCAACAGAAAAATAGATAGAGTAGCTTTGGACATACATCAATTCGCGCCGCCGCTTGCCGGCGCACTTCCCTCGCTCTGGCTTGTGCACCCGTACCGCCAAACCGCCCTTCGTCGCTCAGCCTGTTGAGTCGCTTCGGCTTAAGGCGGGTCCGCTTCCGCCGGCTTGCCCCCTCCGGGCCATTGCGATGAAAAATTTACCGGCCTGCGGCCGCATGGCGGCCCACCATCTCCCGCCGCCGCGCCGGCGTCGAGCCTCAGTGGCACCCCTGACAATGAAACGTTCTGCCGTGACAAACCGCGCACGACGCCTTGTCCAGTTTCAGCTTTCCGCTGGAGTGCTCGTCGAAAAACCCCGGCGCGTGCGACGCCGGCTTTAACGTCTGCTCCGGCGCATGACACTTCTCGCAACTGAACGGGGGCTCGATCTGGTTGTGACAAACCAGGCAATCCGCCATTTTCGGGAAATTCTCCAAACTGATCGCCCCGGCCCGCTCCATCCCGCGATGACAGGCTTCGCATGCGTTGTTCGTATTCAACGCGCGCCGCAGATCCCCGGGCGGCGATAAATAGGCGCCGCGGTCAATGGCCGCGGCGATCACGGGGGCGATGTTTCCCAGCTTCAAATGCAATTGGTGATTGAACTTCGCCGCCATGGTGCGGGTCGGCGCGCGCCGCACCGCCACATGGGGGTGGCATCCGGAACAGACGCGCTCGGAGGGAAGCAGATTATCGTCGGCGCTGGCGCTCGTCAAGGCAGCGGCGTGACAGGCAACGCAGCTGAGCTTCAGTTGCAGGTGAACAGCGTGCGAAAACGGCGCCGCCGCGACCGGCCCCGCCAGCGCCGCGGCGATCAGCCCTTGTAGGTAATGCGCCAAATTTTCTTTCCGCCGTCGTCGGAGACCAGCAGCGAACCATCCGGCAGTTCGAGCACCGCCACCGGCCGGCCCCATACCTCCCGGCTGTCGGGCGAAAGCATCCAGCCGGTCAGAAAATCCCGCTGCGGTCCCGACGGCCGGCCGTTGCTGAACGGAATGAACGCCACCGAATAGCCCGCTCGCTGGGACCGGTTCCAGGATCCGTGCAATGCGAGAAACGCCCCTCCACGGTACTCCGGCGGAAACATCTGGCCCGTGTAGAATGCGAAATCTAGCACCGCGACGTGCGCCGGCTGGAGCACAACGTCGGGCGTAATCGTTTTGGCCACCAGCTCCGGCTTCTCGCCTTTGCGGCGCGGATCCTCGTGCGGCCCGATGTACGCCCACGGCCATCCATAAAATCCGCCCTGCTGAATATGCGTGAAGTAGTCCGGAACCAGATCGTCGCCCAGTTCATCGCGTTCCTGCACCGCGGCCCATAGCGTGTCCGTGCCGGGATACCAGTGCAGTCCGATGGGGTTGCGCGTGCCCGACGCAAAAATCTCACGCCCGGAGCCGTCCGGATTGAACCGGCTGATCGCCGCCCGCAGTTCCGGATCGCCCGGCGAGACGTTGGATGACGAGCCGACGCCCAGATAAAACTTCCTGCCCTGGCGGTCAAACAGAATGGAGCGCGTCCAGTGCCCCCGCTCGAAACCTTTCATCGAGACGATTTCCTGCCCGGACCCCGCCGACATCGCCTTCGGGTCGTATTTGTAGCGTTTGAGCGAAGTCCTCTCGCCCACGTACAGGTAGTCCTGCCATAGCGCCAGCCCGTAAGGACGCTCCAGACCGGTGAGGATCTTCTTCCGGTTCTTTCCGTTGTCCGTCAGCACATACACGCAGCCGCAGTCGCTGTCGCTCAGCAGCAGCTCATGGCTCGGACCGAGCAGCATGAATCGCGGCGCGTCAAATCCCGTCGCCCATTCTTCCACATCGAAACCCTGCGGAACCTGGAGATGAGCGCCGTCCGGGCGCGGAATCACGCGCGGGCGGTTTTGCGCTGAAGGCGTCGCATAGGGCGCGGGAAGATTCACCGAAGCGGTCTTCTGCTGCCAGGCCAGTCCGGCGCCGGCCGTCAGAACGGCGGTCGCAAGGTACAACCATTTGGTTCGCATGTCTTTCGTCTCATACTACTGATGCGCCGCCGGCAGCGTTGTTCGCCGGGCGCTAAATCGGATGATCAGGTGTGATTATGTTGCTCCGACAGCGAGCGGTCCGCCAGCTCCCCCAGTATCGGCAGCCGGTACGTCTGACCCTGGCTCGCCCGGACCATCATGAAGATCCAGAGCGCCACGACCGCCAGCTTTAAAACGTGAACCAGAAAGCTGTGGACCAGCCAGTCGCCCGGAATCCGCAAAAACGGCGTTAATACCCAGTCCACGATCAGCCACGCCACAAACAGGTACAAACCCTGAAAGGCGTTGAACCGGACCTCTTGATCACGGCGGAATCGCGCCGAGGCGAGCACGATGATGGCCGCGATCCAGCCTACAAACGGGATGTAGCAGAGCAGCGACGCATTGCGCCCTGAGATGCCGCTCCAGGGGTCGCCCGCCGCCCGCCCCGCGCTGGTCGGCTGCGGCGCGCCGCACCTCCCGCAATACCGGTCCGTCTCCCGGACCGGCTGTCCGCACTGGCAACAATAAGCCATTCCAGCTTCCGTCAATAGATACGTTACGCTGGTTACTCTTGTTCCGGCAAACGCGGCGCGCCCCGTCGATTGCGAGCGCCCTGCTAAGCTTGCGCCGCCTGCTCCTCGCCGGCTCGGACGCGGCGTGGGCGGCTTGAGCCATTGCCCATGCTCCGGACGCCGCCTCGCTGCGCTTTGAACGCCTCCTTATAAAGCGTCTTGGCAAGCTGCGTCAGCTTCTTGTCCGCCTCGCCCTCTTCCTTGGCGGTCTCATCGAGAAGCTGCGCCGCATCCTTCTGCCCGATCGCCTGGGCGAATGTGCGGGCCGTGCCGTATCCGGAGATCTCATAGTGCTCCACCTTCTGCGCCGCTGCGATCAGATCGAGGTCGGCGATGTTCTCCTGGGCGCCGGCGTCCTCCTCTATGATCTCCTGCCCCTCCTCGAGCAGGCCCTTCATTCCCTTGCAGGGCTTGCTGCGCGCTTTCTGGCCGAGCATTTCGAAAATCCGTTCCAGCCGCTGCGCCTGGGTCTTCGTAACCTCCAGGTGCTCGCGAAACGCTTCGCGCAATTGCTCGGCGTGCGCCGCCTTGGCCATTTTCGGCAGCGCTTTGATCAACTGCTTTTCGGCGTCGTACAGGTCGCGCAGTTCCTCAACGAAGGCGTCTTCCAGAGTCTGTGGTTTTGCGGGCATATCTGTTCCTCCCAAAGCGGAAAGGTTGTCCTCCCACTTTCGACCCGCCGGTTCACCCGAGTGTTTCAGAAATTCGAACGCGCCGCCGGCTGCTCAACGGCCGGCGGCGCCGGAGCCGTCAGGGATGAATGGCCAGCGTGATTCCGGCCTGCGTGGTCGCGCCGTTGATGGTCACCGACACGGGCACGGCTGGACCCGTGGCGCTGTTGGCCGGCACGACAACGTTCAGCTGAAGGAGGCCCAGAATGGATCCCACCACGGGCCCGGCATACGATACCGTGGCCGGCGCGCCGCCGATGGTCACCGCCGGCAGCGGGCTCATCTGCGGCAGCTGGTTTCCGACGCCCGGCGCCGGCGTCAGCAGCCCCGTCGGCTGCGCATAGGGCGCATAGGCGCCCTCGCCCGTCAGGTACAGCACCACCGTATCGCCGATATGCGCGGGATTCTTCGCGTCGTTGAGGCTGTAGGTCGCCGAGCTCGCATTATAATTCAGAGCCGCGGCTTGTCCCGCCCCGGACCCGTCCAGACTGAACAGCCCCGGGGCTTGCGTTGTAATCGTGACCGCGCCCGTGGCGGTCGTCGATCCGTTTGTCACCACAATGGCCTTGTTCGTTCCTATGCCGGCCTCATACGGAACCTGAACCGAGATCTGGTTCTCGCTGGCGTAGAGAATCGGCGCCGGCGCCGAGTCGATGGTGACGCTGACGCCGCCAACCGATGTGTCCACAAAGCCATTGTTATCGGCATCCGCCATCACCGCCGGAGTCGCAGGCCCGATATGATCGCCGAAGAGCGAGATCAGTTCGCCCGGGCTGACGGCCCCGCCTTGATACGATGCGACGTTCACCACCGCCTGTATTACAGGAGCGCCGGAAACCGTAAACGTCGCCGCGGGCGAGGCGCCCGCCGGCGCCGGGTTTACCGCCGTCACGCTCAGCGTGTCCGGATTCGCCAGCACCGCCGCCGGCAACACCGCCAGCATCGCCGTCGAGCTCAGAACGGTGGGCGTGATCGTCGTCGCCGGCGCGACCGCGCCGCTCACCTTGACTGTCGTGGCTTTATAAAAATTCGTCCCGCGGATGGTGATCGTCGCGCCCGCCGCGCCGGCCTGAACCGAGGACGGCCAGATGGTGGTGATCGTCGGCGGACTCGGATTGACCGTCAGATTCACCGTCACGTTCTGGCTTCGATTGGCCGGCGCCACTCCCGTAGCGACGATCGTGATCTTGGCGGCGTACGGCGCCGCCTGTGGGCTCAGCGCGCTGGGGTCCACCGTGACCGTGATCAGCGTCTGCGATCCCGGCAGCGCCACCCCGGTCGTCGGATTCAACGCGATCCAGTTCGCTCCCGTCGCCGAGGCCGTGAACGGGATCGGGCCGCCCGTGGTCGTCAGCGTCAGGCTCTGGCTCAGTGGACCCGCCGGCGCTGTGAAACTCAAGCTCGTCGCGCTGAGTTGCAGCGCCGGCAGCGGCTGGCTCACAACTAACGTGACCGGAACCGAAACGGCGGCGGCTGGACTGGTCGTGACAACGATCGTGGCCCCATAGGTCCCAACGCTCAAACCCGTCGGATTCACCGTCACCGACAGATTGGCCGGCGTCTTCCCGCTCTCGGGCGTGACCGTCAACCACAGCGTGTTCGAGCCCGTGATCGCGGTTGAGTAGCTAGGGGTTCCGGAACTGGCGCGAATGGACAGCTTTTGCGCCGCCGGCAGCGCGCCTCCGCTTTGCCACGTAAATGAAAGCGCCGTCGGACTTGCCGTCAGAGTCAGAGGTTGAGCCGTCGCCGCAGCCGGACTCACAAGACGCAGCGGGCCGGCAAGAAAAACTATTCTGAGCAGCGTTGAGCGGTCCACAAACCCTGAATCGGATTGTTTCCGGGGTTTCTTTAGCCGCGCTTTTATTTCAGATATATAAGTCTCAAATTGAATATAAGTAGCTTATTATTAATAACTTATACTACAAGCTCCGCCGCCGCTCGCTTCACAAATGCATACCACCGTGCGATACTGGAGATTAGAAAGATCAACCGCAATGACGCAGTTGGGCGAGGCGATTGCCCGTTATCACAAGATTCTCGAGGCCGAACCCTATAAAGACTTGGCGTGGGCCGACGCTCTCCAGAGCCGCATGAAATCGAGCCATCTGATGGCTCAAAACCGCCCCGTTTCCCCCGTACTCCGGCCGCATTTTATCACCCGCCGCCAGTATACAAACATGGTCAAGGCGGCCGAGGCCCTGTTTGCCGCCCTCGACCGGGTTGAGCGCTTGGCGCTTTCAAACGAAAAGCTTTTGAACCGCGTGCACATGCTGCCGGCCGAGAAGATGCTGGCGGCCGTGGATCCGGGATATTCCCTGCTGTCCGTTACTTCGCTGCTCGACGCCAATATCCACAATGGAACGCTGCGTTTCAACGGCTACGCCGCAGAGACGCCGGCGGGCGTCGCGTTCGGCGAGGCGCTCGACAACCTGTTCTGGGAGGCCCCGCCGGTTCGCGAATTCCGCAAAAAGTACGCCCTTACGAAAGTGAGCGGCGCGAAATATCTTCTCACGGCGTTGCTCAAGGCCTACAAGGAATTCGGCCGCAAAAACAAGCCCAACATCGCCGTAATTGAGATGCGGCCGCCCTTCCAGGGCTCCGACACGCCCGAATATGCGCTGCTTGCCGAATTCTTCCGCCGCGAAGGCTACAACGCCGAAGTCGTGTCCCCGGACCAGTTGGAGTACCGCAATGGAGTGCTGCGCCGCGGCGATTTCCAGATCGATCTGGCCTACCGCCGGATCAAAGTGCAGGAGTTTCTGATTCGCTTCGATCTCACGCATCCGCTGGTTCGCGCCTACCGTGATCGCGCGGTGTGCATGGTCAACAGCTTCCGCTCGGAGATTTCGCAAAAGCGCGCCATGTTCGACCTGCTGACCGACGAAACGATCACCTCGGGCTTCCCGGCCGCCGAGCGGAAGGCGATCCGCGAGTTCATTCCGTGGACCCGGGTCGTCGCGCCGACCAATACGAGCTACGGCGATGAGACCGTGGACCTGCCGGAATTCATTCTGAAAAACCGTGAGCGGCTGGTGCTGAAGCCGAACGACGAATCCACGGAGAACCACGTCATTCATGGCGCCCAGGCCGACGACGCCGCCTGGGAGAAGGCTCTCAAGCAGGCGATGCGGTCGCCATACGTGGTGCAGGAAGTGATCGAGCCGACCAAGGCCACGTTTCCGGTTTATCAGTACGGATCGGTGTCCATGCGCGAACTGCGCGTGGATGTGCACCCGCACTCCTTTCTTGGCAAGGTGCAGGGCTGCTCGAGCTGGATCACGGCCGAGACTCCCTCGGGATTTTCGACCATCAGCGGTCTGGCGCCCACCTTCATTATCGACAGCAAATAGCAAGCGTCGACATTCAACCGGGCTGTCCGTACGGCTTTGCGGGCGGGAACCGCGCAGGCTACACTGGATCGCAGTGGCGTGGCGAGCACTGACGCGGACCGCGATGGGCGCCATTGTCGCGCTTTCGCTAGCGGCGCGGGCTCCGATTGCGCTGGCCGCCGCCGCATCATCCGACTCCGTCGTGATGCCGTGCTGCCAGCGCGCCAAGCGGGACTGCTGTTGCCACAAGCCGGGGAGCTCGCGCCATCCGTCTTCAAACGGCTGCCAGCGATCCTGCGGCGCCGCCGTACAGGCGCCGGCGGCGGCGATTCTCATTTCCGGCGCGCCCGTAATCGCAGCCGCGGCTTGCGGCCCGATGCTCGCCCCCAGCAAATTCGTCGTCTTTGCCAGCGCC
>Ga0070740_10002585_pt1 | contig 20833 bp, 19 predicted proteins | sample Coa_R2_FD_67286 | JGI IMG/M metagenome (GOLD analysis project Ga0070740, IMG submission 67286) | Surface soil microbial communities from Centralia Pennsylvania, which are recovering from an underground coalmine fire - Coalmine... | ecosystem: Environmental > Terrestrial > Soil > Unclassified ...
CGAGTGTCGGTATCCCGCAAACCGTGCGTGGCGGTTATCGCTACCGGGAATGAACTGGTCGGTGCGGAACAATCGCTGGGGTTCGGTCAGATCCACGAGTCCAACGGCGTGATGCTGTCCGAGTTCTTGCGTGGCGCAGGTGCCGAAGTGGTATTGCGCGCACGCATGCGCGACGAGCCGGCGATATTGCGCGCGACATTGCTCGATGCCGCGGCACAGGCCGACCTGATCGTCACCAGCGGCGGCGTGTCGGCCGGCGAGGCTGATCATCTGCCGGGACTGCTGGCCGAACTCGGCGAAATCCATTTCCACAAGGTGCGCCTCAAACCCGGCATGCCGGTGTTGTTCGGAGAAATCGGCGCGTGCCTGTATTTCGGATTGCCGGGCAATCCGGTTTCCACCGCGGTGACGTTTCAGGTCTTCGTGCGTTTCGCTCTCGCGACAATGCTGGGTGAACACCGCGAGCGTGCCGTGCTGCGTGCGAAGCTGTTCGAGCCCGTACACAAGAAGCACCCGCGCGCTGAACTGTTGCGCTGCACACTCGCTTCCGATTCGGAAGGCGTGTTGTGGGCGACACCGCATGCGCAACAGGGTTCGCACATGCTGCGCGGACTGGTCGAATCCGAGGCGCTGGTGTTGCTGCCGGAAGACGCACGCGAACTGGGACGAGGTTCGATCGTCACCGTGTGGCCGACGCATTGATCGGCGATAATGCAACCGATGGCAATCCGGGAAATCACGCCGCAGGAAGCGCTGCAACGCCAGCACGTCGGCGCCGTGTTGCTGGATGTGCGCGAACCCTACGAACACGCGGCCGGCATGGCGGCCGGTGCGATCGCCCTGCCGCGCGCGCAGGTTGCGCAACGGATCTCGCAATTAATCGTGGATCGTCAGACCGAAATCCTGACGATTTGCGCGCACGGCCAGCGCTCGCTGATGGCCGCGCAAGTCCTGCAACAGCTCGGATATACGAACGTCACATCGGTTTCCGGCGGCACCGCGCAATGGATGGCCGAAGGCCTGCCGATGTCCGAGCCGGAGAACCAGGACGCGGATTTCTTCGAACGCTATTCGCGTCATCTGCGTCTGCCGGAAGTCGGCGAAGCGGGTCAGCGCAAACTGGAAGAAGCGCGCGTGGTGGTCGTCGGTGCCGGTGGCCTCGGTTCGCCGGCGGCGTTTTATCTCGCCGCCGCGGGCGTGGGTACGCTCGTTCTGGCTGACGATGACGCAGTCGATCGCAGCAACCTGCAGCGGCAAATCCTGCACACCGACGCGCGCATCGGTATTTCGAAAGTGCAATCCGCTGCGCAAACCCTGAAGGCGCTGAACCCGCGCACGCGCATCGAAGGTCTCACCGAGCGCGTGACGTCGGCCAACGTCGAAGACTTGCTGGATGGCGCCGACGTGGTGATCGACGGCGCCGACAATTTCCCCGCGCGTTATCTGCTCAACGATGCCTGCGTGAAACTTGCGAAGCCGCTGGTGTACGGCGCGGTGCATCGCTTCGAGGGCCAGGTGAGCGTATTCGACGCGGGCCGCCAACGTGGCATCGCGCCATGCTATCGCTGCCTGTTCCCGCAGCCGCCGCCCGCGGATGCCGCACCGAATTGCTCGGAAGCCGGCGTGCTAGGCGTGCTGCCCGGCGTGATCGGCATGCTGCAAGCCACCGAAGCGCTGAAACTGATACTCGGCATCGGCGAACCGCTCACCGGACGTCTTTTGATGTTCGACGCGCTGGCGATGCGCTTCCGCGAAACGCGGCTCGCGCCGGATCCGGATTGCCCGGTGTGCGCGCCGGGCAGGACGTTTCCGGGATATATCGACTACGCCGCGTTCTGTTCCGGCGGCGACAACAGATAGATCGCGGCGTCCATGTTGTGGAATCGGATCCGGCCGCGCTCGATGCGCTGGAGTCGCGCGCCGGTTTTCTCCGCAACGCGCCTGCTGGCGACGTTGTCCAGTGCCGCCACGATTTCGAATTGCGCGAAGCCGTATTCGAATCCGAACGCGCTGATCAATCGCACTGCCTGTGTGGCAACGCCTTGGCCCTGCGCACCGGAACGCACCCAATAGCCCAGGTTCGCGATTCGCCGCAGGCGGTCGAACTTGTTCAGGCCTGCGCCGCCGAGAACTTGCGCTCCGTCATCCGTGAGAATCGCGAACGCGAACTCTTCTTCCGCTTCCCACTTCGCAAGACAGCGCTCGATCCACGCTTCGCTTTCCGCACGCGCATAGTTTTCATGGCACCACGGCAGCCAGCGTCCGACGGTGTCGAGCGATTCCCGCGCGGCTTCATAAAGCGCATTGACGTCGCTCCGCTGCCACGGCCGGACCACGATGCCGTTGCCGTGGAACTCACAATGCGTAACATCAGGGTTCATGGCCGCGCTTGCCCACAGACGCTCAATGGATGAATTGCGAGAGCGATTTGGCATAAGCCGGGGCGTCCGAAATGGAATTGTGTCCTGCCTCGGGGAAAGTAATGACTTGCGGCTTTGAAGTCAGAGCATTGATCAGACGATCGGTGCTGGCGAGAGGAACCACGGCGTCATGCCCCGCTCGCAAAATCAGAATGGGCCCGGGATATCGACGAAGATAGTGTGCGGACTCATAGCGGTCCTTCAGCAGCAGACTGACCGGAATGACCGGGTATTGAACCTGTGCAGCGCCGGTCAGACTGTCGAAAGGGGTTATCAACGCAAGTTTTTCGACCGGCCGCCGTGAAGCAAGATAGCTTGCAACGCCCGACCCGAGGCTCCGCCCGACTGCCGCAATTCTGGCGTGACTGGAATGTACGTAGTCATACAAAGCCAGAGCGTCCGAAAGGTTTGCTGTTTCGTCAGGCTCTCCCGCATTGGGACCATAGCCACGATAAGGCAGGAGAAAAACTGCGCGGTCGGAAAACATGGCCGCCAATGTTGAACGTTCTGCTCCGACGTCCTCCGCGTTTCCACCAAAATAGAGAAGGGCATTCGCCTTCGCAGGGTTCAATGCCCATCCGCGCAACACCACATTTCCGTTTCGAAGAGAAAAGTTGGTGTCGTCCGAAGTCCGTGCGTACTCCGGAAAGTAAATCAGGTGCCGTTGATCGAAATACAAATACGCACAAAAGCCCATATACAGAAAAAGCACGATAAGCGCAGCGCGTCCCAGGAACCGAACCACAATTCTGGTCACCGTTGACTCGGTGGGATCAGTCATTTGATCGTGCCCACTTCTGCGCCGCCTCGAACGCCGCCAATTGTTCGGGCGTGGCGTCTTTCTGGTATTTCGACTTCCATTCCGCGAAAGGCATGCCGTAGATCGCTTCGCGCGCCTGATCTTTCGACATTGCGATGCCGCGCTCGACGGCGGCTTCGCGGTACCAGTCGGCGAGGCAGTTGCGGCAGAAGCCGGCCAGGATCATCAGGTCGATGTTCTGCACGTCGAGCCGATCCTGATTGAGGTGTTTCAGCAGCCGGCGGAAGGCGGCGGCTTGCAGCTCGGTCTGGTTTGCGGTCATGGCGAAGGTCGAAAGGTCCGGTGATAATGCGCGTCGGACTTTACACCGGAGCTTTTCTTGAGCGCACGCATCCTCGACGGCCGCAGGATCGCCGATGAAGTGTTGACGCGCGTGCGTGCGGGCGTGCAGGCGCGTCTGAAGCAGGGGAAAGTCGCTCCGGGGCTGGCGGTGGTGCTGGTGGGGAATGACGCGGCTTCCGGCGTGTACGTCAAGAACAAGCGCCGCGCCTGCAAGCAGGTCGGTTTCGAATCCTTCGATTACGACCTGCCGGCCAGCACGTCGCAAGAAGAGTTGTACGCACTGATCGACAAACTCAATGCCGATCCGGCGGTGCACGGAATCCTCGTGCAATTGCCGCTGCCCGATCACATCGACAGCAATGCGCTGATCGACCGCATCGACGCGCGCAAGGACGTGGACGGCTTCAGCGCCGTGAATGTCGGCCACCTCGCACTGCGCCGTTTCGGTTTGCGCCCGTGCACACCGAAAGGTGTGATGACCCTCTTGGGCCACACCGATCGTCCGGTGCGCGGCCGTCACGCGGTCGTGGTCGGCGTTTCCAACCATGTCGGAAGACCGCTGGTGCTGGAATTGCTGATCGCCGGTTGCACGGCTACGTGCTGTCACAAGTTCACGCGCGATCTGGATCAATATGTGCGCCAAGGCGACATCGTGATCGCCGCGGTCGGAAAACCCGGAATCATCAGGGGCGAGTGGATCAAGCCTGGCGCCGTGGTGATCGACGTCGGCATCAATCGCATGGATGACGGCCGGCTGGTGGGCGACGTCGAATTCGACCAGGCCGCGCAACGCGCATCCTGGATCACGCCGGTGCCCGGCGGTGTGGGGCCCATGACCGTGGCGACATTGATGGAGAACACGCTGGAAGCGGCGGACGCTTTCGACCTTGCGGCGGACCCGGCATGATCGGCGTATAATCGCCCATTGCCCCGCCGGTAACTGCCATGCGCATCCTCGCCGAGGCTCTGACCTACGACGACGTCTATCTCGTACCCGCCCATTCGAGTGTCCTGCCGCGCGACGTCGACACTTCCACGCGCCTTACTCGTTCGATCCGTCTGAACATCCCGCTGGTGTCCTCCGCGATGGACACCGTCACCGAAGCGCGCCTCGCCATCACTATGGCGCAATGCGGCGGCATCGGCATCATCCACAAGAACATGCCGCTGGAGCGCCAGGCCGCGGAAGTGCGGCTGGTGAAGAAGTTCGAAGCCGGCGTGATTCGCGATCCGATCACCGTGGGGCCGATGACTTCCATCGGCGAGGTAATGCAACTGACGCGCGCGCACAACATCTCCGGCGTGCCGGTGGTGGAGGGCGGCAAGCTCGCCGGCATCGTCACCTCGCGCGACCTGCGTTTCGAGAAGAAGCCGGATGATCCGGTGAAGAACATCATGACCCGCAAGGACAAGCTGGTCACGGTGAAGGAAGGCGCGGGCGACGACGAAGTGATCGCGCTGTTGCACAAGCACCGCATCGAAAAGGTGCTGGTGGTCAACGATCAGTTCGAATTGCGCGGGCTGATCACGGTCAAGGACATCCAGAAGGCGCGCGACAATCCGCACGCGGCGAAAGACGATCACGAACGCCTGCGCGTGGGTGCTGCAGTCGGCGCGGGCGGCGACAGCGAAGCGCGCGTGATTGCGCTGGCCGAAGCGGGGGTGGACGTCGTGGTCGTCGACAGTGCGCACGGACATTCTCAAGGCGTGATCGACCGCGTGCGCTGGATCAAGCGCGATTTCCCGCACCTGCAAATCATCGCGGGCAACATCGTTACCGCCGATGCCGCGAAGGCATTGCGCGATGCCGGCGCGGATGCGGTAAAGGTCGGCGTCGGCCCGGGTTCGATCTGCACCACGCGCATCGTCGCGGGCGTGGGCGTGCCGCAGATCACCGCGATCTCAATGGTGGCAGAAGCCTTGAACGACGGGATCCCGCTGATCGCCGACGGCGGTGTGCGCTATTCGGGCGACGTGGCGAAAGCGATCGTGGCGGGCGCATCCAGCGTGATGCTCGGTTCGATGTTCGCGGGCACCGAGGAAGCGCCGGGCGAAGTCGAGCTGTACCAAGGCCGTTCGTACAAGAGCTATCGCGGCATGGGCTCGCTGGGTGCGATGTCGCAGGGTTCATCCGACCGCTATTTCCAGGAAGAAGCGCAAGCCGAGAAGCTGGTGCCGGAAGGCATCGAAGGCCGCGTGCCGTATCGCGGACCGCTGCGCAGCATCGTGCATCAACTGGTCGGCGGCCTGCGTGCCTCGATGGGTTATTGCGGTTGTGAGGACATCGAAGCGATGCGCAAGCGCCCGCAATTCGTGCGCGTCACCGGCGCCGGCGTGCGCGAGGCGCACGTGCACGACGTGCAGATCACGAAGGAAGCGCCGAATTACAGGATGGATTGAAAGCAGGGACCTGGGACCTGCAGTGTGGAAGCAATTTGCAATCGTGCACCCACCACGCGGTACGCAGCGCACGCCGAGAATGCTTCGGGGATTCCCGGTCCCCGGTCCCTTGTCCCCGGTCCCCATGTCAAACATTCATTCCGACAAAATCCTCATCCTCGACTTCGGTTCGCAGTACACGCAGCTGATCGCAAGGCGGGTGCGCGAGATCGGCGTGTATTGCGAGATCTGGGCCTGGGATCACGCGCCGCACGAGATCGAGAGGTTCGCGCCGAAAGGCGTGATCCTCTCGGGCGGCCCGGAATCGGCGATCGCACCGGGCGCGCCGCGCATCGCGCAACAAGTCTTCGATCTCGGCGTGCCGCTGCTCGGCATCTGCTACGGCCTGCAGGCGATGGCGGTGCAACTGGGCGGCGCGGTGGAAGGCGGACACGCGCGCGAATTCGGGCACGCGCGCATCAAAACGGTCGCGTCATCGAAACTGCTGAGCGAGCTGGAACCGGACGACGCGCCGCAGGACGTGTGGATGTCACATGGCGATCGCGTCACTGCGTTGCCGCCAGGTTTCCAATTGATCGCATCCACCGAAAGCGTACCGATCGCGGCGGCGGCGGATGAGGCAAACCAACGTTACGGCATCCAGTTTCATCCGGAAGTCACGCACACAAAACACGGCGCAGAAATCCTGCGCCGTTTCGTGGTGGACATCTGCGGCTGCGCCACGTTGTGGACCCCCGCCAACATCATCGAGGACGCCGTCGCGCGCGTGCGCGCTCAGGTCGGCGGCGACAAGGTGTTGCTGGGGCTGTCCGGCGGCGTGGATTCGTCCGTCGTTGCAGCGCTGCTGGAAAAGGCGATCGGTGATCAACTGATCTGCGTGTTCGTCGATACCGGCCTGCTGCGCGCGGGCGAATCCGAGCAGGTGATGGACACGATGGCACGCCACATGGGCGTGCGCGTGATCCGCGTGGCTGCTTCGGAGCGCTTCTTCGAAGCTTTGCGCGGCATCGACGATCCGGAACAGAAACGCAAGACCATCGGAAGATTGTTCGTCGACGTGTTCGATGAGGAAGCGCACAAGTTGCATGGGGTGAGGTGGCTGGCGCAGGGCACGATCTATCCCGACGTGATCGAATCGGCCGGATCGAAAACCGGCAAGGCGCACGTGATCAAGTCGCATCACAACGTCGGCGGCTTGCCCGAACGCATGAAGATGCAACTCGTCGAACCGCTGCGCGAATTATTCAAGGACGAAGTGCGCCGCATCGGCGTGGAACTGGGTTTGCCGCGCGAAATGGTCTACCGCCATCCGTTCCCGGGTCCGGGGCTGGGCGTGCGCATCCTCGGCGAGGTGAAACGCGAATACGCGCAATTGTTGCAACAGGCCGATCGCATCTTCATCGACGAGTTGCGCACGTCCGGCTGGTACGACCAGGTCAGCCAAGCCTTTGCGGTGTTCCTGCCGGTGAAATCGGTGGGCGTGGTGGGCGATGGCCGCGCCTACGAATGGGTGATCGCGTTGCGCGCGGTGCAGACCATCGACTTCATGACCGCGCGCTGGGCGCACCTGCCCTACGAATTCCTGGAACGCGTTTCCTTGCGCATCATCAACGAAGTACGCGGTATTTCTCGCGTGGTCTATGACATCAGCGGCAAGCCTCCGGCGACGATCGAGTGGGAGTGACCGCGTGGCATGAACGCAAGCGCGTCGTGCAGCGCGACAACCGGCGGCGACAATCCGGGCACCCACGGCATCCTCGGCCGAGCCTTCGGGAGGCATCCATGCGCACTATCGGTCTGTCGCTCGGCACCGCCCTCGGCGCGGCTGCATTGCTTTCGATCGCCGCGGCGCACGCAGCGGCTCCGGGGCTCGGCGCGGTGCTGACCACGCAGGATGGCGGCCAGATATTCGGATTCGACATCAACCAGAACGGCGATGACGGCGTGCTCGCCAGCGCGCAGGACAAGCCCGGCGGCGTGCTCGTGTCGGTCGAAACCTTCGATCAGAACACCGGCCAGATCACGCGTTCCTTCAGGCGCGAGCTTGGGAACCGCGACGAGTACGCGGTGGACGGCATTTTCGCAGGCGACGTCGCGCTGATCACGCATTACGTGACGCCGAAGGGCACGATTTTCGCGCAGCGCTTCTACGACGTGATGAACCCTGTGACCGCCCAGCGGTTCACCGGTGTCTGGACGCCGCCGCTGAAGGACATCGATGTGCTGATGGCGGGCGCCGACCAGTCCGCGACCAACACCGCGCTGTTCGTGATCGAGCTGAAGAGCCAGGATCGGCCGGATCTCGTCGTCTCCGACATCGCGGCGAACACCTTCGGCAAAGTCATCCCTCTCAACCCCAGTCTGTTCGGTCCCGCCAACGGTGTGCACTTGGCTCAGTACACGGCCGCCAACCAGGCCGTGCTCGCGCTGTCGCCGGATGCCGGGCGCGTGCGCGGCGCGGCGCCGCTCAATGTGCTGGTCGATCTCTCCACCGGCGCGATGAGCCAGTTCAAGGGTTTCAACAACGGTTTCTTCCATTCCGGTTTCGTCAACGGCCTTGCGGTCGATCCGAATACCGGCATCGCCGCGACGACCACGGAACTGAATTCGCAGGTCGAGTTCTATGACTTGAAAACTCAGATCGGTATCGCCGCGGTGCAGCTTCCGTGCACCAACAACACCGACCAGATCAACAGCGGCTCCAACATCGCGGTCGATCCGATCAACAAGTTGTTCCTCGTCACCGACCAGTTGTATTGCGACGGCAGCCAGGGCAGTGCCATTGTGGTGTATGACGAAGCCGGGAACTTCGTCGAGACCATCACCGGTTTCAATTTCGCGATCGGCGAACCGGCTCCGGTGCTCAATCCATCGAAGCGCATGGGCTGGGCTTTCAGCGGACCCGAGGGTTTCAGCCAGTTGCAGCAGTTCTTCTATTGAATCGCCGCATCGGGGCGGACTCAGGAGAATCGGTGATAGTATCGCCGGATTGCGAAGGCGATGTGACGCCAGTTGCATCGGCAACGCGCACAAATTCCGAATGGGGAGTAAGGCATGTTCCGGAGTCGCTCGTTCCGAGTCGGTGCCGTCGGTTTGTTTGCGTGTGCGGCCTTCGTATGGGGCGCCGCGGGTGCGGCAGCGCTGCTGACCTCGCAAGTACCCGAGGATGTCGCGAACCATTTCGCCGCCCGCGTGGCCACGGCAGATCCTTCCCGCGAGTTGCGGATCGCCGTTGCTCTGCCGATGCGCAATCGAGCCGAACTCGAACGACTGGTCCGCGACATCTACGATCCGTCGAGCCGCGAATACCGCCACTATCTTTCCGTCGCGCAGTTCACCGAGCGCTTCGGTCCCACCCGGGCGGACTATGCGAAAGCGTTGGCGTTCTTTTCGAAAAACGGGCTCCTGGTAACGGGAACGTCTGCCAATCGCTACCTCATCGAAGGAACGGCGAGCGTCGGCACGCTCGAACGCATGCTGCACGTCGAGTTCGGCCTGTATCAGCGTCCGGGTGAAGCGCGCCGCTTCATCGCGCCCGATCGCGAGCCGACGCTGGATCTGGATGTTCCCGTGTTGCGTATCGCCGGGCTGGACGACGCCAATCCGCCCACGAACCGGCTCGTGCAGCGAAAACCCGATGCCGCGGCGCAATCCCCAGTCAATGGTTCGGGGCCCAACGGCTGGTATCTCGGCAATGACATCCGGCTCGCCTACTACGGCATTTTCCTGCTGAGCGGCAAGGGGCAATCCGTTGGCCTGATGGAACTGGGGCCTTACGACCCGCGAGGTGTGCAGAATTACTTCACGCAGTTCGGGCCGCCTCTCACGACACATGTCGTGCCGATTTCCACCGACGGCAGTCCCGCGACGTGCTCGAAGACCTGCAGCGACGCCGAGCAGGCACTGGACATCGAGTATGCGATCGCGATGGCGCCCGGCCTGACGCAGGTGCAGGTGTACGTGGCGCGCTCGGCGGAAAGCGTGCTCAATCGCATGGCTACCGACAACACCAGCGCGCAACTCAGCACATCCTGGGGCTGGAGCCACAGCGAGCGCGCCGTCGATGAACCGCTCTTCCTGGAAATGGCCGCGCAAGGACAAACGCTGTTGACCGCCAGCGGCGACTACTCTTCGTTGCGCGCCAGTGGGCCGTGGCCCGAAGAGAGCGCCTGGATCACGGCCGTCGGCGGCACGGATTTGCAAACGTCCTCTCCCGGCGGTCCGTGGCTCAGCGAGACCGCGTGGTCGGGCAGTGCCGGCGGCCCGTCACTCGACAAGACGATCACGATACCCGCGTACCAGCTTCCCTTCATCAACGATCAGAACCAGGGTTCCACGCAGGTGCGCAACGTGCCGGACATTGCCGGCGATGCGGATACGGTGAACTACATCTGCTACAGCCGCGGATGCAGCGGCGGCAACGGCGGCACGAGTTTCGCCTCGCCGATCTGGGCGGGATTCATTGCGCTGGCCAACCAGAGAGCGGCGCACTACGGCTATGGACGCATCGGATTCCTGAACCCGTTGCTCTACGGCATGGGCGGCAAGAACTATGCGAAATACATCTATCACGACATCGTGAGCGGCACGAGCGGCAAATATTCGGCGGTGCCGAGCTACGACCTGGTGACGGGCTTTGGCAGTCCGCAGGGCACCGCATTCATCGAGAAGCTGATCCAGGCCGCTAATCCTTGATCATCAATTCTTGTCGATAGCGGGCGCATACCGGCTGCAAATTGCCGGACAACGCACTCAAGCGCGATAGCGCAACGCCTCCAGCACCAGCGCGAAAGCGGGCGAGGGCTGCCGCCGGCTCGGGTAATAAAGGTGATAACCGGGAAAGGGCAGGCACCAGTCCTCCAGCACGCGCTGGAGATGGCCGCGCGCAATATGCGGCGACGCCGCATCTTCCAGCACGTAGGCCAGACCGAAACCCGCCAAAGCCGCTTCGAGCATCTGACTCGGCTGATTGAACACGAGCTGGCCTTCGACGTGCACCCGCAGTTCGCGTTTGCCTTTCTCGAATTCCCATGCGTACAAACCGCCGCGGGTCGGCAGCCGCAGGTTGATGCAGTTGTGTGCGGTCAATTCCTGTGGTTTCTTCGGGGGTGATCGCCGCGTGAAATAGGACGGGGCACCGACCACGGCCATGCGCAGATCCGGTCGAGCCGCTGTTCAAGTCGCCGGTCCCGCGCCGGTCAGCGGCGCAAGCGTTACGTTCGAACCCGGCGCGCGTTCTGCGTGGCACACGCATCCGTGCGGTCAAGTTTTGATCGTCACGTCCGGCCTGGGCTGGACGCAATGCGAAGGCGAACCGAGGTGGAGATCCGCCCAGGCGACGTGATCACCTGTCCGCCAAACAGGAAGCACTGGCACGGCGCGACGGACAACACCTCCGTCAGCCACATCGCGATCCAGGAAGCCGATGCGAACGGCAAGGTCGTCGAGTGGCTGGAGCAGGTCAGCGACGAGGATTATCTGCGCTGATCGGGCGCATCGGTTCGCAACGAAAGGAGAACGAGATGCCAAAGGAAAATCCCGCACCTCGCACCAATCCCTTCGCCGACATCGCGCCGGCGCTGGCCGATTACACCGACAACGTGCTGTTCGGAGACGTGTGGGAACGCCCGCAGCTTTCGCTGCGCGACCGCAGTCTCGTCACCGTGGCATGTCTGGTGTCGCTGTATCGCATCCACGAAATGCCGTTCCACTTCAAGCGCGCGCTGGAAAACGGCGTGACGCGCGAGGAACTGATCGAGGCGATCACGCATCTGGCGTTCTACGCCGGCTGGCCGGCGGCGAGCACGGCGCTGCCGATCGCGCGGAAGGTTTTCGAGGCAGCGGGTATTTGAATCGACAAGGAGCAGATCATGGGCGCAACCATCATGTATCAGGCCGGCGATGTGCGAATCGAGAGCGTTCCGGACGCAGCAATCAGGCAACCCACCGATGCGCTGATCCGCATCACCCGCGCCTGTATCTGCGGTAGCGACTTGTGGCCGTACAAGTTGAAGGAACGCGACAGCGATCCGCAGCCGATGGGACATGAAGCCATCGGCGTGGTGGAAGACGTCGGCGCGGAAGTGCGGACGCTGAAACGCGGCGACGTGGTGGTGATGCCGTTCGCGTATCCCGACGGCACCTGCGCGTTCTGCCATGAAGGCCTGCAAACCGCGTGCGTGCACGGCGGATTCTTCGGAACGGGCGACGTGGGCGGCGCGCAAGCCGAAGCGCTGCGCGTCCCGCAGGCCGACGGCACGCTGTTCAAGTTGACGTCACGCGAGGACGGCGCGCTCATGCCGTCGCTGCTCACTTTGTCCGACGTGATGGGCACCGGACATCACGCGGCAGTCGTCGCGCGCGTCGGCCGCGGCAAGACCGCAGCGGTGGTCGGCGACGGCGCGGTCGGCCTGTGCGGCGTGATCGCCGCGAAACGCCTGCGCGCCGAGCAGATCATCATCATGGGCCGCCATGAAGATCGCATCGAACTGGCGAAGCAATTCGGCGCGACCGATGTCGTCAGCGAGCGTGGCGAGGAAGCGATCGAACGCGTGCGCGAACTGACCGGCGGCTTCGGCGTGCACTCGGTGCCGGAATGCGTCGGCACCGATGGCGACTTCGGTCGGCATCGCGCGCGCGGGCGGCGCCATCGGCCGGGTCGGCGTACCGCACTACGATGTGGTGCCGCAGGCGCAGCCGATGTTCTATCGCAACATCATCGTTGGCGGCGGCCCCGCGCCCGTGCGCGCCTACATCGAGGAACTGCTGCCAGATATCCTGGAAGGACGCATCGAACCCGGTCGCGTATTCGATCGCGAAACCGGCTTGGACGGCGTGCCGGACGGCTATCGCGCGATGGACCAGCGCGAATCGATCAAGGTGATGGTGAAGCCCTGAGACGCAAGCTCAAGGAGCAGGGCGGCACGCGCTATCCTGAGTGCCCGCAACCGCGGGCAGTTCGCTCACGAGACGCAGACCATGCCGCCCGGCAACACTTACATCCATGTCGACGTATTCAGCCCGCGTCCCTACAGCGGCAACAGCCTTGCCGTTTTCCTCGATGCCGCCGGTCTCGATGGCGAGCAGATGGCCGCGATCACGAAAGAGCTGCGGCATTTCGAATCGATCTTCCTCGAATCTTCCGCCGAGGACACACGCACATACTCGGCGCGCGTGTTCGACCTCAACGAAGAGCTCGATTTCGCCGGCCATCCGCTGATCGGTGCGGCGTGCGCGCTGCACGATTCGCAACGAACGATGGATCGCGAGCGCTGGACGCTTCGCCTGAAGGCGCGAACCGTCACGGTGGAAACCGAGCGTCGCGACGTGGGCCGCTATTTCGCGGTGCTCGATCAGGGGCCGGCGGAATTTTTCGGAGCGCCGCAAGCGCCATCGCGCGAGGAAATCGCCGCCTGGTTCTCGCTGGAGGCACACGATCTCGATCCAGCGCTGCCGCCGGAAGTGGTTTCGACGGGGCTGCGTTATCTGGTCCTGCCGGTATGCGACGACGCACTCGCCCGCGCGCGCATTGCCATCCCCGATCTGGAACAGAAGCTCGCGGAAATGGGTGCGCAGTTCGCCTATCTATTGAACGCGGAGCGACTCGAGGCCCGGCACTGGAACAACGATGGCGTGATCGAGGATGTCGCCACGGGCAGCGGGGCGGGTTGCGCGGCGGCGTACCTGCGCAGCCATGACCGGATCGGCGACAGCGAATCGGTGACGCTCAAACAAGGACGGTTTACCGGCAGGCCCAGCGAGATCGTGATGCGCGCGCACGGTGGCGGCAGATCGGTGCACTTTGTCGAGATCGGCGGCGAGGTTTCGATCGTGGGCGAAGGCCGGTTGCGCGAACTGCCCGGGTGGCGCGCTCGCTCATGATGAGAGAAGAAACATCTTCCACATTTTCGGCGCAGGACGCGATCTTCATGCGCCGCGCGCTGGAACTGGCGGTGCACGCGCGCGATGCGGACGGCGAGGTGCCGGTGGGTGCGGTGCTGGTGCTGAACGGTGAAATCGTCGGCGAGGGCTGGAACCGCAACATTACGCTGACCGATCCCAGTGCGCACGCGGAGATCGGCGCCTTGCGCGAGGCGGGTGCGCGGCTGAAGAACCACCGCATTCCGGATTCGGTCTTGTACGTCACGCTTGAACCTTGCGCGATGTGCGCGATGGCGCTGGTGCACGCGCGCGTTGCACGTGTGGTGTACGGCGCGGCCGATCCCAAGACCGGCGCGGCGGGCAGCGTGTTCGACACACTGATCTCGCCGCACCACAACCACCGCATCGAAGTGCAGGGCGGTCTGCTGGCGGAAGAATCGGCCCGATTGCTGCGCGAGTTCTTTCGCGCTCGCAGGCAGGGCGGACGCCGCCGCCGCTTCACCTGATATCGGCGGACAATGCCCGCCCTACATTCCGCAGAAAGATTTTCGCCAGACGCGCGCCTTTTTTGCACGCGGTTTGTACGCCGTCCTTGTAGCTGCCGACGCGATGGCTTCCGCCGATGCACGCAAGATGCCGGAGTCCGCACTCGATCATGTACTTCGACGCCGCGCTTCCACACAGGCAAATTGATGCGGGCCCTCGAATTCTTGGCACGCGAATTGCGACCGTGGCTGCCAAGGAACCGCGCATGGACGCACGAGGTTTGTACGCAACGGAGTTGCTGCGGCAGGAACACCGCCGCGTGCGCGAATTGTTCGCGCGCTACGAGTCGCCCGACACCGATCCCGCCGAACGGGCGCGGCTGCTCAGCCAGATCGCGATGGCACTTTCGGTCCACCTGCGGGTGGAAGAGGAAGTGCTGCACCCGGCCGCGCGCGATGTGCTGGACGAAGACGGCCGCGAGCTGCTGGACGAAGCCGCGGTCGAGAACGTGCCGCAGAAATATTTCCTGATCGAGCTGATCACTTCGCACCGGGCCGATCGGCTATTCCGCGCGCGCATGAAGGTGATCCGGCGTTACTTCGAGTACCACGTGCGGGAGGAAGAACGCCGGCTGCTGCCGTTGCTGGAAACCAGCGGCATCGATCAGGCCGCGCTCGGTTTGCAGATCGCGGCCTGTCGCGAAGCCCTGCTGGCGGCGGCCGCGGAGCCGGCCGAAGAATCTACGGACGATTGAAGAGGCAAGGAGCGACAAATGAATTTGAGACACGACGAGCAGTACGGCCGCGAACAGGCGCGCGGTTTCCGCGGCCGCGGACCGAAGAACTACACGCGTTCGGACGAGCGCATCCACGAGGATGTCAGCGAGCGGCTGTGGGACGCAGACGACGTGGACGCGAGCGACGTTTCGGTGGAAGTGCAGGACGGCGTGGTCACCTTGCGCGGCAACGTGGAGCAGCGCTGGATCAAGCACCGCATCGAAGACATCACCGACTCGTGCAGCGGCGTCAAGGACATCCGCAACGAGATCCGCGTGCAATCCAGAAGCGACTGGCCTTACGACAAACAGGTAGTGCCGGGTTCGACGGAGGACGCATCGGCGTCGTCGGCGCACGCGCAGCGCGGCGAAGGCCTGATGTCGTCGCTGGAGGAAGTCGCATCGCCGCGTTCGCATTGAATTCGGAGTCTGCGCGACGATCCGCCGCGCCGCGCGGTCTTCTCAACGCTCATCCACCGGCGCCACGCTGCCGCCCAGCACCTCGCTGACGTAATCGAGCGCACGCTGGTTGCGCTGCGCCGTGATCGACGCGGTGGCATCGGCCGGCACCCACAGGCGAAAGTCGCGGATGTGCGCGTCCATCGCCGTGCTCAGTACGCATTGGTCGCCTGCCACGCCGGTGAACACCAATGTCGACACCTTCAGATATTCGAGCAGCGACGGCAGCGGCGTCTGGTAGAAACCGGATTGGCCCGGTTTCAGCACGAAGTAATCGGTGTCGCGCGGCGAAAGCCGTTCGGCGACTTCCGCGCCCGCCGCGCCCTTGCGGCGGCAATACTCGATCACCTGATCGAAATTCGAGCGCCAGCGGCCGAAGTTGTCGTTGACGTGGATCACCGGACGTTGCAGCGCATCGGCGCGGAGGCGCAACCGATCGATCGCCTCGACCACCGCCGGCATCTGCCTGGCCAGTTCATCGCCGCCGGGGAAAGCGAAATCGTTGATCACGTCGATGATCAACAGTGCGCTGTCGGTCAGGGCATCCTTTTCGGGCATTGCGCGGTCCTGCGGTGGCCTGCGGCTTCATGTTCCCGGTCTGCACGTGTTTTTCGCGTGACCCGGCGCTACTATGGCCCCGCGGCAGGCAGGAATGTCCGGAATCACCAAGGCGCGAATTGCCAGGGAGGCCGCTTGAACTCCACCGCCATGCGCGACCACGACGCCGGCATCCGGCGCGAAGCGGATGCGCCGGTTTCATCCGACATCGCGAACCTGAGCCACGAGCTCGCCAACCCGATCAACGCGATCGCGCTCACCACCGAACTGGCGAAACGCCTGCTGGCGCGCGGCCAAACCGCCCAGGCGGCAGAAGCGCTGGATGCCATCGCCGCGGATTGCGATCGCTGCACGCGCCTGCTGCGGGATGCGCAGGACTACCTTGCGCTGGAAATCCATCCGGTACACGAAAAAATCGATCTGACCGCGATGCTGGAAGACATCGCGCGGCCGCTGCGCGCGCGCGGCGAAATTGCGATAGCCGCCCCGACGGAAGATTGCCGCGTCGAAGGCGACGTGCAGGCGCTGCGGCGGTTGTTCCGGGAAGTCTTGCGCAACGCCTTCGACCACGGCGCGCGCCGCGTGGAAGTCGCGTTGCGCTGCGACGCGCACGCGGTGCACGTGCGGATCGGCGACGATGGTCCCGGCATCGATCCCGCACAGCGCACGCGCGTTTTCGAGGCATTCTTCTCGACGCAACGCCAGCAGCACAGCGGCACCGGCCTTTCTCTCGCCCGCCTGATCGCGCGCGCACACGAGGGCGACATCGAAGTCGAAAGCGCGGAGCAGGGCACGGTGTTCCGGGTTACGCTGCCGGCGTAGACGTTTCGCAGGCCGCCGCAGGAGCGCCCTTGTGAAAGGCGCGTGGATTTACTTGCGCTTTCCGCCCATCGGCGCATGATGGAAACTCGCCGGAAGGCGGACGGCCCCTGAGGACCTCGATGGCCAACGACGAAAACAAGGTCGACCACGAATCCGGGGTTCCGCGCAACCCGGATACGCGCGAGCGCAGCGAGCTGCCGTTTCCGGTGGTCGGGCTGGGCGCTTCGGCCGGTGGCCTGATCGCGCTGAAGCAGTTCCTGGAACAGATGCCGAAGAACAGCGGCCTGTCCTTCGTGGTGATCCTGCATTTGTCGCCCAAGCACGAAAGCGTGGCCGACAAGGTGCTGCAGGCGTCCACGCGCATGCCGGTGACGCAGGTGCAGGAGGCGACGCCGCTGGAGCGGAATCACGTGTACGTGATCTCGCCCAACCAGGACCTGACGATGAGCGACGGTTACCTGCACGTGGCTCCATCGGAGCGTCCGCGCGGGCACCATGTCGCGATCGACCTGTTCTTCCGCACGCTGGCCGACACCCACCAGGACCGAGCGGTCGGCATCGTGCTCTCGGGCACCGGCTCGGACGGCGCGGTCGGCATCGCGCGCATCAAGGAACAGGGCGGCGTCACCTTCGTGCAGTCGCCGGAGGACGCGGAATACGACGACATGCCGCGCAACGCGATCGCCAGCGAGCAGATCGATTTCGTGCTGCCGGTGACGGAAATCCCCAACAAGCTGATCGAGTGGTGGAAGAACGCGCGCGAAATCCAGCTGCCCAAGCCGGCAGAAGAGGGTGGGCCGATCCTGCAGACGCCGCCGGACAAGAGCGAGCAGGCCGAGCGGGCATTGCGCGACATTCTTGAAGTGCTGGCCGCGCGCTCCGGCCACGACTTCCGCCACTACAAGCGCGCCACCGTGCTGCGCCGGATCGAGCGGCGCATGCAGATCAACATGCTGAAGGATCTCCCGGCCTACCGGGAATTCCTGCACGAGCACCCGGACGAAACCCGCGCGCTGCTGGACGACATGCTGATCGGCGTCACCAATTTCTTCCGCGACCGCGAAGCCTTCGAGGCGCTGGAGCGCGAGGTGATCCCGCAACTGTTCCATCACGTGCGCTCGGGCGAGCAGGTGCGGGTGTGGGTGCCCGGCTGCGCCAGCGGCGAGGAAGCCTACTCGCTCGCGATCCTGCTGGCCGACTATGCGGGCGAACTCAGCACGCCGCCGCAATACCAGGTGTTCGCCAGCGACATCGACGAGAACGCGATCGCCTACGGTCGCGCCGGCGTGTATCCGGAATCCATCATCACCGACGTGCCGCCGGCGCGGCTGCGCCAGTTCTTCGGCAAGGAACAGCACCGCTACCGCATCAACAAGGCGATCCGCGACCGTGTGCTGTTCGCCCTGCACAACGTGCTGCGCGATCCGCCGTTCTCGCGCATCGACCTGATCAGTTGCCGCAATCTGCTGATCTACCTGGAGCGCGAAGTGCAGACGCGGCTGCTGGAGATGTTCCATTTCGCGCTGCGCCCGGGCGGCATGCTGTTCCTCGGCTCGTCTGAATCGGCCGATGCCGCCGCTTCGCACTTCGAGGTGGTAGACAAGCGTCACCGCATCTATCGCGCGCGCGCGTTGGCGCGCAGCACGCGGCAGATCTCCATGCTGCCGGTGCGCGTCACCGATGTGGGCGTGCCGGTGGAGTCATCCGGCCCGCGCGAACGCCGCGGCTTTTCCTTCGCCGACGTGCACCAGCGCGTGCTGGAGTTCTACGCGCCGCCGTCTGTGATCGTGGACCGCGAATCCAACATCGTGCACCTGTCCGATCACGCCGGCCGATACCTGCGCTTCGGCGGCGGAGAACCCAGCCGCAATCTGGTGGCAGTGGTGGATCCGGCCTTGCGCACCGAATTGCGCAGCACGCTGTTCCAGGCCATCCACAGCAACCGCAGCGTGGAAGCGCGCGTGAAGATCGGTGCGGAGGGCAAGCCGCTGCGCTTCGTCAACATCATCGCGCGCCCCTTCCGCGACCCGGAAGCGGCGTCCGAATTCGTGCTGGTGCTGTTCGACGAAGTGGAAGACGCGCTCGGCCCGAATCTCGAGCCCGATTCCGGTGGTGAGCGAAACGGCGTGATCCAGACGATGGAGGAGGAGTTGCAGCGCACGCGCGAGCGGCTGCAGGCCACCATCGAGCAATACGAAACCTCCAACGAGGAACTGAAAGCCTCCAACGAGGAATTGCAGGCGATCAATGAGGAGCTGCGTTCGGCCAGCGAGGAGCTGGAAACCAGCAAGGAGGAATTGCAGTCGGTCAACGAGGAACTGACCACCGTCAATTTCGAATTGAAGACCAAGGTCGAGGAACTGGCCAAGGCCAACGACGACCTGCAGAACTTCATCGCTTCCACCGACATCGCCACGGTGTTCGTCGATCCGGGCCTGCGCATCAAGCGCTATACGCCGCGCGCGGCCGACATCTTCAACATCATCCCGGGCGACGTCGGCCGCAGCCTGCTGGACATCACCAACCGGCTCGACTATCCGCAACTGTCCGACGACGCGCGCGCCGCGTTCGAATCGCTGCGGTTGATCGAACGCGAGGTGCACGGCGCCGACGGCCGCTGGTACATCGCGCGCGTGCTGCCGTACCGCACGGCGGAAAACCGGATCGACGGCGCGGTGCTGACCTTCCTCGACACCGCTTCCTGGCGCGCCGCCGACGCGCGCATCGGCTATGCGGAAAGCCAGTTGCGGATAGCCGCGGAAACCACCAGCGGCCACGCGATCATCGTGCTGGACGAGGCGGGCAACGTAACCGCGTGGAACTCCGGCGCCGAAAAACTGTTCGGCTGGAGCGCAGCCGAAATGCGCGGGCAAAGCCTGCGGCGCATCTTCACCCCGGAAGACGTTGAGGCCGGCGCGATGCTGGGCGAATTGGCAGGCGCCGCGCAGGCCGGTCAAATCGAGGAGGAACGCTGGCACATGAACAAAAAGGGCGAGCGCGTTTATTGCAGCGGCGTGCTCAGCCATTTCGCCGACGAGCGTTTCCATGGCTACGTCAAGATCGTGCGCGACACCACCCAGCGCGAGCTGCGCGCCTTGCGGGGCGACGACGTCACGGTCAGCGGCAGCGAACTGCGCCGCCAGGCCGAGGCCGCGAGCGCGATGAAGGATGATTTCCTGGCGGTGATCTCGCATGAACTGAAGAACCCGCTGAACCTGATCAGCGTCAATACCGAGTTGCTCGGACGGCTGCCGCAGTCGCGCGAATCGCAGCCGATGCAGACCGCGCTGGACATGATCCGCCGCGCCATCCGCGGCCAGGGCAAGATCATCGACGACCTGCTGGACATGTCGCGCATCCGCACCGGCAAGCTGGTGCTGAACTTCGAGGCGGTGGACATGGGCGCGCTGGCGTGCAGCGTGGTCGAAACCGCGCGCGCGGATTCCGCCAGCAGCGGGCTGGAACTCGCCTGCGCGCTGAGCGACGAACCGGTGGTGGTGCGCGCCGATGCCGGGCGGCTGGAACAGATCATCTGGAATCTGGTGAGCAACGCGGTGAAGTTCACGCCCGAGGGCGGGCACATCGAAGTCAACGTGTCCGTTGATGGCAGCTTCGGCCGCCTCACCGTCAAGGACACGGGCCTGGGGATAGAACCGCACTTCATTCCACGCATCTTCGAGATGTTCGGCCAGGCGCCCAGCCGCGCGCTGAGCGCGAAGGGCGGTCTGGGCATCGGCTTGGCGCTGGTGAAACAACTGGTGGAACGCCACAACGGCCGCATCGAAGTGGAATCGCCCGGCCGCGGACAGGGCTCGACCTTCAGCGTCTGGCTGCCGCGCTACGAGTACGCGCGGATTCCGACCACGCGCGAAACGCCCGCGAGCGAAGAGTCCGGTCAGTGGCAAGGCGTCAAGGTGCTGATCGCGGGCG